>Ga0209393_1000001_pt1 | contig 188692 bp, 187 predicted proteins | sample SSWtaG_2_FD_184117 | JGI IMG/M metagenome (GOLD analysis project Ga0209393, IMG submission 184117) | Hot spring microbial communities from Sandy's Spring West, USA to study Microbial Dark Matter (Phase II) - SSWsed_130316 (SPAdes)... | ecosystem: Environmental > Aquatic > Thermal springs > Hot...
TCCCAGCCTATGATCTCAAACCTGATCCCCCCTACGATCTCTACATAGCCATCCCTGATCCTATACCCAGATCCGGGGGTGTAGCAGCATGCTTAGCTTCTTAACCCTGGGGCGTTTACCTTTCTTAGGATTATTTCTCCAAGCCTTTGCATTTGCAAGGGCATCCCTATAGCAGTCAACAGCAATCCTAGATGGTAGCTCAAACCGCTCTCTAAGCTCTCTGTAGAGCTCTCTATGAACCTCCTTGATGGTTTTTAGATTGGGCTTAAGATCTTATTTATAGCATAGTTAAAGGCTATCATATATTTCTCGGGACTAAACCCTCATCCCGTGGAAAGGCCTACAGCTGTGAATATACAATTGAAAATCCTTATTAGATCTCTGTAGTGAAGCTGTCCAGGGGCTGTTGGCTCGCTAACATAGCCATATATAAGTTTAGAGCCGAGAAGGCTGAATGCAAGTCTCTTTATAGGGTCTGTGGCGATAGGCATGAAAGTGAGATTCTCATATCCTATGTCAAGTAGCGATGATAGGAGGGTTCTATAGCCCTTAAATGCCTTAACAGCTATTTTTACACTAAAGGCCTTGTCAGCGTATCTAGTTATAGTTTCTATAATCTCTTCTCTTGAAGGTAAGCTATTGATATAGTGTACAGACACAATCATACCCTCGTATGGAACTTGGTATCTTTGGAGATACGATGCCTCAACATCATATATAATCCCTAGATCATATAGTTTTTTGAGATACATAGATTTCCACAGCGCGTCTACAGCCCTCACACCTCCTTCTGAGACTTCTCTTATGGTTACTATAATTTTAGATCTATATTTAATAAGTTTCTCGAGATCTAGTGATGCTGGATTTTCCATGTAATCAAGCCTGAGTTCTATAAAGTCAGCCTCTTTTACATCATTTATTAGATCTAGATCAGCGATTGTCCTTATGGGAAGTGAAGCTACTATAAGCGGTCTTCTAATTCTCAATCCTTATGGCGCCTCCTATTGTTTTTAGATCATTCCAGAAGTTAGTGTTACTCTTATTGACGCACTGTGCATTCTCTATTACACCTCCCGTCTTTAGAGCAAGTACTGAGGCCATCATAGCTATTCTATGATCCCCTCCACAATCTATCACCGCTTCCTTTAAATCTATATCACGCTTACCCTCAATTTCTAGGAAGCCCTCTTTATAAGATGCTCTAACACCAAAGCTCTTTAAAGTATTAATTATGGTTTCGATTCTATCGCTCTCCTTAATCCTAAGTCTCTCAACACCAGTAATCCTCGTGATCCCATTTGCAATCGCTGCTATAGGCGTTATAGAAGGCCCAAGATCAGGGGCATCGTCTATGTCAACATTTACAGCATTATATTTATCTCCAGCTTCTGCATACCAAGAGCCATCTACATATTTACTATAAGCACCCATAGATCTATAGATCTCTATAATCGAATGATCCCCAAAATAATCACGTGGTTGCGGTAGATCATATATCTCTATAGAACCTCCTGTAACAAGTGCCGAGGCTACATAAAACGAGGATAGGGCATAGTCGCCCTCTACCTTTTTTCTAACAAGGTTTGGCTTTTCAACCATCTCTACAGATATTTTATTGATATTTATTGTGGAATAACATCCAAAATCTCTTAGTATATCACGCGTTAGATATATATAGCTCTTAGATACTATAGGCGGATCGATGTAGATATCACCATATCCTTTTAAACAGAATGCTATCATGTATCCAGATATATACTGGCTGCTCTCCGAACCCCTTATTCTGATCCAGCTATCATCGAGCTTTCCCTCAACGATTAGTGGAAGCCTTGGAGATGATATATTAACACCTCTATCTCTAATGGCCTCTACTATTGCATCTAAAGGTCTTCTTCTAAGTGTATAGTCACCATCTATATAGATCTTTCCTCCAATCACAGTTATTATTGGTATAAGGATCCTAAGAGTGGTTGCAGAACCTCCTATATAGATCCTCTCACCAACTATCTTCGGCCCTTCTCTAGCCTCGAATCTGGCTCCACTAACCCTGACCCCTAGCGCCTCTACAGCCCTTATCGAGGCTATAACATCCTCCGAATATGAAAGATCTTCTATCTCTACAGGGGATAGGAGTGATGAAAATATGAGTCTTATAGCATAGCTCTTAGATCTCGGCGCTCTAAGCCTTCCACCTACCTTTGACCTCCCTATATATACCTTCATAGCTATAACCTCGTAATACCTACAGGCTCTGCCACCATTGTTTCACCTGTCCTAAGAAATAGATCTACTAATGGGCCCTCATTTCCCTTCTTAGCTAGGGCAAAGATCGATGGACCATTGCCAGAAACACCTGAAGCCAAAGCCCCAAGCTCTAAGGCCTTCTTTATAAGGGTCGTATCGTACCCAAGGATCTCTGCCACGGCTATTCCATTAAGCTTTATTGCGGTTATTATATCTCCCTTTAAAGCTATTCTGAAGATTTCTGTAAAGAGAGTCTCGAATCTCTTAAGAGACCCTAAATCTACTCTTGGCCTGCCACCCCTAACGAGGACAACAGCTATAAGATCTTCAGGGGGATTTCTAAGATCTATGATCCTCTTCTCCTTATTATCCGTTAGTGATATGCCACCGTGATATGCTGCTGTTGCATCATCATAAGCCCCGGTTACAGAAACACCGGCTTTTATAGAGAGCTCAGCCGCTAGTTTCGGTGTATCTATATCATTCAAGTTATATCTAGTCTTTATAGCCTCTATAAGCGCTACGGCTACAGCACTACTTGTCTTCAGCCCACTCTCAGGAGGTAGTGGGGATCTCACTATGACCCTCAACTCCGGCAGGCCAATCTTCTCTTTAAAATAATCTATAATAGTTCTTGTTAGGCTTGTGTGTGTTCCACTACCTTCCTCAACATCAACTTCGATCCTTATGTTAATAGCCATTGTAGAGCCCAGCCAGCTGGGGATCGCATTGACTATTGAGATTCCTGCGAAGGCCCACATGCCTTTCTATACCTCCTCCAACCTTCTTCAATTTTATCTGCATCACCTGGAGATAGCTTAACAGGATTTATAACCCCAGATCTTATCGCATGATCCACGATCACAAGGGCAACCATAGATTCTACCACCGAAACACCCCTGATAGCTACAGCAGGATCATGTCTACCTGTTACCGATATAAGTGTTTCTTGCATTGTCCTAAGATCTATTGTTTTTTGGGGCTTTCTAATAGAGCTTGTTGGTTTAAAGGCGCATCTAATCACTATATCCTCGCCCGTGGTTATACCCCCTAGAATGCCGCCGCTATAGTTATACCTCCATCTAAGCCTACCATCCCTCACCACAATTTCATCGCTAGCCTCGCTTCCCCTCATCCTAGAGGCCTTGAAACCAAGCCCATATTCAAATCCGACAACAGCTGGTATTGACATAATAGCCTTAGCTAGATCAGCCTTGATCTTGTCAAAGACAGGTTCTCCGAGAGCTGCAGGAGGATTTTTCGCAATAACCTCGACAACACCTCCATAACTATCGCCTTCCTTCATAGCTTGCATAATCATCTCCTCATAGATCTTCTCTATATCCTTTCTACAGGCTCTTACAGGGCTATTGCGAGAACACAAGATCTCCTCGAAGCTAGGCGTTATATCGATCTCGAAAGGTCCTAGACTTCTGAGATGCCCAGCAACCCATGTATCTGTAAGCATTAATAGCTTCTTTGCTATCGCACCTCCAATCACCCTCGCAACGGTCTCTCTCGCGCTAGCTCTCCCACCACCCCTATAGTCCCAGTTCTCATATCCATATCTCATTATATATGGGAGATCTGCATGTCCAGGTCTGGGTTTATGCCTTATCTCCTCATAAGGTTTAGAGATGATATCTACATTTCTAACTATAACTGCTATTGGAGCCCCAGTAGTTCTTCCATTGAAGATGCCTGAGAGGATCTCCGGCTTGTCTTCCTCCCTTCTACTAGATACATAGAGCCTCCCAGGTCTTCTAAAGGATAGCTCAAATGCTATATCATCTTCGCTCAGTGGAAGCCCGGCAGGCACACCATCTATAACCACCCCTAAGGCTGCTCCGTGGCTCTCGCCGAAGGTGGTGATTCTCAGCATTCCACCGAAGGTATTTCCCGGCATAGATATCTTAGAACCTCCTCTTCTAAATGTAGAAGATCTCTGCTATGCCATATACTCTGTGCCAGAAGAGCTTGTCTCACCAGAATTTCAAGTCCATTGATAATAGGTATTCTCCTCTCGATTGCAGCTATTATAAGCCGGGTCTTTACAGGTACATAAACAAGATCTATTACGAGAGTACTTCTAAGACAGCTACCTGGGATATATGATGGATCTGGTGTTGCATTTAAAACTACATCATAGCTTTCGCTACAGCTTTCTATAATACTTTCTATAATATATGCTTTATATCCAGAATCTCTAAGTCTGGCCACTAGCTCCTCTGCCCTAGCTCTGGTTCTATTCATTATATATATGCTACATCCTAGATCCCCTAGCGCATATGAAGAAGCCTTTGCAGCCCCGCCTGCACCGGCTACTAGGCATTTCATACCATCTAAGTCTCCAAATCTTTCTTGAACAAGCTGTTTAATCGCAAGGTAATCTGTGTTATATCCTTTTTCCATATAAACCGTATTTATAGCGCCGATCTTTTCTGCGGTAGGTTCTAACTCTTCTAGATATTTAATTGCTCTCTCTTTATATGGTATTGTGATGTTTAGCCCTCTAGATATCTTTAGAAGCCCTCTAAAAGCGGTGTCGAAACTTTCCTCTGCTATATCAAACGCTAAATATACTGAGTTCTCGCCTATGAGGTTAAATATATAGTTATGTATAGCTGGTGATAGTGAATAGCTTATCCCCTTACCAACTAAGCAATAGAGATTAGTTGTTGCATCTATTCTAGGCATGATTTTAAACACACCTCTAGATCCTCTACTTCTACCTCAACACCGCGCCATGTTCCTATTCCTATTGGAAAGGGTAGTCTTATGGATCCTCTCCTTCTCTTCTTATCCCTCCTAAGCGCCTCAATAGCTTTCTTCATATCTATATCAACACCGAGCTCTCTGACCGATGTTGGTAGCCTATAGGTTTTCAGCATACTAATAAGATATTCTATAACCTCCTCTGCGATCATCCCCATTTTTTTAGCAAGTAAAGCTTCACATACCATTCCAATCGATATGGCTCTTCCATGTGATACTTTGAAGCCGCTGCCGGCTTCAATGGCGTGCCCTATGGTATGTCCGTAGTTAAGCACTATTCTAATACCCTTGTTATCTCTTTCATCTATTTCAACTATCTTCATCTTATTCACAGCAGATCTATATATGATCTCTTCAATTTTATTCTCATCTAAGCTTAGAATCTCCTTATCCTTACTCTCTAGTAGAACGCATAGCTCTTGATCAAGGGTTATGCAATACTTTATAACTTCTGCTAAGCCATTTAATATCTCCTCCAATGGGAGTGTCGCTAGAAAAGATGTCTCAGATATAACTAGGTTGGGCTGGTAGAATGTACCTAGAACATTTTTAATGCCATCGAAATTAACACCGTTTTTCCCCCCCATAGCTGCGTCAACCATTCCGAGGAGCGTTGTTGGAACATTGATCAGCTTAACCCCTCTTCTATATATTGATGCGGCAAAGCCTGCTATATCTAGAACCGTTCCTCCTCCTACTGCTACTATCCATTCAAGATCTGGCGATGCTGTTCTGTGGATTAGCCTTATAATTTCTAAGACCTTCTCCACATCCTTAGCTTTTTCTCCATCTTCAATCCCTATGATGCTTGTAATATTGTCTAGTTTCTCAGCTATACCGCTAGGATCTATCTTTTTGCTATGTATTATCGTGGCTTCGCCTTCTATCTCTTCTAATATATCTAGAGAGCCTTTACCGATGGCGATCTTTGTTTCTGTATTACACAGCTTTGAGATATAGATCCTCATAGATCTCTACCTATCGCCTTTGCAACAGATCTTAGTTTATCTATTAGCTTACCGAATTCCTCTATGGTAAGTTGCTGCTCAGAATCGCTTAAGGCTTTTTCAGGATTTGGATGAACTTCTATTAAGAGCATGTCAACCCCAGCTGCTACTGAGGCTAGGGCTAAAGGAGCCACTAGATCTCTCTTCCCAGCAGGGTGGCTGGGATCAACACAAATCGGTAGGTGTGTAAGCTTCTTTGCAAGCACAGCGCCTCCTATATCTAGTGTGAACCTAGTTCCAGACTCGAAGCTCCTTATCCCCCTTTCACAAAGGACTAAAGAACCGTTTCCCTCGAGCAATATGTATTCTGCGCTTTGGAGCCACTCATCGACAGTATTTCCAAATCCTCTCTTGAGTAGAACAGGCTTTCCGCTTCTACCAACCTCTCTCAATAAGGGGAAGTTCTGTGAGTTTCTAGCGCCTATTTGGAGCATGTGGACATACTCTTTGAAGAGACTAATATCTCTAGGATCCATTATCTCAGACACTATAGGCATACCCGTCTCTTCCGAGACCCTTTTAAGGATCTTCAGCCCCTCTTCTCCAAGACCTTGGAATGTATATGGACTTGTTCTAGGTTTGAAAGCTCCTCCCCTTAATATCGAGACACCAAGTCGTTTTAGCGTCTTGGCAACCTCGATCATCTGATCAAGGCTCTCAACGGAGCACGGGCCTGCGGCAATTACAACTCTGCTACCGCCTATCTCGACGCCCTCAACATCTACAATAGTGCTTCTATCTCTCCACTCTTTACTAGTAAGGGGATATGGCTTCTTAACTCTAAAGAGACCCTCTATCGAAGGATCTGCTATACTTTCGACTAGGTTATCAGGCCATGCAATTACTATGGTTTTACCATATAGCCTGGTTACTCTATATAAAGCAGATTTCTCTCTCAGCTTCTCCAGAACGCTTGATGGATCGCTATTTTCTTTTATCGTAATAATGATCAGCTATAATCACCCCCAAATACCCTGGCTACTCTTATCAGGGCATCGATACCGGTTTTTCTAGCTTCGGGGGCGTATCTGTTATATCTCTGGATCTCCTTAATCACATCTACATTATTCTTAATTCTCTCAATCACCTCCTCGATCTTCCTCATATTATGTGTTCTAAACACTTTATATTCAATACCATATCTTCTAGAAAGATCCTCTATGGCTTCGGATAATGCTAACATATATATATGGGGCATAACCTGGACTATCGCCATAGCCCTCTCATGCTCGTCATATCCTGCAACAACTGGTATAAGGCCTATTGATGACCAGAAGATCATTACCTCTTCGAGAAACTCAATTCCAGTATTGCTTGGGATCAGGACTATTGTCTCACCATAGGGGAGGATCGATGGGCCGAAGAGGGGATGTGTTGATATATAGCTAAAACCCAGATCTTTTGATATAGAGGCCATTCTCTCATATACCCCGGCCTTAGCTGATAGTATATCCATAACGATCTTTCCTTTCATATAGGTGGCAAGATTATCAACATATCCACAGGTAAATGCCTCTCTAGAGAGAGCTATCACTACGTAATCGCTTTTAGATATGATGTCGTTGGGATCTCCGTATTCACATCCTATCGATGCAGCAAGGCTCTTAGCCTTCATAGGATCCCTTCCGCCGATCATCACCTTATGTCCTGCAAGTCTCATCATCTCACCTAAAGTCCTAGCCATGCCTCCATAGCCTATCACCGCAACTTTCTTGCTTCTAGCAACTAGGGATGCCTGAGCAGCTATGGAGTAACGTATAAGTGTTTTAATAATTTCTCTTGCCAGGCCTTCTGGAATGTTTCTCTCTTTAGAGAGCAGGATCCACCTCTCCTCTACTTCCGCTTCCCTAGTAAGATCTCTTATAGGAGCTCCCCTCTCTCTCTTAAGTAGCCCTATCTTCATGGCTATCTCTAGCCTTCTCTGTATTAGTTCTATAAGCTCTTCATCTATTCTATCTATCTCTCTCCTAAGCATCTCGATCTCTTCCAGCACCTTTGATCACCTCTATTACGGCCTTAACAACACTGCTTTTACCGAGACCGAAATATTCTATTAGCTCCTCATGGGATCTAGCTGTTCTGCCAAAGGCCCTGGCACCAAGAATCCTCATAGGAACAGGGTATCTACTGGCAACAATCTCCGCAACAGCAGAGCCCAAGCCCCCATATATGCTATGTTCCTCAATAGTTACTATAGCTCCTGTTTTTCTAGCATACCTCTCTATAATCTCCTCGTCTATAGGTTTTATGGTTGACATGTTTATCACAGCAGCATTTATACCCATCCTCTCCAGCTCTTTAGAGGCTTCGAGGGCGCTCCAAAGAACCACACCTGCCCCTATTATTGCTACATCTTCTCCGTCTCTCAATATGGAGGCTTTCCCGATTTTAAACTCTCCCTCAAGATCTTTTGTTATTGGGGGCGAGTAATCTCTTCCAATTCTATAGTATATTGGTCCTTTCCCGCTTAACACTATCTCCGGCAGACTCCTTCGAACCTCATATGCATCTGCAGGGACGATCACAGTCATATTCGGTATAACTCTCATAAGTGCTATGTCTTCTAACGCTTGGTGGCTGGATCCATCGACGCTATCGCTATATCCAGCGTGTGTTGCTATAAACTTGACATTTAGATTCATTCTAGCAGTTGTATTTCTTATCTGCTCCCAGGCTCTCATTAAGAACATGGCGAAGCTAACTACTAAGGGCTTCATCCCAGTTGCTGCTAAGCCTGCAGCGAAGTTTACCATATGCTGCTCTGCTATGCCAACGTTAAAATACCTCTCGGGGAAGCGATCTCTGAAGTATGAGGCCCTAGTGGAATCACCCACATCTGCGGTGATCACAACCAAGTCACTGTCAACCTCTCCAAGGTACACTAGGGTTCTTCCAAGCGCTTCACGCATTGAGGATAGCTCTTTTAACACTATCAACACCCGGCTTCTGTATCTTTGTATTCTCTATTTCAACAACACCTTTTCCTCTAATTGTTTTAGCAAATATAGCTGTTGGCATGTTGGAGGATAGAGCCTCACTTATAGCCCTATCCAGGCTAGCAATGCTGTGGCCATCACACATTGTAACCTTCCACCCAACGATTCTCCATACATATGGTAGGTAGTGCTTTGGCTTGATATCCTCTGTCGAGCCATCTAGCTGGAATCCATTATTATCAACAATCACCACCAGATTATCTAGCTTTCTAGTAGCTGCGTGTGTAATAGCCTCCCAAACCTCTCCTTCATCCTGTTCGCCGTCTCCCATGACAACATATACCCTTCCTCTCCCACCCCGGATCTTGATCCCAGTTGCGATCCCTACGCCGAAGCTAAGACCCTGCCCAAGACTCCCAGTAGACATATCAACGCCTGGCACGCTTATCTCTGGATGCCCTTGGAGTATGCTTGATATATCATGGATCTTTTCAAGCTCTTTTATAGATATAAGCCCGCTTTCTGCGAGAGCTGCATAGAGTGTTGGAGCTGCATGTCCTTTGCTCAGTATTAACCAGTCTCTATTTATAGGATCGCTAGATCTTCTTAGATATTTAAACATCAATATCGCCAATATTTCTACAGAGCTTAACGACGATCCCAGGTGTAGTGATTGATCATGGAGATATATATTCAAGACATGATTTCTTATCCTAGAAGCTAGGAGCTCTATATCTTCTAAGCTTCTGGGATTCCCCATTGGTATTGGAACTCCATCTCCCCACCAACCTCGGAATGAGTAAAGAATTAACTGGTATATAAGCTTTTCTCTCTAGATCATAGCTAACTTCTCTTCAGCTAAAATAGTGGGTTTCTACTATGGTAGCTATTTAGGATCCATATAAGAATCCCTAAAAAGGGCAAATAACAGGGTGTATTGATAGGTTGCTTTAAAATCTATAATTGTGGAATTATAAAGTTTAATATAGAGGGTTATATTCTATGTTAGGGGTAGATTTAGTTTTAGTGCCTTTACAATCTCTTTATACCTATTTCTAACTGTAACCTCAGTTACCCCAGCTACCATAGCTATCTCTTTCTGCGTCTTTTTCTCGTTATTGAGCAGACATGCTATATATACTGCTGCAGCAGCTATTCCAGCAGGATCTTTCCCAGCGCCTATGCCGGTATCCCTTATCTTCTTCAGGATATCCTTTGCTGTTGCCTCTATACTTCCGCTTAGGCCGAGCGTGCTTATTATCTTGGGCACATAATGGAACGGATCTGGCTTCGGCATTTCGAGCCCTAACTCCTTCCAGTCTAGCTCTTTGTAGAGGAGTCTAAAGCACCTAGCCAGCTCCTTTCTCCCGCTTCTTGTATACTGTGCTATCTCGTCTAGGCTTCTCGGGACATTCATGATCCTGCATGCTGCGTAGAGAGCTGCTGCTACAACACTCTCTATAGCCCTCCCCCTTACAAGGCCTGCTTCAACGGCCTTTCTATATATTATTGCAGCCTGCTCCTGCACCTCCTTCGGCAATCCAAGGGAGTTTGCTAGCCTCTGGAGCTCCGAGCTGGCTTGTGTGAGGTTTCTGTCTATAGCATTTTGAACCTTAGTCCTGATCTGCCACTTTCTTATCCTTGCATATTCCATTTTCTTCTTAAGATCCAGTTTCTTACCAGTGGCATCTCTATCCTTATAATCTATAATAGTCACTAGACCTATATCCTCCATTGCAGGGGCAAGGGGAGAGCCAGACCTAGTTCTCCTCTCCCTCTCCTCAGGTGTGAATGCCCTCCACTCAGGCCCCTGATCAACTATCCTCTCCTCTAGAACCTCTCCTGTTTCCTCACATATATAGGCCCCCCTAGCTATGTCTATAACTATTTTATCAGGTGGACATCTAATTTCCTGGTTAGATTCCTGCCTAACCTTTACAGCCGCTTCATTAACTCCAGAAGCCATATTCAAAAAACACCCCCACTATTAACTAGGCACAGCATAAAATATATGCGTTAGAAAGCTTATAAATATAACGCCCCATGGTTTGTGTGCTCAGAGCTAATATATAAAACCTCTGGTAACGATCTTTGCCCCGCTCGATACAAGGCTATGCCACTCTGATATGGGGTTCGGGTTCATTGGGCTTGATATGGTTTGATATCAAGCCCTCTTCCCTTAGCTTCACTGCCCTCAGGATCCCTTTTCATTGGGATCCATATCACTGGACTCCTCCTTCATCGATTTCTCGGGTTCATTGCTGTGGGGTAACCCCCGCATCCTGGGTTTCCTCCTCTTCTCCCTTCTACACTCCAGATATCTTCTCCTAATGTTTATCGCAGCTACCTTCTGTCTATTCATCTCCAGATTGCATTTTGGGCATTTGAAGATCTGCCCCACTTGGGTCTTCACTACAAACCCGCATCTGGGGCGCTCCCTCGATGTGTTGCTAGGATCTACAAAAGCTGTTAATGCTGCCTCAGATATCCTATTATGTATGCTCCTCCAAGGTGTTCTGTGGTTCCTCTTCCTCCTCCTCTTTTCAACCCTCTTCCTGCTAGTGAGGTCTTCTTTATCCAAATCCTTAAATACATGGACCGCGTTTGGGAATGTCTTCTCAAGCCTGATGGGAGCTTGTCTATGAAATCCTTAACTCTATTCCTCTCCCTAGCCTCGTACTTCTCATATAATTCTCTTCTACCCTTGCTTTGTGCAATTGCTTTCTTCCTTCTCATATATTATTTTAATGCTCTGGAGAGGCCTTAGATCTACATGTATAAAACCTATACTATGCTCGTAGCCGTCCGATGAAAGCTCGTTGCTATCCCATCCAATAACCTTTCTAACATAGATCTCCTCAGAGCTCTTGAAGGGGATAGCTATTCTATTATCATTATCCATTATTATAGCCTCGCCAACAACCCAATCTCTAACCCTGTGCTCGAACCATGTTGATCTTCACGATACAATCAGATACTCTCCTGGCTTTAGAGTTTTCCTTATGATCCTAGCCTCATAATCTATCTTCATAAGCGTTATCTTGCACCTAGCGAATCTCCTCCTAACCCTCGGCTTCTTCTTCCTAGCCCCCCTTTTAGATATCTCTTCTCCAAGACTCGATTATGGAGTATACTGTCCTGGTAACAGCGTCAACCCAGTGGCTAGTATATGGGTTTTCCTTCATAAGCATATCTCTAAGCATCCTCTTGAAACTCTTATCCTTTGGCATGTTTGGAGCTTTCATCCTCAATCCCATGATGGTTTTTAGCTCTCCACCCTCTCTAACAAGTTTTGGGAATCGATATCCCCACCCGATATTATCCCAGATCATATCAATAGCCTTCTGAAGAGCATCAACATGCCACGTTATAAGCTCCCCAACCCTCGAGCCCCTTATCGGTATAGGATATGCTCTAACCTGCCTAAGGATCTTCAAAGGGCATCCCCGCACCCCAACATAATCCCTCAAAGTAGTGTAGCTAATGCCAAGCCTCCCACAAACCTCCTCAGATCTCAGCAAAACCCCACCAACAAATAAATTTCATATAAACCACTAGATATGAAACTCAAAACAGCCGCAGGAGGGCATGGGGGTTACAGCGCCTATATAGTATATAATCCCGAGGACAACTAGTCAAAATAGAAATGTGATGGTTCCCGGCTGGGTAGCGCCATAACGATTAATATCCAAAAGAGTTTTAGGATCATCTAGGAAATTAGTTGGTGGAACCCTTAGTTGTGGTATATTAACGGTGATCACTATTCCTAGAGATACTAGGATTAGAGCTACTATGGTTGCTATTAACACGTCAACCTTCATTCTAAACACTAGATGGCCGAATATCACTCCTGTGAATAGTGTGAATAGAATCGGTATAAAGGTGCCTGGGAATTCGTTGAATACTACAGTGATGACCCAGGCAAATACAGATGTTATTATTAAATATGCTATTAGATAGCCTAGTAGAAGATGCCTAGCCTTACTGCCTAGAAGCTCATATGTTATAGGCCCCATAGATCTCCCATCGTTTTTTACAGACATCATCATGGCAGAATAATCCTGTACCCAGCCTATGAAGAAGTTACCAGCTATAGGCTATATCAGAGCGGGAACCTATCCATAGAAGTAGACAGCAAGTAGGGGCTCCAAGATTGGTCCTAGAGCTGCTACACTCTTAAACTGATATCCAAAGAGCACATACTTGCTTACAGGGAAATACTCGACTCCATCGAAGATTGCTTAGCCGGGGTTGGCCTAGTAGGGTCTGATAGCCAAATCCTTCTATCTATATACCTATAGAATATACTGTATATGCTATGCCATATATAATAAGTCTTATCAATATATATGACATTTATATTTATAGTAATTTATACACTTTTATTAACATATCTACATTGGTAATATATAAATATTAAGTAAATTAATGTTAAGCTAAGCAACAGCGGATCTTATTGTACAGCATTAATAATTTCACGTATAACATGTTTATTATTTGACGCTTGGGAATGGTATACTAATGGTATACTATTGTTTAGTTATAGCTGAAAGCTTAGACTTTCGAATTGGAGGTTATATGTTTCCGCAGAACTGATCTCTCTCCACTATAGAGGGATAAGCTTTCAGTTGTATAGGGTACATTAAGTGGGATGGCTTGAATGGGCTGTGATACAGAGGGTGTTTCTTGCGAGATCATAGATGAGGGATCCTGGATTTTATTATATATAGATAGAAAGAGGAAGAAGGTGTTAAGGGTTAATAGGGGGAGGGTTTTCTCTAGCGATAGAGGCTCAATCGAGCTTGGCAGCATTATAGGTATGAGCTATGGTGTTGAGATCTCTACAAGCATTGGGGTTAAAGCACATATTTATAGACCTTCTATTACAGATCTCATATACAGCACTTTTTCAAGGCCTACACAAGTTATATATCCAAAGGATGCCGGCTATATTGTGCTCATGCTAGACATCTCTCCTGGCAAGAGGGTTTTGGAGATAGGTATGGGCTCTGGGGTTATGACAGCATATATGGCTAACCTTGTGAAACCAGATGGCAGGATATATGCTTATGAGATAAGGGAGGATATTGCGAGGGCTGCTCTAGAAAATTTAAGGAGGATAGGGTTGGATAGATATGTAGAGGTTAAGGTGAGAGATGCGTCTCAAGGTGTAGATGAGAGTGATGTTGACGCAGCCTTCATAGATATGGGCGATCCTTGGAAAGTGGTTGATGTGGTGTTCAAGGCCCTCAAGCCTGGATCCCAAGCGGTGTTCTTTATACCAACCTTCGAGCAAGTTTCAAAACTATACAGCTCGCTCATATCCCATGGGGGGTGGGGAGATATAAGGGGTGTGGAGTTGATAGAGAGACCAATAGATCTTAAGGAAGGAGCTGTAAGACCGTCAACTAGGATGATAGGGCACACAGGATATATAATAATAGCTAGGAAGCACTTAAAAGGTCGAGCATCTAACTCATAAGTGGTGAGACAACATCAAAGTCAATAGAATCCTCGAGGTGTTAGCAATATTGGAGAGAGATCTCGAGTGGATACTAAGCCAGGCTGAAAAAGATAAGGAAGAAATAGCTAAAGCATCTATATCGATCGCCGAGAGATCCTTAAGGGAGATTGAAGAGGAAGCACTAAAGATCGCATTGGAAATCGAGAGTAGACTAGAGAGAGATCTGAAGCAGCTTGAGAAATATAGAGAAGAAGAGAAAAATAGGATCATTAGAGAGATAGATGAAACAGCAGAGAAAAAATATCTGGAAGCGATCAGAGAAGGCATAAAAATACTCAGAAACCTTATACTGGAGGAGAAGATAGCATCTAGATAGCAAGGCCATCGATTCTAGACTAGAAATGTTTAGTAAAACTTACATCCGCAAACCTCACTTTTCAAGGCGGGGATGGAGATTTCTAAGCTCTGTAACATGATAGGCACACAAGATTAAACCTATGTCTCTGAGGCTATGGTAAAAAGCCATAACCCCGAGACCCCGGCAGGGGGTAGGGGTAACGGGGCGGAGGCCTCGGCAAAAAGATCTTCTATAGAATTGAAAGGGGAAGAAGTCAGATCCAGAGGCATCACTTTCACGAAACTGCTTCATCTTATCTTTTCTTTGATATCTATAAGCTTTCATAATTGATTCTACTGCGTAAAGTGTAGAAGAGGGTCCTACGATGAAGCGGAGGAGCGATGTGAGGTAGAGGATGGGCACGATGAAGATCCCATGTTCCCGATAAGGTAGTCCTGCAGGCAGCATAGGGAGCCGGTCAAGGGTATAAGGGCAAGCGGGGACGCTAACCCTATTAAGATGTTTAGATTATTAAGGTGGGGAATGTGTGACCCTCTCTCCACCATATGAGGCGGGGTTTGCTGAAATCTTTATCTTTATATCAATAACTATCGCGATCCTCTCTCACCATGCGAACTGCGGTCCCCTAGGGAGTATCAGGTGGTGTTCTAAGTTCTCATTGATCCGCTAGATCACAATTAACTTCCGTAGTATTTAACCTTTGATCGAGAAAGCATATGATTTCCTTCCCTTAGTCTACCATTCATTTCAACTCCTCAATATCCTTCTCATCCTATTTTAATACTATGAGCTTCTTCGTTTCCTCTACCGCCCTCTTTATGTAGCGTAGTCTGAGTTTCACGGCTTTGCTGTCTAGCTTTGCCTCGTGAAATCCCCATATATGTAGATAGTTTGCTTCATCCCAGGATGTTATGATCCACTCGCCGAGCTTCTCGCTAATTGCTTCGACGGCATTCTCGAGATCTGTTACAGTCCACCTTCCTCTCTTCTCAACTCTTCTCAGGATCTCCTCGAGGTTGTGGTGGATAGCTAGTGCCTTCACACACTCCTCAACGGCCTTGTAGAGTTTCTCACTCGCCTGAACAGGATCCCTGTCAACAAGTTCACTACCCTCAGCTAGATACCTCTCGGCAAGCTCTAGATGGGCACCTGCCACCACCTCAGGATCCAGGTTTAATTCCCTAGAGAGGATGCTAAGAATAGAATCCTCAACATCCAAGCCCCTCTTCTTAATCTCCTCAACAATACGCTTAGGAAGGATAATAAAGACAGACATATAACCCACCCTAGGGGATAGTAGCTAAGAGGGCAATATCTCAGCTCTGGTGTCTATCCTCATCTATCAGAAATACCTGCCCTCATCACGAGAAAAACATTATGAGGCTGCCGCAGTGCCTCGTGGTACATATATAAGGCTTCTCCTGCTTCTTGCCACAAGCGTTACAGCTCCTTCTCTCTCAAGATTTCTGAGAACCGCTTTGGCTAGAGATACTGGGATTGAGTATTTCTGGGCTATAATAGCTGGTGTTATAACGTTTAGCTCTCCTATTTCTTTACCTATTTTGGCATAAAGTGAGGCGTCTATATTGAGGGTTGCAGAGAGGGTTACATACTTCTCGGCTTTCTTGGGCTTCTTCTCCTCTTTCGTTTTCTTTTCCTTCTCCCCCTCTAGAAGCCTTTTCTGTCTCTTCTCCATAACTGATATGGGCTTCTTACCCTTGGAACCCAATAATCCCACCCATAGGTAGAATATGTTAGCTAGCTAAAATCCTTAGGAAAAGCATGTGAATTAGACGCAAAGGGCTATTCACATTTTATTTTATTCTAATCTTTACTTTTAAGAAGTACAGCCCTATCTATAGAGGAGATGCAATGGTTTGGGATATATACGCTGCTGTGAGGGCTAGGATGATATATGCTGGGAGGCTGGGTAAAAACGTTGTTGAGGATATGCTTGCTGCCAGAAATGCTAGTGATGCCATTAGTTATCTAAGGGAAACACAATATTATCAATATATAAGAAATGTCCCTGTCGAGAATCAGGAGCTTTTAGAGCTGTCTCTCTATCTAGGCCTATACAGATCTATAGCACCTCTTCTTGCTATAATAGATAAGGGATATAGGTCTATTGCTGAGCACGGGTTGCTCTTCATAGAAAACAGGGTGATAGCATCGCTGCTCATCTCTTTAGTGATGGGAGAGACGCCGTCGCTAGATCTTAAGATCCTTGAGGGTACTAGGCTTGGAGAACTCTACGGAATAGTTATGGAAGATCGATCTCTTATAAAGGCCCTAGATTATTTAAGGGAAAAAGGATTTGCAGGCCTTGTTGAAATCTATAACATATTATCTAAATACATAGATCCGAGGTCTGCGATTTCGATAGCATCTGATATAGGAGCCGCTAAAGATCTCTCAAAGATCGTTAGAGCCGAACCTTCGCTATCGAGGTTGGTGTGCCCGGAGATAGATTTTATGTTATTACAGTCAGCTATAAGGATTTCTAGGGAAAAGGCTAAGGAATACATAGGTTCGGCAGAGCTCTCTGATATGGCATGTCGCATAGGTAGAGGGGAGATCGAGGATCTATATAGCTATAGAGAGGAGGAGAATATTCTAAACGTATTGAGAAAAATATATGGAACACAGTTAATACAGAAAAGCCTTGAAGAAAGCCTTATAAACATCGCAGGTTACGTGAAGAAGACCGTTAGAAGCTCTTTAGAGGCAGCATTTTCATCATACCCATTTGACCCTAGCATCGTGTGGGCAGCCATCAGAGTAAGGGTTATGGATGTAGAGGACATAATAGCTATAATTAATGGGAAAAAAGCAGGGTTGCCTATAGAGATAATCAGAAAGACAATATCTATAGCTGTCTAGAGCTTAGATCTAGCAAGCGCTTTTAATCAGTGGTAAATGCATCTAATCATCTGTAATATATTCCCTTTTACTATTTTTACCGTAGCTCGCTAACCTCTTCTATTTAGGGCGAGTAAGAGATCGACTTTTAATAAGTAGTTGGCAGAATAAAGCTAAGTAAAGAAAATATATTCAATATATTCTCAGTTTTAGTGTTTATTATGGTACTCCTAGTATCAGCATCAGGATCGCGATAGCTATGCCATATATAGCGATTCCCTCGCCAAGCACTACTATTAGGAAAGATCTACCAAATACCTCTGGCTTCTCGGTAAATGCGCTTATTGCTGCAGCACCAGCTAGCCCCACAGCTATACCAGCACCTATACCAGCTAGCCCCAGCGCGAGCCCAGCACCTATGAATCTTCCTAATCTCTCTCCAAATTCCTTTGCATTAAATGCTGCTTGCTGCAGCTCAAGCTGTTGTAGAAACGCTGTTGTTTGTGAAGCACCTATTTGGATTAAAAGTGCTATTGCAATTGAAATTGCTATTGCAATTGAAAGCGCTATTGCAAAAGCAATCCCAAAGTCATATATAATCCAGGTGCTTCTCAAAGACCCTTTGGCCATCAAGACCCCGCTTTAAGTAGTTGCATAATCTGCTTTAAAGCTTTATCCTTGGCATAAAGGATCTCGTTCTTCCTTTTAGCAAGAATCTCATCTATCATTCTATCTATTTCAGTCTCGATTGTTTTCCTTTTATTTTCAAGAATGTTGTTAAACGCGTTTAGTAGATCTTCAGCCACGCGCAGTTCCCCTCGCAACCAATTTCTTCTTCATAAGTTTTAACCTTATAAACTCCTCTCTCATCCTCTCCTCCAACACATTCCTGATCCTCTTGATAGCGTTTACATAGTTGGGTATTATTAGATAGTCAATGGCGTTTATAAGCTTCTGGGTTCTCCTCAGCTCCTCTATAAGCCTTTTAAGCGACGCCTCTGCCTCGGCGAGTTTCACAATCTCTTCTAATGCTTCTTTGAGCAATTCTATTGACACATCGAGACTATATGGAGTGGTTCCAGGCGGATATTCTGGCTTCTGCATACTTTCTCTATCAATGCTCAGAACAGGTATCTTGATGCCAAAGGCAGCCCTTTCACCAACTATCACAGATGCTGTCTTCCTTATTGGAGATTCAATACTCCTCAAACCTATCAGACCTGCCTGTGAAACAGCTATTGAGTACTTCTCATATGCCTTTCTAAGCTTCTCTCTAACCGAGTTCTGGAGCCTTGTAAACTCCTCAATAGCTATTCTGATGTTTAGGAGGAGCACCTCTCTCTTATCCTCTAAAACCCTTCTAATCCTTCTTATAGTCGCATAGCTTCTCCTCAGGTTTATCAGATTTATCTTTGTGGGAAGTACAGATCTAGGGTCTATAGCCATGCTATCCTACGCACCCTTAGTCTTTCTTTTCGGATGGTACTTCTCTATATACACATCCTTTATATTGGTCAGCTCGCTTTCAGGGAGTATGGAGAGGACTTCCCACCCTATGTCCAGGGTCTCTTCAATAGATCTGTTCTCGTAGAAGCCCTGCGATAAGAACCTCCTCTCAAAGGCATCTGCGAATCTCAGATACTTCCTATCAGTCTCTGAGAGGCTCTCTTCACCAACTATTATAGCTAGGCTCCTCAGCTCCTGACCTCTAGAATAGGATGCATAAAGCTGGTTGCTAACATCACCATGATCCTCCCTCGTCTTGCCAGGCCCTATACCTTCTTTCATAAGCCTAGAGAGGCTCATAAGAACATTGACAGGTGGATATATACCCCTGTTATATAGCCCTCTATCAAGCACTATCTGTCCTTCAGTTATATAGCCGGTTAGATCTGGAATAGGGTGTGTTATATCATCTGCAGGCATCGTTAGGATTGGCATCTGTGTGATAGATCCCTTTTTACCTATAGCCCTGCCAGCCCTCTCGTATATGGATGCGAGATCCGAGTACATATATCCAGGATACCCCTGTCTCCCTGGAACCTCCTCCCTCGCGGAGCTGATCTCTCTGAGAGCCTCACAATAGCTAGTCATATCGGTTAGGATCACTAGCACATGCATGTCCCTTTCAAATGCTAGGTACTCAGCTAGGGTTAAGGCCATTCTAGGGGTTATAAGCCTAACCATCGCCGGCTCATCAGCTAGGTTTATAAACATGGCAACCCTTTTTATAGCTCCTGTCTCCTCGAAGAACTTTCTAAAGAATAGAGCCTCATCGTATTTGATCCCCATGGCAGCGAACACAACAGCGAACTCCTCTCTCTCACCTCTAACCGTTGCTTGTCTTGCTATTTGTGCTGCGAGCATATTATGGGGAAGCCCTCCCCCGCTAAATATAGGTAGCTTCTGGCCCCTCACAAGGGTGTTCATACCATCTATAGCAGAGATCCCAGTCTGTATAAAGTCCTCCGGATATGCTCTTGAAGCTGGGTTTATCGGGGAGCCATTTATATCCCTTCTCTCCTCTGCCAGAACAGGAGGTCCTCCATCGAGCGGCCTTCCAAGCCCATCGAAGATCCTTCCAAGCATAGTTTCCGATACAGGGGCTTCCATGGTCTTTCCAAGGAACCGTACCTTAGTACCCCTAGTACTTATCCCTGTGGTTCCCTCAAAAACCTGTACTACAGCATATCCCATACCAACCTCTAGAACCCTCCCACTTCTCTTCTCCCCGCTTGGCATCTCTACCTCAACCAGCTCATCAAAGGCCACACCGCTTGCCTTTTCAACTATTATTAGGGGGCCTCTGACCTCTTTTATAGTCTCGTACTCTCTATATCGTGAGACCTGTATCCCCATCTGGATCACCCAGCTATACTTCTAAGCCTCTCCAAGATCCTCTTCTCCAGCTCCTCCAGCTTATTAAGCTCCTCATTAGGTATTGTGAACCTAGCCTTTATAAGCTCTGTCACTAGATCTTGGGTCTTCTCCCTTATAGCTTTGACGCTAACACCAGAGTCAACCAATTTCTTAGCGTTTCTATAGAAGCTCACTATAGCCCTCATAAGCATAACCTGTTTCTGCGGAGATGCAAAGGCATCTATCTTGTCATAGGCATTCTGCTTTAAGAACCCCTCTCTGATTATCCTTGCAACATCCATGACTAGCTTATCGGGTTCGGCAAGATTCTCGGGCCCTATTAGCCTCACTATCTCTCTAAGCTCGTTCTCCCTCTGCAGGATCGAATATATGGTGTCTCTCAGCTCTCTCCAATCCTTAGCAACGTTATTAACCCACCAATTGGTCACAGTATCCACATAGGCTGAGTAGCTCGTGATCCAATTTATGGCAGGGTAGTGCCTCGAATAGGCTAAAGCCGTGTCTAGGGCCCAGAAAACCCTTATAAACCTCCTGGTATGGGTAGTTACTGGCTCTGTAAAATCAGCCCCTGGAGGTGACACAGCGCCTACGAGGGTTACAGACCCTATTCTCTCAGGTTTTCCAAGAGCTACAACCCTTCCAGCCCTCTCGTAGAACTCTGCGAGTCTGCTCTGCAGATAGCTTGGATAGCCCTCCTCAGCTGGCATCTCCTCAAGTCTTCCAGCGATCTCTCTCAATGCCTCAGCCCATCTGCTCGTGGAATCCGCTACCAATAGGACATCAAAACCCATATCTCGATAATACTCAGCCATTGTGACCCCAACATAGATGCTAGCCTCTCTAGCAGATACAGGCATGTTGCTTGTATTCGCTATTAATATTGTTCTCTCCATTAGCGGTCTCCCGCTCCATGGATCCTTATACGTTGGGAACTTCTCCAGAACCTCGGTCATCTCATTACCCCTCTCACCACATCCTATGTATATCACAACCCTCGCATCGCTCCACATAGCTAGCGAGTGGAGAGTCACAGTGTTATGGAGTATAGCTGGTACTTCGCCTCCTACGAAGTTATGGGTTCTAGGCACTGTGATGTCGTACACGTTGAAGTCCCCCTTGATGACCTCTATACTTTCCACCTCATCGAAAGCCACGTAGTTTAACACCTCGGCTATGGAGCCTAGCACACTATCCTCAGTTAGCTGTGCTAGTAGCATTAGTTTTGCCGCGCCTATTCTCTCGCCTAGTATGGTGTAATTCTTTATGTTAATCCTCGCTTGCTCTAGGATTTTTCTTGAGACCGCAAGTATAGCTCTCGATATTACCTGTGGCTCTATCCTCACGGCATCCCTAGCTTTCCTACCCTGCCTCTTACTTGATATATACGATGCTATCCTGAGGATCTTACCTAAGCCCATGATCCGCTCAGCTGATATCGCTTCTAGGAACTTCTCTATTTCATCTCTACTCGTTATTATAATCCTATAGTAGACTCTGTCGGCCACCCTCTTCTCCCTTATAGTATATAGTATGCCTAGTCTAGCTAGTAGGTAGGCTAGGCCTACTGCTACCCACTTAGATGCCGTTGTTATCTCGACCTCGTTCTTCGCAAAGCCCCCGTCTCCTAAGTAGTAGCCTCTTAAGAAGGCTTTAACCACGTTTATAGGGGATCTTAGTATTAAGTGTGGGACTGTCGTCTCCCGGGACTTTCTGCTAGAGGGTACTCCCAATGCTCTAAATATTCTAGCTACTAGCTTAGAGTTTACTACAACACCTTTGACCGTTCTAAACGATTCATCCCTAGCCATGACTCCGAAGACCCTGTATACCAGCTCCTTGAATCTAGCTCTCAGCTCCTCCGAGTTGCTGAAGAACCTTACGGTCTTGTCAGTCACTATACCATCAGATATTACTAGTCCTAGCAACTCTGCTAGATCCTCGTCTAGACGCTTAGGCACCCTTACTGAGATCCTACTCCTAGGTAGCCCGAGAATCCTTGGCCTTAGCGGTTCTACCCCTAGCAACTCGCACACTCTCCTAACGAGACCTAACCTGGGCCTAGTCTTATTCTTGACTATCTGCTTTAGGATCTTCTCATTGATGCCTAAGGTTTCAGATGCTCTCTCGTAGCCACCAAGTCTATACACTAATACCCTGATGAACTCCTGTATCCGTTTCAGATCCTCCTCGTTCCTCACGGTTGCATCATCTAATCCTAGCTCGTAGGGATCAAGGAGTTGTGGCTTACCATCAACTGGAAGGTACCTGGGTATGACTAGCTGGTCTCCCCTTCTTAGCTCAGCTGCTGGGATCTCAACGATATATCCCTCTTCGCTTAGCTTAAGGAGCCTATGGGGTGGTGTGACCTCTATCACTCTACCAGATCTAGTTCTAATCCTGACCATATACCTGGATTTACCTCTGTAGATGTAGCTTACAGGAGCTTCCCTGAGTCTTGTGCCATCGAACGTCAATATTCTAATGCCCAGGCTTGAGATGTCTATTAACTCTTCCTCTTCGATGCTCTCAACTATGACACCCTTGTCTCTCACTCTTTCGTATAACTCTTTGATTGGAACAAGCTCGCCTGACGCTAGTAGTATCGGCGTATTAGGTGGAACGCACTTACCTGTTCCAAAGCCTCCTGGTATGGCCCCTGTACCGCCCTTGGACATTGGGAACAAGGTATCTATGATCCTCATGCCTGTCAGCATTGGGAGCTCTGGTTCCAGCTTCTCCTTGAAAGGCCTTGGTCTCCGTGCAGGCCATCTCTGAAGCATTTTAACAGCCCTCTTCTCACCGTTATCCTCGACATATACTACATGATCTTCGACAGAGTATTCGCCTTCGGGAGCTATCTCTATTATCCTCCCCCTTATATCGTGTGGAATCATTATAGCGTGTTTTACAAGAGGGGTCTCCTCGACGTAACCAATCACATCTCCTGGCGCGACCTTATCGCCTGGCTTGAGATCTTTCACCGGTGTAAATAAATACCTCCTGTCTCTAGGAACTGCCTCTAGCTTCACACCCCTTGTTACGAAAATGCTTTTTGTGATGTCCGCTATTCTCTTAAGAGGTCTCTGTATACCATCGAAGATCTGTCCTATAAGGCCTGGACCAAGTTCAACGGATAGAGGAGATCCTGTTCCATATACAGGCTCGCCAGGTCTTAAGCCTGATGTGGATTCGTATACCTGGATATATGATCTCTCTCCATCTATTCTAACAATCTCGCCAATAAGCCTTTGCTCTCCAACCTCTGCAACCTCGTACATCTGGGGCTTTGGGATGCCTTCAGCTACTATCAAGCTTCCGCTGATCCTTACGATTCTCCCTTTTCTTTCCTCCATAGGCTCACCCAAACAATATTTTTGATATTCTGACTTTAAGTTCGTATAGGTTTGTCTCTATTACGTGTTCTAGTGTATAGTTATATCTAATCGATCTATCTCTTGAAAGAGCTATGAAGCCTCCATCGATTTTCGCTTCACCGGATATAGATCTAATTTTATCGCTTGCCCCTATCTCTTCTATAATTTCCTTAACTAGGTTTAGAGATGCATTGTTTGTCTCTATATGTACCTCGCCCTCTAATGCTAGGACGGCTTCCAATGATTTCTTTAAAAACTTTTTATATAGCTCTTTGTTTTCTAAGAGCTCTTTGATAAATCTGTTCTTAATATCTTCAACAACTTTGTTGATCCACATCTCACGTCTCTGCTCGGCTATTTTCTTCAACTCAACCTCTATCTTAGATCTTGAGCTCTCAACCGTTCCCTGATATTTTTTTATGCCCTCATCTATCCTGGATCTTAGCTCTGAGACCTTTTTATTAACAAGATCTTCTAGATCCCTTTTAATGCTGCTTCTCAACTCTCCAAACATCCTTTCAAGCTTCTCTAGGATCTCGAAACTTACCTCCTCAACGATCTTTTGTGGATCGCCGTAGATCCTATATATCTCCACCATACCTCACCCAACTCCTAGAGCTTTTTTCAGAAGAGCTGCTGCATCTATGGGCTTTACATCGCTCCACATGCTCGGTATAACTGTTATCACTGGTGCTCCTGGAGACATAGAGATTCTATCTATAACATCTTGCACCATATCAGCCACATCTTTCGTCACTATTATTAGGGCTATATCCCCCGACTTTGATAGAGTTTTTAGCTGTTTTTCAGCGTCGTCCGCATTTTCGACGACAAAGCCCTCCACTCCTAACATGCCGAAGGCGTTTACAGCATATCTGTCTCCGAGAATCACTATTTTGCCTTTCCTCATAAGCTCCCCAGAGTAATCTCATCTCTAAATAAATAAGCTTGATTTATACAGAATATATAGGGTTTTAAGAGGTGTTGTAGGTGCTCTTGCCAGAGAAGATGGTCAGGATCTCTTTGTTGGTTTCAAAAAGGGATCTGGACATAGCTGTTTACTCGCTTATGGAGACAGGATCATTCCAGCCTATATCGAAATTGGGAGAGGGAATGGCATCTGAAAGAGCGAGACTGATGCTGCCATCTATAGGTGAGGGTATATCGAGATTGGAACAGTATATGGGGTTAATAGGTGTTAGAATAGGCCAGCTCAGGCCTCAACAAGATGCGGTTTTAGAGGGGAGTGGGTGGTTTGAGATATCATCAAAGATTCTCCAATCCCTCAAAGAGATCGATGATAGGTTTGAGGATCTATATCGAAGGGCTAGAGACCTACAGGAGAGGATCAGCAGTCTCGAGCCTATAGCCAAGGTGATGAATGTTTTAAGCGATATAGAGATCAACATTGAAGATATTGTGAATGGCAAGGTGTTAAAGGCGTATATCTTCATATCCCAGAATGAAAGGATAGACAGGATCTTAAGTGCTATAGAGAAGAGGGTGGGCCCGCTAATAGCAATATCAAGACCCCTCGATGAGGGTAACAGTGTGCTCTTAATAGTAGCTAAAAGAAAAGATGAGGAAATCAGAGAGATAGCTAGGCAAGAGAAGGCTAGAGAGATAGAGATTCCAAAGGGCTACCCGCTAAATCCAAAGACACTTTCGGAGCAGCTGAATAGAGAGCTCGAGGAATCTAGGTCTGAGCTAAACAGAGTCAGAGAGAATGCGTCAAAGATCTATGGAGAGATATCAGGCAAATTCCTAGAAACATATGCAGGGCTCATCACAGCTAGGGAGGCCCTCTATCTACTAGCAAGGTCTAGGGATAAGGGTAGATATGTCCTTATAGAGGGTTATATTCCGAAGAGCACTATAGAGAGGTCTCTGGAGATAATTAGAAACAGGCTTGGCGACAGAGCCATTGTTGAGGTTAAGGAGATCGGCAGGCTTGAGAAGGGCTTGGATGAGGAGCCTCCTTCAAAGTATTCTGTGCCGAGGAGGCTACAGACATTTAAAATGATCTCAGAGTTATATGGTCCCCCAAGTTATAGGGAGGTGGTTCCAATCTATATAACAGCTATAACATTCCCCCTCATATTTGGTCTCATGTTTCCAGATCTAGGGCATGGGTTGGTCCTTCTAATAGCTGGGATCATATTCTATAGCATACTCGGTAGGGAGAACAGATCTTATAGGGAGTTAGGAGAGCTTGTGATATACGTTTCACTAGCCGCCATAATAGCTGGGATCCTATCTGGCGAATTCTTCGGCCCAGCAACTCCTGTTTCTAAGTATATCGAGGAGCATCTATATGGTGGGGCAACACCTCCCCTAGCAGTACCAATAGGTAAAGAGGAGAGGGGAGCTGTTAGCGAGGCACTAATGCTCCTCATATTCCTATCCCTAAGAATTGGTGGTGCTACATTGGCGCTTTCAACATTGCTAGGGATGGTTAATTCGCTGCTAGAGAGGGATTTTGAAAAGATGATGGCAAGGGATATCCCAAGATTCCTTCTTTTCTCGTCTGTTGCAGCTCCTGTATTTATATACCAGAGTATAGAGTTGGCTGGCCAGACATATGGATATCTAGCTTTTATAACACCATCGCCAGGAGGATTGGCACCCGATGTTATCAAGGGACTTTTATACCTAGGACTCGCATGGATCTTTCTTGGTGAGGTGGCTGTTGAATCTCTTAAGCACGGGGTGGTACATGGGATCAAGAAGCTTGCATACGGATTCATGGAGTTCTTCGACACAATAATAATACTAATAGGTAACACAATAAGCTATCTCAGGATCATGGGGATAGCGCTAGCACATATAGCAATAATAATCGCTTTTTACCAGCCTGTAAAGAGTATGATAGACGCTGGGGGTATCATATCCCTACCAGCCTGGATCCTCTATGCTGTGGGCAACTTACTAGATATAGGGTTAGAGTCTATAGTGGCATTCGCACATACACTCAGGCTGCATCTCTACGAAATGTTTGGGAAATTCTACATAGGAGTGGGAAGGCCTTATGAACCTCTTAGGCCACCGATGATAAGAGTGGAGATAAGGAGATAGGGGGCGACGCGGATCCAAAGCCCCGCATCCTTGACCGCTAGACGACCCGGCTCCAATATAAAAATAATAAGAAGACCTTAAAACTTTGGAGATAAGGGATCTTCTCTATAGCTAATAACCCTTATCTCTATGACTATTCACTAACTTGATATAATGCTTTAGAGCGAAATATATATCCACTCTCGGGCTAATTGTGTGGAAACCTAAAAATGTATATGGCGATAATAGAATTTCTCTATAAATGTTAAAATTGATAAAGCTATTTTTAGGAGAAGCATTAGATAATGTTAGCGTTCTTTGTCTCAAGGCATGTCTCTACATTGCTTGTTTATATACGAAAATAAACTATATAAATAATATTGTTATAATGAAAATATTATATGTCTGGACCGTTAAAATATATAGGCTACCTTGACTTGTGTATCTATGAGACGTAATAGTAGTGAGGTATAGTAGAATGCCTGCAGATCCCAGATTTATAGTTGATACAATGCTGGGTAACCTAGCCAGGTGGCTCAGGATCCTGGGCTACGATACAATATATAGCCCTACTATGGAAGATTGGGCTATATTAAGAATAGCTGAAAGAGATAGAAGGGTGATTGTGACTAGAGATGTTGGGCTATACAGAAGGGCGATTAAGAGAGGTTTAGAGGCTATGTTAATAGACTCGATAAAGGTAGATGAGATGCTAAGAGCACTTGTCAAGAGATATGGACTGAGAACCAGTTTTGATGAAAATGACACGAGATGCCCCAAATGTAACAACGTACTTAGAAAAACTACATCGCTGATCGAGGTTAGCAGCAAAGTTGACAAAGAAGTCGCACTTTCCTATAAAGTATTTTGGATATGCAGCTCATGTGGGAAAATATATTGGAAGGGCAGGCATTGGAGAACAATAGAAGAGATATTATCAAGTATCTAGCCTCCTGCACTTAAAAAGCTCTCTGCTCCTAGAAGTAGTTTGGCTCAATAGTTACTCACCATAATAGGGAGTGTAACTAGATATAATTGAGCTCATAGATAATGTTAATGTGAGACTCTGCTTTTCCCTAAACGCTATTAGGAGTCAGGACTTCATTGCGGTTCATGTTGTTTGGTTTCGCCGCTCGCCATCATGCCTCCTCTGGCTCCCCATGCCTAGGCTTGGGAGCTGGGCTCCCGGCCGCGACATGGGGAGCCTCATCGGCTGACTTTCTCCTCCTCACATTGCTCATAGAGTTCATAGTGTCAGCCTCAAGCACATCATAGCAGGAAAGTCTATAAACACCAAGCAATGGGAACAAACATCAAATAATAGGAACAAATATAAAGAGCAAAGCAGTTTCATGAAGGCCTATAGGTGTTGGTTTCTTATACTCAATGTTCTCGAGAAGGCTATGAAGAAAATGTAGATCAGAGATATTTCTTGAACAGGTGGAGACTAAAGATATTGTTAGGCAGTTAAAAGGCCTTATCCAAGACCTGTAAAGATGAGATTAAGAGACTTAATATTAAAAGATACAAGCTCACATTTATTTTTTATTTCTTTGTTACTTGTACAGTAGGTGTTTTACCAACTTCTGTAAATGGAATGTAAGCACCTCCTGCCCATGTATGACCACATTTCGGACATCTCCATATCCCAACAGCTATTCTCTCTAGAATCGATTTCTTCTTACATCTTGGGCATTCATATTCCTGGTATCTTTTTTCCATAACCTCTTTCCATCTCTTCCTAAGGCTAGAGCCATATCTAGCGCCAAACCTCCCAGCTATTCCAACGACCTTCTTTCTAGACATTTGGGACCAATGTTCATATAGTTACAGTACTTATAGGTTTATCTCTAATCTTTCCCCACATGAAATATCCTCACTTTCTATGGCATCTCATCTACCCTTGACATCTACTAATCATCACACTCATTATATTTGAAATAATCTTGTCTTATAATGGTCACCTAGGTTTTATATGCCAGCAATATAGTTGTAGCTATGATAAATTTGTTCTTATAGATCGAAGGGCATGTCCTAGCCATTAGATACTTTGAACTTTAATCTTTATATATAGCTGTGGACTGAATATGAATAGGAAGTGTGTTGAAGGTAGGTATTGCATATAGTACTAGGGATCCTGCTGGAAGGGGTATAGCTAGGAGAATTGTTGAGAGGCGGGGGCTTATATGTGAGAGATCCCCTGATCCCAGAGCAGGCGATATATGTGTGGATCAGCATGTAAAACTGGCGGGTTTTATAGACGATGTCATATATCTAGAATACCTTGATGAGTTCTTCTATCAATACGACGCTGTAATCGTGTTATCGAGGCATAAGGCCTCTTCTGGGATACCAAGCTTGACTGTGCACTATACAGGCAATCCTGGCGCTGAAGCTCTGTACGGAGGTAAACCTAGGAAGCTTGCTATGAGCATGCCGAGTTTAGGCTCATCCCTCCTCTATGCCATATATAGAGAAGTTAGTTCTTCCGAACTTGGGTCTCTCTTTAGCGTTACATATGAAGCAACACACCATGGCCCTACGGAGAACAAGCTCCCCGTAGTATTTGTCGAGATAGGATCTTCTGAGAAGGAGTGGATCCTCAGTGAGACCCATGAGGCATGGGCTAGGGCTATAGATGAGGTGATAGCAAACAGAATAGAATGCTCATCAATAGGAGTTGGGATCGGGGGTAATCACTATCCCAGCAAGTTTACAGAGCTAACACTCAAGAGGAGGATCTGCATTGGTCACATGATACCCAGATATATATTAAAGGAGTTGAGCTACGAAGAAACAATCGATATTGTTAGACAGGCTTTCAGAGCCTCCAGCGAAAAGATCGAAGCCTTATATATTGAGGAAAAGGCAGCCCAAGCAAACAAGCTAAAGGCTATAGAGAAGATAGCATCTGAGCCCTCTCTTAGAATAGAGTATCTATGACGCTCCTGGATGAATGTTATGATAAAGATACACTTTCTAGGAACAGGTGCGGGCGCTCCAACCACTAGCAGATGGGCATCATCACTACTGATCAGCATTGGCTCATCTAACTATCTCTTTGACTGTGGAGAAGGATGCCAGCTAAGGCTCTCAAGTCTTGGAATATCCCCGCTTAAAATTACAGCGATATTCATTACACACGAGCATGGAGACCATGTGCTAGGGGTTCCACCGCTGGTTGAAAGTATGTCCCATCATGGGAGGAAATCCCCGCTATATATAGTGGCTCCCAACATCATTGCAAACATGATAGAAGAAGTAATTAGAACCACGAGTAGAGGTGTTGGATTCGAGATACTTTATAAAAGCCCCGAAGAGGGATATGGAGACAGCAATATAGACGTGAGGGGCTTTAAAACCTGTCACTCTAGCGAGAGCTGGGGCTATAGGGTGGAGATAAAAAAGAGAAAGCTAGTCATATGCTACTCAGGCGACACAAGCCCTTGCAGAACTATTGCTGAGGAGTGCTATGGAGCATATATACTGATCCACGAAGCTACATTCACCATGGAGAATGCTGCGGATGCAAAGGAATCGATGCACTCGACAGCGTATGACGCGGCTAAATTAGCACAGGCTGTTAATGTAAAGTATTTATATTTAACCCATATAAGCTCGAGATATAAGGATCAATGGGCTATTCTTAAGGAGGCACGATCGATCTTTAGCAATGTTAGAGTAGCTGAAGATCTAATGGTTACATATATAATATAAAAATATATCTTATATCAAACTTGACATTAATAATTAAAATCAATATTGATAACTATGCTTATATATCCCTTAAAGCTATATGATAAGGTGATATTAGATGGAGGCCTCTGAGAAAGTTAGGATCACTGTTAAAATAAATGGCAGGCTATATACCCATGAGATAGAGCCCAGACTTCTGCTGGTTCATTATATCAGGGACTATCTAGGTCTCACAGGAACCCATATAGGGTGTGATACTTCTAATTGCGGAGCATGTACTGTCATATTAAATGGAAGGGCTGTTAAATCATGCACGCTATATGCCTTTATGGCTGATGGTGGTGAGATCCTTACTATAGAGGGGCTTGAGAAGGATGGCAAGCTTCACCCGATTCAAGAGGCTTTCTGGGAGAACCATGCTCTTCAATGTGGATTCTGCACACCTGGTATGATAATGACTCTCTATGACTTCCTACAAAGAAACCCAAAGCCTAATGAGGATGAAGTTAGGAGGGCTATTGAGGGTAACCTGTGCAGATGCACTGGGTATCAGAACATTATTAAAGCAGCTCTCTGGGCCGCTGAGAGAATGCGTGGTGGAGGTGGGGGTAGGTGAGTATAATACATAAGGCTAGGCCCACGCAGCACCTAGGTAAACCAGTGAAAAGGAAGGAGGATCCGAAGCTAGTTACCGGGAGAGGGCTCTATGTTGATGATATAAAGCTCCCCGGTATGTTATTTGCAGCATTCCTCAGATCCCCCTATGCCCATGCTAAGATCAAGAGTATAGATGTTTCCAAGGCGCTGAGAATCCCCGGAGTGGTTGCAGCATATACAGGCAAGGATTTCAGAGGCAAGATAGGGCCAATACCGACTGGGTGGCTATTAACAGGGGCAGATCTCAAGGTCCCGGAATGGCCTGCCCTAGCTTATGACAAGGTTAGATTCGCCGGAGAAATAGTTGCTGTGGTTGTTGCAAGCGACCCATATAGGGCTAGAGATGCTCTAGACGCTATAGAAGTTGATTATGAGCCTCTACAGGCTGTTATAAATGTGGAAGACGCTATGAAGCCAGGGGCTCCACAGCTACACGAAGGCGTGCCTAACAATATAGCTTTTAGGTGGAGACTCAAGGGTGGGGAGGATTTTGAGGAGGTAAGTAAGAAAGCCGATAAGGTGATCAAACAGAGAATGGTTAACCAGAGGCTAATACCATCCGCTATGGAGCCTAGAGGGGCAGTAGCTGAGTATAACAGATATACAGGAGAGCTAACCCTTTGGGTTACCTCGCAGAATCCCCATGTCCACAGGCTTCTCCTCTCAGGTATTCTAGGGATACCAGAGAATAAGTTGAGGGTGATAGCACCGGATGTTGGCGGTGGATTTGGAAGTAAGATCCCTGTATATCCATTGGAAGCGATTGTAGCTAGACTAGCAATGGATCTTGGGAGACCCGTTAAATATGTAGAGACTAGGAGGGAGAACTTCTTAGGAACAATACATGGTAGAGATCATGTGGAATATGTGGAGGCAGCCATCAAAAATGATGGCACGGTTCTCGGGCTTAGGGTTAGAACCCTAGCCAACATGGGGGCATACTTAAGCACAGCAGCTCCAGGTGTTCCAACAATACTCTTTGGAACCATGCTCTCAGGCCCATATAAAATTAGATCTGTTGATGTAGAGGTCACCGGGGTGTTTACAAATACTACACCTGTTGATGCATATAGAGGTGCTGGAAGGCCCGAGGCGACATATATACTTGAGAGAATAATGGATCTCGTTGCTAGAGAGCTTAACATGGATCCAGCAGATGTTAGGAGGAAAAACCTAATTCCAGAAGCACCTTATACAGTAGTTACAGGCCTTACATATGATAGCGGAAAGTATCTAGAGGTTTTCGAGAGGGCCCTCAAGATAGCTGATTATGAGGGGTGGAGAAAGAGGCAGAGCGAAGCGAGGAGGGAGGGTAGGTTGATAGGGATTGGAATTGCCAGCTATATAGAGGTATGTGGGCTAGCCCCCTCGAGAATAGCTAGGGCGACAGGTTTTGGCCTAGGTCTATGGGAGAGCGCTATAGTTAGAGTGCATCCAAGCGGTAAGGTCACTGTATATACTGGGACAAGCCCTCACGGGCAGGGGGAGGATATTGCATTTGCACAGATCGTGGCAGAAGAGCTAGGAGTCTCTTTAGAGGATGTTGAAGTGATCCATGGCGATACTGCTCTTGTACAATTCGGCATGGGAACCTACGGGAGTAGAACGACGCCTGTTGGTGGTGGGGCAATAGCCCTCGCAGCTAGAAGGGTTAGAGAGAAGGCTAGAAGGATAGCTGCCGCTCTGCTAGAAGCTAGGGAGGAGGATGTGGTCTTCGAGGCAGGCAGATTCTATGTAAAAGGGGTTCCAGAGAAGGCTGTGACTATTCAGCAGGTAGCCCTGGCATCATACACTGCTGAGAAGCTTCCGCCAGGCGTTGAACCAGGGTTGGAGGCCACTGTCTTCTATGATCCTGAGAATTTTACATTCCCATATGGAACCCATGTATGCGTTGTTGAGATCGACGAGGAAACAGGTGGCGTGAAGATCTTAAGATATGTCGCTGTTGACGATGCAGGGATCATAATTAACCCAATGCTTGCAGAGGGACAAGTTATAGGAGGCGCTCTCCAGGGGATTGCCCAGGCTCTATATGAAGAAGCTGTATATGATAGCTCAGGCAATCTCTTGACAGCTGGCTTTAACGACTATATGATACCAACTGCTAGGGAGACCCCCAAGATAGAGTCTTACTTCTATGAAACACCATCGCCCCACAACCCACTAGGTGTTAAAGGGATTGGCGAGACGAGCACTATTGCCTCAACACCTGCTGTGATCAATGCTGTTCTAGACGCTCTAGCACACCTAGGTGTGAGACATATAGATATGCCATTGCTTCCAAGCAAAGTATATAAGGTGTTGAAGGAAAAGGAGGTGGGGTAATTATGTATCCACCTAGGTTCTCACTAATAGTTCCCTCAACACTTGAAGAAGCTCTAGATGCTCTAAGCAGATATGGCGAGGAGGCTAAGGTCTTAGCTGGCGGGCATAGCCTTATACCGCTTATGAGGCTCAGACTTGCATCGCCTAAATACCTAATCTATATAGGGAAGATCCAAGGGCTATCCTATATCAAAGAGGAGACGGGGAAGATCCATATTGGGTGTATGACCACCCATGCAACGATAGAGTCCTCAGATCTCCTTAGAAAGAAGAATCCGCTGCTCTCAGAAACAGCCTCTAAGATAGGGGATCTTCAGGTGAGGAATATGGGTACCATAGGAGGGAGCATAGCCCATGCAGATCCTGCTGCGGACTATCCGGCAGCAATAACAGCTCTAGAGGGAGAGGTCGTGGCGAGGAGTGTAAAGGGTGAGAGAGTGATCAAGGCACAGGAATTCTTTAAAGGACCTTTCAGCACCGCGCTCAGAAGTGATGAGTTATTGGTAGAGGTACGAGTCCCATCTATGGAAGGGTACTTCGGCACTGCATACGAGAAGCTGGTGTTTAGGGCAACTGATTATGCCATAGTTGGTGTTGCAGCTGTATTGGAACTAAATAGAGGAGGTACTATACAGAGGGCCAGGGTAGCATTAACCGGTGTTGGAAGCACACCTGTGAGGGCCAAGTCTGTGGAGGAGGAGCTTATTGGTAAGCAGGCAAGCAAGGATCTCATTGTAAAGGTCTTTGCGAGGGCCTCTGAGGGACTCAATCCACCAAGCGATATAAGAGCCTCCTCTGAATATAGAAAGGCTATGGCAGCTGTCATGACCAAGAGGGCCCTCCTAAGGGCTCTTGAAAGGGCTCAGGAAAAAATGGCGTCTAAGGGATAGCTTATATATAGTTTAACGTATTTTTCATCTAGGAATGGTGAACGTGGAAATAGATCTGAATAGCCTTTCTGTCGAAGGAATATTAAGACTTCTTGAGAGTGTTGGCTACATAGCTGATAGGAGGATTGCAACAGCTGTTTATCTAGCAATAAGACTTGAGAAACCCCTATTAATAGAAGGAGAGCCTGGGTGTGGGAAGACAGAACTTGCAAAGGCTTTAGCTGAAGCCCTGAGGACAGAGCTCATAAGGCTTCAATGTTATGAGGGGCTTGATGCGTCAAAAGCCCTATATGAGTGGGACTATCCGCGGCAGCTTATAGCGATAAGACTTCTTGAGAGATCCTCATCTCCTGAGGAGATCGAGAAGGAGATATATAGTGAGAAATATCTGCTCAAAAGACCCCTTCTAAAGGCTCTTATAAGCAGCTCCCCAAAGCCCCCAGTTCTTCTCATAGACGAGGTCGACAGAGCTGACGAGGAATTCGAAGCATTACTGCTGGAATTCCTCTCTGAGTTCCAGATCACAATCCCAGAGATAGGGAGTATAAGGGCCTCTAAGAAGCCCATAGTGATCCTCACATCCAATAGAACCAGAGAGGTTGGAGATGGCCTTAGAAGGAGATGTCTTTACCTATACCTATCCTACCCTGAAAGGGATAGGGAGCTAGAGATAGTTAGGAGAAAAGTCCCCAATATCTCTGAGAAGCTGGCTAACCAAGTAGTTGATGCGATAAGGGTTATCAGATCTATAGATGGTATAGTCAAGAAGCCAGGTATCTCTGAGACAATCGAGTGGGCAAAAGCTCTTAAGGAGCTGGGCTATGAAGAGATAACAGAAGAAGCTATAAAGAATACAATATCTGTTGTTCTAAAGATGCCGGAAGACAATGAAAGGGTGGATCCAAGCTATATAATCTCTAAGATCGGGGGGCAATCTGTTGAGAGAAGTAACGCTGGAAAACCTAATTGACTTCATAAGAATTTTAAGAGGGAACGGATTTAGAGTAGGTATCTCAGAGGATATAGATGCATATAACGCGATAAACGAGCTTGGAATCTTCGGCGATATTCGCAGTACATATTATAGGGTTGGGGACTTTAGGGAGGCCCTTAGAATAACCCTGGTTAAAGATCCAAACCTCTATGAGCTTTTCGATAAGCTCTTCGATATGTACTGGTTAACGGATCTTGATATGAGACATCGGATCGAGAATAAGATCGAGGTGAAAGTCGTAATAGAAGGTGAAGCACCTGATCCTATAAAGAAGTTTCTCTCAATATATAGCCCGCTAGAAATAAGGGGGAGAAGCCCTAGAGATATAATGATTGATCCAGGTGTAAGAAATGCAGTTAGAAGAATCCTTAGAATGATAGGGAAGAAGATCCCCACAAGACCTGGTGTTAGAAGAGCTATATCTTCAAAGGGGGAAATCAACTTTCCCCTAAGCTATAGAGAGGCGATCTCAACACTCGGAGATATTGTGAAGCTAAAGAGGGCTAAGAGAAAAATAAGTAGGGCTTATTTTGTGCTTCTAATAGATATAAGCGGATCTATGGAGGATGAATGGGTTAGTATAGCAAAGTTTTTAAAAGCCCTTAAAGGTCTTCCTACAAGCAGCTATGAGGTGTTTCTCTTTAGCACCGATCTTATAAGGGCTACGGAAGCTGTGCAGATGGGGGAGAGAGCGGTGAGGGATCTTCTAGTGAGAAGCGGTATATGGGGTAGCGGCACTAGGATAGGAGAATCTCTGTATAAATTGATAGGCTTTTACAAGAGTTTTCTGAGAAGTAAGAGTATAGTGTTGATCATAAGTGATGGCTGGGATCTAGGAGACTTAAAGCTTCTAGAGAAGAGTTTAGCCGAGCTAAAGAGAATCGTTAATAAAATATTATGGCTTTCACCACATGCAGGTAAAAAAGGTTTTGCCCCTGAGACTTTGTGTCTAAAAATTGCATCACGATATGTTGATGCTATACTACCAACCGAGCTCCTATATGATATAATAACTCTCAGGAGATATCTGAAGAAACTATCCACTCTATTATAGCTAGACAGCATCTATTATTTATTAACTTTTGTTACCCTATTAATATTAGGTGTTATTGGGTGGAAACATCCATTAGAAAGGTTATAAGGATAGGGGAAAAGAGCTATGGCATTACACTGCCAAAGGAGTGGCTAGATAGGCTAGGGATAAAAACAGGATCTTCGGTTGAAACTGTTATAGCAGGGGATCATATAACAATAAGGCCAGTCACAGGCGAGATCCTTGGTAAGTCTATCTATCTTGAGGAGGGTGATGAAAATATGCTTTCGAAGCTTATTATAGCCTCCTACATAGAGGGGAAGGATCTAATAGTGATGAAGGGGGATAAGAATGTCATTAGGAAAGCCTTTAATATAGTTAAAGGTAAGCTGCCGGGGATGATCTTCGTAGAAAAAGGTGATTCACCAGAAATCAGGATTACAGCTGATGAGAGAACAATAAATATACAGGAGGTGATAAAGACTATGAAAAGCACTGCACAGGTAATGTTTGAGCTAATGGCAAAATATCTCGAAGGCAATGATCAAGAGCATTTAAAGGAGATCCTAGTTTTAGATGATGAGCTAGACTCATTGCACTTCATAGGGCTAAGAAGCATAAAGAGAATGTCAGCCAAAATGCCGGAAGAAGCCATAGACCTCGCCATAGCTCTAAAAGCCCTAGAACATATAGGGGACGCACTTGACAGGGCTTCTACATATCTTCTGAGAGCCAAGCTCTCCGAGAGATGCAGTGAAACACTCAAAGAAGCGTTAAGAACAGCTTATAGATATTTCCAAACCTCCTTTGACGCCCTTATATCGAATAATTATAGACTTTCTCTAGAAGTCCTCAACGAGAGGCAGAGCAATATAGATACTGTGCTAGATCTATCTAAGAAGAGCGCTTGCTTCGAGGAGCTATCAGCTGTAATACACGAGATACTAGTCATAATAGCATCGTCAGCTGAGGCTTCAGAGATCTCGGTCAGCAGATATATCAGGGGAAGAGGCAGGAGCTATTAATCTCTTCGGTTCCCTAGCTTTCTCTTTAGATAAACTTTAGATAAAAATAATTCATCTACTGATTATCTTATCCAACTCTATTGTTATTAATGATATAGCTCAGCGCGCTTTGGATTGGGAGAAAGATCGAACTAACATTATCTGCTACTCTAAAGTTTAAGTTGTGAAAAGATCCCACTGCAGGGTATGCAGAAGTGCTCAGAGCAGCCTATTTTTCTCAATTATATTCAATGCAGAGATTCTAGATCCTATTATTTCTATCACTTCTCTTCTAAGCTCTGGATCTTTTTCAAAAACTCCCCTTGCAGCTCTTGTAACCATTTTTAGAGGTTCTCTAACCCCTCTATGTAGAGCGCAGAGGTGGAGGGCTTCTATTATAACCATGACTCCTTTAGCATCTAGATAGCTTGCTATGAAATCGGCTATTTGATTGGTAAGTCTTTCTTGCACCTGTAGCCTTCTTGAGAAAGCATCGACAATCCTGGCAAATTTTGAGAACCCGAGGACTTTGTTTCCAGGAATATATGCTATTGATGCCGTACCTATTATCGGTAGTAAGTGGTGCTCGCACATGCTTCTTACAGGAATATCATATACAATTACTACATTATTCCATATTTCGAGGGGCTCCTCTCCATTATATCCCTCATAGTTAAAAGTTTTTACATATTCCTCTGGACCTACGAAATAGCCTCTGGCTAGTTCGTCAAGCCACATTCTAGCTACCCTTGCTGGGGTATCTTTCAGCCCTTCCCTCTCAGGATCTTCTCCTATTAGTTTGAGGAATCTTCTTATTATTACGGTTAGCTCTTTATATAGCTCCTCCCTATTCACTTGTTCACCGTGTGAATCAATGTCCTTCTTAGCCCCCATTTTAGAGTCGCCTTTGAATAGATGCCTCATATATTGAGACCGTGTGAATGCTTAAAAGATTTATTGCATAGCATTTCTTGGTTATAAGTCATGCCTCTATATCAAGGGAACGATCTTAGGAAGATCACTGGAGGAAAGAAGAGGAGAAATAGAAAGCCGAGGAAGAGAGAGATAGGTAGCTTTCCAACAAACACAACCCTCAGCAGCGAAGAAGAGAGGGTAATGGCAAGAGTCTATGGCGGCAACAGAAAGATAAGGGTTAAAAAGGCTCTGTATGCAAATATTCAAAATCCAGACGGAACTAGTAAGAAGGTAAAGATATTGAGGATCCTCGGGACGCCAATGAACCCAGATTATGTTAGGAGAGGCATTATAGTTAAGGGAGCTATAATAGAGACCGAAGCGGGGAGAGCGATTGTGACGTCAAGGCCGGGTCAAGATGGAGTTATAAATGCTGTGTTAATTAAGCAATAGCCTATTGGTGAAAATGGCTAGGAAGATCGTTATATGGCTATCATATCTAGACCCCACACTCCCTAGGAGACTTGGAAGGAGGATCCCTAAAAATCTTCTCCCAAACAGGGTTACGATTGAGGATGTGCTGAAGGCATGCCAAAAGCTTGGGCTTGTGTGTGAGGTTCTAGAGGACAAGCTATATCCGAGAACATGGTATCTAGGCCATAAGGGGATTTCTGTGACGTATGATGGGCCTAAGTCGGAGCTTCTAAAGAAACTAGCTAAGGCGTTATCTAATTAAGTTCTTCATAGCATATGAATCCTAATCTTTAGGGTTAAGAACTATCGGCTTTCTAGAAGTGTCTTCCATCTAGATTATCTATTGGCTAGCTATCTATCGAATATAATCTGTCATTAAAAACCTGTTATACTATTAATGAGTACATTAATAGAGAGCATTACGGATTTTACGAATCTTTCCTCTAAGCTCGCTCGATATGCCATCAATTTCCTTGCCATTGATATTGATCGGAAATCCTCTAGAAACCCTCATACCGGATATCGTCGATGCTCTCGCAGCTGCGTCAAGTATACTATATCCCATGGCTAAGGATCCCACTAATGATGCTGTAAATATATCGCCACATCCTGTGGGATCTCCTTTATCTGTTTCCATATAGGAAGGGACATAGTACCACCCACTCTGACTTTCTCCTCCCTTTATCTTTATTTTTAACTTTTCATATATATTATTACTTATATAAATATATCCCCCTCGAGATCCAATTGTATACGCTGTCGTTAAAGCTTTCTCTACAATAGGACGAATCTTCTTTAGATCTTCTTCACCCCCTACTGCAATGTCTTGTATATCATCACTACTTAGGTGAATAGCCGAGACGGTAGGAATTCTATAAATATTTTTTAATATATTATTCAAACTGATGATGACTCTTTGCCCCTCGATCTCTCTCGATAACCCCTGAAGATCTATGGTGGTATTTCCTAAACCGATCATTTTCTCAATATCCTTCACCTCGATCTCTTTATATACTGGTGACACCAGGATCCATGAACCGCTGGCCAGAGATTTCAGATCTAGCTTATCTAACTCTATAGGGCATCCAACACTTAATATATCTGAATATCTTCTTCCACTACTATCGTATTTATGTCTAAAAACATATATAGATCTGCAGGATGGATCTATATTTATCAAACTAAGATTCAAAAACTTTTTTAAAAATTCCTCAAACCTTCTCAGCTTTTCTGGATCTATGGCTGTAATTAATATGGGCTTTAACCCCATCATAGCCAATGTTATTCCCGCATAATAGGCGGGGCCTCCAACCCTATCATATGTTGAACCACCGATCTCTATTTTATCTATAGTGAAGCTAGAGATCAAAATCACTTTCTCCATTTAGCCACACCACATATTTCAGAACTATTCAAATATTTACAATTAAAAGCTTTCTCCGGGTTATTAACTGTATGCTCTACCAGCTTAATAATTATATTGTGATAATCTTAGATATCTGGGATAGGTAGGTGGAAAGGCAGGACACTGAGGATCTGATCAATAGGCTATATCGAAAGCTATTCTATTTACCTAGAACAACGCTTCTCAGCTCTGTATATATTGTAGAGGGCCTTATAGCGTCATGGCTAAATATAGGATCTCTAAAAGGCTCTCTACTTGTGATATTACCTACCTTTATAGGGTTTGCGCTATATCTAACGCTGATCTATGTGGCTTTTGTAGCTGGTGCTGCCGTTGATAGTATGAAAAAAGCTCTTGGGATAGCTGTCTTTTCTATAGCACCATATATTATTGTAGATCTGGTTGCGTCTCATAGAGAAAGGTATTTTCTATCTTTTGCCTCCAGCTCTGGAATGATATTCTTAACACACTATGTATTTAAAGGAAGAATGATCAGGTCATTATTAATAGCTATGATATGCAGTATGATCCCTACTTTCTCATCAATACTTGGATACAGATCTCTATCGATATCTCACAATAGCCTGGTTAATTCAGAGGATATTTTTATCGTAGCATTGGCATCTATTGCCTCAATAGGATCTTTTGCATTGTTCATAGCAATATTGGAGCTTGGCGGAAGGGCAAGTGGTATGAAAACCTTTGAAGTTGCTAGAGGCTTTCTAAGAGCATGGCTATTCGGAGAGACAGAGATCCTAGAAGGTGTGTTTCTCAGAAACTCAGTTAAAAATAGCCTTAAGATCAGAGTTATAAGCATCTATAGAGACAAAGGAAAACCCCTGCACATAATATATCCCAACATTCATTTTGGCCCATTCAGGAGAGTTGGCTCCTCAGATGCTGTTCACATATTCGACAGATATATTGAATTGCTAGGCCATAGATCCCTCGTGTTACATACTATAGGAAGTCACGAGAGGAATATAGTTAAGAGAAGCTATGTTGAGCAGGTTGCCAACGAGCTTTCAAAGAAACTTGCTGCGATAGATACCAATATTAGTAATTTAAAAGGGCCTATAAGAATCGGAAGCGGATCGTGGAGAGGCATGGCGTTTGGCGGTGATTATTGTATAGCTCTTCACATATCGAACATAAACGGATCCGATGATCTCCCAGAATCTATAGAAAAAATATTTTATGGAATTGAGAAGGCTAGCGGTGTTATGATAGCTGCAGCTGACTCACATAATAACTATGGGAAAGAGGAGGTAGACGAGGAGGCGATAGCAGAGATCGCAGTTAACTCTATAGAGAGTATAGTGAAGAAACCAGGATGGGATAATACTACGGTAGGCTATGGAGAAGCATATATGGAGAAGCCTTGTAAGGGCATGTGCATAGGGAGGGTGAAGGCTATTGTATTTAGGAATAGCAATGGGGATGTCGCTATGATCTACCTATATGGAAATAACGTACATAGAACAGCAAGAAAAATCATAATGGAAACAGCTACTAAGATGGGCTTCAAGGACGTCGAGGTGATTACTCCAGACGATCATAGCTGCGCTGCAGAATCCCTTGGCACAGCATATACAGCTATACACCCATGCCAAGGACTTATAAACGCCATAGCTTCTGCTCTGCGTATGGCTCTAGAGGATCTCAAACCAGCTAGAATAACATGTAGGGAGTATGTGTGGAACGACGCGCCGTTCATGGGCAGGGTTGTATGGAATTATCTAAAGGCGCTTGAGGTTCTAGGGCCTCTAACATCAAAGCTATGGGTTATAACCCTTATAGCTTCAATAGCTGTTACATCAGTTATCTCTAGTCTGTTCTTGCTATAGATATCGCTATTTATTTAAGGGCTACCTGGTTGATTCCTCTCTTGTCTTTCTAAGCTTTTTAAGATGCTGTCTATCAACATTAATATCTCATCAATAGTTGATCTACAAGTGAGAATCTTATCCGTACTACATTCGAGGCTGATCATAATTTTTTCGTTGGAGTATCTAATATCTAGAGCCATGCTCTCTGGTAGATCTATATTATCTGGTTCTAAAGATCTCTTTATTAAAGAAGGATCTACTCCGCACGTGCCTACCTCACAATATATCTTAATCCTCATCATCAAACACCAATCACGCTCACAGCTTCTGGCATATCCTCTATATCATCTACGATCAAGAGTCCTGATGAAAATACTTTAAATCCCCTCATATTTTGCGGATCATAGGATCCCTCTATTGGTAATACATATCCTCCGCTAACCTCGTAAACAGCGTATCCTTGGTAGTGGGATAACGATGTGAGTATCTTATGCACAGGCCAGACTATGTTAAGAGATATATCTGGGTATGCTGTGAACATTCTACCCTTTACTGAATATGTTGATACCCTCTTACTTTTATCAAAAATCTCGGATAGATATGTTAGGATCTCTTTTCTAATGTATATGCATTTATAGGAAATGGCTGAGATCCCTGGCAGACCTGTGGATATAAATGTAGCCGTCTCAGAAGATCCTGTGTATAGGTGACCTAAAAGACAGATGTACATCTCATATGGATCTATGAAGGGGTAGTCCTCTTTATATATAGGCTTTAATCCCACGGATACTAGCGAGATCCCTACCATATCATTTAAAACCTTAGAGATCTTCTTCAGAGTCTCTTTACCATCTTGAGAGGTTATCTGTGACACTATATCTAGAGATCTTTGGGGGTTCCCGCTAACATTTGGGATATATGGGTCTAGCGTTGTTTCCAAAACGTAGGCTAGGTTCTCCTCAACTCCATAGCCCATGATCTTTAATCCTTCTTTAATTATAATGGCATCGGATCCAAACATCTCTCCAAGCCCTGCTACGAATTTATCCTCAACTTGTGAGAGAACGCTTTTTGTGAAGGCGCTCATATGGCCAGTTACCATAGCACTTCTAAGCTCTCTAGGCAATTGATATAGGTTTGATATTGTCTCTAAAATCTCATGGGATATGGAGGATTGTGTCTGGACAACGATCCATTCACCGATTCTTGTTAAACCTTCTCTCCTCCTTATTATAGCTACACCACCGCCTATCCTGGGGGGTTTCGAGCCTATTGCTAGAGAATATTCGCTCGGAGATGCTTGGTGCAGCAGAATCGCCGGATATATCCCTGCCTCTATATTGTGTGCGCTGAGCATCCTAATAACCGTAGAGGCGGCTACAATAGAATCTATGTCATGAGATACATATATCTCGCAATGCCCATTATCTAAAACTCTCTTGAAAAATTCTCGGAGAATATCCTTAGCTGAGATATCTACATTTGCTGCCAAAATAGCTAGCTCCCAACCTGTCCTGCTATTTGCTGTGCAACTAGAAGTTTGGCCCTCTCTCTATCATATTCCCAATCCGGTGAAAGCTTACCAACCCTCTTATAATATTTAACTAGTCTTCTTATTTTGGACTCGATCTCGATTAATCCTCTCTTAGAATGAAGATCCTTTGGGTGTTCTTCCAAATGCCTAAGCAGATTTACAGCTCTTTTCATCAAGTTAAACAGATCTTCGGGGATCTCTGGTGCAAGGCCGTGCTTCTCGAGGACCTTGGTTAGTTTCACACCAAGAACAGATTTTACTAGGGGAACGCCATATTGGTCTCTAAGTATCAGCCCTATCATGGATGGCATATACCCCATTTTGCGCAGTTCGACAATCACAGTTTCGATCTCTTCAGGTCTCATTTTAACCCATTTTGGAGGTCCAGCTCTCACGGGCCTCGTAGAGTGTGACTGCCCCTTATCCCTCTTCCTGTTCAAGTAAACACCAATATCTAGATAATACAAAGCGGATAAAAATTTAAAATAAAGTGTTATAAAGTAGGAGATTATAGAGTTATATTGTAATGCTACTGAGCCTTGGTTTCTGCCTTGCTTTCTACAGAAGATACCGATGGTAGCTCTGGGAAGCTCTCCTTCATTCTCTGCTCTGCAACGATCCTTGCCTCTTCTAGTATCTTCCTTGCCTCTGGCGAGGAATATGTAGCCTCTGTGATGCCCACTCCTAGGCCCTCTCCTGTTTCTGTCACTACCTCTCTCAGGCTCTCCTCAAGCTCTATCATCTCATATGAGAATTCCGGCATTATACCTCTGACAAGGCCTCTCAGCTCTTTAACAACACCTATTACTGGTGCGAGTTGTACAAAGGCCTCGCCCATGAGAACCACTGTTTCGATTCTCATAGAGATCTGCTCCAATGCTATCTGTACTATTGTTAGCTGTTTAACTGCCTTCCTTATCTCCGCTATCTCGTTAGCAAGCATAGTGGCTCTAGTAGTGTCCTTAGATATCAGGGCATCAACTACCCTTTCAAACAGAACTCTATCCCTCTCCTTCATCCTCTCTAGCTGGACACCTATCTTGCTTGCTAGATTCTTTATCTTATAGTTTGTCATTAGCAGCTTATACTTAATAGGCTCCTTCTTAGCGAAGGCCTTCCTAAGCTTCTCTCCAACGCTCTCTCCGCCTTCCCACCTCTTAGCTATATCAGCTATACCAGCCACCTAGACCTCACACCTCGAATTACATACTGTGGTCTGGTCAGATATTTAAACCGAGCCCCCCATACATATTAAAGATCTTTAGAGATCAAGAGATCATATGTTAATTGCCAGAACATCTCAGCCTTTAGAGGCCGCCTGAAATCTCTATTACCGCGCCAGTAATGTAGAGGGTCTTGGTATTAATGATAATCTTTATAACTTCTGCGATTTCATCGGGCTCAGCGGGCCTTTTAAGAGGAACTGTGGTTTCGATTGCTTTTAAGAGCTTCTCATTCATTCCATACCTATATACCCATGAGGGGGCTATCGTGATAACTCTTATCCCCATGGGCGCTAGCACCTCTGCTAGCTGTTTAGTTAGATATGTTATTGCCACCTTGGATGATAGATATGCTGGCGAGGGCCTCAACCCACTATAGATCCTATGGCCTCTGGTCGCGGTTAGACATCCAACGTTGATTATAGTGCCCCCTTTCCCCATATATCTCGAGGCTTCTAGGGATAGCATATAAGGTGCCACGGCATTTATTGTGAACACCTCTACCCATTTCTCAGGCGTTATTCTCCAAGGATCTGTGTCGTCCCACACGCCCGCGCTGTTTATCAGAACGTCTAGACCTCCAAGACATGATGCGCTTTTAGCTATAGCAGCCTTTGAGGTCTCTATATCCTTTAGATCAGCTGTATATATGCATTTAATCCTATCTCCATTAGACCCTATGGCTTTTACAAGTTCTTGAAGCTTAGAAATGCTTCTACCTATAAGGGCTAGCCGGTGTCCTTCCTCTAAAAGGGCTCTAGTGACTCTCTTTCCAATCGTTCCTGTAGATCCTATTAATATGATTCTAAGTTCACTCATATCTAGCCCACTATAACTTATATTATTCCTAATCTATAAGATACATGGAGATCTTATTCAGAAAGGTGCTCTTAGGTGACAAGGCTAGCTGTTATAGACTATGAGGCCTGCCACCCAGATAAATGCGGTGGCATGCCATGCGTGAGGTTCTGCCCAGTAAATAGAGGAGGAACCATAGCGATCGAGCCTAGCGATGAAAAGAAGGGGAAACCAGTCATATACGAGGCAACATGTATTGCATGTGGTATCTGTGTCAAGAAGTGTCCCTTTGAAGCTATATATATAATAAATCTTCCTGATGAGATGGAGAAGAGGGTTATGCATAGATATGGGGAGAACCTCTTTAAATTATATGGAATCCCAACGCCGATACAGGGGAAGATAGTTGGGATCCTTGGGAGAAATGGTACTGGAAAGTCAACAGCCCTAAAGATTCTTTCTGGAGAGATAACACCGAATCTTGGCAACTATAGGGAGCCCCCTAGCTGGGATGAGATTCTGAGAAGGCTTAGAGGATCTGAGGCATATAACTATTTCAGAAGCCTAGTTGATAAGAGGCTAAGAGTTATACATAAAATCCAAAATATAGAAGCCATACCGAGGTATGTTAGAGGGGAGGTTAAACAGATATTATCGAGAATAGATGAGAGGGGGATGCTAAAAGATATTATGGACTATCTTAGCATGCACAGTATGATTGGAAAAGATATTAGAGAGCTAAGCGGAGGGGAGCTCCAGAAGCTGGCTATAGCTGCAGCACTACTTAGAGATGGGAATGTATATCTATTTGACGAGCCATCCTCATATCTAGATGTTAGGGAGAGAGTTAGACTTTCCCTTGCTATAAGAGATTTAATACCAAAGGGTGCATATGCCCTTGTAGTGGAGCATGATCTGGCTGTACTCGACTATGTGTCAGACTATGTGGTCATCGCCTTTGGAGAGCCTGGGGCATATGGCTACTTCTCAAAACCATATGGAACTGGGGCTGGGATTGGGCATTTCCTCAGGGGCTATTTGCCCTCTGAGAATATGAGGATAAGAGATGCCGAGATCATATTCTTTGATAGATCTAGAAGTGAGACTCAAGCACAGCAGAGACCAGAGATTCTGCTGGCGGAGTGGAGTAATTTGGTTAAGAAGCTTGGAGATTTCCAGCTAAAGATCCAAGGAGGTAAGATATATAGGGGCGAGGTAATAGGGGTATTAGGCCCGAATGCTATTGGAAAAACAACATTTGCCAAGCTTCTTGCAGGAGAGCTAGAGCCTGATGAGGGATTTGTGGGGACAAGCGTGCTTAGGATCAGTTATAAGCCCCAATTCCTCTCACTAACGATCTTTGGAGAGGGCTCCCTCACAGTTGAAGAGATTCTAAGAAAAACCTCTCCTGAAGCCCTTAACCAGGATTCATGGGTATATAATGACGTGGTTAGAAAGCTAGGGATAGTCAAGCTATTGCCACGAGAAATCTCTGGTCTAAGCGGCGGTGAGCTCCAAAAAGTAGCGATTGCCGTAACACTCTCAAGAGAAGCAGATCTGTATTTGCTGGACGAGCCATCGGCCCATATAGATGTAGAGGATAGAATAACAGTTGCTCGGGCGATTAAACGGGTTGTGGAGAATAAGAGGAGCGCTGCGATAGTTATAGAGCATGATGTATCGATTATAGACTTTATAGCAGATAGGCTCTTCGTATTTAAGGGAGAGCCTGGGAGAGAGGGATACGCTGAACATCCTACTAGCATCAGAAAAGGCATGAATAGTCTGCTTTCATATTTAGGCGTGACTTTTAGAAGAGATCCAAGGACTAAGAGACCAAGGATAAATAAGCCTGGCAGCTACCTGGACAGATATCAAAAAAGCATTGGCGAATATTACTATGAGCTGCCCGAAGAAATGGTTGAAAATGCCAGCTAAAAGTGTGTAGACCAAGGCATTATGGATTCTCCTAAAAATAAAAACAATATAATTATTAATTGTTAGCTTATTATCTCTTTGGCACCACCTTTCTCTCCTCTTCAGCCCTAACCTTTACTATGCCAAGAAATACTGCACAGCTGACACAATAGCATTTTGTCACAGGATATCTAGCTATCAATGCTCCCTTTTTCTCCAGCTCTTGTGCAAGTTGAGGATCTACTGGTGTATACGTCCTGGTAACACATATAGCCTTATCTTCTGGAACAAGCCTACCACATTGATCACATTGTATTCTTTCAACATATCCTTTAGATCCTTTCCTCCTCCCCCTACTCTCTCTCTTCTTAGGCATGTAAGCCACCTATCACCTTAATTTTCAGACCAGATATACTATAGCGTGGAGGATATATATTATGACACCCTTCTACCCCAAAGAAGCGAGATTTCTACCAATAGAGTCATGGAGGGATGATGCCTAAGCAGGATTGCCTCTTTTCGCAATCATTGGGTTGGGGGTAATAGGTAGGATCCCCCCACCAAGTCATCGAGGGTTTGAGTTCTGGGATTTAACCCTTAAATCTTTTAAAGCCTTGTCTATAGATCTCATCATAGCTATAGATGTTTCCCTAGAAAGTTAGGAACTCAACCCCGCTTTAAAGGATGATATTTGTTGAGCTTTTATCGTGAGCTCACGATATTCTCCTAGCGATTTCCTGTGCTTGTTATTTAGTTGCCTCGGTTCCTTTGGATATGGGCTTTCCCTCATCTCTTTCAGAGTTTATGCCTAGTTGGGAGAGGTATTGCAGAGTATTAAATGCTTTAAGATGTTTTCTATCAAACTACTATAATATTGAAAGCTTTGCTGTCAACATGGAAAAATTACAAGTGAAAGCTCTCTTTTAGATCCCTTTTAGAATCTATGATCTATTCACCGAAGCAAGGAATTGAACGGTTCTTATTCTTTATTTTTAGTTTCCTTCAGTATGTTTTTGCTATTCTAGCTATTGTCTTGGCCTTGTCACCACATATTGGGCATTTAGCATCTCCAAGGTCGCGGATCTCTAGAGGTGTGCCAAGCATCTTGCTCGCCCCGGTTTTTTCTACAAATTCTATAGCGCACCTCTCTCTACCGCACCATGGTATCTCAACTATGCCAGCTCTTGATGCTATAATGTTTGAGGCTTCCTCGACTGTATATACAAGCTTTATTTGTGATTTAAACTCTCTCCATGCCTTCTCTCTCATGACTCTCTCAATATCTTTTAGAGTTTCCATAACTTTCTGTACCAGCTCGTTTTTAGGAACTGTGAATCTTGTGAAGCTATCCCTTCTAAACACAGTTACACTTCCCGCTCTAAACTCCCTTGCCCCTACTTCTATCCTTACTGGGACGCCCTTTATCTCATAGTAATAGTATTTTTCTACAGGCTTTTTCTCCCTATCTAGATCTACTATTGATGATATCTTTGCATCCCTGAGCATCAGATCTATCTCTTCCGCATATCTCCATATACTCTCTGTCTCTTCCTCGCTTTGTGAGGGGATAGGTATAACTACTACTTGGATTGGCGCTATACTTGGGAGTATTATGGCTCCTCTATCATCGCCATGAATAGATATCAGGGATGCGATAACCCTGTCTGAAACACCATAGCTTGTTTGCCATCCATAGTCCTGTGTGCCGTCCCTTTTATGTATTATGGTCTCAAATACCCTGGTAAATGTCTGCCCTAAATGGTGAACTGTACCTATCTGGAGAGCTCTTCCATCAGGCATTATAGTGTCGAAAGCCACAGTATATACAGCTCCTGGGAATTTATCCCACTCAGGTCTCTTAGATATTATGTAAGGTATCCCGAGGATGTCGAAGAAATTGGCATAGATCTCTATGGCCTCTTTAACCTGTCTATCAGCATCTTCAAAGCTATCATGTAATGTATGTGCTTCCTTAAATGTGGTTACCTCTCTCAGCCTTATCATTGGTCTAGTAGCCTTTGTTTCATATCTAAATATGCTCACAATCTGGTAGAGCTTTTTGGGTAGCTGTCTATAGCTTTTATACCAGAGAGTTTCCATATAGGTTATCGCAACCTCACTAGTAGGTCTGAGGGCGAGCTTCACATCGAGAGGATCTAGGCCTCCATGGGTGACCCAGTAAACCTCATCCTCAAACCCCTTAATATGCTCTCCCTCTCTCTTGATCATATCCTCAGGTATTAGAAGAGGTAGCAATATCTCCTCGTGACCGGTAGAGTTAAGAAGATCTCTTAAAATGTTGAGAACCTTCTCCCTTATCTTAAAGCCATAGGGCATCCAAATACCAACACCTTTAACAGGATACCTTCCATAATCATAGATCTCTGCAGCAGATATCACCCAGTCAAACCACCTTCCAAAGCTTTCCCCAGCCTTCGAGGGAGGCTTTTCCATGGTATATCCCTACATAATTGTTAATATAATAGAAATATAGAAATATAGATGTATATTCGTTTTACAACTGAAAGTCTTAACCTTTTGAGGTGGGGGAATTCAGAACTGGAGCTCCGGCTCCTTGAGCGTTAAATAGCTGTTATGTTGAAGCTCTATAGAAGCTAATACGCTTCATTGAATATATTTACCTCTACTGCTTCTTCAAGAATGGTGGGAGGTTAGGAGAGCTTGGAAGAAGAAGCTGAGAGCGGTCCTAAGATCAGTGTTATCGATACACTTAAGGTGATCCCACCTCCATCAATGCTTAGGGAGAGTAAGAAGAAGCAGATAGTTGAGAAGAGGATCAGGGTAAGGAGGGTAGAGAATATTGAGGAGGGCAAGGCCAAGATAAACCCTCTTTTGGCTAAAGAACTTGGGGTGGGGGATGACATGGTTGAGATCGTTGTAGCTGGTAGAAAGAGTTTACAGCTCTCGCCTATACTTGATGAAGGGGTTCCCCAGAATGAGGTGTGGGTGAATGCTGAAATGTTGAAAACACTCGGGATAGCTGATAATACAATAGCTACTATAAAGAGGATTGCAAAGAAATGAGCAAGGATAGCTCTGGAAGAACTCTCCACATGATTCTAAGCGAATTAGAGGAAGCTGTTAATACACATATAACAATATTAAAGGGTCTCAGAACAGCATGCTTAAGACTGAAAAGGGGTGAGCAGGCGGAGAAATATCTCGAAAGCAAGATGAAGGCTGTTAGGAGGATCAGAAACGAGATCTTGCAGAGCCTTAAAAACTTTGAAGACTCTGAAGAGCCCATTGACGAAGAGCTAGCCTCAGAGATAGTAGCAATGGTTGTGTATATAGAGATGAGCGCGATCAAAGATGAAAAGAGATACCTATTAGTAGCAAGAAGGCTTCTAGAGAGAAGAGGCGCTCAGCTAGATATAGAAGAAGATCTGAAGAAGTTAGAAGAAATGTCAAGATCTGCTAGAAGGGTTATAGAAAAATATACCAAAATCTCAAGTGGGAATCAATAAATACTGTCAGCATTAATGTGATTACTTTATGGTATCGTAAAAGATTGTTAATAAGTTGCTTTAGATCAGCGATGCACCCAGATCTTTGTTGTTTGATCTCACTCTGATTTATACGACTGATACCGAGATTTTCGATCATTGCATTTACAACTGGAAGCCTCGCCCTTCAGGGCGGGAGGGGCCAGAATTGCTAATGAGATGTAGAAGCGAGAGCAGAATAGGAGGCTTCTCCATAACTATGAACTAAAAGGATCTATAGAAAAAGTGTGAGCAGCACATATTTCAATAGCTGACCTCCTTCCAACGCTAAGGGGTGAGACCTTCTTTTATAATTCTGGGAAGAGGGTTCAGGTTCGAAGGAACTAAGCTACTCTGTTACATCTGCTATTCCTGTCTCTGTTATTACGAATATAGCTTCTCCTTCCGGGAGGTGAGGGGCATCGATTATTCTGGCTATTCTCTTATTACCCCTGCTCTTCCTCAGCTGAACCCTGATTCCCGGGGCATGTCCTACTATATGTCCTCCAACAGCTACTGTTGGATCTCCGTAGAATACATCGGGCCTTGCCATAACTTGGTTTGTTATCACCACAGCTATATTAAATACCTCTGCGAGGCTTTGCAGTTGGTGTAGATGCTTATTTAGCTTCTGCTGTCTCACAGCTAAGTTCTCTCTTCCAGGATATTCTGCTCTGAAATGCCCTGTTACAGAATCTACTATAACGAGCCTTATGTTCTTCTCAGGTATTAGCTCTCTGAGCTCTTCAACAATAGCTATTTGGTGATCGCTGCTGACAGCCCTTATAAAGTATATCTTGTCCATAACTTCATCAGGATCCAACCCCTTGCCTCTGGCCATAGCTTCGATCCTCTCCCATCTGAAAGTCCCCTCCGTGTCTATATATACAGCTGAGCCTCCCAAACCCCCTTTCTCTGGTGGAAGCTGTACATTTACAGCAAGCTGGTGGCATATCTGTGTATTATGGAGGATTAACCCCTCTGGGGTTATGAAGTTATGGGTTGTGGGGATCACTAGATCATATACATAGTCGTTATAATAGAACGGCTCAACATCTCTAACCTCTAAGGCCTCTAGAGATCTGCTTCCGGGATCAGTGTCTACCTCTTTTCCAAGATCTTTTATAGTATTCATATAGCTATCGGTAATCCTAACTATGTGATCCCCCTCTCTAACATATCCAGCACGTAGCCATACAAATGAATCCCCTCGGAGTAGCAAGACTGGGTGTGTTAATGTAACATTGATTCTATATCCATTAGCCAGCCTTATACTAGTGATACCCCTGATTTTTTCTCTATATATAGCAACGGGTTTTACCCAGAAAACTCTTGCCCCTTTATCTAGTGCTATAGTTGGAACTAGAAAGCTATGCCTTTCTTCAACCCTATTCAACCATATAACTTCTCCACCATCGAATCTCAGGACACTATATTTCTTGGAAAACTCATAATATAGATCTTCAATCCTTGTCGTAGCCAGATCTCCTTTATCTCTGTCTATCATCAAGATCCTTGTATCTCCTGAGAAGCATTTGCCAGTGCCGAATTCGCCGAAGAATTCTGTTATCGTCTTTGTCTCTATACCCCCTCCGAGCAGCTGATCCAGAGCTTTGCTTCCCGTAGTTATTCTACCAATATTCATTCTCTCCATTTTAACCTCTTTCGCAGTCTTAAACCTAATATCAAGGGCTTCTCGTGCAGCATTTATTATCTTCATAGCTGTTGGAAGGGGTATTCCAAGAGTCACGCTGAGATCTTGAGCGCTAGCGGTTACAAGAGATTCTAGAGTGGTATAGCCAGAGTCTTTCAACTTAGCTATTATACTTGGCGAGACGTCCAATTCATCAATACTCCTAATCCTCTTAACAGGCTTAGCCTCGCTTCCCATGTGCTCCCCATAAATATATATCAAAGCCTACTAAATATTACCTACTATGTCCAATGCCTAGCATCTCTTCATAGCACTTTATAGCTGGTATTACCTAAGGATCAGATGCTCACAGGGCTTCATGTTATCTAATATTATTTATTTAATATCAGTTCTTATCCCCATATTCCATTTATCCTCTTACATCACTTGTAGGTACAGCCTCTTCTAGAATTGCTTATTTAGTTCAAAATATTACTCTCTGCAGATAGATATCTGAAGACGCCTGAAACGGCACTCAGAGGATATTAATTAAAATAACATCTGCTAGATCTTTTTCAACTGAAAGCCTCGCCCTTTAGAGCGGAGATGGCTAATTCTTACAAGCCTTAATAAGAATAATGTTTTGGAGCCGAGGATTATGGGCTCCTGGGGGTTCTAGCCCCCTCACAGCCCCCAAATGACAGATGTAAGCGAATAGTTAGGGAACCTATGAACAGCTAAAAGATATATTAAGGTTGAAAGTATTATGATGGTAAGACCGCAAACCCTCCCGCATCAGCAGGTGGGGTGGAGATTGAAAGAAAGGGGAGAAGTCAGATAAGTCTTACCCTTTTAAAATAGGTAGGCATTGCCAGAGACTTATCAATATTCTTAAAACATCATGGTATACAAAAGGGAGGTTCCCTTCCTTATCCTAAGGGACAAATATTAATGGCAGGCGAAAAACTGTATTAGGCCTCATAAATACTCATGGTGTAGTTGATAATAAATAATAACCCGTATGCTATTACTCTGTAGGGACCCATGGTTCTCTCGCATCAGTTTTTAGCAATTATCTTTTTCATAATTGGCGTTATCCTGGTATTTCTGGGAATCTTTTATTTAATGGTTCATAACAGATCATTTGAAAATAAGAAAGAAGGGGAGAGTAAAAGTGTGTTGGGAGAATCTATAGGCTTTATCCTGATAGGGCCAATACCAATTATATTTAGAGGTAAAGGAAGGAACATTAGATCCGTCTTGATACCTATCATAATAACAACGGCGCTTGTTATAGCATTCTTGATGGTCTTGGTACTTGCCCTAATTTCTATAGGTTAGATGCTGGCCAATAAAATCTCACAACATAGATCATAATCGTATCTAGGATACCACTCTTTAAAGCGATCAATAATCCTACGTCTCTACCCATAGATAAAAGTTAAGTCAATGTTATATTCCATAGCGATCCATGAGTCTACATAGATAGTTCTATAAGCGAGAAAATAGCTAAAGCCGGAAGCCATTCTTAGAAGTGGTGAGCGGGTAGAAATACTTTAAGGATCATTTTAGGAGACTTTATCAACATAGTTAGGGGCGATAGATGCTAAAACTAAAATTATAACCCTACCTATAACTCCCCGGGTTTAGGTTTCATTGGGTTTGATATCTTTGATCACTGTATCCTAGTTTTCCTCTTCTTTCTCCTCCCGTCTTCCAGGTATCTCCTCCTAATATTTATAGATGCAACCTTATGCCTACCCATTCTTGGGTTACAACCTGAAAGCCTTGCCTTTCAAGGCGGGGATGATGTTTATAAGCCTTTTAGGGTTTTGATCGTTTTTTGATGGGCTCTATTGCCTCTGGTGATGAGGGTTTGCTAACCCTTTCAATAGGCATGTGGGTTAGCCCCGAGCCAGAGGCTGTAGAGCTCCTCAGAAGATATATGATAGCCCTGAACTATGCCATGAACAAGATCTTCAGCCTAAATCTAAAAACCATCAAGGATGCCCATAGAGAGCTATACAGAGAGCTTAGAGAGTAGTTCGGACTACCATCTAGGATTGCTCTTGACTGCTATAGGGATGCTAGCACAATGCAGATGCATGGAGGAAGAATCCTAAGAAAGGTAAACGCCCTAGGGTTAAGAAGCTTAGCATGCCGTTACACCCTGGATCGGGATATAGAATCGAAGATTGCTATGTTGAGATCATAGGGGGATCAGGCTTAAGATCATAGGCTGGGATAGGAGATATGATTAGTATGAGAATAGGGAGGCTAGGCTTGTCTATCGAGAGGGGAGGATGATCCTTTGGATATCTAAGAGAGTCCCAAGACCAAAGCCATATCAACCAAGAGACGTCATAGCCATAGACATTAACGAGAAGAAGATAGCCTATGGAGATGACAAGATAAACAGGGATATAGACACAGCTATTGATAGAGCCTATAGATGGAAGGTCTTGGCAAAGAACTTTCAGAGAGATACTCAGCACCTAGATACCCAGCCTGGAGGAGGAGAAAAGCAATACTGAATAGAATCAGATCCTATCATAGGAAGGCTAGGAACATTCTAGAGGACTGGGCTAGATAGTCATCGCTAAAGATGGTTAGGCTGGCTATGAGACTTCAACATGCATTGGCTAGAGAGGATCTCACAGGGCTCATAGAATCCCTAGGAAATTGCCTAAAGATCATAAGGTGAAGCTGATCATAATGGTATATCCGAGGCTTGTTAAGTGGATCGATTTGCATGCCATAAAGCACGGAGCACCACTAGCAATAGTAGATCCCAGGGACACATCCTCGGAATGCCCACAATGCGATTCAAAACTAGAGGAGAGCGGATATAGAAGATTAAGATGCTCTAGATGCGGCTTCGAAGCAGATAGAGACGTTGTTGGAAAGCTAAACATAAGGAAGAGGGCTATGAAGATGCTGGAAATCAAAATAAATCCTGGGGAGTTCTGGCCCCCCGACTGCCCCCAAATGACAGATGTAAGCGAATAGTTAGGGAACCTATGAACAGCTAAAAGATATATTAAGGTTGAAAGTATTATGATGTTAAGACCGCAAACCCTCCCGCATCAGCAGGTGGGGTGGAGATTGAAAGGGGATAAGGTCAGTGCTCTCGGGTTAACGGTATTCTATATCACCACCAAGTTTCTCTAAGCTTTGGATATCCTTTAAATAGATCCTTTACTTTTTCAAACTGCCCTTCAGGGATTAATATGTCTTCTTCGTCATATATTATCTTAACTCCATCTAGGGGGTTTCTAGGGGGGTCTGGGATTGTTTCAACAGGCTTTGTTGTCCCCAGATAAAGATACCTTCCTCTTTCCTTCCCGCTGATATATATATACCAATACCTGCCATAATAATAATCATACTTTATGATCTTTCTACTATCGAAAAGGTCTCTTCTTGGAACCATTTTGACAGGTTCTAGGTAAAAGCCTGTATGCCTTATCTGCTTATTATACTCCTTTACTTTCTTGACGTACTCCTCCAGGATCTTGTGGACTTTACGTGCACCTCCAACTATTCTTATCATAACACCCATAGATTTCTCCTCTACATTATTAGATAACTTGGTTTTTAGCTTTTTAAATGCTTGTTTCTCTATAATCTAGTTGGGATCCTGGTTTTTGATGGAGCTTTTCTTGTTTTAAGCTCTCTACCCTTTGCTTTATAGACCCCAGGCGAGACTTTTTCTATGGTTTACTGTATCACTAATCTCTGCCTGCTCAATGCAATCCCGATCCACATCTTAACCATTCCATATCTTAACCATAGTATCAACAAATTGTTATTAAATACAAGATGGTTAAAAGGCCCGGTATATCGATCATTATAAGCCCATATGAAGCTCAAAATAACGTTTAGAGGCTAAGAACTCGGTGATCTGGGGGCCAATATCATATATCTTTATATATCCCCAGTCTCATTATCCTATGTGAAGCGGTGGTGAAACTGTGGCTGAGACTGCCCATAAGATACTCAGCGATGCGATAGGACAGATTGTTCTTGTGAGGTTGAGAGGAGATAGAGATGTTAGAGGGAGGCTTAGAAGCTTTGACATATACTTAAATATTGTTTTGGATAATGCAGAGGAAATAAGATCTGATGGCACTACTAGAAAGTTAGGGACAATAGTTATAAGAGGTGAGAATGTAGTGCTGATCTCACCAGCTGAGATTAAGTAGGGTACGGATGTGATCAGGTATGGTTAAAGGAACACCATCAATGGGTAAGAGATCTAAGGGTGTTACACATATAAAGTGTAGGAGATGTGGCAGAGTCGCCTATAACGTCTCTAAGAAGTACTGTGCAGCATGTAGCTTTGGAAGGTCTAAGAGAATTAGGAGGTATAGTTGGAGCTCTAGAAAGGTAAATAGGGTTAGACTTCCAAATAAATAGGGGTATGGTCAGCTATACTAGATAGGGCTGACATCAAGCTAGCTATTGCCTTTATAATCGTGTTCACTGGCTTCATATTTGCTGTAGATACATATTATACCTCTCTACCATATTATAGTTCCTACATCTCAGATGAAATATGGTATGTAGACTCAGCGCGGAACATAATGCTGAAGCTTGGCATCCAACCCAGAACCTCTGAGCCCATGGCTACTGTGTTTATAGATAGGCAATTCGATCTTAATATCATTGCGAACCAGATCCTATCCATACAAGGTGTTGAGAGCGTTAAGAAGATCGAGAAGGCATGGGCTATATATGTAAAGGCCTCCTCTTGGAGTGTTTTCTCAGAAATTAAGAAACTCCAGGGCGTCATAGAGATCAAGCCTGGATATGAGTATGGGGATGCTGAGAACATCAATAACTACTACAACATGGAACACCCACCCCTTGGTAAGTATATCCTAATGTTCTCCATGGCCTCTATAGGCGATAACCCAGCTGGGTGGAGAATACCTGGGATGATCTCTGGGGGTGTTTTATGCATAGTCGTAGGTTTGATTGTGAAGGAAGCAACTAGGAGGGATATATATGCGGTTTTAGCCTCAGTGCTAGCCGCGTCTGATCCGCTTATAAGGAATATGGCAGGTGTTGCAATGCTAGACATATACCTATCGCTCTTCACAACCCTCTCTCTATATGCTGCGACTAGAAACTCATGGATACTATCCGGTGTATTTCTTGGCCTAGCGATTTCCACTAAGATGAGTGGTGTCTTCGCAGCACTACCTCTAATAGTTATCTCAATTATAAATGGGCGTAGTATTATAAGGATCTATAGGGATCTAATACTGATCCCAGGAGCTGTTTTTATGGCGCTGAATCTACCGATAATACAGCTTTTTGGGCTTCAAGCATGGTATGACCAGAGCATAGTCGGGGCTATAAGCTGGCATCTAAGAACTAAAACAGCCCCTGGCGAGGGCCCACCTATTTCGGCCCCCTGGATGTGGCTATATGGAGATAACCCGTTCTATCTAACAGTATCGCCGGATACGGTTGCAAGAGGTAATATATATGTATATTTAGGTTCCATAGCATTGTCTGCAGCTCTACTACCCGCTGCTAGGTTCTTCCAATGTATGTCTATGTTAACAGTCTCCACATATATGACGTGGCTTGGATATGTTATGCTCTGGATACTCGGTAATCACTCACAATATAGCTTCTACATGGTACAACTCTCACCCCTTTTCTCAGCCCTCTTCATAACTCAGCTATGGGCCTTGTTTGAGAATATAGATATAATTATTCCATCATATTCCTTCCTCTATCGGGGACGGAAAACTGCTGATCGATGAACTATGTCTTTTCGATCTTTTCACGATTATTTGCTATATCGTCTCTTTCCCCGATGTCATATAGAAATCGATTATCACATCTAATTCGTTATCCATATTCCCTACGATCATTGAGAATTAAAAACTGTAGCCTTACACCTTTTCATAGTTAGAGATGCATAACTGTTAATATTCTTTTAGCTCAGGTGTTCTGGCTAAGCTATGTTCATAGACTTTCTATTATATTCTTGAGTTTAGACATGGAGTCCAGTATGAATGAAGGACCTGTATGTGCTAGGGTTTCTTCATGAAATACCTCTAGCTTATGATATTTAATACCTCTTTTTTCTAGCATTTCCGCAAATGATCTGTATCCGATAGGCTGTTCTAATGTTATGTAGCTGGCATTTTCATATATAACTATATCTACACTCTCCAATTTTTCTAAGATTGTTTTCGTTTCAACATATGATACAGGCTCTTTTTCAGTAGCACATATGCCTCCTACCAGGTGGATGGCATCACTTATATGGCTAGCACTACCAGGAGACCAGAGACCTCCTCTAGGGCCGAAATCAAGCACTGCTAGTACGCTTCTAGTTCTACTACGATCTCTTGGGATTAGCTCTCCAATTTTTCTGAGGAGCTCTGTAGATAACTTCCTAGCGTTGTCTATATAGCCGGTTATATAGCCTAGTATAGATGTGTTCGATATGATCCCAGCTACGTCTGCCGGCATTGGGAGAGGGTAGACTGCGATTCTCTCATTTCTTAGCCTCTCGACTATGCTTCTCTGAACACCCGTTATTGTAACAACTATATCGGGCTTCAGCTCTCTTATTATGTCTATGTTAACATGCATATAGCTTCCCACCTTAGGCTTCTTCTTAGCCTCCGGAGGCTTATTTGAAAAAGCATCTGTTCCAACGATAAGATCTTCTAGCCTCATCATATATAGCATCTCTGTAAGGCCTGAACTCATAGATATTATTCTCTCAACGGGCCACCTCACGATCTCAACATATTCTCCCAAGATCTCGTTGTAGATCTTCTTCACCTTCTACCACCTAAAACCTCGCTTAATATCTGCAGAGAAGCTGTGTAGGGGTCTATCTCTCCTCTTGATAGCATCTCCAGTATGTGTTTATTGCTGCTACTAAAGATCTCCTCGACTCTGCTCTCTATTATGTGTTTAATCACAATGAACGATCCATATATTCTCCTCTTCTTCACAACCTCTTGGAAATAGCCACTCTTTCTGAGATGTTCCACATGCTCCTCAATAAGAGTCGCGAGATCATCTATGCCCATCCCCATAACAGCTGATACCTTAACGGCTCTAGGTCTCCACCCACTACTCCTTATAAAGCCCTCATAGTTAAGAACATCTATAACCTGTTTAAGCGTGATCTCTGCCTCTGGCTTATCGGCTTTATTGACGACATAGATATCGCCGATCTCCATTAACCCTGCCTTCAGTGCCTGGATCTCATCGCCAGCACCTGGCATAACAAGGTTTAGAACCGTGTGGGAGATGTTTATTATATCAATATCCGTCTGCCCCGCACCAATGCTCTCAACAATTATCTTATCAAAGCCAAGCCCATCAAGCGCCTCCAACACTAGCACTGTTGAAGCGCTTAGCCCACCCCTGACCCCCCTTGTTGCCATGCTCCTAATAAATACCCCAGGATCTGATGAGTGGATCTGCATTCTAACCCTGTTGCCCATGAAGCTACCTAGTGTGAAAGGCGAGCTCGGATCTATACCTATAACAGCTACTTTATAGAGCTTCTTCCTATAATATGCTATCAGCTTAGATATAAGAGTGCTCTTACCAACTCCAGGTGCCCCTGTTACACCAATTACATGCGCCCTTCCACCTCTTTTCATAAGCTCCCTCATTACGGTCTCTATAGCACTTGGATCAACCTCGGCTGGGAACTCAACTATGGAGATTAGCCTTGAGATCGCCCTGAGATCACCTTCTAACGCTTTCTCCAATAGGGCTTGGATCAGGCTCTTACTCAAGCCCCTTCCTCCTCTTATCCGCCAACTCCTTAATCTTCTCAATTATATGCGACAGCGGGGTGTCTGGGAAAAAAACCTCCGAGACGCCCATGCTTTTAAGCTTTACAGCGTCGTCCCACGGTATTATGCCACCCACAACTACTGGTATATCATCCGCTCTATATTCTTTTAATAGCCTGAGAACCTCAGGTACAAGGGCCATGTGGGCACCGCTTAATATGCTTATCCCTATGACATCTACATCCTCCTGTATCGCTGATCTAACTACCATCTCAGGTGTCTGCTTGATCCCTGTATAGATCACCTCGAACCCAGCGTCTTTGAGGGCTCTGGCAACAATCTTAGCACCTCTATCATGCCCGTCTAGCCCTAGCTTTGCAACGAGCACCCTGTATCTTCTTCTCAAACCAATAGCTCCGAGTATTTGAACCTCCTCTCTAGTCTCCATGTAGCGCCCCCGGTATCTTCAATATATTATTGGCTCGCTCCACTCGCCATATACATTTCTAAGAACGCCCATGATCTCTCCGAGTGTTGCAAGGGATATAGCAGCGTTATATATATAAGGAACTATATTCTCTCCCCTTGAGGAGGCTCTCTCTAGCTCTGTTAAAGCGGTGTTCACCTTAGCCTGATCCCTAGAGTTCTTGAGCTTCCTAAGCCTAGCTATTTGGTGGGCTCTCACAGAGGGTTCATCGATCTCTAAAAGCGGTATCTTTACCTCGTTTTCGAGTATATCACCCTTGAAGGCGTTGACCCCAACTATTATCCTTCTCATCTCCTCGATCTCCCTCTGCCTTCTATAGGCACTTTCGGTTATCTCCCTCTGTGGATAGCCTTTTTCAATAGCTTCGAGCATGCCGCCCATGCTCTCAATTCTATCTATTATTTTCCAAGCCTCCTCCTCGATCTTATCTGTTAACCACTCTATGTAGTAGGATCCTGCTAGAGGATCTACCGTGTCTGCTACACCACTCTCGTACGCTATAATCTGCTGGGTTCTCAGAGCAAGCTTCGCTGAGAACTCTGTTGGTAGAGCGAGAGCCTCGTCAAAGGCATTTGTATGGAGGCTCTGAGCTCCTCCGAGAACCGCTGCGAGCGCTTGTAATGTGACTCTGATGATATTGTTATATGGTTCGATGGCTCTCAACTCTACCCCGCTCGTCTGGGCATGGAATCTGAGCCACATGCTCCTAGCTTTTTTAGCTCCAAACCAATCTCTCATTATCTTTGCCCACATTCTTCTCGCAGCTCTGAATTTCGCCACATGCTCGAATATGTTTATACCAGTTACAAAGAAGAAGGAGAGTCTTGGGGCAAAGCTATCTACATCGTAGCCCCTCCTGATCATCTCCCTCACATATTCAATACCATCGGCTAGGGTGAAGGCTAACTCCTGGACTGGGGTTGCCCCTGCCTCGTATATATGGTAGCCCGAAATGCTTATAGGATTCCACTTCGGAAGATTCTTTATGCTCCACTCAATAACATCAACACCTATCTTTAGCGCAGGTCTCGGTGGGAATACATATGTCTTCTGGCCTATGAACTCCTTGAGCTGGTCATTCTGAGTGGTGCCTCCGATCATGTGATCTGGAACCCCACGGCTTCTAGCCACAGCGACGTAGAAGCTGAGCATCACAGGGGCCGGAGGGTTTATAGTCATATTAGTGGTGATCTTCCCCATATCTATATCTTTGAACAATACATCCATATCCCATAGAGAAGCCACTGAAACGCCCTCTACACCTACCTCACCAATAGCTAATGGGTGATCCGGATCCAGCCCCAGCAGAGTTACCTCATCAAAAGCTATAGAAAGCCCCGTCTCGCCGTGTTCCACGAGATATTTTAACCTCTTATTAGTATCTTCCGGGGTTCCGAACCCAGAGAACTGCCTTATAGTCCATATCTTCCCTCTATACATATTATAATGTATACCCCTTGTGAAGGGGTATTGTCCAGGCAAGCCAATTTTCTCGAAATAAGAGGTTGAGGCTATATCTAAGGGTGTATATACGGTCTTGATCTCTATACCTGAATCAGTTAAAAATCTATCAAGCCTATCCCTATATCCAGCTCTCACCATTTCAGCCTGCCATTCTTTTAGAGCTCTTGCAAGCGCCTGTATAAAATCCTCTGAATAATCACTCAAATATCTTCCCTTAGTAAATATTACTAGGGTTAAATATAGCTTAAAGCTCTTCAATTACAGCTGTAAGCCTCGTTCCTAGGCCCTTAGGGCAGAGATGGCGAAGGTTTATAAACTCATTTTTATTTTCTAATATTCTCGATAAGGATAGCTCTTCTGACGGCTTCCCACATTGAAAGGGCTGGGGGTTCTCCCCCTCTGAGGCTCGCACCACCTCTCTGGAACCCCTCACGGAGGCTGCATCACAACCCGCTAAGCTCGTCTCAAACCCAATAAATACATAGCATTCCAGCTGGTCTTATAAACCTCAATACTCAGCCTTTGAAAGGCGAGACTCGAAGTTGTGAGACTCGGGGCCAACCTCTAGCAATACTTGATATGCATGCTAAGCACGCAAGATTAAACCTACGTCTCTGAGGCGGTGATAAAGTCCATAGCCCCGAGTCCTCGATAAGAGAGATAAAGCTGACCTCCCCCCGCCTTGAAGGGCTGGTGGCCCAGCCCCTTATAGACGGTTCATTGGTTCCCCCTATCTATTCGAGTTTACATCCGTCATTTGGGGGTTGTGAGGGGGGCAGAACTCCCCAGACATCCCTAGGGTTTTTAAAGCCCTCTTCCTTATATTGAGCTTTCCAACGATATCCCCCTGCTTCGAAGCTGCATCTAGGGCATCTCAATCTTCTATATCCATTCTCCTCTAGCTTTGAATCGCATTGTGAGCATTCTGAGGATGTACCCCTGGGATCTACTATTGCTAGTGGTGCTCCGTGCTTGGTGACTTGCCAATCGATCCATTTTCCGAGTCTTGAATATTCCATTATGATCAGCTTCGTTCTATGGTTCTTAGGCAATTTCCTAAGGGATTCTATGAGCCCTGTGAGATCTTCTCTAGCTAATGCGTATTGTAGTCTCATAGCCAGTCTAACGATCTTAAGCAGTGGCCTCCTAGCTCAGTCCTCAAGGATGTTCCTAGCCTTCCTATGATATGATCTGATTCTATTCAATACCCCTTTTCTCCTCTTCCAAGCTGGATATCTAGGGCTGAGTATCTCCTCTGCAGACTTTCCACAAGGATCTTCCATCTATGGGCTCTATCAACAGCTGTGTCTATATCCCTGTTTATCTTGTCATCTCCATATACAATTTTCTTCTCGTTAATGTCTATGGCTATGACGTCTCTTGGTTGATATGGCTCTGGCTTGGGGATCCTCTTAGATATCCAGAGAATCATCTCCCCACCTCGATATACATGCCTTGCCTCTCTATTCTCGTACTGGTCATATCTCCTATCCCAGCCTATGATCTTCATCATGATCCCTCCCATGATCTCTACATAGCCATCCCTGATCCTATACCCAGATCCGGGGTGCAGCAGCATGCTGAGCCTCCTTACCCTGGGGCGTCTGCCTTTCTTGGGACTCTTCCTCCAAGCCTTTGCATTTGCAAGGGCATCCCTATAGCAGTCAATAGCCTTCCTAGATGGAAGTCCAAACCGCTCTTAGAGCTCCCTGTAGAGCTCTCTGTGAACCTCCTTGATGGTTTTCAGATTTAGATCCAGGATTTTATCTATGGCATAGTTCAGAGCTACATTATATCTCACGAGGAGCCCTATAGCCTCTAGCTCGGGACTAACCCTCACACCCACTGAGAGGGTTAGCACCCCCTCATCACCAGAAGCCATAGAACCCCTCCAAAAACCAAACACAGAAGACTTATAAGCATTAGCCAACCCCGCCCTAAAGGGCGAGGCTTTCAGCTGTAATCGACATAAGGATCTAAAGCTAGATCTTCGTTTAAATATCCCTTAAACAAGTTATTAATCAGAGCAAAAGATGATCTACTATAGAGTTGAAAGATATTTAGAGTGAGGCGTATGGCAAGTCTTAACACAACGTGGGTTATGGCGGTTCTGTTCATAGCTTTAGGCTCCGCTGCTGCGGGTGCCATGCTTCTCCAATTCCACGGCGGCGGTGAGGATCCCTCTAGGATACCCAATGGCATATATGTCTGGGATGGCTCTAGGTTCTCCTCCACCAATGTTTCCAACGCCTATGTTCCTGGGGAGCCCGGGTACTACTTCCTATATTTCCACAACAATTTATGCCCCCACTGCCAGGCCTTCTACCCAGAGTTTGTTAGGTACCTCAGGGAATATGGAGGTGCTTTCAGAAACGTAACAGTTGTTGAGATCGTATGCGATTGGTTCGACCAGCAGTGTTCAAGCGATGCAGCGAGGAATACATTCCGCCTCTACCAGGTCTCCTACTCACCAGCATTCCTCCTGATCAAGGTTGGACCCGGCGGTAAGATAGAGGAGATATGGGATATAAGCAGGGAATACACAGATCTAAAGAACCAGGGCAAAATACCAGAGGGAGAGTTCCAGCCACAATATATAGAGGCGATAGTAAGATCCAAACTTATAACTTAAAGTCTCACTTTTCAGGGCTTGAGGGATCAGGTTAGGGGTATAATAGATCTCTCACTATAGAGGATCAAGGCTTTAAGTTCTGAACATATAGGAAACTAAATTAAAATCTAGGAAATATAAGGTTAGGGGTATAATAGATGTCTCGTAGGGAGCCGGCTATACCTAGAGGTTTTAGGGATTTCGAACCCCACGAGATGATCCTCAGGAAAGAGGTGATGGCAAAGATAGAGAGTGTCTTTCGAAGATATGGCTTCGACCCAATAGACACCCCAGCTGTTGAACTTTTCGAGATTCTATCTGGCAAATACGGTGAGGAGGCCGAGAATAAGCTTATGTGGAGGTTTAGAGATCCTTGGGGGGATAGGGAATATGCCCTGAGATATGATCTCACAGTACCTCTAGCAAGATTTGTCGCCATGCATAGAAACTTCCCCCTACCCTTTAAGAGATACCATATAGCCTCTGTGTGGAGGCATGAGGAACCCCAGAGGGGAAGATATAGGGAGTTCTACCAATGCGACGCTGATATAGTTGGCTCTCCATATCCAGAGGCTGATGCAGAGATCCTAATGCTAGCTGAGGACGTATATAGAGAGCTGGGTATAGAAGGGGTTAGGATCATGATCAATGATCGCAGAATTTTGAAGGGTATATTTGAAGAGGAATTAGGGATAAGAGATCCCATGAATGTATACAGGGCTATAGATAAGTTGGATAAGATAGGGCTTGAGGGTGTTAGGGGGGATCTGAAAAGAATAGGGATCAGCGAGACTATTATAGATAAAATAATTAATATAATATCTCTTAGAGCACCTCTGGAGGAGGCGATCAGAGATCTTCAAGCCAGATACGGATCTAACCAACATATTATAGAGGGCATAAAACATCTGGAGGAAATATCGGCGATTGTGAGATCGAAGAACATAGTCTTTGATATGTCTCTAGTAAGAGGTCTAGACTACTACACAGGCCCCATATTCGAGGCTATTGTGGAAGGTATTAAGATAGGTTCCATAGGTGGTGGCGGTAGATATGATAATCTAATCGAGATGTTCACAGGAACTAAGGTGCCAGCAACAGGCTTCTCGATAGGCCTCGATAGGGTGATAGAGGTAGGGCTAGAGCTGGGAGTCTTCAACATGTCTAAGAAAACATATAACCAGGTATACGTAGTAGTAATGGATAGAGATAGCAGAGTTTTTAACTATGCGATCAACATTGTAAGGGATCTTAGAAGCAACGGGATCAGCGTCTCTTGGGATCTCATGAGAAGATCTTATCAAAAGCAGAGAGAATACGCAAGAAAACTCTTAGTACCAGTAATACTATATATAGGGAAAGCCGAGGTTGAAAGCGGAAAAGTCACGATCTACATAACAACTAGTGGCGAAAGACGTGAGATCGAGAAGGGTATGCTGGTTAAAACTTTAAAGGAGATCTTGGGAATATAGAACTCCAAAGATCGATTAAGCAATTCGCTATCTCCTCTAACTATATGAAACTCTGAAGAATATAGACGTTAATTTAAAAGCATAGCAATACACTCGGCTTATAGGTTCACAGAATTTCAGATGCCGCATTGGAATTTTATTTTAGTTTTATAGCTTAGTATTAGACTGCTGAGCCAGCAGTAAACTTATAAACTCTTTAGCAACCTATTTATAAGCCTCTCGCCTTCGTCTATGAAGCCCTTATGACCCTGCGAAAGGTGAATGAATAGCGAGGGGAGGCCTGTGCCCATACTATCTAAAACAACCTAAACAACAAAAATAACTTAGCTAATAGGTACGGGCAACCACATATCAACTGTTAGATATTCTAAGAAGGCTATGATTTCGATGAATATTTTGGGTAGATAATGAGAGACTTATACAAGATGTGATATATACCCTTGAGGAGATCAGTTTCTGTGTACAGCTGACCCCCTTTCAATTTTATAGAAGATCTCTTTGCTGGGGTCTCCAACCCGTTACCCCTATCCCCCTTATAGAGGGTCTCGGTCTATGGACTTTATCACCGCCTCGGGCGCATAGGTTCTAATTTTGTGTGCTCAGCATTTCTATCGTGTATCGCTAGAGGTTAGCCCCGAGTCTCACAAGCACTATCATCATCGAGAAAGCTATAGAATACGAGCTTATAGACACTACTTCGCCCTAAAGGGCGAGACTTTCAGATGTAAGGATAAAGGTGATAAGACGAGTGAGAAGCCGATAAAGCTGGGATCCTCTGAGATATAGTTAAGGAATATATAATGCTGTATAATACGAATACATTATGGTGTACCCTTTGTCGGAGTTTAGGTTAAAGAGACTTCCCAGGGATGAGGAGAGCATGAAGGAGATTATAGAGGAGATTTCCAAGAGGGAGCGCGCTGAGGAAGCGGGTGTAGAAGGTGAGAAGTATGAGGAGGAGCATAGGCATGAACATGAAGATCCTATACATGAGCAGCTCCATATAATGGAACATATCCTCGCCCAGCTATCCCAGCTCGATGCAAAACTGGCGGGGATTGATAGGAGTTTATCAGAGTTATCATCTAAGATGGACGAGCTGGTAAGGATCTCTAGGGCTCTTGTCAAGATATCTCTGGCGAATATCATAGAAAGTAGGGATGCTAGGAAAAAGCTTATTGAGGATGTTATGGAAGAAATATAGGGGCAGAGTTGCCGGAGTTTCAGGGTATAGAAGTTGTTCAGATCCCAATTCCACATGGTGTCAATGTAATTATAGGTCAGTCTCACTTCATAAAAACAGTAGAGGATCTATATGAAGCTCTCATAACATCTGTTCCTGGGATAAAGTTTGGTATAGCATTTTGCGAAGCCAGTGGTAAAAGGCTCATTAGATATGATGGGAATGATGAGGAGCTTAAAAAATTAGCTATAGAGGCTGCAAGATCTATAGGGGCTGGGCACGTATTCGTAATCTACATAAGGGATGCATGGCCTATAAACGTTCTAAACGCTATAAAGAATGTGCAGGAGGTAACAAGGGTCTATGTGGCAACAGCCAACCCCCTCCAAGTAATAGTGGGTAAAACAGACCAGGGGAGGGCTGTACTCGGAGTTGTAGATGGGTTTTCCCCCCTCGGGGTTGAGAGTGAAGAGGATATTAAGGAGAGGAAGGAGTTCCTTAGGAGGATAGGGTATAAGAGGTAAAGGTTTTGAAGGCTAGGGTCAGGATCATCTTTTATAGAGAGGAGAAAAGCTCTATAGGACCCGTGGAGTTTACATCTCTAAGGGTTATAGGAGAGAAGACATTTGAAGAACCCTTAGAACTAGGAGAAAATCCTGAGGAAATACTGGAAAAGCTGGCTAGAGATACAGGGGATGGAGACTATGTAGAAGCTATAGCAGAGATAAAGGGAGGCGTTATAAGGGTTGGTGTGAGCAGAAAAGAAGAGGCAGAGATGCAGAGACCCCACATATTATTTCATAGACCATCAAAGCTCCTAAAGATCGGTATAGTCCAGGGAGGCGAAAAATCTATGGGTGTTCCTCAAATGGATAGAGAGCCGATAGTTCCTGCTGAGAATAAGGTAAGCCCTGAAGATGTTAATAGTGAGAATGTTGGTACGGTCAATAATGCTGGTGTTGAGATAGCACAAGCGGGAGGAGCTTTAAGTGAGGATAATATAGTATGGTATACCCCTGATACCACGATCTACATTTTCGAGGGATATATAAAAGTTAATGAGCCTCATGAAGCGGTAATTTTTTTAACAGAAGACGGTGAGAAGATCTACACGGGATCTGAGGGCTATTATGAGAAGAAGGTAGTTAGAAGATCTAAGAAAGTGAAGAGGAAGAGGAAGAAGAAAAGATGATTTCAATAGCAACTATATATTTCCACCTAGTGGAAATATATTTGGTAAAATAAGGTCATAGATCTATGGAGCCTGTTGTGATTCTCAGGGACGTATGGAAAATATATAGAGATCCTAGGGCAGGCGAAGTGGTAGCCCTGAGGGGGGTTAACCTTGTTGTGAGAAGAGGAGAGATAATGGTCATACACGGCCCTTCAGGCTCTGGTAAAACTACTCTCCTCAAGCTCATAGCGGGTCTTACAAAACCCGATAGGGGAGATGTTATAGTTGATGGCTATAACATATCCCTCTTAGGCGAGGAGGAGCTGGCGATGATCAGGAATACGGTTGTTGGTTATGTACCTCAGGATTACGGTTTAATAGAAGATCTGACGGTATATGAGAATGTAGAGCTACCCCTATTATTAGCAGGGGTGCCTAAGAAGGTTAGGAAGGAGAGGGTTATGGAAATACTTAAGTATATAGGGCTAGAGGGGTCGGCATTCAAAAGTATTAAATATCTCAGCGGAGGTGAGAAGCAGAGAGTTGCCATAGCGAGGGCCATGGTGAATACCCCAAGCGTTATCCTTGCAGATGAGCCTACAGCTAATCTCGATTGGGATAATAGCATCAGGGCTCTTGAAATGCTTAAGAACCTTAATAAGGACTTCAGAACAACTGTGATTATAGTGTCCCACGATCCCAGGGTTACTGACTACGCCGATAGAGCTGTTATAATGATAGAGGGTGTTCTTAAAAGCTATAGGGAATCTGTGTAGGGAGTCTATATGGAGATGCAGAGAGACCCTATAAAAAGCTACTATAAAGAGCTTGTGAGAAGTTTCAGCGGAACAGCGCCTAAGGATAGGAAGAGGCTTTCCGAGCTTTTATCCCAAGAAGCTGTAGGCGTTGAGCTAGTGGGAGGGGGTTTACATATAGTGCTCGGTGGTGAGGCCAGAGACCTGGCTTCTATAATTCCCAAGGAACTCCACTCTGAAATCAGGTTTCCAATGATAGTTGCAAAGATCTCTGGAACACCATTCTTCAAACTCCTAGAGTGCAGCACAAGCGTAGCGATGATGCTAGAAAGATTAAAAAAGGCCGGTGTAATAGAGGGTAGATATAGTGATAAATGTATTCTTTCGAATGAAGACGTCGGATCTCTTATCAAAAGATATAAAACCCTCTTTATTATTTCAATAATATATGAAGGGCATGAAGGATTTCAGTATGATGAAGGGTGGCATTGGTAGCATATCCGTGGAAGGGAAGTTAGGAGGACTAATTGTAGAGACAATAAATATTCTGAGGAAGCATGGTTTAGGAGTGGATGTTATAAACTACCCCCGCGATGAAAGAAGATCCGTTGATATTGTGGCGAATGGCAGGCTTATTATAAAGGTTTCACAAGATGCCTATGAGATTTCTAGAGAGGAGATCGAGGATCTGAAGTTATCATCAAGGATGCTGAACTCCGCGGTATTAATAGTTTCGAAGAGTTATTTGAGCGAGGATCTGGAGCCTGGGATAGTAATGGATAGATCTGATATAAGCGTTATGAATCCAGAGACTCTGGATCTCTATCTGTCAGATGAGAAGGTAGCTATATACTATAAGAAGGGCCAGTTCTTCGTGAAGATCAGGGGTGAAGTTCTCCATAGGAAAAGGGTCGAGAGAAACCTAAGCATGGGCGAGCTAGCGGAGATCTTAGGGATAAGTAGGAAGGCTGTATATGAGTATGAGAAAGGTGACATGGATCCTTCTATAGAGGTTGCTCAAAAACTCGTAGAAATCTTCGGAGAGGATATAGTGTCTAAAGTGAACATCTACGAGTTAACGGAGAGATATATCTTTAGCTATGTCGAGAGGATGCTAAAGGCACAGGCAAAGGAAGATCCGTTGCTGAGGAGAATATCAGAGATCGGAATGGAGGCTGTTAGACTCAAGAGAACAGCACCAGATATATTGGGCATTGCAAAAGGGTATAAGACTGCTCTTGTGATAAAGGACAATCTTAAAACTACAGAGGATTTCACTGAAAAAGTAGCTAATACTCTTAAAATATGTCTTAGGCTTGGGTGTAAAGTATATACAGTGATCTCGAGTTATAGTGATGCATCAGTTGTTAAGAAGGAATTCGATGATAAGGTAAAAATTGTTGAGAGAGACAAACTTGAGGAAATTATTAGAGAAGCCAATGTTGGGAAGGGCGAATCATATTCTGATAAATGAATCTCTCTATAAGCGATAAGACCTCTCTATAGCTTTGAGACAAAGAAAAGGGATATAAGGATTATAAACATCCTCAATATAGGGGGATTAAAAATAGGCGGTAGACAGAGAACAACGATATTCATGGAGAAGGAGAGCAGCAAAAAGGAGACTAAAGAGAAGCAAAGTGGTAAGGGGTCCTCCCAAAAATAGGCTATGATGGATCATAGGTTTCTGGATAGCATTCTGATCGTTTCATATAGCCGTGTATCAACATTTAAGGATGATCATAAATCCACCTCGCCTATGTCTACCTTCAGAGGAGGGTAGTGTATACTCGATACGGCAGGGATCCTGGTTCTAGGTTGTTCTAGATTAGCCGGCTACTATTTATATCGCCATAGAATATTAGTAATCTGGGATGATAGAAACCGGGTTGCTGAGTCATGATGTATTCACGAACCGTATGACCGCTATGTAAATATAGCATTAGCTGGTGTGTCTTATGTCAGAATGTCTAAGCAATAGTATAAGGGTTGTGAGGATCTATAGCTATGATGACATTAGAAAAGCTGTGTTAAAATCATATATGGATAGAAGCAACCTACCAGGCTCTCTTCTGAAGAAAAATAGGGTTGTGAGGACAAGAGCTATCTATGTTGCTAAGCTTGATAGAATATTCTCTCTATTGGCTAGCCATATAGGGATATGTGCGAGACTACCTAAACTTGCTTCCATGCATCCGTTCTATGCAGAGATCGCTGTGATAGCTAGTGAGGGTAGATATGAGGAGCTTCTAGATAGGTGTAGAAAAGCTATCCATCTAATTACGAGACTGTATAGAGAGTATAGGAGGAGAATCATAGAATCTGAGGATCACTCGGAGATCAAGAGACTAGCGAGGGAATATGTCGGGAGAAGCCTTTCCATTATAAAGAGAGGGTTAAGATCCATAGAACTACTGCGAAAAGTCATTGATGAGATTTCGAAGAGCCCATGCATCTCAGAGGATATGGCCAACATAGTAATTTGTGGTATGCCCCAGGTTGGCAAATCCACACTTGTATCCAGAATCTCAACAGCTAAGCCCGAGACATCTCCTTTCCCATTCACCACTAAAAGAGTTATAATGGGTCATATGGATCTTGGAGCGAGAAGGGTGTCAATAATAGATACTCCTGGGATCCTAGACAGGCCTATTGAAGAGATGAACGAAATAGAGCTTAAAGCTGTTTCAGCCATAAAGCACCTGGCAGATGTTGCCATATTTCTCTTAGATCCGAGACGAGGAGCATATTATTCGCTTGAGCAACAGCTAAAGGTTCTAGATAGTGTCGAGAAGATCGTTGGGAGAGAAAAAATACTGGTTACTATAAACAAGATCGACATATCCTCAAAGGAGGAGATAGAACTTTGCGTTTCTATGTTAAGAAAAAGGGGGTATGGGACAATATATATGATAAGTGCTCTAAAAGGAGATGGCATAGATGGGCTAGTTAAAGGAATTATTGAGAAGCTATCATCCAAGCTCCTCCCCACCTGAGGGGCTAGGATCTCCTTTCAATAACTATAAACAATATTTGAGTTTATAGCTGTAGATTTACAACTGAAAACCTCGCCCTTCATGGAGGGGAAGGAGATCAGCTGTGGAAACGAGCTATATACAGTAGAAAAACTATATCACTATACTTGAAGTTATACTGGGTATATAATAAATATTTTTTTGTAGATCGTGGCTAAGCCTTATATATATCTGAGCATCTATTGTTAGCGGTGTAGAAGAATAGCTGGGAGCCTTAGAGGAAGGGATATCATATCCGCATTCGATCTAACCGCTGAGGAGATATGGAAGGTATTCGAGCTATCGGCTATGCTTAAACATAGATATTACTCTGGTGAGAGAGTGGTACCTCTTCTAAAGGGCAGGAGTCTCGGTCTCATATTTCAGAAGCCGAGCACGAGGACTAGGGTTAGCCTTGAGCTTGCTATAAGACAGCTAGGGGGCTATACTATATATATGGGGTGGAATGAGCTTCAGCTGGGTAGGGGGGAAAGTATATATGATACTGCAATGGTTCTTAGCAGATATTTAGATGGCTTAGCTCTCAGGGTATATTCTCACAACATATTAGTTGAAATGGCTAGAGCATCCACAGTGCCAGTTATAAATGCTCTAAGCGATTTAGAACATCCCCTTCAGGCTTATACAGATTTCTTTACTATATATGAGAAGAAGAGAAGACTTAAGGGTATAAAGATGGCTTTTTTAGGAGATGGAGGTGATAATGTCCTGAATAGCCTGATAGCTGTGGCCTCAATGGTTGGTGTAAATCTATATATAGCTACGCCTCCGGGATACTATCCCTCTAAAGAGATCCTTGAGAAAGCATACAGGTTATCGGATCTAACAGGCTCTGTTATAGAGGTAACAGACGATCCCATAGCTGCGGCTAGAGAGGCGGATGTGATCTATACAGATGTATGGGTCTCCATGGGAAGAGAGGCTGAGATAGAGAAGAGGATCAAGGATCTAGAGCCATATAGGGTTACGAAAAAAATAATGTCAATAGCTAAGAGAGATGCCATATTCATGCATTGCCTACCAGCCCGCAGAGGTGAGGAGGTTGAGGACGAGGTTATAGATGGTCCTCAAAGCGCTGTATGGGATCAGGCTGAGAATAGACTCCACGTCCAAAAGGCAATATTAGCTCTTGTGATCTAGAAGATCTGTGGGTTATAGCTAAAAACCCATATTCCTTAGGGTAAAGAAAGGCTAGACCACTTGTAATTACTATGGCCTATAGGGTTTCACTATATATTGCTCTATTAATAAATAATATATTAGTTCCCATGGTGAGCCTATGAGACACGTTATATTGGTTCATGGTGATTGTGATGGCATCATAGCTGGAGCTCTATATGTAAAGCATTTTTTGAGAGATCGATATCCATCAGATATAGTACTTGGATTCACACAGCCTTGGAGGGCTTCTAAGGAGATTAAGAAGCTATGTAAGGAGGATCAATGCGAATCTTTGATTCTGATTGATATAGCAATAGATAGGGAGGTATTCTCCATGATAGTAGATATAACTATGAAGGGTATTCCAGTCCAGGTTATAGATCATCATGCAACTACGGAGCCTTGGGTAGAAAAGATGAAGGATCTAGGGCTTAAGGTCATATGGGATCGATCTACATCTACTCCCAGGCTAATGTTTTCTAAAATGAAACTCCTCCTCAACAATTATGAGGTAAAACTCCTAAAAATAGCAGATTCATGTGAAGGTTCCGAGGATGGTGATGAAGAGATCAAGTCTGTGGCTGATAACATTAAGCTTGCTATCTCAAGAGATCCTAGCGATCTATCATTTATGAGAGAACTCTTTGACGCTATAATCCTGAACAAAGATCTATCTTTGATAGCTTCTCTTGAGAAAAAAGCATATGTCGGGAGGCTGCTGTTGAATAAACTAATCGAGAAGGCTATACAGAGAGGCGAAGATCTGGGTGAAGTGTTAATCTCATATATGCACCCCTCAGAATCCAGACTTTTCGCAGGTCTCTTTGGAATAGCCTCAACTGAGCTTAGTAAGAAGTTGAAGAAGGACATAGTAATGATTAGGGACGAGGAGACTAAGATAGTTGTGACTGTTAGATCTTCCAAAGGAAGAGCTCTTCATTACTGTAAGACACTTGTAGAGACATTGGGTGGGGGAAAGTATGGAGGGCATAAGGAGGCTGCATCAGCAACACTGGTTAAAAGAAATATAAATGACATATTGGCAGCTGCTAGGGATGCTATATGGTCTCTACAGAAGGAGAAGAAATCATAGTGCTAGGGTCTTCAGACATAGACATTCATATGATATCGGATCTCTTTCACAGAAATTCCAAGATATATACAGCTATAATTATAGGGGAGTGCGAGATCCACTATCAAGGTAGGGCTTCTTCAAAAGCTCCTCTGGGCACAAGGATCGTCATATATAAGTCTGACGGCTCGCTCTTAGTACATGAAGGAAAAGATAGGGATCCCCTTAACTGGCAGCCCCCTGGGTCTCTCTGCATATCAGATGCTGATAAGGGCTTTCTAGAGATTAGATGTAGAAGTAGAAAATACGGTCATGAGATCGTTTCGATAAGATTTAAAAGGATCTTAACAGCGATCTGGTGTAGGCTTTCAACAAAGGGCTTGGAGGTCCACGGTACAGAGAAGGATCTAGTGGAAATGATCTATATGAATCCAAGTGTTATATCACCTAGCGCAAAAGTCATAGGAAGAGAGGTTGAGACACCGAGCGGCAAAATAGATCTTATATTAAGAGATGACCCTGGCAATATCTATGTAGTTGAAGTGAAGAATGAGAAGGCAGGAATAAGTGCCGTGAATCAGCTAGATCGATATGTAAAGTATCTAGAATCTATGCAGAGCAGATCTCCAGATGTTACAAGAAGGATCATAGGGGTGCTAGTCTCGAACGGCATAACAAGAAGGGCAAGAGAAGCCCTAATAGAACGAGGATACATCTATATAGACTCGATGAGTCTTAAAATTGGTAATACTAGCCAAACGCTCATGAAATATGTAAAATAGCAGTATCTAGAGATCTACGAGCCCCGAGCATTTTATATACCATTATTTAATGAGCCGATCTTATCTGCTCCCTATTAGTTCCGGGAAACAACGCTTTCAGTTATAAAGCATTCTATAGTGATGGTAATACCTTATCAAGGTCTATACACATTGAAATGTTGGAGAGCTTAGTGTAAATGTAGGGGGTGTGTCTTTTGTATAGATATCTTCTAAGACTCTCTGGCGAGATAGCTCTAAAGGGCAAAATGAGAGGGGTTCTGGAGCAAATTTTAGTTAGAAATATATCTAAAGTGTTGTCACAAGATGTAATTGATATTAGGAGGATAGATGGTGGAAGGATCTATATAGAGGCTAAGAATGAGATTTCAGATGTACTTTCAAGATTTTTCGGTGTTGTAGAGGTTCTAGAGGTTTTTGTAGATGATTCCAGGGATCTTAACGAGCTTGCGAAGAGGGTCAGAGATCTCCTATGTGGTTCTCTAAATGGTAAGAAATTTGCTGTCAGAGCGAGGAGATCTGGTGTTATAGGCTATACCTCTTTAGATGCTGCTAGGATCGTTGGAGGCGCTCTTCTCGAATGCTCGGGCGGAGTGGATCTCGAGAATCCGGATATAGAGGTATATGTGGAGATAAGGGGAGGCTCAGCATACATATCTACATCGCTCCTCTCTCGAAAAGGATATGGTGGCTTGCCACTGGGATCTTCGGAAAAGGTTCTCTCTCTATTTTCCGGGGGCTTTGACTCCCCTGTAGCAACTTGGATGGCTATGAAGAGGGGCTCTCCAACAGATCTCCTTCACTACATCATGGGCTCTCTAGAAAATACTGTTAGAGCCCTTAAGGTGGGGGAGACCCTCATGAGGAAGTGGTCGTTAGGTTACGAACCTAGGGTGCTGCTGGTCGACTTCTCCGATATAGTCTCTGAAATAAGATCTAAGGTTAAGAGGAAGCTGTGGCAGCCAGCACTTAGAAGGGCTATGTATATTGTGGGCGAGATAATTATGAGGGAGATTGGCGCAGAGGCGCTGGTAACAGGTGAGGCTGTGTGGGAGGCTTCTTCCCAGAGGCTTAGCGCGCTTTATGCTTCTCAGAAGGGTATAGACGCCCTGATTCTGAGACCGTTAATAGGGTTTGATAAGATCGAGATAATGAAGCTATCAATGGAGCTAGGACTCTATGAGCTAAGCTCTAAGGTTGTTGAGAGTTGCTTCATAGGGAGCCCTAACCCTGTCTATGTAGATGCTGATGAACTGGTAGGTGAGTTCTCCAAAATAGATAAGAGACTATTTGAGGATGTAGCTAAAAACGCTATAGAAATCAGGTATGAAGATGGTTGGGAGGAGAAGTTCAGATCGTTTATGAAAGCATACCAAGAGGTTACAATAGATACCATTCCCGAAGGATATGTGGTAGTAGATATAACTCGGAGGAAAGGCTTGGGATTTATAAGAGGTCTGGATGACCTTGAGGAGATGCTTAGAAGAAGAGAGAAGATAATCCTGGTGTGTGAGTTAGGCGAGGCAAGCGAGGCATTAGCACGATGCCTAAGAGATCAGGGATTTGAGGTATATAGCCTTAGAGGAGGATATAAAAAGCTTAGAGAGCTACTACCAGGTATATAGAGATATAAATATGCTTAGCCTGTTGCTCTGGGGAGCAGATTCTAACTTTAATTCTATAATAGCTAGTCTCGGAATATCGGGGTAGATGATCTACTGTTAATGGTTGTTTGGATAATAGATACTACTCTTATCTCTAACCTTGATCCATACCTCTACATGGTTTTCAAGAGAGCTTGTGAGGATCTTCGGCATCAACACTTGCTCTACTTGGAAGAGCCCTGCGTAGTCATTCATGTTTATAGTTATCTTTAAAGGCCTCTCAACCCCTTCTGAGAGCTCTACAGATGTTACAGAGAGAGCCGACATAGCATGCATATCCATCTTTCCCAGCTTGTATGGAACCCTAGCCCTGCCCTGCGACATGTCTGTTCCGTCGGCTATTTTAACGATCCCCGCCTCTATGGTTAGGCACCTTCTATCATATTCTGTGGCATATATTATGTGCATTATCTCCTGCCTAATAGCTATGATCCTCTTCCCCTTTTCACCCAATATCTCGGGGAGGATCCTGTTGAGTATATCTTTAGCTAGTATTGCTCCTATAAGCTCGTGATCAGCTCTGTGAACAGCGTTGCCTATGTCGTGGAGGTATGCGCCGAGGAGTATTACTAGCCTGGCCTCTTCGAGATTATATAGCGTCTTATCCCTCACCCCAGCTGGTACGAGCCCTGCTTTGAATAATATGTTGGCTATTTCTAAAGCCGCTCCAGATACTATTATCGCATGTGTCTTGCCATGGTCATTATATCTCAGCCTAGATACAGCCATTACATTGCTCATCTTAAGCAGTTCTTGAATCTCTTCATCGTTCTCTAAAACCTTTACAGCTTTTGTGAGGAGGGGGCTAGCAGCGATATTCTTTTCGAGAAGCTCTGGGCCGACTATAGCCATAGTTAATCAACCTCCTCTTCTCCTAGCTGGCTTTCCATCTCTAGGATCTTATAGATCTTTGCTGTTGCATGGGAAAGAGCTCTTAGCAGAGACATTACAGCTCACCACTGGTGTGCCATAACATAGATATTGTTTTTTAGGATAATAAGCGTGGATCCACGATGTTTTGCTATAGATTTATCATGTCTATGTAAAAATATATATTTCCAGAACATAGTTTTTATTATGGATGTAGCGTCATGATTGTTAAGGATGAACGGTATATATGTATTACGGCCTTGAAGCTGGTAAAGAAAAATCTAAAGTATAGCGATCTACAGGAGATGTTGGGAATATCTGCCCCTGTGCTGTGGAGATATATAGCGGGAGTTGTAAGGCCTACTAGAGAGAGGGCCTCAGAGATACTTAGAACGCTCATCGAGAAGGGGGTTCTCAGAAGAGTTATAACTAAGAGACTCAAGCTGGTTGATGGCGATGTTGTTAACATGTATAGCCTCGTATATAGTACCGACATCCTTTGGCTGGCCTCTATAGAGGCTTACTACCACTTCAAGGATCAACAGTTAGAGGTAGCGCTAACAACAGAAGTCGATGGAATACCTGTCGGGCTTGCTATAGCATCGATGCTGGATCTAGATCTTGTTGTTGCTAAGAGGAGGAAAGAGCTGGGGTTCAGCGAGTTCTATGAGGAGACATATCTCTCGAGGGATCCTCCAAGCCTAGTAACTTTATATGTTCCTAGGGAGAGCCTTAAAAGGGGATCTAGGGTTTTGATCGTAGATGATCTCCTGAGAAGTGGGAGGACATTAAAGGCTCTAATAAATATTGTTAAACAGGCTAAAGCAGAAGTTGCCGGGATCTTCTCCCTAGTGGCGATTGGGAATGAGTGGAGAGATGTTATAAAAGATCTGAATGTGAGGATTGTTGTGCTCATCAATAGATGATGCCATAGAGATAGCTGCTGCCTCTTTAGCCTCAGGACTAGCTATAGAGGCATCCTCCTATCCCAAGCCAGGCAATGTCTCACCCATAGGGGATGCCAAGAACCTCACCCACTGGTTTTTCATAGCTACCTCGGCATCAATGGCAATGGAGCTTGAGAAGCTCATAAGAGATATTGTATACGGGGATGCTCCATGTCATAAGGAAGGAATAGGGGAGAGGATCTACAGGCTATATACTAGATCATCGAGGATGCAAGGAGGTAGGAACACACATCTAGGTTACACCATATTAGTAGCCCCAATAGCGGTTGCTACAGGGCTTCTAATAAAAGAATTAAGGGAGGCTAAAGGTGTAGAGGTTGAAAAAATACTGAATTTATCGTATGAAATAGCCAGGACATGTGGTTCCCCCGAGGATTTTAGATGGATATCCAAAGCTATATTAGAAGCCTCACCCACATATGTGTCTAAATATATAGGTGAGGGTCCCAACATATATAATGCAGATAAAACTAGAGCTACATTCTGGGGCTTTGTTGAGGCTTTTAGAAGACACGATCTCTTGTTGAACGAGGTCTGGAGCGGCTATCCAAGAGTATATCTCTCATATAAAATCATCTGTGAGGGCTATCCCTGGAAGCTATACGAAAAGATCTCTGTCGCATTCATAAACATCGGAGGCTCGGCTGTGGACACCGTTATAGCTAGAGAGAAGGGCTATAGAGTTGCGCTAAATATTATGAGTATCTTTAGAAAAGCATCAACAATTATCAGCAGCGGTTCGAAGCTATGGCTAAAATACTTAGAAATTTTAGATAGGGAGCTGAGAGAGAGTAGGATCAATCCCGGATCGATAGCAGATATAGTTGCCATAGGAACTGGGCTCTGCGTAATGGAAAAAGCTTTAAGTTCTAAGTAGAGACTCGCTAAGAAGGAATGCATGAGTTTTGACAGATTATTATAAAGATTCATTATTAAAGAATCAGATATAGATCACCTAAAGTATTAGGGTTCCATATAAACCTTCACACATTTTCGGCTATTGGCAAGTAGTCGGCTTAGAGATCGACAAGCTTATATTCCGTTTAGAGTTTCATATATACAGATAGGAGGATTTGTAACAATGGGATCTGAGGGATTAGTCATAAAGAATGTTAGGGCTTCTATAGAGGGTAAGATCGTGATTAAAGGGGTGACGCTAGAAATAAAGCCGGGAGAGATCCACGCTCTCATGGGGCCTAATGGGAGTGGGAAGAGCAGCCTAGCATACCTAGTTATGGGGCATCCTAAGTACGAGCTTCTCGAGGGAAGTATATTGGTTGATGAAGAAGATATAACAGGTCTCCCACCAGAGGAGAGGGCTAAGAGAGGGATATTCTTGGCCTTCCAGACTCCGCCGGAGACCATGGTTAAGACTAGGAATCTTTTAATACATATAGCAAAGATAAGAGGCGTACCTTTCGCAAAGGCAATAGAGGTTATGAAGAGGGTTAATCTGCCACAGGAGCTCCTAGATAGATATCTAAATAAGGGCTTTTCAGGTGGTGAGATGAAGAGATCAGAAATAGTCCAGCTATACCTTTCAAACCCAAAATATCCTATACTGGATGAGCCCGACAGCGGGATGGATATTGAGGGGTTAATAGCTATTGGGAATATTGTTAAGGAACTGAAGCAAAGAGGCGCAGGGATTCTTGTGATAACACATGTTGCAAGACTTTTCAGAGACTTTAGCCCCGATTATGTCCATGTCATGATAGACGGTAGGATAGTGCTTACAGGTGGTCAGGAGATAGTAAAGCTTATAGATGAAAAGGGATATGAATATATAAGATCCAAATATGCCCCGCAGGAGGAGTGAGGTTATAAGCTTCCTAGGCGATATATACAGGTCAGAGGTGTTGTAAATATGGGTGTAAAGGAGCAGCTATTGAGATCATTTTATAGGGATCCTGCGGAGGAGGCTCTAGGACATATAGAGGTTGGAGGTGTGGAGCTAATACTAAAAGGAAGGATCTCTAGGGATCTTGTTGAAGAGATCTCGAGGATCAAGAAGGAGCCTGAGTGGATGAGGCTGTGGAGACTAAGGAATCTAGAGCTATTCGAGAAACTGCCAACCCCTAGATGGCTTCCAGGCATCGATGAGCTTGATCTAGATGAGCTCAGCCACTATATAAAGCCAGATGTTCCAAAGGCATCTACTTGGGAGGAGCTTCCTAAGGAAATCGTTGAGGCCTATGAAAGGCTCGGGATAAAGCAAGCTGAGATAAAGTTCTTAGCGGGTTTAAATGCTCAACTAGATTCCGAGACGGTTTTTCTCAGGGTTAAAGAGTATGTAACAAAGAAAGGTGCTATAGTAACTGATATGGACACAGCTGTTCAGAAGTATCCGGGTCTTGTTAAGAAGTACTTCATGAGAATCTTCCCACCGGAGCATAAGTTCGCAGCCCTCCACGGAGCTCTGTGGAGCGGAGGGCTCTTCGTATATATACCCCCAGGCGTTAAAATTGAGTATCCTATAGAAGCTTTCTTCTTAATAGGAAAGGCTGGGGAGGGGAACTTCGAGCACAGCTTGATAATAGCTGATAAAGATAGCTATGCCCATGTGATAGAGGGGTGTGCCGCTCCGAGGCTGAGTAGGCTAAGTTTTCACGATGGGATGGTGGAGATATATGTGCACGAGGGTGCTAAGCTGCACTTCACGACCCTTCAGAACTGGTCCTCCCAGGTTATAAACTTCAACAATAAGAGGGCTATAGTTGAGAGGAATGGCTATATCGAGTGGATAGAAGGATCTATAGGGGCTAGGGTGAGCGCTGTATATCCATCAGCATTTCTAAAAGGCGAGGGAGCGTCTATGGAGAGCTATGTTATAACATTTGCTAGGGATGGACATATAAAGGATGGGGGCTCGAAAGCCTATCACCTTGCACCTAATACGAGAAGTAGGATTGTTTCTAAGAGCATCTCCATGACGGGTGGGATCAACATCTACAGGGGATTAGTGAGGATCATGAAGGGTGCTAGGAATTCCAAAAGCTATACATCGTGTGACTCCCTCCTCCTAGACGAGAAAAGCAAGACATATACATACCCACACATACAGAATGACGAGCCAACAGCCATTATAGGTCACGAGGCTAGCGTGGGTAAGCTGAGTGATCAGCTTATGTTCTATCTGAGGAGTAGGGGCTTCAAGGAGAACGAGGCTCTCAGTCTCATAATAGGTGGGTTCTTAAGCGATGTACTAGCGAGGCTACCGTTCGAGCAGGCTGCGCTGGTGAAAGCAGCACTAGATCTTGAGTTCTCCAAGATAGGCTCCGTAGGCTAGCAGGGGAATAGGTTGGCTGGAGGACATAAAGAGGTTTTGGCGAAGGCTTCTAAGCTCTATAGTGAGATACCATATCAATATGTTGCGGATTCACCAACAATAAGATATTATACAGATTGGAGTGCATTTGATAAATACAGTCCAGCAGAAACAAGATATCCATGCGAACCAGGGGTTACATCTGAAGCTAATGTCGATATAGCTATTAAAGGCGGGTGTGTTGAGATAGCTAGAGGGAGAGCTGGTGTTAAGGTTATACCTGTTCATAGAGAGGATCTAGATGCTCTAGATCCAGATATACCTCTGTTTAAGTTTGTGAGGATAGAGGATTCCAAGGCATACGCTCTCCATATAGCAGGGTTCTCAGCAGGGGCTGTGATATATATTGATAAGGATATTGAGGAGCCTCTAAGGATCAGATTATCAGGTGGATCTTTTCGCGGGCATCTCTCTCAACATATAGCGGTTGTAATTGGCGAAGGTGTCTCATCAAAACTCCAGATAACTGTAGATCCGAGCGAAGATGCTCTGAGAACATTTATCGAGGAGATACTCCTAATGCCCGGGGCTAGGCTTGAGATCTCCAATATATCTAGGAACTCTCCTAAGGCTCCGAGTTTCCAAGCCTCACACTATCTTTTGCTAGAAGGCTCAGAGGTGATCTCAGGATTCTCTGCAATAGCAGGTAACATGACTAGGATACAGCAGAGGGCTATAGTAGAGGGTAGAGGCGCTAGGCACATGGCGTTCGGAGCTGCTCTCGGGACAGGAGAGAATAGGATTCACTATATAGAGAATGCTGTTGTCAGGGGGAGAGATTCTAAGGCTGTGCTTAATGTTAGGGGAATTGCCGCAGATTCTGCTAAAACGGTTGTACAGGCATTCGCTATACAAGAGGAGGAGTCATTCGGATCTGGAACAAATGTTGAAGCATCAACTCTCACAATAGGGAGAGGAGCTCTAGCTGTGACCCTTCCAATGCTCGAGGTTAGATGTGGTGATGTAGTTGAAGCTAGACATGCCGCTTCACAGGCCGTACTCGATGTTGATATCATGACATATCTAAGATCTAGGGGGCTATCTATATATGAAGCTGTTAAGCTCATGACATACGACTATATAGTAGAGCCCTTCCAAGATCTCCCCGAGTGGATGGTCGAGGGACTTGTAAATAATATATATTCAGATCTAGATAAAATAGACTTTGAAGCCCTGAAGATCCTCTAGCCCCTATATTAGTTAAGGTAGGATCTATAAGGTATTCTTTTTGATCGTGATCTATTCACTCATGAACCACAAGGGTTCCAATATCCTCTCCCCTCACAGCTTGAATAATGGCTGTGGGGTCTCTTCCATCTATTACGGCTACTCTGATCCTGCTTCTCTCTATTATAGAAAGCGCCACCGGATCTATTAGTTCGTATTTACCTGCTGAAACACTCTGCTTAGATAATATTCTTCTAAGATCTTCAACGGATACTCTTTTAAGGAGTTTTGCGTTGGGATCTGATACCGGATCTCTATCATATATTCCGCTAACAACAGTAGCATAGATAAGGAGATCAGCCGATATCGCCTCAGCTATAATAGCAGAGACGGCCACTGTTGACTGTCCAGGCTGGAAGCCACCAGCAGCAACTACAAGACCCGTGCTCCAGGCTTCTAGCATCTCATCTATATTCCTAACAACCCTCCTATATGCTAGATCGCCTAGGGCTATTGTGAAGAGAAGGGCGTTTAATCTTGAAGCCTCTATACCTATGAGATCACATATTCCCTCACTACCACCAAGAGATCTGCATGCATCTATATACTTCCTAGCAATACCCCCTCCACCAATTACTACAGCTACTCTATGACCTTCTCTAACGAGGTCTCTAACAACATTAGCTAGCTTTAAAATATACTCGGGATCCTCTGGATTCACAAGCTTACCGCTGATCTTGAGCACCAGCTTCATAGAGAACCACATGCCCAGGTATATAGCTTGAGGCGGAAAAATATAAGCTATCCCCTAGTCCAGCCCTTAAATAAACATAGAAGGCGAGCTAAGTGCTAACCTCCCGATATTCTAAAGAGCGGGATCTCTAGAGATAAAATAGTTTGAAGAGCTCCTGGTGGGCCCGCGGGGATTTGAACCCCGGACCACGGGAGATCCCGCATGGGTCCCGAGTCGGGCGCTATGGTGTCCCGCATCCTACCAAGCTAGACCACGGGCCCCATAGAATATTTTATTATAGAAGAAGTTAAAGACTTCTATCTCATCAACCGCAGAGGTGCGATTAGAGGTGCTTGCTAGGAAATACCTTTAGCCTAAAAGGCTTATTTAGACTTCCATCGTATTCTATCATCACATCCTCTACCATCTTTTTCGAGATCTCAATCATGGTGTATGCGTGGAGTGTCAGTGAAGCACATGTAACCTCGCTGGGGCCGTCGGAGAGTAGAAGGTAGGGGATTATCATGTCAGACATATGCGTATCTAGAGAAGCTCCTGTCAACATGTCATTTGCCAGTCTAGAGGCAGCCTCGATCCCGACGTCCTCCGCCCTTTTATCCCTCGCCCCTATACTATCTGCTCCTATCCTTGTGTTGCTTGCTTCGGCCCACAAGGCTATACCAGATCCTTGGCCTATATGTGGATCTCTATCTGGTGGATAGCTCTCTATCTCTATCTCTATGGGAACATTCACCCCCATGCTGGTGAGCTTTTCTTTAGCAGCTTTAGCCTGCCTCTCAGCTACATGTCTAGGAAGTCTTACGGCATGACTAATACCTCTGACAGCTATTATTACTCCTCTCTCGCTGAGGTTTAATGGTTTAAATCCTCTAGGAGGATCTCTTATCCTAGCTATCACCTCACCCCCGCCTCTGGGGTAGTGGCCCCTTCTGATCAGCTCCAGCTCAACCTCATAACCTACTCTGGATAGGTGGTATAGGAAGACATTCTTGAAGTAGTCATATGTGGGGCTCCAAGGCACATCAGTGCCTCCTCTAAGTCTTAATTCCACAGGTTTCTCGGAGAACGCTGCTACGAGGAGAAGGCTCTGTAGAACAAGTGTTATTGAGCCAGCACTTCCTATATCGAAGAAATAAGATCCCCCTGATATCCTCTTAGGCTCGAACTCCACCTCCGTGGATCCTAGAGTAGCGCCTTTAACCCTGGCTCCGGTGATTTCGGCTAATGCCTTTACAACCGTTAGATGTTGCCTTTGGAGTCCTGGGTTCTCTCTCTTAGCCCTTATATTAACAATCCTTACAGGCTTACCTAGCACTGATGCAAGGGCTAGTGTGTATCTAAGTATCTGGCCCCCGCCCTCGCCAAAACTCCCATCTATAACTATCAATTCAGTCCCCTCCTAGGAGGCTTCTAATCCTGGAAACTCCATCTATTGAATCTATTATCTCCGCGACAACAGGGGGTACAAGTTCTCTCCACTTATCATCACCGCTCATCATCATCTTCCTTATCCTTGTAGAGCTATATATCTCTCTTCCAAAAGCTGGGGGTACTAGCACCTCGAAGCCTGCCTCCTTGAATAGCCTGATCACAAGTGGGTTTCTTGAGACAGACGCCTCGAATGGCGGTGTGAAGAGCTTTAGATAGTGGGGCCACACAGAGTTCATGAGTATATCTGGAACCGGTATAATATATATCCTACCCAGATCTATTTCCCCCCATTTCAGCGCCTCCCTTATCATATATATTCTCTCGCCGGCTGTGAAGGGATTCACCACTGTGTGGCTCTCCTGCGCCGTTCCTATCACTATTATCAGCTCCTCAACCCTTTCGAGGGCCCATTTCACAACCTCTAGATGCCCCATGTGAAATGGCTGGAATCTTCCTGGGAAGGCTGCTCTCTTATATTTGGTATTGTTACTCACTGCTCGATCACCTCTATTAAGATCTCGTCTCCTCTCTTAAGACCTGTAGATCTCGATAGAGAGCCCATGTAGATCCCTATCTCTATATATCCAAGACTCCCTCTATAAACCACCATCTCGCCTGGTCTTACTAGGCTGAAGCTCTCCTTATAGATAGCTTTATAGCTCTCCCCATGTCTAGCCCTTATCATAACCCTAGCCCCTATATTTATCCCAGCTCCTGTCTCGAATTCCTCGTGGGTACAGCTTGTCACTGCGTTGCCAAATCTATCTATATGTATGATCTTAGTCCTCACGGATCTTCTTAACTTGACACATATAAACTCGATTGGAGGTCTCACAAGCTCTTCAGGCTTTACATGTGTTCCAAGCTTCTCGGGCGATACGCCGCTCGCTATATATGCCGCAGCTGGCGCAAATATATCTCTCCCGTGGAATGTATGTGATACAGGCTTTCTATGATACTCAGGATTGTCTAGATTGATCACCATTTCTATTCCGTCCCGCTCAGCTGCTGGAATGAGCACACCATTGTCAGGGCCTACAAAATAGTATCTCCTGGTTACTATCGCTATGGGTCTTCTAGAAGAGCCGACGCCGGGGTCTACAACGACTAGATGAATAGTACCCTCTGGGAACTCCTTATATGATGAGGCTATAATATAGGAGGCACCAGCTATGTCGAAGGGCTCTACCTCATGCACAAGATCTATTATATATACTGAGGGCGCTATGCTCTTGATCACCCCTTTAAGAATACCAACGTATGGATCTTTAAGCCCATAGTCCGTGGTTATAGTTATGTATCCGCTAGGCTTCCTTACCACCCTCCCTCCCCTCAAGCCATAGCTCGAGATAGGACTTAACCACTTGATCCCCTGATATCCCTATCATATTCTTAAGCCTTCTTATTTTCTCCAGAAACTCCTCCGGAGAGCTCACTCCATCAACCTCTATCTCTACAAACTTCCCTACAGCCTCTACATCATCTAGGAATATTCTGTAGATGCCTAGCCTATAGATCTTCCTCTTCTTCCTTATAACATGGCTTTTGAAGCCAAGCCTTCTAAAGATCTCAATCAATTCTCTTGGGTTGCTCACATCAACGGTTATTTCGTCTCTCACCTTGAGATCCCTTCTGATCTTGGGCCCTTTATATGTGATCTCACCCCTTCTACTCCTGCTACCCTCAGAGATCCTTACCCTCAATGCCTCATCTCTCTCCCTCAATTTTATGCATGGATATAGATCTATATAGTGGTCTTCTTCAAAAACCTCCTCCTCATAAACAGCTCCCAAGGACTTCAAAGCCCTCTCTATGCTTTCGTGATCCTTTACCCTGAACTTTGCCTCATACTCCATTACCATCTTATCTACGCTCCCGGAATAGATATATGCAGCAGATATTATTTCCACAATACTGCTAGAAAGACCACGCCAATCTTTAAGAATGTTTTGATGTTGGTGTCGAGATCGTTGTTATCCTGCTCCCCGAAGATCGAGACCTTATGTTACAAGATCTCTTCCCGAAGATAAGAGACATTGTAGGATCATTTAGATATAGATATAAATCTATTTTTTACTAGCTAGCATCAATATTGTTGAGAGATGTGGCATGCCACGGTTAGCCATAGTGTTAAGTAGTCTGTTTAGAGGTATCCTCAGTGGATGGGGGAAGAGCCGGTTTGAAAATGGTGTGTATATCTGGAGAAACGGCTCCTTCGAAAAGGTATCATCGTGTGAAGAGCTGTTTAAAACCCCCGGCTCCTATATAATATATTTTCATAATAATCTCTGTCCTCACTGTAGGAGATTCCACCCCCTTTTCATCTCTACCCTAGAGACCTTAGGCGAAATTCTGGGGAAGGCTATAATTGTAAGGATTGTGTGTGACTGGTTCACATCCAAGTGCAGCGATTCAGGCGCTCGTAAGCTGTTCAGCGAGTTCAAAGTATCCGAGTCTCCAAAGCTCGTGTATATGAAGGTAGATGCCGATGGTGTGAAGAAAATCTTAGATCTCTCTGAGGATATATCGATCCTGAGGAGCCTTGAGAGACTAAGGGCAGCCCTTTTAAACCTCTTAAGAGAGGAAGCAGGGGTTGTGGGGAGTGAGGGTGTTTAACAAGCTCCACTTCGGAACTGCTGGGATACCTCTATCAACACTTAGGAAAACATCTGCCGAGGGGATTAAGAGGGTAAGGGAGCTGGGCTTAGAGGCTATGGAGCTGGAATTTGTTAGAGGTGTTAAGATGAGCAGGGCCTCAGCATCTGAGATCAGGACTATAGCTGGGGAGATGGGAGTGGTGCTAACGGTTCACGCACCTTATTATATAAATCTCAACTCACGCGACCAGGCTAAGTTGAGGGCTAGCATAGATAGAATTCTAGACTCAGCTAGAATAGGAAGTGAGGCAGGCGCTTTCTCTGTGGTGTTCCACCCAGCCTACTACGGTAGTGATACACCCCAGGAAACGTATAGCAGGGTTAGAGATGCTCTAAAATATATCGTTAAGACCCTGAGGGACGAGGGTATAGAGATATGGATTAGGCCTGAGACCATGGGAGGCTTAGCAGAGTTCGGAGACCTGGAGGAGGTGATCTCCCTCTCGGAGGAGCTTGAGATGGTTCTTCCAGCAATAGACTTTGCCCATCTACATGCCAGATCTCTCGGCAAGTATAACACATATGAAGAAGTAGCAGGCGTGCTTGGAGAGATAGAGCAGAGACTGGGAAGAGAAGCCTTAGAATCAATGCATATACATATATCGGGGATCGAATACGGGAAAAAGGGAGAGATCAAACATTTAAACTTAGAGGAATCAGATCTCAACTATGTGGAGATCCTCAGAGCGCTTAAAGACTTCAGAGTAAAGGGTGTTGTTATATCAGAGTCGCCTAACATAGAGGAAGATGCAATACTTATGAAGAAGAAATACGAATCGATCTAAAAGATATTAGGCGAAAATATATAACCCTTGACTAGTTATGGGTTTCACTGCTTGAAACCTCACACCTTTAAAAGAAGGAAAGGGTTTTGACAAATCCACCCTAGATAATAAGGGCTAAGCTGCTGGATTATTTCTGAAGGGATCTCAATGTATCTCGACAGCTCTTACTACTACTCGATCCCATATTCACTTTAAAATAACGGAAATTTAAATATACTGCTTACAGATAGTAGAAGATCTACAAGGTTCGTCGGATCGTCGAGATTGGGACGATCCTCCGCCTAAATGGAATGCTAAATGATGGTTGCTTTATGTATTAGTTAGGTGATCATAATCATTGTTCATGGGAGCTATGTTATAGGCTGCATAGATTCACATCGCTCCATATACCTTTTCCTCTTCCTCTCTATGGGGGTGATCTAGAAGATGGCGTCCTTAAAGGGTTTTGATCTATATACGTTGGCTGGAACATCTGTGCTAGGCATTGCATCAGCGATCCTCTTACTAATTATTATAAATAGCTGGAGATCTGTTCTCTCGACCCAGCCTATATATTATCCTATAGCACTGCTGGCAGTCGCATTAATCCCATTAGCGCTTATGATAGTGATCTTGCTATTTGAAATTGGATTTACACCATTTAAAAGGCTTCCAATATCGGTAGCAAGGAAGAAAGAGATATTAGGCGAGAGTAAAGAGAAGATCGAAATAAGATCTGTAGAGACTAGCGCTAGCCCTGGAGAAGCGGCTATAACTATAGCTGCACCTAGCAGCAGTGTGCTGGGAGTTAAAGGAGTTAAGGAGGTAGAGACTACTCCTAATAAAAATATACATGCTAGAGATGTATCTTTGAATGCTGAACAAAAGTTCACAGGATCGAGCCCTAGTTCTATAGAAGTCGACATAGCTGGGATAGTTAAGGAGGAGGTGTCTAAGGCTGTTTCGAATGTGACATCAACTGTTAGTAGGATCTCTGAGGAGATAGAGAAGATCAAGAAGGAGTTTGAAGAAACCAAAGCAGTGATCGAGGAGGGTATGATGGATATCAGAACCTTATTGTCTGAGATCTCGAATCCCTTTAACTATATGAGGAGATTTATGTCGGAGCTCGAGCTGGACGAGATGGGGATCAAAGGTGAGAGGATCGCAAGGCCAGAGATGGCCAGCACCAGCACTGGTAGTGAGCAAGGCACTGGTGGGCATGGAGGCTCTGAGATACAGGATATTATGGCAAGGCCTTCCCCAGCATCTAATGCTATATCGGCGAACAGCGTAGGGGAAAACCTGGCAGAGCTCCTCATCGGTAGAGCCAGTACAGCGAAGATTATGAGGCTCGTAATATTTGTTGGGGATAATCTTCCGAAACTCGGTAGGGAGGGTCTTCTGGGGCTTGTCGAGCTCGGAGTTGCCTCCGGGGTTCTTCCAAAGGATTCCATGCACCTCATAGCAAAGATAGTATCCCTTATAGAGGGCTCTAGGGTTCCTCCTAAGAGACTCGCTATCACAATCTACGAGCTTGCCAGATCTATGGGTGTGTATGACAAAGAGGCAGAGTTCCTCTCAGCAGCCCTCTCTGGGGTGTGAGGGTTGGTGAGTACACCCATAGTAGAGGGTATACTTATAGTTGCATCGATAGCTATAGCGTCTATCCTCTCAGGCGTTGTATTGTCAAAGGTATATTCCATAGAGTCTGTGTTATCTCAGATAGCCTCTCTAGAAAAGGCAAATGCTCAAACGAGAATCAAGCTTGTATATCTAGTATGTGTGAGCAGCTCTAACTTCATAGCATATGTAAAGAACACAGGGATCCTGTCTGTTAATATGAGTATGATAGATGTTCTAGTAGGACCTCCAGGGTCTGAGAAGCCCATATGGATGCTTGGCGGAAGTGCTTATCCAATAACACAGAGGGGATCACAGATCCTCATGCAGGGCGAGATGGGAGGCATAAACATAACGATTCAGAGCCCTCTGGACACAACTATAATAAGTGTTAGGCTGATATACCCCAACGGCATATCGGAATACGCTATTTGCTCTCTATGAGGTGGTGAGATGGGTCTTTCGAACTCTCTATCTTCGGCTCTGTTAATGGTTGCTATGATCCAGATCTTCGTAATATTTGGAGGGATATCAGTAGGGAAGATCTCTGAACTTTCTAAGGAAATGTATGGGGTAGTCTCAATCGATATGCGTCCCATTCTGGATAGATGCTCTATAGTGGGTATTAGCATAAACCCTATGCCAAGCGGCTCTATCATATATGTTAATACAAGCAATAATGGGTCTATGCAGTGGTGGGACTATAGAAAGATCTTCGTAATTCTAGATATACTACTCACCAGTGGGTCAAAGCAGAGCTATTTCGCATCAGTAGCCTCTCTACCCTATACAATATATGGAGACACTATAAACCCTGGGATAGTAGATCCAGGCGAGATCCTCGGCGTTTGGTATAACTTACAGGGGATCTATGTAGATAACATCTCTAAAGTGAGAGTCGTTTTTTCAACCCAGTATGGAGGTGTGTGCATTGGCTAGCCGATATATCGAGAAAGGAGGTTTCGAGGATAATAAACGGAAAGTTCTATCAACAGGGATCGAGGAGCTAGATAATAAAATAGGCGGTGGCATCCCAGTCCCATCGATGATCCTGCTGGAGGGATCCCACGGAACTGGGAAAACCATGCTTAGCTTCCTAATAACGTCAACACTTCTTCAGAGGAGTTTCAGAGTTCTATATATAACTACAGAAACCACTGTGAAGGAGCTGATCCACAAGGCATCTTCAGCGGGCTTCAGGATTCTCAGAGGGAAATTCATCTCCGGCTCTCTAGCGGTGTTCTCTGTCCATATTGCTGGGGCAAAATGGGATGAGAAGCTGGGGAAGATCTCTTTGAGGGTTCTCTCAAGATTCTTTGGCAGCTATAGCGATAAATTTGATGCTATGGTCATAGACTCCCTATCGATCTTGGTTACATATTCGTCGAGAGACTCTATAATGGACTTTCTAACATTCCTTAGAAGCGAGACAAGTCTTGGGAAGACGTTCATAATATCGATCCATCCAGGGGCTCTGGAAGAATCCCTCATACTCAGGCTTAGAGCCTCCTCAGACATCTATCTATACCTCGATAGAGTCGACTTCGGAGGCAAGGTGTATAAGGCTATACAGGTTAAAAAGATCTACGGAATAGAGATGCCTGCAGAATCCTCCATAGTATTCGATATAGATCCTTCTATAGGCTTTAGAATCATACCAATATCGCTCTCAACACTATAAGTGGGATGTGGGATGATGCAGTTGTATTGGAGACCAGAAGAGATATATGAAAAAGGGTATAAGAGGGAGGTTCTAGCTAGAAATCCACATCTCCTAGAATATATATTGAGGATTCGAGATATCCTCGGAGCCCCTGAGTTTGTAGAAAAACCTGGCGATGAGCTTAGATATGCTGATAACTTCAACGTGATCTACCCTGTTGGGGATCCCATATTTATACATGCATATACCCTGGAAGAAGGAGGATCTTCTAACTATTCAAGGAAATACTATGTGGTTGAGCCCGAGATACCTTCTAAAGAGCTCATTGAGGCGATTGAAGAGGTATTTGCTATAGTGAGTGGTGAATATGAAGCTCCAGAGGATCCTAGCGAGAAAAGGGAGCTTATAGAGAAGATCCTAGAAAGGATAATCACCCCAGTGAATAGGGAGAAAGGATATTTCAGGCAAAGGGGTAAGAGGGTAGAGGTATCTGTGAGGGATCTAGAGGCGATTAAATACTATATGCTCAGGGAGAAAATAGGTACAAGTGTTCTGGAGCCCTTCCTCAGAGATCCATATATAGAAGATATATCATGTCCTGGGGCTGGCTGCATATACCTGGTACACAAGATCTTCGGCCCTATGGAGACTAACGTGTGTTTCAGGGATAATGAGGATCTTAATAAATTTATAATAAAGATATCCGAGAGGATCGGAAAGCCTGTTTCGAGGGCCAGGCCTATTGTGGATGCTGTGCTTCCAGACGGCTCTAGGATCAATATAGTCTATGGGGAGGACGTCTCGCTCAAGGGGAGCAACTTCACTATAAGGAAGTTCGCTAAGGAGCCCATCTCGGTTGTTCAGCTGGTTAGGTGGGGCACTATGAGTGCTGAGATAGCAGCCTATCTATGGATGGCTCTGAGGGAGCAAATGAATGTGTGGATCTGCGGTGAGACAGCCTCAGGTAAGACCACGACTCTCAATGCTATAGCATCCTTCATACCCCCGGATTATAAGATCATATCGATAGAGGATACAGCCGAGGTAAACCTGCCCCACGAGAACTGGGTTAGAGAGCTCACCAGGGACACGGGATCCCCGGAGTCTTCTATAACAATGTTCGATCTGCTGAGGGCGGCCCTAAGGCAGAGGCCTAACTACATCATAGTGGGAGAGATAAGGGGTAGAGAGGGGAATATAGCATTCCAGGCTATGCAGAGCGTGCCATGGTACATCCCCATAATGGTCAGGAGAAATGGTGTTGTGGAGATAGCAGCAATAGGGTCTATTGTAGATAGATACTTCGGAGAAGGAGAGGGGGATGGCGAGAAGCTGGTTTCGGATCTGGAGGTGCTTACGATAACAAGGAGCATGCATGTTAGCTTTGCAAGGGTTAGCAGGGTTATAAGACACTGGTATAGGGGTAAGCTATATAGAATATGGCTTTCAGACGGCAGCTATGTGGATGTCACAGGATGCCACTCTCTAATAGCCTACAGCCCGGTAAGAGGGTTGTATGAGGTGAGGCCGACAGAGCTTTATAGGGGCGACTGGCTTCTAACAGCTTCCCTGCCTATAGCGTCATATGGAGAGCCCTGCGAATCTCTAGAGGCTCTGGGATATCTATGTGGTGCAGCCCTAGCCTCTGGAGAGCTGGTTGAAGATGGAAATAGATCTAGGTTGAAGCTGCATATATCAGGGGGTAAGGAGATATCGATACTCCTTAGATTCCTCACACTACTCAAAGATTATGTCGAGATTTACCCAGCTAAAAATGGAATAGAGATAAGGGCTCCCAGGGGGTCTATGGCTGCTAATGCTATGCGATGTGTCTATGGCGACTTCCCATATGAGGTCTCATATGTAAAGCCATTTGCAAATTGCGTTATAAGGGCTCTGAGAGAGTTATGCGGATCTAAATGCGATGGTAAAAGCGTTAAAGGAGTTAAGCTCTCCGATATAGTTAGCTGGCTTAAGAGGATACATAGGCTTGAAAACCTAGAGGATCCCATTCTAGGTAACTCGAATAACAATGTAGGAGATACTGTGGAGATTGGAAGGGGTATAAGGGTTGTAAGTGTAGCATATATCGAGGAGATAGATTATAAGGGCTATGTATACGATCTATCAGTTCCCGGCGACGAAACATTCCTGGGAGGGTCTAAACCGATATTGCTCCACAATACAGGCCATGGTGTTATGAGCACCTTCCACGCGGCTAACATCCAGAGGCTAATCCAGAGGCTAACTGGGAGCCCTATAGAGGTTCCCCCATCATATCTGGACAACCTAAATATAGCAGTGTTTCAGAGCGCTGTATATGATAAAAAGGGCAGGCTTATGAGGAGGGTGATCGAGGTTGACGAGATAATAGGCTATGACCCTGATAAGGGTAGAATAGCCTATCTACCAGCTTTCACATGGGATCCTGGGAGGGATGTGCACATATATATGGGTAGGGGTTCCTCATTCATATTAGAATACAAAATAGCCCTTAGAAGAGGCATACCAAGATCCCAGATAAAGCTTATATACGATGAACTTAGCATGAGAGCAAGGTTCCTCGAGCTTCTAGCCAAGAACAGGGTTACAAGCTATTGGAAGGTGTGGAGGGCTATTAGAGCTACATATAGATATCCGCTAGAAAAGCTTGTGGCTAGGCTTGAGAAGGGCGACACATCGTTTATAGAGGAAAACGGTGGAGGCTATGGCACGGGTGAGAATGCTTAAGCTAGAGATCCTTAGGATCTCCTCTCGCAGGCTAGACTTAGAAGATCTATTGCTAATGGTTCATCTATATGCCCTCATAAGCTCTGGGATCGAGAGGAGGGATGCTATAAGAATTCTTTCTTCTGAGGATAGAATTTATAGGAAGATACATAAAACCCTTGTATTCATAGATAGGGTTGTGAGGGGCTGGGGATACGATCTTGTGGCAGCGTTGGTTCTTGCATCTAAGAGGTTTAAGAAAGTATTTACCAAGGAGTTTCTTGAAAGACTCTCTCAGGTAGTAGGCTCTGGAGCTGATATGACGACCTTTCTCAGGAATGAGATAGATAGTGCTCTTATTATGTATATATCCCAGATGGACAAGGTTTTCGAAGCAATAAGGGTTCTCTTCAGTCTCTTCTCAACATCTATGAGTACATCTGTCTTTCTACTAGCTAACATGGCTATAATGGCCATGCTGCTCGGCGGCGGCGATCAATTATTCATAGCCTCAACTTTAGGCCTTCTCATCTCCATTTTTGTACTAGCAGCTATAGTTATAATCATGATACCGAGGGATCCAATAGCCTTTCCAAGATCCCATGCGGAGAGGAGGATGAGACTATATACATTACTATCGATTGTTATTGGAGTCTCCCTCTTCACTATTGGACTGGCTGTGTATCAATATCTAATGATACTCCCCATATCTCTTCTATCAATCTCGATGATATTCTTTGGCAGGCTTATTATAAACCTCGAGACTAGACTTGTGAAGTATGATGATGCATTTCCAGTATTTATGAGAAGCCTTGGACACCTCCTCCACGTGGTGCCTGATATGAGGCAGAGTATCAAGGCAATTATGAGAGGCTCTCTAGGTATTCTGGAGAAGAGTGTTGCAACTCTTAAGAGGAGGCTATATATGGGGGTCTCTCTTGAGAGGGCTTGGATGATGATGCTCGAGGAGATAGGATCTAGGATATGTCTCTTTTCAGGGGAAGTGATGCTCCACACATTCCTTGCACAGGGCGATGTAAGGGGTATGGGTAAGATGCTGGGTGATGTCCTAAGCTCTATAAACGATATTAGGAAAAAGAGATCACAGATGGCAAGGGCCTTCGAGTCAACGCTTCTAATGCTTCACCTTCTAACATCATCTATACTTGGGTTAATAGGTGTTTTGGTATCTATATTCTCCCAAATAGCGAGTCTCCCAGGGATGACAGTTATAAACATAGCACCTATAAGTGGGGAAACAGTATTCCATGTTAGCATAGTAGTGATAATAACCCTCTCGATAGTAAATGGGATTGTCTCAAGAGCTATATACCCTGGGAGCCTAGTAGGATCTATATATCATATAGGAGTACTACTTATACTCGGATGGATAGCTTATACAATTACAAGTAATGCTTTGTCAGGCCTTCTATCAGGATTGCTTGGAAATATAAATATAAGCCAGATATAAAATGTATATATAAATAATATATTAATTATCACATCTAGCTCTCCGACCTCCTCCCCGCCTTGAAGGACGAGACCTTCAGTTGCAAAGAGTGCTTACTATTCGTGAAGCTCCCTAGAAATTCTTCTTTCTAGAGCCTTCAATTAAAACGGCTGTTTGATCAGTATTACTAGCTATTCTATGGTGGTTAGAGCCGTCTCCATGCTTTTACTATATCTTGATATGTGTTATCATTATTTTAGGGTGAGTAGTCTGGATCCGTTTATGGATCATATGATTAGGAAGAGGATCAGCCTGTTCAAGGAGTTAGACTCAATGATAGATTTCTCTAAATCCAGCTATCAGCTTGATATAGTGGTTTTCATGGGCTGTGTTGGTAAGCCTGTTAGCATAGATGCTATAGTATCTGCCCTAGGTGTTGATAGAAAGCAGATCCTAGACGCTGTTAGGAAGCTTAGGCTTAAGGGGATGGTTGATGTTAAAAGCGGCTTCTATATCTTAACGGAGACTGGTAAGAGGTTCTATGATGTCCTTATAAAGGATCTAACAGTCGGCGTCCCCGATATGAAGGGCGATGGAGATGTTGTTAGGCTTGTAAGGAGGTTCCGTAGTGTTGCAACAGCTATTGATGTGATCAGATTGATAGGAGTGTGGGGTAGGCCTTTAAAGCTGCATAAAGTTGCTAAAAGCTTTAATACAAATGTTGCGGGGCTCCTGGAATTGTTGAGCCCCTTTATAAGTGATATGGGTGGCGATGACATAATAAGGCTTATAGACTGTAGAGATGGCTATCTGAGGAAGAAAGTAGTTAGATGTCTTACACTTTCTAGATCTGGTATAGATATTATAAGAGGTATGCCTGAGGTGAAGAAATACAGGATCCTATATAGAATGGTTGGATATATAACCAGGTCTTTAACGCTAGAAAAGGCATTTGAGAGGCTATTGATATACATAGCCATTGTGTCAACAGCTATGATAGCACTTCAGAGGACACCATATGGGAAAATAGCCCTTGTAGTAGGGTTTGCAGCAATAACCTTTTTCATCTCTCTATACCTAGCCTCTCTGAAGATCTCAAAGCTATATATGAAATAAATACGCTATCAAAGTGCTTTTCATAGAAATTATAGAGCCCCTTGTTATACGATTAGAAGATATATTTTGGAGTTTATAATAGCTTTCTAAGGGTCTCTATGGAGATAAGCGTTTATATTGCTTTATCTATATTACCACTGTTACTCTCTATCCCTCTATCTGGTATAGCCTATAGTCTAGCGGTGGTTGTAGATAGTTCTGAGACATTGATTCTAGCTATGCCATGTGGTTCTCTCTTCTCTATAGCGTTCAACAACTCCGTTACAGATTCACCTGTGAGGATAGATTATAGATATTGTAACGGCTATGTAGCCGGTGTCGCAATGTATACCGATCAAGCTGCTTCTGAATATTACTCAGCGGGTTTAATAGATGTAAATAGATCTCTACCCCACTATGGTTCAGACCGTGTTATTTTCTGCAGCACCCAGTCTCTGTTGATTACTACGCAGAATTGGAGTAGAAGCTTCAACAGAGGTTGCGTGGTTCTAATAAGTCTAGCAAAGATCCTCGAAATCCAGGGTAAAAAAGATCTATTTATATTCTATCTACACATATAAGAGTCCAGCATCTTCATCCTCACATAGGATCGGAGCCAGCTATTTTAGAACACCTATTTCTCTAAAGTATCTTAGAGCACCCTCATTATATGGTATAACCCCTCCTACATATTTGATAGCATTTTAGGGTGTTGTATCTCTTGCCGCAGCCACCGCCTTTTGTAATATATCTAGGTGTTCGAAGACTGCTTTCGTTATTTTATACGCCACATCAGCTGGGAGGTCTTTATGACATACAAACATATTCCAGAATGCAAGAGTCTGTGTGTCATTGTCTGTTCCATATATATCTCTCTTTATAACACCTGGCACTACTATACCTGGGTATGTCTGGCTGAACTGTTTAATAATATCATCTGGTACCGGGACTAGATATAACTTCGATCCCATCTGGCTGAGGGCTCTCGAGAGCTCCATTATAGACCCTGTTGGGAGCCCTCCTGACCAGAAGTAGGCATCTATGGATCCATCTTGTAAGGCTCTAGCACTCTCCTCAGCCCCAAGCCTCTCCCATTTGGCGAAGTCCTTCGCAGGATCTATCCCCACCAGCTTTAGCAGGAGTAGGGCCTCAACTTCTGTACCGCTGCCTGGAGCTCCTGTAGATACCCTCTTACCCTTGAGATCATATACAGTTTTGATCCCCTTATCAGCTGTTGTTACAATATGAAGGTGGTTTGGATACATAGCCCATAGAATCGATATCGGTGCTGTGGCATTCCTAAATCTCTCGTGCTGCCCTGTATATGCTAGATAAGCCGAGTCTGGTAGCACAGTAGCGCAGTATATAACACCCTTGCTAAGATCCGTTCTATCTCTTATAAATATAAGGTTATCTATTGAGGCAGCTGTCTGAGCGCCTGTGGCTATTATATCTGTATAGTTAGATATGATCCCAGCTATTGTTGCCCCATAGTAATAGTATACACCTCCAACACCACCTGTGGCCATTATAATATTGTATATTTAATACCACTAGGTGTTGTAGTAGGGGAAGTAATCGCTGCAGTAGCTTGGGGCGTTGTTATGGGTTGTCTTGCGAACTGCATCCATGCTATAAGCCCTGCTGCTATAGCTATAACAGCGACTGATATAACTATTATGTATAGACCAGCTCTAGAGAGACCCCTCAAAGAATCACCAGGGTATTATTGTTAAAAGAAATATTATATTTATCTTGCATGTTTTAATAGAGGTGTTCAGGCTATGATTGTTATTAGTAAGGAGGAGGTAGACTCTATGGTTGATCCTGAAGAGCTTGTGAAGGATATAAAAGAGATCTATCTATCCAGCTATATAGCGTTCGAACGGGTTTCAAGCATTATTAACGATACGTGGGTAGGCGTTATGAGAGGCTATCTAAAGAGCCTCGGATTCCTAGTCAAAGTTGTCGGGGTATATCCAAGAGCCTCTCCAAGGGTTAAAGGGGTTATAATTGTGATAGACATAGAGAGCGGTGATATAAGGGCTATAATAGATGGCTATAGCCTAACAGGTTGGAGAACAGCGTGCGCCTCGGCCCTAGCTCATGAGATCATGGGAGGTGGAAGAATAGAAACTCTTGGAATCATAGGTGCTGGAACACAGGCACGATACCACCTAGCTGTCTTTACAAGGCTCTTTAGAATCGAGAGGATATTGGTCTCTGCTAGAACTCCTGATAAGGCGTCTAGCTTATCAAGAGAATATGGAGCTGAAATATCAGGGCTTGAGGATCTCAATAGAAGGTCAACAACTATTATTGCTGCTACCAACTCAACGGAGCCAGTGATAAGAGGGGATCTCTTGGTTGAGGGCTCGATAGTGATCTCTGTAGGGGCTCCCAAGCCTATTAGGGAGCTCGATAAAAGGGTTTCTGAGAGAGCTGGCTGTGCGCTTGTAGATACTAGGAAGGGCGTGTTGGAGGAGAGCGAAGATGTCGAGGGGATCGAGCTTGTCGAGCTTGGCGAAGCTCTCAGGGGTAGGGAGTGTAGGTTTAAAGAGATAAAGCTCTATAAATCTGTTGGCACATCTATTCTCGATATGGCTGGTGCTTACCATGTTATTAAGAGGAAGAAGCTGCTTTAACAGCTTCCAATGATGCTTCGCTATCGTCTGTGAAGTATCTGATCCCGTTTTCCACCAATATCTTCTTACCCTCCTCCTCTCTTGTGCCTACAAGTCTTACAAAGATCTTCTTATTGGATTCTGTCTCGCGTATAGCCTCCACAATCCCCATAGCAACTTCATCGCATCTGGTTATGCCGCCGTATATGTTTATGAATATACTTTTTATATCTGGTCTTCTTAGGAGTATTGTGAGTGCGGCCTTAACCCTCTCCCTACTAGCCCCTCCCCCAATGTCGAGGAAGCTTGCAGGTCTTCCACCATATAGCTTAACAAGATCCATGGAGGCCATTGTAAGCCCGGCACCGTTTCCCATTATCCCTATATCGCCCTCTAGCTTTACATAGCTGAAGCCGTGTTTCCTCGCTATAACCTCATCCTCATCCATGTCCCTGGGATCTTTCTCCAGGAGTGAGGCCAGGTCTTGGTGTCTATAGAGGGCATTGTCGTCGATCGTTATCTTGGCATCCAGAGCCACTAGATCTTGGCCTTCTGTGAGGGCTAGTGGGTTTATCTCAACTAGATCTGCGTCGTAGTCAATCATTATTTTGTAGAGGGCAGATACTATAGATCCTAGCTTAGATGCCAGCTCCCCCGAGAAGCCCATGAAATCCGATAACGCTCTTACGTGATAGCTTCTAAGGCCTACCAGGGGTTCTATATAGATTCTGGCTATGGACTCGGGCTTCCTAGCAGCGATCTCCTCTATATCTACACCCCCCTCTAGCGAGCCCAGGATCACATATTTCCTAACGCTTCTATCTATAGTTATCGATAGATATATCTCTTTTGCTATCTTGACAGCCTCTTCTATGAGAAGTCTCTTAACCTTGACACCCCTTATCTCCGATCCCAGCATCTCTTTTGCTATCTTGACAGCCTCCTCCCGGCTCCTAGCAATCCTTATACCCCCAGCCTTTCCCCTGCCACCAACCAGCACCTGTGCCTTGAGGACAGCTGGCAATCCCACGGTATCGATGGCCTTCTCAACCTCCTCAGGCGATGATGCCACAGCTCCTCTGGGGATTTTTATACCATATCTTGAGAATATCTCCTTGCCCTCGAACTCATATAGTCTCAAGCTAGGCCCCACTGATGTATATATAGTGCGGTATAAATTAGTTAGATCTTATGTATATATTGCTGGGCTAAAATACCTCTATTGCTTACAGGATATCTCTCTGATCCGCCTTACAAGCTTCACAGCAGCTTCAACGGCTCTTCTAGCATATTCCTCAGCCCTTTCAAGTGCCTGGAGCCTTGTAGCCCCAGGACCTATTATCCCCAGGGTTACAGGTTTGCCATATTCTATGCTGAGATCTAGGATCTTCCTCGCTGCCTGGTGGGCCACCACCTCGTCATGCTCAGTTTCGCCCTCTATAACAGCTCCGAGGGTTACGACTGCGTCTACAGCGCATCTCTCCAGGATCTTCTTTACTATGATTGGTATGTCGTAGCTTCCTGGAGTCTTCGCAACGATCTTCACATCTGCTCCTAGAAACCTAGCATGATCCTCCGCCTTTGCAAGCATTATACTTGTCACATCGTAGTTGAACTCTGAGACAACTATAGCTAGCTCGATCTTCTCTTTTCCACACTCGCTACTCCCTGATTGGGCCGACATCTGGGTACCCCTGCCTAATACCCTTGCCAGCCTTTTTAGTTAGGGCCTCTCTACCCTTTGTGAGGAGGGCTACTAGGTTTTCTGCGTGCTTTCTAGTTCTCTCAATAGCTATTCTATATAGCTCCTTCTCATCCTCAGCCTCATCCTCGTGGACTGTGACATCTATTATATGCCTGTTGGTCATGAGCTGCACATTTATAAGCCCTATGCTCAGGGCTAGGTAGCTGAGCTTGTCTGTGAGGGTTTTCCCGACCCAGCCTAGGGTTATCACTATTTCGCATCCCTCCTCCTCTATCAGCTTTTTAGCAGCTACAGGGATATCCTTGATCCCTGGAACTGTGTATCTCACTATCTTAGCATCTGGGATGCTAGATTTTATAACATCCATCACCTCAGAGGCCATGTCTACTCTTGCAAATGTTGTATCAACTACACCTATCTTCTTCACAGCGATCCCACCTCTCTGAGGATCTCCTCTCCTTTTAACAGCATATACCCCATCCTCGATGCATATTCCTCGGCCTTTTCAAGACTCATAGAATCTCCCTCATCGAGCATCTCAGCTATAACCATGCTTGGCACCAGACCCAGTTTAGATGCAACAGCTATGCTAAGCTCTGTATGACCTCTCCTTTTATCAAGCCCCTTACTGATCAGTATTGGTACATGGCCTGGGGATATAAACTCACTATAGAAGATCTTCCTCGCATCATCGACACTGCCTGAGAGTGCTAGGCTGACAACCTCATGGAACCTCTTGATCGTTGTCGCCCTATCCCTGTCAGAGATCCCTGTTCTCACAGATATATGGTTTATATAGAGGGAATATGGTGGCGTATCTCCATACCTCAACCTCTTCTGGGATAGCTGGGACACGCCTGGGAGTGATGATATAAGGTCGCTTAGATATGGAAGCCCCAGGCGATCTGCCGCATCTCCAGAGATTGCGTGGCATATCAGCCCCCCAGCTTCTCTTCTAAGCATATATATGCTTCGATAATCTATAGAACCTGCATAGAAAATCATGTCAACCTCCTCTTCCCGCCCTTTGAAATCATATATAAGTATAGGTCTCCCAAATAGCAGGTCGGCTTTAACCCTCTCCCAGTCTATCATGTAGTTCCTCTCTTATTTTTCTCCCGTGGAGCCTCTTATAGGCATATCTATATAAAAACCCGGACGCGATCAGAGCTAACCCAATGATCATCACTATAATTGGGGTTAAGATGTCCTTCGATATTCTTGGTGCGACATATGGTTCCACACTTCCCAGCTGGGTGTTCGGCTTCATAGGTCTCGATATATAGCCTGTCACTGTAGTAGCTTGTTGAAGGGCAGCCCCTCCTAACCGACTGAGTGGAAGGATCTCTAGAAAGCTTTGGAGGCCAAATAGTAGCAGTACGGCTACAGCTATGTAGAGTCTCATGGGATATATACACCTACACGAAGCTCCTGCTAACAACATGTCTCTCTTTGCCACGTTCAACAACAACTTCTGCCGACACCAGCATTTCTGGGAGGTCAAAGTCTATATCTATAGAGGAGCCGGGATCTAGATCCCTCATCAGAGAGCTCTTCTCAGAACCTATCCTAGATGCGTAGGGCTGATCAGATCTGCTGCTAGTCGAGGCAACAGTATATCTATAGCTAAGGCTTACAGAGATTATCCTAACACGATCCCTAGATCTATTAGTTATCCTTATACCACTCCTAGTCCTCTCAATAGAGATCTCTGGAACGCCCATATCAGCCCCCACATATTGTTAAGAGATCATGGAATATAAATACAGCTCCATTCAGAGTTAGATACAAAGGGATATACAGTCTATAACAGAAAGACTCGCCTTTCAATGCGGGGATGGTGTTTATAAGCTCTGTATCCTCTGTTATTCTCAATTATGATGGTTATGCTTATGAGTCTCAGAGGCTAACCCCTAGCGATACTCAATAGAAATGCTGGATACGCTAAACCAAACCTACGTCTCCGAAGCTATGATAATATCCATAGCCCCAAGTTCCCAGGAGGGGATAGGGATAACGGGGTGGAGATCCCGGCAAAAGATCTTATATTGAATTGAAAGAGGAAGAGGTCAGAACAGACTAATAAGAATAGTCTCGCTTGCTGGGGTGAGAAGAAAGTTGGCTAGGGCTTCCATGGCTTAGTAGAGCTATGACGGATAAGCAATTAATTGATAGGTTATGTTAGCTAGCTGGCTAGATCGGCGCTCCGTGGCTAACGTATCCACCCTATAGCTTCTCTTCTCTAGTTCTCCGTAGGACGGTTTATCGCGGCTCCCTCCACAGCTTCTCCTACCCATCGATGTGACAGTAAAGGAAGCCAGGGATCATAGATGGGTATATGGGGATAAACAAATGAATCTTTTAAGACTGTCGGAGCTGTTTAGGTTTCATATAGGCCCCCCATCCTAGAGGAGAAGACTTTCAGTTGTAAAGGATTATGGCTGTATCTTTATTGATCTGTGGACCATCTCACAGTAAGACGGATAAATCCAGAATACAGGATTTCTTCCAGCAATGGACTAGAGGCTTCTATAAGGGTGGATCTGGGGGGTGGAGTTGCCTAAGGTGGGTAGAGCCTAGCATATGGATACCTATGGAAAAGAATTTTGAGGCGATAATACTAAAAGGTGGGGATTTAGTAATCTCCAAACATGATTAAACCGAATCCCTATGACTATTCTTAATGGATATATAGATATTAAAATCCTTCGCAAACTTCTAAACCTCTATTCTAGTAGTATACTAGAAGATGCTTACAACCTGAAAGCCTCGCCCTTCAGGGCGGGGAGGAGGTCAGAATCTCAATATCTCAATGTATGGGAATATGATTTTATATATATATTTCTTTGCCAGAACTAGAAAGGGGGTTAGGATGAGAATAGGGTCATTAGCTGGGGTAACCTCTACTTCTATAGCTATTATATTAGCAGCAATAATAGTTGTATCTTTAGCTGTCTTTTTATTCTATAGTAATTTTTATGGAGGATCTAATGAGTTAGTTACCCAGACATCGCTAGGAGCTACTGCTACAGCTGTGAGAACTTCGCCTAGTGTCCAACAGGTCAGTATAACAATTTTAGCCTCATCCGGCGACCCAACACTCGCGCCATATCTACAACTTGTTGCCCGCGACTTTATGGAGCTGAACCCAGGAGTCAGGGTTGAGATACAGCTAGTACCTTTTGCTCAGCTTGTGCAGACAGCCCTGACATCTCTGCAGAATCAGAATCCCTCGCCCGACATAATAATATTCTATCCTTCTCAGGCACCTACCCTGGGCCCCTATCTAGTTGATATGAGGAGGTATCTCGACTCTGGCGTGATCAATTCTTCCGATATTCCCTTCTCGTCTTTGATCCCGGTATATCTGTTGGATGAAAAGGGCAACCTTATAAAAATAGCTGGGGTTCCAATGCAGCAGGTATTTGGGTATGTGCTTGTATATCAAAAAAGTATTTTTGAGAATCAACAGCTTAGGCAGGAGTTTAAAGCTAGGTATGGCTTTGATCTTGATCCTAGTAGCTGGATCAGCTGGGATCAGCTGATCCAGGCCGCAGAGTTCATACAATCAAAGAAAGATCAGCTAGGGATTAAATATGCATTGCTATTTCCTAACGGGTTAACGCAATCCATATTCAACGGCTTTGTAGGGATCTTTTATACATATGCCACACAGGATCCATGCACAGGTGTCCCACCCGGCAGCGTTGCGGGTTACTGGATGTACTTCAAAGAGGTAGGGGGGTCCATAGTGTCTACCCTCAACTGTACAGCAGGGATAAAGGCTCTCGAGACATATAAGAAGCTTGTTCAATTCCAACCACCCATCGATGTCCAGGCTATGGAGTATGATCAGCTCAGAGATCTATTCCTCACAGGAGACTATGCCATGGTTGCTGCTTGGACATCCTTCATACCTATATATAACAATGAATCCGTCTCAAAGGTAGCTGGAAACATAGGCATAGCACCGCTTCCCGGAGGAGCTTCCGGCCAAGCCCCCACGTTCGCCGGAATAAACCCATATTCTAAGAATCAGGATCTAGCTGCGAGACTAATAGCGTTTATGATCTCGGCTGATGAATATAAGAAGGGGGCTGAGCAGATAGGCTTTGTCCCAGCAACATACTCTGGATTGAAAGTCGCTTCGCAGGTGCCCTCAACATCGTGGGTTAAGCCCTTCATAGGAATCTTAGAATCTCAAACCAAGGTGGATCTCAAAAGGATCACTATAGTGAATAGCATAAAGAACTTCTTCACAGACCTAAGACCGATATTCATACAGAATGTGGCAGACTATCTAAGGGGTAAACAGAGTGCTGAGGAGACTATGAATAGAATTGTGAGTAGCTGGATAAAGCTTATGAAGACATAGCTATAAGGGGTCTTTTTGGCGAGAAAAATCCGCGATCGATCTATATTGTTTTTATCGCTACCTCCGGTCATATATCTGCTATCAATGACACTCTATCCAATAGTAGCCAACATATACATAAGTCTCTCAACATATACACTTAGAGGCGAGCTAGTCTGGGTTGGCCCTGAGAACTATAGATCAATAGCAGAGGATCCCTACATAGATAGGGTTATATATAACACCCTTGTATATACGATCCTAGCGCCTGCATTGACGGTAGCTCTGGCTCTGCCTATCTCAGTCTCCCTTAAAAGAGTGGGCAGCGCTTTCCTCCTGCCGATTATGATACCATCTTTCATTCCAGCTGCTACTGCAGCTGTTATGTGGTATTTAATGCTAAACCCCTTCTTCGGTATCTCATACTATGTTTATCAATATAACTGGGCTTCATCGATATATACAGTGGTTATCATAGAGATCTGGAGATCCCTTCCACTAGCTATTCTAATCATATATTCAGGGCTTAAATCAATACCAAGGTATATAGAGGAGGGTGCCATGGCAGATGGGATCATAGGTATTAGGAAGTTCCTATCGATAGACCTGCCCATAATATCGCCCCAGATATTAACGGCCTTTGTGTTATCAATGATATCTGGGCTCTTTCTCTTCGACCCGATATATATTGGAACATCACAGGCAGGCCCTAGAGCCCTTGATAACCTGGCATTCTATGCTTTCGAGCACTTCTACACGGATATAAGGCTGAGGGGCTATGCATCCGCTGTAATAGTTATAATGACTGTGTTTTCAACAGCACTCTCGATCGCATATATAAGGCTTATATCGTCTAAAACTCTTTTGAAGATCCCTGTTATGAGATCTATACCATCTATAGAGGTTCCTAAAGTCCTTCACTATCTAGTAATATCCTTGACGCTCTCATTCGTATTCCTACCAATAGCTTGGCTCGCCATTGTATCTCTAAAGTCTGCTAAGGAGCTCCTCACAATCCCACCAACGATTATCCCGAGAAGCCCCACCCTCGATAACTATTTATATGTCATAACAACCGGGGCACCGTATATGATTACCAGTGTTTCTATAGCCCTCATCGTGACCTTATTATCTGTGCTCCTCTCCTCAATGCTTGGCTACTCAATGGCCCTCCACGGATTTGGGGGTAGAAAGCTATTGATATACATATTATATTTAACCGCTACACCGACTCTAATCTATATAGTGCCCCTATTCCCTATACTGAGGTTTGCGGGGCTTATAAACACGTGGTGGGCTCTCATAGCCACATACCCCATAATGACGATCCCAATAGCTACCTGGATAATGTATAACTATTACCAGAGATACCCAAGAAGTGTGGATGAAGCTGCCCAAGCTGATGGGATGAACAGGTTCAAGGCATTTGCCTCTATAGCGATTCCACTTAGCAAGGGGGGTATGGGGGTTGTTGCCGTATATTCCTTCCTAATATGCTGGGGAGCCCTAGTATTTCCACTAGCGTTTACATATACACCATACGATCTTTCAAACCCCCTTAGCTTCTCCGGAGCCCAGACATTCTCGATATATATTGCCAATCTAATGAGCCCAGTCGCATCTAACTACGGTGCTGTCGCTGCTGCAGGGGTTATAAGTGTTGTACCTCCCGTGGTGCTTCTCAGCATTGTTAGGAGGGATCTTGAGAGGATATGGGGGGTGAGATAGGTTGGTTCTAGAGGTTAGAGGCGTTATTAAGAGGTTCCATAATTTCGAGATCAGGATAGATGGTCTCGTGTTTGAGGATGAGAAGTACTATGTGATCTTAGGGCCCTCGGGATCTGGTAAGACAACCCTTCTAAGGATCCTAGCAGGTCTAGAGATCCCGGATGGGGGTTCTGTGATCCTGGATGGGAGGGATATAACACTCGAGCCTCCGTGGAGGAGGAACATAGGGATTGTATTCCAGAACTACGCATTATACCCCCACATGACGGCCTATGACAACATAGCCTCGCCTCTGAGGGTTAAGAAGCTCCCCGAGAGGGTTATCAGGGAGAAGGTCCTCAGTATAGCCAAGATACTGGGTATAGAGGATCAGTTGAGCAAATATCCTCATCAGATGTCAGGCGGGCAGCAGCAAAGGGTTGCGATAGCCAGAGCCCTCGTTAAGGAGCCAAGGGTTCTCCTTCTGGACGAGCCCCTAAGCAATTTAGACGCCAGGCTCAGAGTAGATGTGAGGGGCTTCCTAAAGATGCTCCAGAGGAGAATAGGAACTACTATAATCCACGTCACGCATGACCAGGAGGAGGCTTTAGCAATAGCGGATGAAATAGTGCTGATAAATAAGGGAAGAATCGTTGAGAAGGGAGCCCCGGAGGATATCTATAGAAAGCCCAAAAACATATTCACATTCAAATTCCTAGGACTCAGCAATATAGTATCGCCAGAGCTTCTCGGATACAGGAACGAGGGGCTTCTGGGATTTAGACCGGAAGACGCATATATATGCTATGATACAAACTGCGATTTAGAAGGATCTGTCGAAGCAGTCGAGTATCTCGGATCGAGAAAAATAGTGCAGATAAGGATAAGCGGTGGACAACTAATAAAAATAAATGTGGATCCTGAAAACCATATAAACATAGGAGAAAGGATTAGAATAAAGATCGATAAGGATAGAATCCTAAGATTCAAAGAAGTTCCGGAAGATATATAATATTTCTATCTATAGTCGCCTAGACAAATCACTCTACGATCCATAGAAAAATCGACCATAGGTAGAAAAAACGATACTGATAAGCCGTTCAAATCGACACAAGGAATCGAAGGTGAGATATGATGAAAACAAGAATAGGCAGAAGACTAAAAGCTATAGTGGGTATAGAGAGCGCAATAGTGCTAATAGCATTTGTAGTGGTTGCAGCAGCGCTAGCATTCGTAGTACTCAACATGGGATTCTTCACAACACAGAGATCAAAAGAAACAATAGGCTCAGGATTAGCCCAAGCAAGTAGCGCTCTCGAGATCGATGGAACGGTTCTCGCTAAAATAGATACAGATAATAAAGGATTACAATGTATGGTAATACCGCTTAGGCTTTCAGCAGGTCAAAAACCTGTTGATCTAACCCCTAATAAGACAAGTATATCTGTATGGGTGTTGGGTAAATTCGCAGAGCAGAATCTATATACAAATCAATCACAAGCTATTACCAATCTATCGGACTTCACAATAGACAGCCTATGTAATAGTGCTACCGAAGGCGGGTCAAACGTAAAGGTTGCTATGATATGGCAAACCGGAAATAACCAAGATAATGTACTAGATGCGGGAGAAAAAGCTCTGCTAATAGTAAATTTCACCAACAAACCTGAAGCTTATGATGTTATTAAAGTTGAAGTCAGAGTTACTGTGGGTGCAGCACTAACAGTAGAAAGGACGGTGCCCCCAAGCCTTACACAACAGGTAGTAGATTTAGGTTAAAATATTTTTTTAACTATGTAATTATGTATTATATATAGTGCAGTGATTTCCCTCGTTAATGAAACTAAAAAGCTTAAAAGAGCTAATTACAGAGTTATCTTGGAAAGACCCTGCGCGGGCCCGTAGTCTAGCCCGGTTAGGACGCCGCCCTTACGAGGCGGAGGTCCGGGGTTCAAATCCCCGCGGGCCCACTAAGATATTCCTGTGGAATTATGCATAGAGATCTATTGGATTAGGATTTTAATTTGTTTATAGGAAAGTTTTAAGTGATTCATCTTAGCTTTAACCTATGTAATGTATATTTAAAACCTATAGTCATAGGCTAGTCTAACTATACTGTTGACACCATGGTGTATATATTAGCATAGAATATCCTGTTTTGAAGCTTTTGAGGTTTGTGAGAAGAGGTATATATGAAGTCTACCTGATCTATGGGGAAGGTGAGGTTTACAACCTAAAAGCCTCGCCCTCTAGGGCGGGGATGGCTAAGGCTTATAAGCCTTGTTAGAAAATACTTTGGAGCCCGGGATGATAGGCTCCTGGGGGAGTTCTGACCCTCTAAATGACAGATGTAAACCCGAATCGATGGGGGAACATATGAACCGCCTGTAAGGGGCTGGAAAACCAGCCCTTCAGGGCGGGGAGGAGGTCAGTGCAAGGGATATAGAGGCTAAGAATCCCTCTACCTTCTTTGCACAAAGATCTACGATGGATGTTGTCCATTCGGATCATGCATATTATTTCTGCATGAGGGGTAGGATCTCAATGTCTTATTTATAAGACTTAGGATCTTCCTGGTCTAAGATGCTTGAGGTAGAGACCTCTACAGCTAAGATCAAGTAGAAGATCGACTATATATTTATAAGTTCCTGAAATAGGGATCAAAGCACTAACTATATATTGAATCGCTTTCCAATAACCACATACAGATACTATGTCTATCTATATTGTAGAGTAAAGATGTGGTTTTGAGATGGCCAGATCTTTTGCTCGAAATTAAATCATTGAGATTATGCATAAACTACTTATGGATAAGCTTAAATATATTTTAAAAGATATATATTCAGAGGATTCGGTATGAATCGATATAGATCTAATGTTGGAAAGTTTATATCACTATACGTTGCACTAGGCTATATAATGTGGGCTCCAGTCGATCCTCTACCCAGAAATCAAAGATTCGTTGAAAGGCTTATTGAGGAGGGATATTGTATATACTATAGAGAATATATCTACACCTTCTAAGGTTATGAGAAGATCAAAGGACTGTGGGAAAAGGTTATAGATGCGGTATCTAGAACATTTAGAAAGGCCGTCGAAAGCATTTGGATATCTAAAGCACCATAAGCCTCTTTAATTACAACTGAAAAACCTTGTCCCTCAGGGCGGAGAGTAGGTTAAAATCTGAACCAGCTTTTTTGAGTCGAGATTAAAGGTTTAAATATATAATGCTTTTTTAAAATAACGTGGTCAGGGGTATATATTTAGTTAAATATCTCTACTCATGGATCGGCTGTATAGTTTTATTTGGTTTAGTATGTAGATTTAGCGAGGTATTATTATTATGAGTGGGGCATATTGGCTTCTTCTGTGGAAGAGGGCTGAAAGGTTCTTGGCTAGGGCTATGAGGGATTATGAGGAGAGGGATTATGATGGTGCTTGTTTCAATTCGGAACAGGCTGTGCAATTGGCTATTAAAGCTACTTTATATAGGATCTTTGGGGAGAGGTTGAGGATACATAGTTCTAAAACTCTTCTATCTTATCTTAGAAATCTACTCTATCAAGGTAATAGAGAGGATCTAGCTAGGATCGTTGATGATCTTGTATCAATGTATAGGAGAGAGTTAGAACTTCTTGAGGAAAGCTATATTGAGGGCAGATATGGGGAGTTTGAATACCTAGAAAAACAGGGTAGAGTATGTATAGATACGGCTAAGAAGATGCTAGAGGTGCTCAGGGATATCGAGGGAAGGCTGGCCTAGATTCGCCATTGATAGGCTTGGCGTATTGAAGAGATGGAGAGAGTATAGTTCTATAGTGGCTAGAGCAGCTAAAAATATATTAGGCGATAAACTGGAATCTATCTATATTGTTGGAGGTGTGGCTGAGGATAGGATCACAGTTTATAGTGATATAGATATAGTAATAGTAGTTAGGGATCCCGGGCTAAAAAGTCTAGATACAATACTAGATATAATGGCGGAAGCAGGTAGGCTGGGTCTCCCTCTCGAAGCCCCTATAGATCTCAAGATCATCACTATGGAGGAGTTCAGAGAGAACCTAGAGAAGATATATAAGAAAGCGGTGAAAATAGAGCCCTAAGATCATGGGATCCTGTCTAGACTAGGCTTTAATAATATGCCGCCCCTGCTTAACCCTATTTGCTATCCTCCTATCTGGTATAAATTGCCCCCTAGCTTAACATAGAATCTGGGATCGATGGAACTTCAATGATTCGGTTTAGATGCTTATAAACCTATATCATAGCTATGGTGGGCTTTATTGCTGCTTAGCCTGCTTCTTTCTTGTAGATACTATTTTCACGATATCCATATCGTTTAGTATGTAATCGGCTCCGATCCTAGCTCTACTCTTAGCCTCTATGGCATATAGAAAACCTTCTCCTAGCTCTGTGTGTACTATATATGCGAGCTCTCTAGCCGTGGTTCCCTTTCTCAAAAGCAGGGCGTCTGGCAGGATCTTTCCCTCACTGTCGGTTAGCTTCACAGAATCTTCTACAGGGTATACAGTAATCATATCGAGTGCTTCAAAAACAGCAGCATTTATAGCTCTCTGGGCGCCCGTGCCTCCGAGCTTCTCGATCACGGCTTTTATCCTTTCTAGAGCCTTCTCCTGTGCTTGTGAGAGCCTAGCCCGATCTATTATTGTGAACCCCTCATCTCCTGGTATGTATTTTATAAGGCCTGCAGATGCAGCCCTCCTAAGCGCTAGCTCAGCCTCAGCTGACGTAGGTATTACTATTCTTCCCTCGAGTCTCTTCACAAGGCTCTTTATTATATCCCAAGCCTCAGGTATATCGGCCTTGTTAGCTATGATGATAGTTGGCTTCGAAATCCTCCTTAAGGTTGATGTGAATAGAAGTATCTCCTCATCCCTCCACGATGTAAATCTTGTGTTTGAAAGTCCAGACTCTTCTAGGGCCCTTATAACATGGGTTTTCCTAATAGATAGGCCTGAGAGTCTCTGGGATAGCTTCTCAATAGCGTCTGAGGGTGGCATAGAGTCGAGGGTTTTGGCAAGCCTAGCCCAATCGCTCTTTATAATAGATGTCAGCCATAGATCGAACTCCCTCTCTATCTGAATAACATCATCGTAAGGATCATAGCTACCTGGCTTAGCAGGTCTTCCCTCAGGGTCGGTAGATCCCGAGGCATCTATCACGTGGAGAAGAACATCGGCCTGTCTAAGGCTGTCAAGAAATTTATTCCCAAGCCCTCTGCCCTCGTGAGCCCCTGGGATCAATCCTGGAACATCCACAACCTTCACCGGGATGAATCTATTTCCATCAACACATATAGAGTTTCTAGCATCGCACCTCGGCAAACCGAGGATCTTGTGGGGACACTCCCTCCTAACATATCCAATTCCAACGTTGGGCTCGAGTGTTACAAATGGCCTGTTCTCAATTTTAACAGGGATCATTGTAAGTGCTGAGAAAAGAGTTGACTTCCCCACATTTGTCTTACCTATTATCCCTACCAAGATGTTCGTCTGTGTCACCATTTCTCTATACCACTAGATGTATAGCCCTGAGGATATTTTAGATGGGCATCTGCCTTTGCTGAGCTAATAAGGATCAAAGCAGAGCTCTCATAGCTCATAGACAGCTGAGTTTGTTCCTTAAAATAATATCTTTGCTTGGTCTTAGCCCTGCTAGCATTCTATGCCAAGCTCTTTGGAGCAGATCCTCGCTATATCTGTGATCCTCCTAGCAACATCTATAGGGTCTCTCCCAGCTATATATGCTATCGGTTCTATGCCAAGCCCCCCAAGATCTATTACAGCCTCTACTCCATCCTTAGATAGGGATCTGCTTACCTCCGATATGATCTCTTCCTCCCCCACATATCCTTCTCTAGGCCCTAGAATGCTATAGCCTATGCCGAGCTTTTTAAATGCTTCTTCAACACATATGAGAACCCTTATATTTGCTATCGCCTTCACATCTCTCCTTATTTGGAGTATATTTAGGAGTATCCTTCCCAGATGTCTGCTAGCGCCCCATGCTGGTTTGGACACTGCTGCTATCCCCCTACCCACTCTCGTTATCCTGCCTGGGAATGCTGCCACGTCTTCGAGGCTTTTTGCCCCTTCCTTGGCATATGCAATGTTCATGAGAACTTCTGGCACCAATATATAGGTGCACTTCACCCTAGATAGATGCTCATATGCGTTCTCAAGGGCTTTTATAACTCCGAAGCCCTGAGAGATCTGTATTAGCTCTGCACATATCCTACATTCAGGCGGTATCCCAGGATCTAGCTTTCTATGTGCATCGCATAGCCTGAGCTCTGAGAGGGATTTCAATATATACTCTGTTAGGATTGCCAATACATCAACCTTCTTACCCTCCCTAGTTAGTGTGAGCACTCTCTCTATGAGCGATAAAAACTCCCTTTTATCTATGCCTGCATTCGAGATCCTCTCAAGAAGCTTCTCTTCATCATATACAGGGCTCTTAATATATATATTTACAGTTGGCTGTGAAACCCCTAGGAGCCTAGAGATATGTATCTGGGTATGCCCTTCCCTCCAAAGTCTCCTAGCTATGATTGCTTTTATAGGTGTAGATATATATTCATCCACCACCTCGAATGGTAGTCTCAATTCTCCCTATCCATAGATAGTATTATAGAGGACCTATTTATCAATCTATAGAGATACTTCTATAGAAAAATGACTAGCGATCTAGATAATACCGTTTCAGCAATATTTGCAGGGGTATCACCTAAGAATCTACCTGATCACATGCGTATTTGCTGATACAAGCCCAAACAATATAACTATAGATAGTGGGTTGTGGAGCAAGTATGAAGGATCCATGTGTAGTTTGGTATATAGCGTCAAAGCTATCTCCAGGCGTATCTCTTGGCAGGCTAGAGGATAGGCTTCTAATGCAGAAGATAGGATATATAGTCCAAGAGATCCTCGGTCAGAAGCTTGGCTATAGATTTAGCTGGTATAGCTATGGGCCATACTCGAGGGCTCTCTCGAGGGATCTCCACTTATATGAAGAGCTATGTGTTGGTAGCTATGATAAGGATGACAAGATGAGTCTCATAGATATATTAGATAGATTCACCGAGATCTATGTCAAGGCCCAGATGCTGTGCCCAAGCGAGACAATGGCTAGGATCCTAGAGATTGTTGCATCACTGCACATGCTATCAACAAATACATACCCCCCATCAACAGATCCTGTGGGTGATCTTACAAGGATAAAGCCATATATTAGTAGAGCATGCGCTGAAGAGATCTTCAGCATGTTGAGGGAAATAGGGGTGATAAAAACCATAGAGAAAGGAGTCTCCTCTGATAGTGCTTAGCCTTCTTTATAAACACTCCTGGCATCATATATTATAGTAGGTGCTCTGATGGAGAAGAGTACTAGATATAAAAAGGTATATGACGAGATCCACGGATATATAGAGCTCGACGAGCTAGCCCTAAGGATAATAGATCTCGATGTGTTCCAGAGGCTCAGGAGGATCAAACAGCTCGGGGTTACATTCTATGTATATCCAGGGGCTGTCCACACTAGATTTAGCCACAGCCTAGGTGTATATCATATAATGAAAAAGCTTTCAGAGAGGTTGAGCAGGGAGGGATATATATCTAGGGATGATCTGCCGCTTCTCGAGGCATCAGCCCTCCTACATGATGTAGGCCACCTCCCATATAGCCATGCCCTCGAAACATTCTATACGAGGATCACTAATCAAAGGTTTGAGCATGAGGATCTCAGTAGAGAGGTAGTGTTAAACGATCCAGGGGTTTCAGAGACCCTCTCAGAATTCGGGATAGATAAACACGAGGTAGCATCGATAATATATGGAACACATCGAGAACCCCTCTATAATCAGCTGATGTCCTCAGACCTGGATGTAGATAGAATGGACTATCTTGTCAGAGACTCTCTACACACGGGGGTCACATACGGATCCATAGACCTAGACAGGTTATTGGAAACAACAACTGTTGACAGAGACGGCAACATCGCTGTTAAAGATAAGGGTTTGATAGCTGTTGAAAACTTCTATATAGCGAGGCTCCACATGTACCGAGGTGTATATTATCACAAGACTAGCCTCGGCTATGAGTTGCTCTTAACCCACATATGGGGGGAGCTTATAGATATATATGGGGATCTAGAGCCTTTCAAAACCATAGAGGGGTTGAGAACTCTTATAAGAAGAAACGCCTTCAGATACTTCGATGACTACTGGGTTAACGGTCTATTCTATAGAATCATCGAGGAGAGGGGGCAGGCTGGAGACAATATAGGCGACATGATCTGGAGATTCCTCTATAGAAAGGGGTACAAGGTATGTCTAGACCATGTAGAGCTTATATATAGAGAGGTGCCAAGCAATGCCGAGATAGAGGAGGATATGTGGGCATCTATGAGGGGATCTATAAAGAATCTTGATGCAATCGACAAAAATTACCTAATAATATTCGTAGATACAATACCAATATACAAGGAGGAGGAGTCCGTTAATATAATCACCCGTGGAGGTGCCTCAGTCAAGATCTACGAGTATCCCGGGAGCATTATTGGAAAGCTGCCTAAGTATATGCTGATCAAAAGGATCTATCTACACCCATATATTCATCAGATAATCCCATGCCCTACCGAGAAGCGGGCTCGATAGCCTAGGTGGCTAGGGCCTTTTCAAAGGAGCTGTAGATGGAGTTAAGCCTAGCTATCCACTCGCCAAGCTTTTCAGGCGTTTCAGGATATTCCTCGTAGAGCTTCTTCATTCTATCCATATACTCTGCAGCAAGTATAAGCTTTGAGAGGAGACTGGGCCTTCCAAGCCCAGCTATTACTCTGCTGAGCTTATCGAAGATCCCCCTCTTATTCTTTATAACCCCTGTCACGCTCGTCTCATATAGATCGCTCTCTCTCATTATCCTCTTCCTAAGCCCATACTCTATATCCTCGTCTGTGAGCCTCTGGAGAAAGATCCTGAATATATCTAGGGAGGCCTGTTTAGCACCATAATAGTCTATATAGAGCTTGTTCATAATCCAAAGGCCCTCCGCGCTGAAGTCGTCAGCCTCAGCCGCCTTGGAATATGCTATTGCAGCAGCCTTTGCAGATAACATACCCGAGCCCTTCCCACCACCGTGTACCGGGTTTACTGTGTAGCCTGCATCGCCTATAACCATTATCCCATTCCACACCATAGTATATGGAGGCCTCCTAGTTGGTACTAGGGCACCGCTGCTCTCAACAAGCTTTGAGTTTCTAAACTCTGGCCTTGTGAGAATATATTTATAGAGATATACCCTGGGATGCTCATAGCCTTTTCCACCTTGTACCCCCAGGCCAACGTTAACGGTTCTAACTATGCTCTTCGGAAAGTTCCACCAATAGCCTCCAGGAGCTATCTTTAGGTTCACATAGATCCTTATATACTCCGGCTTATCTATCCACTCATCGAGAACCCTTATCTCTCTATATGCTATCTGGGTATCCTCGGGCCTAATGGGATCCACTATGGGCCAATCCTGCGGAAGCCTTCTAACAATGCTCCTAGCAGAGCCAGAGGCATCTATAACTACATTAGATCTGAAGACAAGCTTATCCCCCTTCCTGCTAGCAACAACACCCCTTACAAAGCCCTCCTCTATTATAGGTGCAGACGCGTTTGTCTCATCATAATAATCAGCACCATTATCAATGCTATCCCTTATAAGTCTCTGGGTAAACCTGACCCTGTTTATCTCATAACCCTCACCCTCTATCGTTAGAACCACCTCCTCTGAGGGGCTATACAACATAATACCCTTGACAATGCCGTCCAGCTCCTCACCCCTGGGAGGGTCTATCCCCACCTCCTCAAAGTGGTGCTTCCCAATAGCATCTCCACACGGCTTATCCCCAGCCCTATGGTTTGGCTTAGCATCTATAAGGGCTACTGAGAAGCCCATCTTGCTGAGGAGATAAGCAGCAGTAGATCCAGCAACCCCCGCACCGACGATCACAACATCATATCTTCTCTCTATAGCCAACACCTTCACCTCCACCCATTGTGAAAATAAATATAACTAATGATCTTCTTAAAGCTAATTCCATATGCGTCACATCAGAAACTATTTATTACAACCCTTATATTTCTATACTAACCTATAATTCAGCAGAGATCCTCCTCTCCACCTTAAAGGGCGAGGCTTTTCAGTTGTAATGTGTCAAAAGGGTTGCTCTATACAATATCTCTTTTACGAGCATTGTATGTTGGCTTTCCCATATCTCCTTATAGCCTCGACAGCCCTCTCTAGATCCTTTACCTCCATATATAGCCTCTGACGAAACGACATCTTACCCCCCATCGGGTTCTGCTGCTCTCTAAGGATCTCTATGAATTTTCTAGCTCTATTACATCTAATCACGATACTCTGATCCTCTAGCGGGAATTTTATAAGCACTCCTGAGCCCTGTATACCTCGGTCTGTTATCATATAATCCATTATAGGTTGAACTACAGAGATGTTTCTACCTCTCATATATGCTCTGTTTATTGCTAGGGGGACCAAGAAGAAGATCTCGAACATAGCTAGGTTTCCAAGGAACCTTATTATGGGGTCGCTGGAGCCTATATAGTGGGGTGTTACATACGTTTGGTATGCATAGTAGAGTATAAAGACTATTGGGAGAGATATGAGGGGTATCATGGTGAATTTCATCTGCTCCCTTATCTCCTCATTTAAAGCCCTATCTTCTTGGATAAGCTCCATGGCTTTTCTAGGATCTACCCTAATAATCTGTCTACCAGATCTTACATACTGGGCGTCTTCACTACTTATTGAAAGCCTAACCCTTCTGATATTCATGAACATTATGATTGCCATATATGTTATGAAGAAAAGCGTCACTATGATCCAATATACCTCTCCCGGTAGAAAAGTTAGTGCTAGGGAGTAGAGGATAACCATGATCTGTGAAACTATGATTGAGGGCACCCGCCTCATCTAGCTACACCTATACCTTAGCTATATATGGGATGCAAACATATATAGTTAGGATATATCGTTAGAAGCATCGAGGAGCTTATCTAAAAGCTATATTGGCTCTCGCTAATAGATTGGTGATATCTCTGAATATTGCTAGTCAACTATGTTCCGACAAGATCTAGTAGCTCTTTGGGCACTATACCTCTGTCTAAGAGATACTTCTTCTCATGCTTCTCATATCTATATATAATATCAGCTTTATCACCTCTGAAATCCCATGGAGCACATAGGACAAGGTCTCCAGGCGATATCCATACTCTCTTTCTAAACTTTCCAGGGATCCTTGCAACCCTTTCCACGTTGTCTGTGCATACCACCTTTAACCACTCAGCGCCCATCGCACCTATAACAACACATATAACCTGGCCCTCGCTTGGTAATGGTATCTCTTTTGGCGATTCCTCCTGCTTCTTCTTAACCAATAAGTGCACCTAAGAATAGGTTAGCTATGAAGCTTATATCGGGCTACTTACTTCCAGGCCTTTTAACTATAACCGTGTTAACCTGTACAGTATCCTCGCTAACAGTGTTTCCCCTCACAAACTTCCTTCTCCTAAGCCCCTCCTCCTTTGGATGGAACCCTGGCGGGCTGCTCAGGAGCAAGTATTTTTTAACAGGTCCGGGTATGTAGGGAAGCATAGGCGCTCCAGCCTTATCGCTCCCACCTGTTATTAAGAGGCTATAGCCTGAGAGCCCTACTATAGATCCGTCTACCATGTCGCCTATTTTTAGACCGTATAGCTTAGAGCTTTTCTCAGGAGACAATGTGATCTGGAAGCTAGGGGCTCTCATAACCTCTGCAAGGGTTCTCTCAACGCCAAGTTTCTCCCTCATAAAGCCCTCGGGAAGCCTTATCTCCCCCTCTTGCATGCTCTCGTCTGTGACTATCTGTGCTACCAGCTTCACCTTCGAGCCGTCCTGCTTTTTAACTCTAATAGATATGACGCCCAGCTGGGGATCTAGGATCTTCTTGAGTGTCGGTGATATCCTCGCCTTTGGCAGGGTTTTCTGGGATTTCTCATCCTCCCCATATGGTAGGCTTGAGTCGGCTATAGCTATTACCTTAACTCTTCTAGGCTTCTTAACCTCTGGATCTGAGATCACGACCTTGATCTCAGGCATTCTTCACCCACTACTATGCATAAACGCGGCGAACCTTATAACTATGTTGCTTTGCCTTGGTTAAGCATTGATCTGACTTTTGAAAGTATTTCATAGTATAGCGAGTCTCTATTGCCAAGCCCTACCCGATAGACTATAAAGTCTCCGCTGGCTCTTCTTATCCTCTGCGAGATCTCATCAATAAGCCTTAGATGGACTACGAAGAGCCCTAGCTTAGGCATTTCAATCGACCTATATATGATCCTCTTGCAGCCCTCAACACTAAGCTCCATGGGGCCTATCTCATCTATAGCTATAAGGTCAGCCTCATCTAAGGATCTCTCGGTATTACTAATAACTCTGTTGACATCCTCCTCAATAACGCAGTATCTACCGACCCTCGCACCCCTACACCGGCCGCCTAGCTTCTCAAAGCTTATAGCCAGCCAGCCGGAATCGCCGCTGTAGAGATCAACAATCTTGAAGCCAGCCCTCCTACTTCCCTCCCTCACCTCTGGGCATACGAAGCCTGCAACTATATATCGATCTCCAGCTATGCTGGATAATATCCTTGTAAATAGTGTTGTCTTCCCAGCACCTGGGCTACCTGTTATAAGGATCTTGTACATCTGGCGCACCCCACGCCTTATCCTTGTAGAGCTACAATATCTGCTTTATATAAGAGCCGCGGCCGGGATTCGAACCCGGGACCTCTGCCTTACCAGGGCAGCGCTCTACCAGGCTGAGCTACCGCGGCTTCTCATGTCTAGAGATGTGGTTAGAGCTTATATTTCTACCACTCGTAGCTAGGCCTTCTCTTCTCAACAAAGGCTCTCGCAGCGTTTAACGCGGAGACGGATCTAGATAGCCTCTCTAGCTCTGAGATCCCTAGCTCTAACATATATGTCATAACTATGCTCCTCTTAATCCTCTTTATAGCTCTAAGAGCCTGAGGCGAGTTCTCCACAAAAGCCCTTGCTATGCTAGCAACGGTTTCTTCGAGCTTCTCAGGCGGTGTTACATGTGAAGCCAAGCCGATCTCAAGCGCCTCCCTAGCAGAGATAATAGTTGATGTCATAGCCAGGTAGGACGCCCTTACAGGGCCTAGTGCTAGGAGCCCTAGGGTAGATAGGGCAGGAGGTAGAAGGCCCCACCTAGCCTCTGCCCATGATATCCTCGCCCCCTCCGCAACAACCACAGCATCCCCTGCCCATAGCAATTCAGCCCCTCCTCCATAGGCGTCGCCGTTAACTGCTACTATCAATGGCTTCTCAACGTTTAATAGTCTTCTGAAGAGGGACGCCAAGCCCTGGAATAGCCTACCAGCCTCATCAGGATCTTTGGCAGAGGCGAGCTCCGAGAGATCTATCCCCGCTGAGAACGCCTTACCCCTCCCACTAAGAACAAGAACCTTAGCATTTGGATTTCTCTCTACATCGTCCACAGCCGATATGAGCTCCCTTAACATAGTTGTGTTCATAGCATTATACTTATCCGGCCTATTCATATATACCCAACCCATGTTACCTGTGACATTCACATCTACAGTGCTATAACCCATATAGCCACACCTATAGAGAGAGGGCTGCGGAATATATATAGACTGATGGCTCGAATAACTCATCTATACAGAAACCCAGGATCTACAGTCGACACCTAGATAGTTAAGGGTTAGACCTTCATAGAATATTGGTTGATATCTATTCTCATCCTCGCTCCCCTCTTTCACCCTTTTCCACATAGCTTATTGGGAGCGGATCCTTTGGGATATATAGTTTTACAATCGAAAGCCTCGCCCTTTAGGGTGGGGAAAAGATCAGCAGATTTTCGGCTTTTCCTCTATTAAAAGGAGGAAGTTTCTGCTTTAAAGCATTTAGATATTTTAGATATAGATCTGTGGAAGTTTATGGTAGTGCTGTAGGAATTACTAGGGTCTTCGAGTTTCACGGGCCTCACCAGCTCGGAGTAGCCTCGGCCTACAGCTCCACCCCTGAGATGAATGAAATGCTGGGGGCGGAATTAATGGTTAGGAGTTAGGAGTTGGTTTACTAGGATATTTAGCTATCCTTAAGCAATATTTTTGGTAAGGAGGGGTGGTGGAGCTTATGGTTAGTTGGAGGCCAACTTCTTCTGTGATTGAGGAGAGCAATGTATATAGGTATATGGTTGAGCACAGTATAAAAGATCTCAGGGCATTTGTTAGACATACATATGAAGACCCCGAGAGATTCTGGAGCGAGTTTATCAGGATTATTAATCTAAAGTTCTCAAGACCCTATAAAAGGGTTCTGGATCTCTCTGGGGGGAAGCCGTGGGCTAGGTGGTTTGTTGGTGCCGGATTCAACCTAGGATCTATGATTCCTGATGATGGGCATATTTATCTTAGGTGGATGAACGAGAGAGGCGATTATAGGGAGGCTACATACTCAGAGATCCTATCGCAGGCTAGGTCTGTTGCCTCATTCTTAAGGAGGGTTTTAGGTCTCTCGAAGGGTGATAGGGTTGCTGTATATATGCCGATGATCCCAGAGATAGTCCCGATCATGCTTGGGATTATAAGGGCAGGGCTCATCTTTGTACCCCTCTTCTCGGGCTTCGGCCCTGAGCCCATAAGGGTTAGAGTTGAGGACTGTGATTGTAGGGTTGTGTTCGCCTCCGACCTCATGTATAGGAGGGGTAGGGAGATTAGGATGCTTGAGAATCTCGAGAGATTCAACGTGATCAAGGTGGTTGTTAACAGGTCAGGTGCTGGGAGGGGTGATTATAGCTATTATGATGATGTATTGAAGACCCTTGGAGACTATGTTGAGGACACAGAGGCTGAGGATCCTGCAATGCTTCTCTACACCTCCGGGACCACTGGGAAGCCCAAGGCATGTGTACACTCCCACATAGGCTTTGCTATAAAGGCTGCTGCAGACATGTATTTCCAATTCGATGTAAAGCATGGGGAGACATTGACGTGGATAACTGATATGGGGTGGATGATGGGTCCCTGGGCTGTTCTCGGGACACTCCTCCTAGGATCTAGAATAGCTATATATGAAGGATACCCAGATCTAGATCGTATAGTTGAGTTTGTTAGAGAAGCTAGAATAGATGTTCTAGGCCTGTCAGCAAGTCTTGTGAGGGGCTATAAGAGAGAAAGATCCTCGCCTCCAAGGATAGAGGTTAGAGCTGCTGGGAATACTGGAGAGCCTATAGATCCTGATAGCTGGGTTTGGCTATACAGAGCTATTGGAGAAGGCCCCATAATAAACTACTCAGGGGGAACCGAGATCTCGGGTGGGATCCTGGGTAACTATGTTATTAGTGAGATAAGGCCTTCATCTTTCAACGCCCCCTCCCCTGGGATAAATGCTAGGGTTCTCACAGAGGACTGTAAGGAAGCGCCTCCCAATACTGAGGGAGAACTGGCTGTTAAGAGTGTATGGCCTGGGATGACTAGGGGGTTCTGGAGAGATCCAGAGAGGTATATAAGGACGTATTGGTCTAGATGCAGCGACGTATGGATTCACGGGGATCTCGCGATGTACGATGACCATGGATTCTTCTATATAGTGGGTAGAAGTGATGATACAATAAAGGTTGCTGGAAAGAGGATAGGGCCTGCAGAGATAGAGAGCGTTATAAACTCACATCCATCGATAGCGGAGTCTGCCTGCATAGGTGTTCCACATGAGATCAAGGGTGAGATGATATATTGCTTCGCAATAAGGAGAGAAGAGGTTAGCGAGGAGGAGCTCATAGAATATGTGTCAAAGCATCTGGGGAAAGCCCTCACGCCAGAGAGGATCTTATTTGTAAAAGATCTGCCGAGAACTAGGAATGCAAAGATAATGAGAAGAATGATAAGGGCTATAATGATGGATAAAGATCCTGGAGATACGTCGGCGCTAGAGAATCCAAATGCGCTAGAAGAGATCAGAAGAGTAAAAGAAGCTCTCAGAGAGGCGAGAAATATATAGTGTGTTAGTGCAAAGGCTACTAAATAGTAATAACAATGATCTAGAAGATCTGAGTAGCCATGGATAACTATGTATAGGCTTGAAAGATCCCTGGGCTAATCATGATAAATAGCCCCTTTACAACCGAAAGCCTCACCCTTTAGGGCGGGGATGGCTAAGGCTTACAAGCCTTGTTAGAAAATGCTTTGGAGCCCGGGATGATGGGCTCCTGGGGGAGTTCTGCCCCCCGACTGCCCCCCAAATAACAGATGTAAGCGAACAGATGGGGGGAACCTATGAACCGCCTGTAAGGGGCTGGAAAAACCAGCCCTTCAAGGCGGGGAGGAGGTCAGTAATGTAATCAAAGTCTATCGCGCAGATCCTAGATATATATCGCGTGGAACTCGCTAAAAGGGCTGCTAGGTTGATAATAAAGTAGAGATGCTGGCATGGCAGCTGGTAACGGTGATTCTGAGGGCAAGGCTGGGGAGATAAGGATTTCGAAGTCTATGCTTAGGGAGGTTATGAGGAGCAATTATGTTTCTTTTAGGAGGAGATTCAAGGCTATATTAAAGATCATAGCTGTTACCAGGCATAGAACCCTTATAACTATAACAGGTTCTGATCCTATTACGCAGGGGCTAATAGCTACAGATCTTGTAGGGATCTATGCTTCTAAAAGAAATGATCGTGTAAAGGTGTTATATGTACACCATGATGAATTTATTGAGGAGCTGGTAAGGGTTAGGATCTTCAGGGAGCTGTTGCCTAAGCTGGCTAAAAACGTTGATATTGATGTGATCAGATATGAGGTTTCTGAGGAGTATCTTGGGACAACATATAGCGCCCTCATAATGGATCTAACAGATAGCCTTAAACCCAATGATGTGGGCAGGCTAGTAGGCATCGTTGAGGGGGGCGGCGTTGTGATCTTTATAACACCTCCATTTAATAAGTGGCCTCAGTGGAGAAACCTCTTCAGAGAAGAGCTTGCAGTACCCCAGAAGCCTGTTCCAAGAACTGTTTTTGTTAGGTGGTTCATAGATAATCTCTTGAAAAGCGATGGTATTAGCATCTATGACTCCGATGAAGACAGAATCTTAAAGATCGCTGAGCAGCCTAAAGAGTCTCCTGAGAGAGAGAAGATCGAGATTCCGGCTGATACGAAATTCCCTAAGGAGGTCTATCAGAAGGCCCTTACAATGGATCAGGTGAGGGTTATAAGGGAGTTAGAGCGATTGATAGAGAAACCTAGGAAGAGGACATCTATAGTAGTTATATCAGATAGGGGTAGAGGTAAGAGCAGCGCTATAGGGATAGGGATTATAGGGTTGATAGGAGAGCTTATGAAGGTTAAGAACAGGGTTAGGGTTGGGGTCACAGCAAGATCTCCTCTTAACGTGGAACAGCTCATGAAGATGGCTATAGAGACCCTAGAGACCATGAAGATCCCATATAGGGTTATTAAGAGGGGCGGGAGGATCATAGAGGTTAAGGGTGAGAGGTTTTCCATAGAGTATTGGGAGCCATCGGTGCTCCCGAGGTTAGACCTTGATGTAGCTATAGTTGACGAGGCAGCAGGGCTCCCTGTTAATATACTTTGGAAGATATGGGAGGCATTCGATAGATCTATATTTGCGACAACTATACATGGCTATGAGGGTGCTGGAAGAGGCTTTACAGTAAGGTTTCTGAAGAGGATCAGGGGTGATGAGAAATCCAGCACATATATTGTTGAGATGAGCGAGCCTATAAGATATACCGCAGGAGACCCTGTAGAGGAATGGCAGTTCAGAACCCTCCTTCTAGATGCTGAGCCTGAGAAGCTAGATGAAAGGGATCTCGAGGCTATAGCGAAGGGGGAGCTCATATATTTAAAACTAGATCCTGAAGAGCTCTTCTCAGAGAAAGGGAAGAACATATTGAAGAGCCTCTTCGGCATTTATGTCCAAGCCCACTATAGGAATGAGCCAGATGATCTAGGCATGATAGCCGATGCTCCCCACCATAGTGTAAGGGCGATGGCAACGCCAAGTGGGAAGATAGTAGCCTCGGCCCAGCTAGCCGAGGAAGGCCCCGTTGCCAGTGAGCTTCAATCAATTCTAGGGGCTGGCAAGATGCCTGGCAATATAATACCGGATAGGATTATTAAGCATTACAGAATAGTTGATTTTGCTGGAACTGTGGGCTGGAGGATCGTTAGGATCGCTGTTCATCCAGATGTGCAGGGAAGAGGTATAGGCTCGGCATTTCTGAAGAAGATCGAAGAGGAGGCTGTTGAAAGGGGCTACTCATGGGTTGGCTCCGGCTTCGGAGCTACTGAAGAGCTCCTAAACTTTTGGATTAAAAATGGCTACACACCGATCCACATGTCGCCAGAGAGGAACCCTGTATCAGGTGAGTATACATGTATAGTGGTGAAATCCCTCGGCGATGATATCAAGATCCTTGTAGAGGCTATTGGTGAGAGGTTTAGGTATAGAATTTTAGAGAGCATGTATGACACCTATAGAGATCTAGAGCCTGAGGTGGCTAGGTTTCTCCTAAAGCCTCCGAACTGTAGTTCCAGAGCTCATATGGCCAGCTATGAGATCGATAAGGTAGATTTGGAGAGGATCCTATTATATGTGAAGGGGATAATGACGTATGAGGTGTGTAATGATGCTATAAAAGATCTTATAACAGCCTATTGGCGTGATGGATGTCTCGGCGCAGATCTGGATAAGAGGGAAGAGATGCTAACAATAGTCAAAACCCTCCAGGGTAACCCATGGCCCCAGGTGGAGAAGACTTTGAGGATTAGTGAGAAGACGGCTATAGATATGATGAGAGGTATAGTTAAAAAGATCCTAGTATCAATAGGGGTAGATATTAATCAAGAGCCGAAGGGTGTAACAATTGAAGATCTAAAGGCGATATGGAATAGAAGCAGATCAAAGACTCAATAATTTCTAAATTATATAGACGCCTAGTGAATAGTTTCGCTAACCCCTCTCTAGGTATTTAGGTTATCACAATATTAATATGATACCAACACCTAGAAATACTCGGGAAGAGAGTATGGTGTTAAAAGTTATAAGTGTAAAGCTTGATGAGGAAACTATAGAGCTTCTAGATAAATATGCAAAGAAAAACGGGGTAACTAGATCAGATGTTATAAGAGAAGCTATAAGGAGGGTTATAAACAGTTCGAGAGATGATACTAGGCAAAGAAGCATGATTGCTTATAAAACCGTGAAGATATACACATAAGGAGCCGCCGTAGCTCAGCTGGTGAGAGCGCCGGACTCATATGGATCAAAGGTAACCGAGGTCGCTGGGAAATCCGGAGGTCCCGGGTTCGAATCCCGGCGGCGGCATCTCAAACTCTATATGTCTTCCTCAAATTCCTCCCGCATATAGATTGAAAGAGTAAACAGTATTAGAAGCGCTACTCTAGAAGCTATATTGCTGAGCCTTCCATCCCCAATTATATATTTAAATATAGAGTTATCGCTGGGGCTGTCTAGAATCTTTCTCAGGATCCCCATATATGTTATTGTGTCTGTGAGTGTCACTTTTTCTTCTGTAAGTATTATCGTTGTAGATATAGTAAGATCTTCTAGATCGCTTATTACCTGCTCAAATATGTGTTCTGGGATCCCGTTTGCTATTAGGTAGCCTGAGAATTGGTGGTCATATTTGAAGTTTTTCAGGCTAGAGATCCATTTAGACAGATATATTCTAAGTTCCTTTGAAAAGCCCATGGTTGAGAATGTGTGGCTATCTACTTCTCCTTTGATCCTTACCAGATCTAAGATCTTGAGGACTAAATTCAATGAGTAGTCATGGATCCAATCCTCTTTAGAAGCTTCGACAATATCTGCAACTCCAAACCTAGTTTTAAAGCTATCCAGGGTTTCAACAGACATCTAAGCCCCGGGATTAAAGCTTGCATGTTTTATGGATATAAGAGTTTCGCCTAAACCATATCTCGATCCATAGTTGCACCATAACGTATTATATTATCCTTTAAAATGGATTCTCCGTATAGTGTTTTGGAAACCTATATAACTTAGATCGTTTTCCCAACAAATGCTACCACCGATATGGAGTTATATTTTCAGCCTGCCCCTCGATAATCTTAACGAATTGATTGCAATTAAAAGTCTCGCCTTTCGGGATGGGGAGGGGGTCGGATTGTTATTGTTAATATTGGGTATGATAATGCTATACCATTTAGTATACCATTTAGATTAAAAACCTTAAAGTATTGAGGAACTAAGAATAGTCTCGCGATGGATTAGATCTCTTGTGTTAAAAGATATAATTAAGAGATATAGTTCCAGAATTTAAAGTAACATTAATAGAATGCTTCTTCGTCAAATATTCCTGGCTTTTTAGGCAGCATAGCCGTTTATGGTTCTGCTATTTAGATTTTATTTGTCTCACGATAGATTATTGGGGGAGCTAGTTAGTAAGGTATCCGATCTCGATTAAGAACCTAGCTAAGGTGTGTATTAAAGAGGCTATAGAGCCTGGTATGAAAGGTATAGGGGTCTGTTCACCATCGGATCTTGGGGTTATGCCCACTGCAGTATGTAGAGATCTTGTGGAGGCTGTCATGAGGGTTTCAGGTATCCTTGTATATAGAAAGGAATCCTCTATATATTGTAGGCTCTGCGGCGATGGCCCCTATACAAAGAAGGGGGCCTATCTACACCTGCTCAAGAAGCATCTCAGAGATATCGAGAAAATCCTAGATGAGGAGCTGGTTAGGATTTCCAGTCGGGATCTCTAGCTATGTTACTAAAGTATTATCTTATTAGCCTCGCTACATAGATCCTGTGTATCTAGATCCTTGTATGGAAGTACAACTGTCCCCTCACCTAGGCATGTAAGGTTATTTATATAAACACCATCTCCAATAATACAGTTCCTAGAAACCCTAACCCATCTCCCTATATAGCTCCCTTCACCCACTATGGAATTGACTATGGTCGTGCTTTGATCGACTATGGCTCTGCTCATAATGAGGCTCCCTACTATGAGGGAGCCTCTCTTTATCACAGACCCTCTCATAATTATCGATCCCCTTCCAACGGTTGTATCGCCCTCTATCTGGACATCTTCACCTATATATATAGGAGGAATTAGCTCTACGTTTCCGTCGATCGAGGATCCAGGGCTTATATGTACACCTTCTCTAGAGATCATATTTAGGGCATCTAAATTAGCATTTACGTAGTCATTAGGAACCCCAATATCGTTCCACACACCATGATGTATATATGCATATACATCGCCCATCTCTAGAAGCCTTGGCATGAGATCCCTTCCGATACCCTGTTTCCTACCTTTCTCTATTTTCTCTATGGCCTCTCTCTCAAAGACATATATCCCGGCGTTGATATATCCCTCCCCACCAGATAGGGGCTTCTCAATAAAGCCTAGAACTGTGTTGTTATCGTTGATATTCACAACACCGTATCTCCTCACATCCTCCACCTTGGTTATGGCTAGCGTAGCGATCCCGCCTCTAGATTTATGATAGCTATATAGCTTTCCAATGTCTATAGAGCTAAATATATCCCCATAAATTACAACAACTGGGTAGTCTATACCTAGATTCTCATCGATCTCTCTCAGAGGGCCTGCATCGCCTAGCGGCATTCTTTCAATATAATGATCTATAGTGATAATTTCCCCCCACCTAGATATAACGTGCTTCAAGATCTGATCAGACATGTGGTGGAGTGAAAGTGTGATCCTCTTCGCACCGCCTTTGATTGCACCCTCAATAGCCCAGTCTATGATGGGTCTATCGAGGATTGGTAAGAGCGCTTTCGGCCTTGTAAGTGTGAGAGGCCTAAGCCTTGTTGCATAGCCACCAGCCAGGATTATTATATGCATAATTCCACATTCAAAGTAATTTCTCAAAGAAATATAATCGTTGATCTAACATGTTTCAGGAGCCGCCGGCGGGATTTGAACCCGCGACCACCGGCTCTCCAAGCGACCTCGGCGAACCTAGGTCCGTACAAGGCCGGCGCTCTACCAGCTGAGCTACGGCGGCTCCAATACCTAGTATAATCTCCTGGGGTTATAAGCTATCAATCGCAACAAGTTTTGCCACCTACTCTGAAGAGGCGTTTTAACTAATATGTTGGCTTATAGCCATATATTTATGAAATCCTCTGAAAGAAATATAATCAGATCTTTTTAACAGATCCGCAACATATATAGGGTTACCCCATAATAGCTTTTATACCCTGTAATATTAGTAGTTATTGGGTATAATTGGTGAAACAGGCTGAACTCAGGTTTAAATATATATTTTATTTCGAAGAGGCCCCTGAAGATATAAACCTTATAGGGGGAAAGGGTCTTGGCCTAGTAAGGCTTGTAAAAAACAATATTCCAACGGCGCCAGGCTTCATAATAACTACTAGTGCCTTTATCAACTTCCTCAAGTCTAGCGGATTAGAGAAGGCTATCAGAGAAGCTATAAATGTAATAGACGAGAAAGATTCTCCTGAGGAGAAGAGTAAGGAGCTAATGAAACTTATAGAGAGCACAGAGCTCCCAGACGAAATAGCTAGAGAGATAACTGTTTCATATGAGAATCTATGTAGGAAAGCTGTGGGGAGTAATATTTGTAGGGTTGCTGTTAGGAGCTCCGCCATTGCAGAGGATCTCGCTGAAGCCTCTTTTGCAGGGCAGCATGATACATTTCTAAATGTTTATAGCGCTGAGAATGTGCTACAGGCTGTAAAGAAATGCTGGGCATCGCTTTTTACAGCTAGGGCTCTTATATATAGAAAGGCTAAGGGTCTTGTAGACGAGAAGGGCCTTGCGATGGCTGTTATTATTCAGATAATGATCGATCCCAGATCTGCTGGAGTTGCCTTTAGCGTTAACCCCCTAGACGGGGATCCGAATATAGTTGTTATAGAGAGCATATGGGGGTTAGGAGAGTATATTGTTAGAGGTGTTATAACGCCAGATAAATTTGTTGTTGAGAAACAAAGCCTCAATGTAGTTGAGAAGTTTATCTCGAAGAAGGATCGAGAGTTGGTATACGATCCCGAGAAAAGGGCTAATCTAGATAAGCAGGTTCCAGGCGAGAGAGCGGAGAAGCCGAGTATCTCTGATGAAGAAGCTAGAGAAATAGCATCTATAGCTATGAAGCTTGAGAAAATGCTTAACACGCCTGTAGACATAGAATGGGCTATAGACGGAAGTGGCAGGCTATATGTGCTCCAGGTGAGACCGGTAACCACGATTCCAAAGCCCCAGGCTCCAAGGAAGATCCAGGCTAAGGAAAAGAGGATCTTTAAGGGCCTCGCAGCATCCCCAGGAATAGGTGTTGGGAGAGTTAAGATCCTCAGGAGTGTTGAAGAGGCAAAGCTGAAAGGCTTTAACAGGGGTGAGGTATTGGTAACATCTATGACAGACCCTGACTGGGTGCCTTTAATGAGGATCGCCTCAGCTATAGTCACTGAGAAGGGGGGTGTCACGAGCCATGCAGCTATAACCGCTAGAGAGCTGGGAATACCAGCTGTGGTCGGCGTTGCAGGGATAATGGATTCCATCATGGATGGAGAGATTCTAAAGGTGGATGGAAGTAGAGGGATTGTTGAGGTTATAGAACATTTTGAGCAGGAGAAGAAACTTGATAACGGCTATGCCGAGGTTAGCCTTGCTACACAGGCTATAGAAAGTGTAGGGGCTAGGAGGGAGGAGATATATATACCAACTGCCACGAAGATATATATGAATCTAGGGGAGCCCGAGGCTATAGAGAAATATCTAGACCTGCCTTTCGATGGTATAGGGCTTATGAGGATAGAGTTTGTAATATCCAGTTGGATAGGTTACCACCCTATATACCTTATAAAGCATGAGAAGCAGGAGTTCTTCATAGATAGACTCTCAAGCGGAATAGCCATGGTTGCCTCTAAAATAGCACCGAGACCCGTTATTGTTAGATTCAGCGACTTCAAGAGTAACGAGTATAGAAGGCTTATAGGGGGAGAGGATTTCGAGCCAGAGGAGAGGAATCCAATGCTTGGCTGGAGAGGTGCTTCTAGATATATACACCCACTCTATAGAGAGGCATTCAAGCTAGAGCTTAATGCTATAAAAAGGGTTAGAGAGGAGATGGGTTTGAGGAATGTCTGGGTAATGGTCCCAATGGTTAGAACCCTATGGGAGGCTGAGAAGGTGATAGAGTTGATGGCTGAAGAAGATCTCAGAAGCTCTAAGGACTTCAAAATATGGGCAATGGCGGAGGTTCCATCAATAGCCCTCCTAATAGACGAATTCTCCAAATACTTCGATGGCTTTAGCATTGGAAGCAACGATCTCACACAGATGGTGCTTGGAATAGATAGGGACTCAGATCTTCTCAGCTCCATGGGTTACTTCGATGAGAGAGACGAAGCTGTGCTTAAGGCTATGAGGATGATTATAAGGGGTGCTAAGAGGAATGGCCGGACTGTATCTATATGTGGCCAGGCGCCCAGCTACTATCCAGAGATCGTAGAGTTCCTCGTTAGAGAGGGGATCGACAGCATATCAGTTAACCCAGATGCCGTGATATCTACAAGGCGGATTGTGGCCAGCATCGAGAGGAGGCTCATGTTGGAAATGCTTGGAGAGATAAAAAGCAGGAGATCTGGGAAGAGATCTTCTAGCTTATAGCTTTGCTCTCCTTTAGAGCATTTATTAGCTTCAACAGCTTGTTAATAACATCGATCGGATCTCTTCCAAAGATCTTTGCGCCAGGCTCTTTGCCAAAATCCCCGTAATCGATCACTATGTCAGGCATCGAGCCGATCCTCTTTATAGCCTCTCTAACACCCCAGGGTATCGTGGCGCCCTCCTTCTTCTTCACATCTTCAGGTTCTTCCCTTCTATCGTACCAAGAAACTTTAAAGCCAGCATTTGAAGCTATATTCTCGATTCCCGGTATATATTTGATATTTATAGCGGATCTATATTCTGGGTAGATCTCCATAGCAGCCAGGATCCCCCTAGCAACATGGCTAGAAGCACCTGGCCTTGGAGGGCCTGAGGCCCTGGCCCTGCCTATGTAGTTCACAATCCTACCTGGTATAGCTATTACATCGCTGATCCCCCTAGCTAGATATGGTGGGAGGGCATATGCTAGGTTGCTCTGAACCTCTGGTATGAGCTTTGCTATGTCCTCAGCCCTCTCATCTATGATCTTCAAGGCTTTTTCAACAAGCTCTATAGCTCTATATCTCTCCGCATCGATTTCCAGATATGCTGTAGGATTTACAGGGCAGTGGCCCTTACCTATTCTATAGCTTCTCTCAATGGCTATCGATATGAATTCCTTTGCCTTCTTGATCGCGGTCAGAGGATCTTCTCCTCTAGCTATATATGCCGCGATCGCGGCAGAGAACGAGCATCCAGTTCCATGTGTGCATCCATCTATCTTTGGAGCCTCTAGCCTTAGAACACTGTTCGATGTGATCACAACATCAACACTTTTATCCCCTGATATATGTCCTCCCTTAACAACAACGATTTCGGGGCCGTATCTATCTCTAATAGCTTTCCCAGCTCTTTCGGCATCGTCTAAACTCTCGATCTTGATCCCAGAGAGTCTTTCAGCCTCAAATCTATTAGGAGTAACAACCCTGGCTAGAGGGAGCAGCTCTTTGGCCATCACCTCAACGGCTTCCTCTGTTAGAAGCCTATCCCCGCTCTTTGCAAATATGACAGGATCCACTACCAGGGGGAAGCCGTGCCTTTTCACAGATCTCGCAACACTCCTCACAATCCCCGGATTACTCAGCATACCTGTTTTCGCAGCATCAACGCCGATATCCTCTGCAACGACATCTATTTGGAGCTCCACCATTTGGGGCGGTATATCGTGGATCCCATATACGCCTAGGGTGTTTTGAGCAGTCACACTTGTAACAGCTACCAACCCATGTACCTGGAGAGCTGCAAATGTCTTTAGATCAGCGGCTATGCCAGCTCCTCCACCACTGTCAACACCAGCTATGGTCAGCGCCCTCGGGATCCTAAACCCCATATAACCACCAATATGCGTGGTGCTATAAAGCTGATAAACAGATTTATAGGCTCTCTATAGAAGGGAGCTATTAGAAAACCAACTCGAAGCTCCATAGCTGTAGCATAAACCCCCTCTTAAATGGTTGAAGGACAGCATATAGCATATACATAAAATCAAATAAGTACAATTTTATCTTCTCCAGCCACTTTGGAACATATATGAGGCTCAGAACCGATGTATTTAACAGAGCTATAATCTGATGAGTTGTGGATAGGTGTTCGGGTTTCATTTGGCTTGATATTGTGTTTGATTTCAAGCCCTCTTCCCTTGGCTTCACTATTCTAGAAATGCGAAGACTTTCAGATAAAGCACATGCTATTAAAACCAAGCTAATGAGCATAGACACTGCTTTGAAGATATGGTTTCATCGGTATAGTTGAAATCTACTTCCTTGAGTATTGAAAAGATGTTATTTTCAATTTTAACCTAACTATTTAGCTTTGATGAAATGGTATAGTTATAAGCATCTATGCATATTATTCGTTGAGAACATAAACGGTAGGCGGTTACTATGGCGCCTCTTCTAGAGGTGAGGAATCTAAAAACATATTTTTATACCTTGAGAGGAGCTGTTAGAGCTGTAGATGGGGTTTCCTTTACATTTGAGAGGGGGGAGGCGATAGGCATAGTAGGGGAATCTGGGTCTGGTAAGTCGACATTAGGTTTCAGCCTCTTAAGGCTTGTCCCACCTCCGGGGAGGATAGTGGATGGGAGTATCTTCCTAGATGGGGTTGATATACTGAAGCTGCCTGAAGAGACTATGAGGAAGGAGATTAGGTGGAAGAGGATAAGCATGGTGTTCCAGAGCGCCTTGAACGCCTTAAACCCTGTGAAAAGGATTGGGGATCAAATAGCTGATGCGATAATGGCTCACGAGGATGTGAGTAAGAAGGAGGCTCTGCAGAGGGCTGCAGAACTCTTAAAAGCTGTGGGAATAGATCCTAGCCGCGTTAATAACTATCCACACGAGTTTAGCGGTGGTATGAGACAAAGAGCTGTGATAGCCATGGCCCTCGCCTTACAACCGGACATAGTAATAGCGGATGAGCCCACTACAGCTTTAGATGTTGTTGTCCAGGCCCAGATCCTGAATCTATTTAAGAGACTTAGGAAGGAGAGGAATATGAGTATAATCCTTATAACACACGACCTCTCGCTAGTGGCGGAGATAGCTGATAGAGTAGCCATCATGTATGCCGGCAAGATCGTGGAGCTCGGGCCATCGGAGAAGATATATACAAATCCAGCCCACCCATATACAAGGGGGCTTATGGCAAGCATACCAAGGATCGGGGGTACTAAGGAGCTCTCATGGATACCGGGCTTCCCACCAGATCTTAGGAGCCCGCCTCCAGCCTGTAGGTTCCACCCCAGATGCCCATTTGCTATGGATATATGTAGGAGGGAGGAGCCCCCGTATTTCCAGGTAGATAAAGAACATATATCGGCGTGCTGGCTACATAAAGAGGGGATTGCTCCAGTTAAGCAATAGGGGTGGCCTGAATGAAGATCGAGGAGATAAGTGGTAGGGATGATGTGATCCTAGCTGGTATGGGGATTAAGATGCACTTCTCGCTAGCGAGATCCATTACAGAGATCCTAACTAGAAGGAGCAGAGTTGTGAAAGCCGTGGATGGCGTAAATATACTCATTGAAAGGGGTAAGGTCACATGCCTAGTAGGAGAATCCGGTTGTGGAAAAACCACCCTTGGAAAGCTAATAGTAGGTCTCTACAGGCCTACAGAGGGCTCTATATACTATAGGCCTTCGGAGAAGCTATCAAAGATATTGTTAGAGGAGGGCGCGCCATATATAGAGAGCAAGGGTGGTCCAATGTTCGATATATCGAGGGTAAGGGGCAAGGCTCTTAAGATGCTGAGAAGGGAGATCCAAATAGTATTCCAAGATCCATACGGCTCCCTCAACCCCAGGATGGCTATAAAGGATATCTTGGAAGAGCCCCTAATTATACATGGCTATAAGGATGAGAAGGAGAGGCTGGAAATGGTTGTAAAGGCTCTAGAGGATGTAAAGCTAACCCCGCCGGAGGAGTTCCTAAATAGATATCCATTCCAGCTGAGCGGGGGTCAGAGACAGAGGGTCAACATAGCTAGGGCCATAATACTAGGCCCAAGACTCGTGGTTGCAGACGAACCAGTCTCGATGTTGGACGTATCTATAAGGGCTGAGATATTAAAACTAATGCTAGATCTTAAGGAGCAGAAGAATCTGACATATGTATTTATAACCCATGATCTAGCAGTTGCCAATATAATATGTGACTATATAAATGTGATGTACTTAGGAAGAATTGTTGAGCATGGCCCAACAGATGAGATACTTCTAAGGCCTAAGCACCCATATACCCAGGCCTTGATCGCAGCGGTTCCAACACCAGATCCGAAGGGTAGATGGAAAATAAAGGAGGTCCCGATAATAGGGGAGATCCCTAGCGCGATCTCGATACCTCCCGGCTGTAGGTTCCACCCCAGATGTCTATATGCTATGGATATATGTAAGAGCAAAGATCCACCCTTCTTCGAGGTTGGGCCTAAGCACTATTCAGCATGTTGGCTTAACAAAGAAGAGCAGAGATCAAGCCCTAAGGCCCTATAGCTAATTGATATATCAGCTTCTACGATATCTTTTAGTGGGAGTATGAGGGTAAGGGTTGAAGCTGAGGTAAGGCCTACAGAGGATATAGAGAAGGTTAAGAAGGCGCTTTCAAATCTCTTTAACTTGGAAAACTACAGGGTTGCTGAGGTAGGCACCTATAAAGTTATTATAGGAGAGTCTAGCTCTATAGTATCGCTGCTAAAGATCCGAGAGATAATAGTGAGAGAAAGGATAGCAGATACTGTGAGAAGGATATTAAGTAGAGGTACTGTTGATAAATATCTATCGTTTAAAATAAACAAGCAAGCCGCATATATAGGAAAACTATCTCTTGTAGAGGAGGATAGAGAGAGCAGTATGGGACCTATAAACGTGTTTATCGAAGCTAATGATGTTAAAAGACTAATAGACTGGCTAGCCCCAAACACGCCTGAGAAGGTCGCTAGCGAGGTGCCAAAGGATCTCTAGCTGCACATCTAGATCCCAGGTGGATCTATGTGGGGTTAGAAATAAGTATTCCCCCATGGGCTGAGGTGATAACAGAGGGTAAAGCTAGGATCATAGCTCCTAAGAAAGATCTCTTTCTTAGAGCAGACGGCATATATGAGCCCTCACACGCCCCAGTCTTCTATAACCCGGCTATGGTGTTTAACAGGGATATGGCTATAGCTTTCTTGAATATGTATTCAAAGCAATTCGCTAGAATAGAAAGCGCCTCAGATCCTATGGCGGCGACTGGTGTTAGAGGTATAAGGATAGCTCTAGAGGTTGATGGAATATCTGAGATCATTTTAAACGATATAGATCCCCAGGCGTGTAGGGTTATAAGGCTAAATATACTTCTAAATAGGATCTCAAGTCTATCTAGAATTTATTGTGAGGATGCTAATCAGCTTATGATATCCCTCTCGAAGTCAGGGATCCATGTTGATTATCTAGATATGGATCCTTATGGTTCTCCAGCCCCATATATAGAGAGTGCAGTTAGATATGCAGGGATAAAAGGGGTTCTCGCAATAACAGCCACAGATCTTGGTCCACTAACTGGTAGATATCCATCTAAAGCATTTAGGAGGTATAGAGCTTATGTAAATTTCAGAGTAGATTTTAGGAAGGAGTTGGGCTTACGGGTTTTGATCTTCAACACGATTTCTAAGGCCTCTGAACATGACATGGCTTTAAAGCCTCTGCTCTCATACTATGCAGATCATTATTACAGAGCTTACTTCCTAATAGATATGGGCGCTTCAAAAGCAGACCAGCTATTAGCTAGAACAGGCTATATAGCTGTATGCCCATCATGCGGCTATAGAGAAGCCAGCCGAGACATCGTTAAAGGGATCATATGTCCTCTATGCGGATCCTACATGGCTCTTTTAGGCCCTGCTTGGCTAGGACCTCTAGCAGATCCTGAGATAGTTAGGGGTCTAGCGAGCTCTGTTGATAAATATGTGTGGCTTGAAACAAGGGAGAGGATCAAATGGCTCGTCTCTATGCTTGAGAGCGAGGATCGTATTGATAGGCCCTTCTTCTATAGGATCGACTATCTGGCTAGACGTGCTAAAATTAATATGCCTCCTAGGGAGAAGCTAATCGAATGTTTAAGATCTATGGGCTATGATGCTAGTAGAACCCACTTCGACTATATAGGGGTTAAGACGAACGCTGATCTAGAGGATATAGATAGGTGTTTAAAGCGTTGAGCCCCCCACCTTTCTTAGAGCGAAGGCTTTCAGAAATGAAGCGGTCCAAGGCAGCGCTTCTTAGGAAATGATTTGTTGATGGGTTAGTTGTTGCCTATATTCTTCCTCTTAAGCGTGTCCCTGATGTTCTTCTCATATGGTGGGGTTATAATGCCGAGCTCAGTTATAATTCCTGTGACCAGATCTGGAGGTGTTATATCGAAGGCAGGGTTTATTGTCTCGGCATCTTCTCTTGTTATGAGTAGCTTACCCATTATTCTCTTAACTTCTTCGGGGTTTCTCTCCTCTATAACTAGGTTTTCCACGCTTGTCTCAAGATCTATCGTCGATGTTGGTGCAGCAACATAGAAGGGTATATTGTGTCTCTTAGCTGCTAGAGCTATCATATATGTCCCTATCTTATTTGCTACATGACCCGTAGCTAGGATCCTATCTGCACCCACTATAACCTTCGAAATCATTCCCCTATACATGAGATAGCCCACAGAATTGTCTGTAATCAGCTTCACCGGTATCTCGTCTCTCATGAGTTCCCAAACAGTTAGTCTTGCCCCCTGGAGAAGCGGCCTTGTCTCCGTTGCTATAACTTTGATCCTCTTGCCCTGCATCCACGCATACCTTATAACTCCCAAAGCTGTTCCGAAGCCGGACGTTGCAAGAGATCCCGTGTTGCAGTGGGTGAGTATTACATCCCCATTCTCTATAAGCTCAGCTCCGTGCTTCCCTATTGCTATATTTGCCTCGAGATCCTCCTTCTGGATCTTGAGTGCCTCATCGATCACAAAGGATCTTATCTCCTCTGCGCTAGAGCCCCTGCTAGCCATGCTATAAACACCGTTCATGATCCTCTTAATAGCCCAGAAGAGATTAACGGCTGTGGGCCTGGTTCTCGAGAGTCTCTGAGCAGCTCTTTCGAGAGCGTGTAGAAGCTCTTCTCTAGATCCCCTGTTCCTATATGCAACGACAGCTAAGGCGAGGGCCGCTGCAACCCCTATAGCAGGCGCGCCCCTGATCTCAAGCCTCTCAATAGCTTGCGAGATCCTCTCTATATCATCAGAGGTATGCCATATCTCTTCATAGGGAAGCCTGGTAACGTCAAGCCATACCAGCTTGCCATCTTCAAATCTAACTGGCATTAGGATGTTCACTACAATCACTAATAACATCTACCCCAATGGCTAATATTTATTTCTGCAAGAGATTACCCCACCTTCTGTAGATCTATAGCCTTCAAGCCATCAATAGACCTTAAAGGTTCTCAGATGCTGAGAAGCTTAGAAGATGGTGCGGGGGGTGGGATTTGAACCCACGCAGGCCTACGCCATCGGGTCCTCAGCCCGACCCCTTTGACCTGGCTCGGGCACCCCCGCCCAATAAATATATCTATATATCGAGCTTATAGAGATTTTCTTCGCAAATGATCTTTAACGTTCTTCATGGAAGAGCATTGCATGTGGGATGAGAATTTGGGGTTTGTAATCTCCATGCATAAGCATTTAAGGCGATCTTATCTTCATAATCTCTGCCGTTGATATATAAGCCGATGCTGCTATTGATACATGCATTGCTGTGCAGTATATACATAAGGACTTTATGATCATGGTTTCGATATATATGAGGATAGCTATTATTGGGAGTGTTGATATTGACAGCCCCCAAAGTATCTTGAGAGCTAGTGATGACCTACCTGCTATATATATCATGCTCAAAGTAGTTGTTAGTATGAAGTATGCAGCTGCCCACATTGATAGGCTTATACCCATGAATCTAGAATAGCTAGAGAGAGCAACCCTCGTGCATGATATATAACTATTTATGTCACAGATACTACTACCCCCAGATGTGTCAAGTATAGATATTATTGCAGCTGCGAGACCTACAAGTGATAGGATCAAAAGTATTAGTCTCTTCAAACTAAGCAGCCCAGATAATCTATAGGTAGCAAGGTATTATTTCATTACCGGCCGTGGAGAATGAGAATTTCGGTCTCTGAGACTTCCCCATATGTATAAGTTTGTAATGAGTTTTGCCAACATTTATTGACAAAGAACGTTATATCCTCCTCAGCATAGACGAGTAATTCACTTGACACGTCGTCTCTATCTAGTTTCAGGGAATACAGTATATGGGGCTCTATTGAGTATCTGTTTAGAGACTTATTGGGTCTTCGTTTTATAAGGTGCGTTTGATTATAATCTGGCTGATCCTCAAAATGTATCTTTAGTTTATATATCCTTATAACCTTGGTATATACTAGAAAACGCCATGAAGATCGGGTTCCTAGGGCCTGAGAAGTCATTCACTTGGGAGGCTGCTGTGAGATCCCTGGCTGGAGAATATATAGCTATAGATACCATATCAAGCATTTTTGAGGGCGTTGAAAAGGGGCATATAGATCTAGGGGTTGTGCCATATATAAATAGCCTTGAGGGGCCTGTAGGTGAGGTTATAGATAATCTCGCAACCAGAGATCCATTCATAGTCAGGGTTGTTGAGATGAAGATAACGCTATGCCTAGCAGCTAGGGGGATCCCGAAGATTATATATACACATCCCCATGCAGCTGGCCAAGCTAGGAGGAAAATATCTGAGCTCGGAGCGCAGGTAGTCTTTACAAGAAGCACCTCAGAAGCTGTTGAGATCTTTGAAAGAGGATGTATGGATTGCGGCGTCATAGCATCTCCTAGGGCTATGGAAAATATAGAGGATAAGATCTGTGGGGTCGAGGATGGAGATAGCAGGACTAGATTCGCTATAATCTCGATGAATAGAAAGCCTTGGGGAGGATATACGCACACAGCCATAATATTTACAGTACCCAACAAACCCGGGGCTCTTTATAGAGCTCTCTCACCTATAGCAGAGGCTTCTATAAACATGAGCTTCATATACTCAAGACCAACAAGACTATCACCATGGCAATATTTCTTCCTAGCAGAGCTCGAGTGCTTCGAATGCGACAAAGCCTTAGATAAGATGAAGCAATATACAACATCCCTCAAGATTGTGGGCAAATATGCTATAGAGAGTATTTAAATAATTAGTTAATACTATATTATTCAGCCTAGCTTAACATCGCTATATAGCAAGCTATATAAATCTCAGAATAAATATATTATCGGTGATTCTAATGGTATCTCAGCAGAGACTAATAGGGGTTTTGGTAGCAGTGATAATATTGACAGGAATTATAGCCTTTATAGCCTTTATGCCCAGAGCACCAACACCTATACCTATACAGGAAGCTCCCAGGGTTACAACCACTACTACAACTAATGTAGTGGCAACAACGCCGGCTAGAGAGCAGGCTACACCTATAACCGCGCCCCAATATACCACTGTCACTATCCCTGTTTCAGCTAGGGATGTTCTTAGGGTCGCTATAGGCACAGATCTAGACACGCTCGATCCTCACGATCAGACAACAAGTCTTGTAGAGAATGTGATAATGCATGTATGTGATAGGCTATTTGATAGAGATGCTAATGGAAATCTAGTTCCAATGCTTGCAACAAAGCTAGATGTTTCAAGTGATGGGCTAACTTATATGATATATCTTAGGCAAGGAGTGAAATTCCATAACGGGGAGATCCTAACAGCAGATACTGTTAAGCTGAACTTTGACAGGATCTTCAACGCCTCGGCTAAAAAGAGGCTATCAACATATTTACCTAACATACAATCATATAGAGTGATCAACGACACCGTATTTGAGATAAAGCTTTCGAAGCCTTTTGCCCCCTTTGCAATGTCGCTCTCCCTCGTGTATATTGTGGCTAGAGAGGCTATAGAGAAATATGGCGATGTTCTCTCAAAGGATCCTAAGGGTCTGATCTGCACTGGGCCCTTCAGGATGGTTGAGTGGGTTAAGGGTACAAGGGTTGTTCTAGAGAGGTTTGACGATTATTGGGGAGGGGCCGTCCCCCTCAAGATGATTACCTTCTACATAGTGCCTGAAGAAGCTACTAGAGAGGCCATGCTACTAGCTGGCGATGTAGACTTGGTTTTCTGGCCTCCGTTGCCATCATTGCCCAGGCTTAACCAGACCCAGGGGATAAAGATTATTCAGTACCCAACGTATAGATATGTTATGATTCACTTCAACTTCGACTATCCACCATTCCAGGATAAGAGGGTTAGGCAGGCGCTGAACTATGCTATAGATAAAGAGGCAATTATATCCAAAATATTCTATGGCACTGCAACCATTGTTAGGAGTCCATGGCAGATAGGGATGTTCGGCTATAGTGAGGTGGGCTATTACAAGTATGATCCCCAAAAAGCAATACAGCTTCTGGAAGAGGCTGGATTCACTGTGGGGCCCGATGGCATCCTTGTACATCCTCAGTATGGCAAGCTCTCTATAAAGATGGTCCATATGAAGGGGAGATTCCCCGGCGATGTGGAGCTAGCACAGGCTATTCAGGGGTATCTTAGAAACATAGGTATTGATGTGGAGCTTGTAACAGGTGATTGGCCTTGGTATATCAATACTATATATAGCTCTCCCTCTGATAAGGCTAAGAATGGGTACTATCTATTCCAGAGAAGCTGGGGACCAAGCATACCTGATCCCTACTACACAGTTTACTTCCTCTATAGCTGTGAAATGTGGGTTGGGCCTGATAAGACGCAGCATAAGAATATAAACCTAACCTCTACAGGGAGAAATATAGGGTATTATTGCAACAGAGAGTTTGAGGGTCTCTTGAAATCCTATATCGCCGAAGTAGATCAGGCTAAGAGGCTGGAGCTGGCCAAGGCTATGGCAAGGATCCTGTGGGAAGATGCACCAGCTGTGTTTATGTTCCAGCTCAACATATTCATAGCAGCTAAATCAAACTTAGAAGGGCTAATATTTGTCCCAGGAGAGCAGATCTATCTAGCTAAAGCCTACTTCAGGTGATTTCTTGGGCTCTCTTACAACATATATAATAAAGAGATTTTTAGCAGCGATACCAACGATAATCGGAGCCGCAACCCTGATCTTTTTTCTTGTAAGGGTATTGCCAGGAGATCCTGTTCACATACTAGCTGGGGAACAGACGACTCCTGAGATCGTTGAGAGGCTTAGATCCGAGTTTGGGCTAGATAAACCCATATATATTCAATACCTTATCTATCTGAAATCCATTTTCACCCTAGATTTTGGCACATCCTATAGAACATATACGCCTGTGATCTCAGAAATTTTGTCTAGGTTTCCCAACACAGTTATTTTAGCATTATCTGCTATGGCTATATCGATTTCTCTAGGAGTAGTCCTCGGGATTATAATGGCTCTGAGAGCAGGGACTATACTAGATAAGGCTCTATTGATATTCACAAGCATTTACGTCTCTATACCGGTTTTCTGGCTGGGCCTTATATTGATCTACGTCTTTGCTGTACAGCTAAAGCTACTGCCTGCTGGAGGCATCGGTTCCCCGGCACATATAGTTTTGCCTTCAATAGCGCTTAGCCATACACCTCTCTCCTATATAGCCAGAATAACTAGAACGTCGATGTTGGAGATAATGTCCCAAGATCATGTTAGAATGGCCATCGCTAGAGGGATGCCTACAAGGGTTATTATATTTAACCATGTTCTGAGGAATTCGCTGATGAATGTTATAACAGTTATTGGCTATTTTGTGGGTGTTCTCCTCGGAGGTGCGGTAGTTACAGAAACCGTATTTGCATATCCAGGGATCGGGAGGCTATTGATTGAGTCTATTGCTGCTAGAGATTATATAATGGTGCAGGGTATAGTGATTTTTATAACAATCATATTTATACTTGTAAACCTTGTTGTGGATATCGCTTATAGAATTATAGATCCCAGGGTGAGGTTGTGAAAAAGACAAAGATAGGATCGTATAAAATATTCTTCCCACGTCTACAGAGGATCTATAGGTTTATAATTGAGGATAGATTCCTCCTGGCTTTCCTCATACTATTGGTTTCTATGATTGTCATGTCTGTATTTGCAGATCTAATAGCTCCTAACGATCCGTATAGGATCAATTTGGCTGAGAAGCTGAATCCACCTTCGGCAGATCATATAATGGGAACGGATCAGCTTGGTAGGGATCTATTTAGTAGAATTATATATGGGGGAAGATATACTCTAATGCTTAGCGCCGCATCCATAGCATTGGCACTCCTCATAGGCTTGGTTGTGGGAACAGTTTCTGGCTATTATAGGGGGTTGCTGGATCTGGTGGTTCAACGAATTATAGATATTCTAATGGCTTTCCCAACAATAGTCTTGGCTATAGCCCTTGCTACATTTATAGGTTCAAAGCCTGAAACGCTTGTGGTAGCTGTTGGTATAGCTGAGTCTCCCTTCATGGTAAGAGTTATAAGGAGTGCGGTGCTAGGAATAAGTGAGATGCCATATATAGAGGCTGTGAAGCTTATGGGTTACAGCGATCTATATGTGATTGTTAGGCATGTTATACCAAATATAGTTTATGTAGTAATACCCCAGGCAACACTTCAGATGGGATCCGCTATCCTAACTATCGCAGCCCTCGGCTTTCTAGGTATAGGGATAAAGCCTCCAACACCTGAATGGGGATCCATGCTTAATGAGGCAAGAACATATTTAATGGACTATCCCCATCTACTGGTGTTTCCAGGCCTCATGATTTTCCTCGCTGTGGTTAGCTTCAATGTAATTGGTGAGAGCCTGAGAATAAAGCTAGATCCTAAGGCAAGGGTTACATATAGCATAGTTGGGATAAGAGTTGGCTCTATATTTAGAGAGCCTGGTGGGGACAGATATGGAAGGCAATGAACCTCTGTTAAATATAGAATCCCTTACAGTAGGTTATCTGACTGAGGAAGGCATTTTAAAGGCTGTAAAGGATGTAGATCTTTACGTGAAAAGTAGCGAGGGCGTCTGTGTTGTGGGGGAATCAGGCTCTGGTAAGACTACCCTCGCCAACGCTATACTGGGGATTCTCCCGCCCAATGCGATAGTGCTTGGAGGCTCAATTGTCTTTGGAGGTATAGATCTCTTAAGAGCGGATCATAGGCTCAGAGCATCTATACTTGGCATAAAAATAAGTTTAGTTCCTCAGAACCCCTCCTCTTCTTTAAACCCAATACTTAGAATTGAGGATCAGTTCTGCGAGATCTTGAAGCATAGGAGGGGTGTTAGAGATAAGAGGCAGTGCAGAGAGATCGTGGAAGATCTCTTACGTAAAACAGGGATCAGAGATCCTGATCGTGTGATGAGGCAGTATCCCCACCAGCTTAGCGGTGGTATGAAGCAGAGAGTTCTAATAGCAATGGCCCTATCAACTTCCCCCAAGCTTATAGTTGCTGATGAGCCGACATCTATGTTGGATGCTACTCTGCAGGCACAGATATTGGATGTGCTTTCAGATATAAAAAGGGAGGGCCTATCAATTTTAATGATTACACATGATCTTGGGGTTGCAGAGCGAATATGCGAGAGGATCTACATAATGTACTATGGGGAGATCATGGAGTTTGGAAGTGTAGAGAAGATCTTGAACAAACCCCTCCACCCATATACAATGCTGTTGTTAGAACATGCATTCCTCGGATTCAAATCAGGTGGTAGAAAGGAAACTGGGTATGGGGATATGAAAGATCTTAGGATCTATAAGAATCAGAATGGATGTATATTTAGCTCTAGGTGCCCCTATGCCTTCAGCAGATGCTTTGCTGAGAAGCCAAAGATATTGGGAAATAGTAGTAGTGGCGTTAAATGCTTCCTATATTAGAGGGGTTTCATATGGCGCCTATAATGATGCTAGAAAATATCTACAAATATTATCCAGCTGTAGAGACGATTTTCAGAAAGCCGAAGCTATATATAAAGGCTGTTGACGGCGTAAACCTAGAGATTAGAGGCGGCGAGGTGCTAGGGGTAGTAGGTGAATCTGGATGTGGCAAGACAACCCTGGCTAGAATAGCTGCTGGGCTTCTTAAACCAGATAGAGGTAGAGTTCTGTTTAAGGATATAGATATCTATTCTAGCAAGATTAGTAAAGAGTTAAGGAAGAAGATCCAAATGATCTACCAGGATCCTGAGGTATCGTTAGATCCTAGATATAGCGTGAGGAAAACATTGGAAGAGGCATTGAAAGCATCTGGAAGAGATGTAACCGAAATACGAGATCTACTAAAAATATTGAGATTGCCAAGCGATATATTAGATAAAATTCCGCAACAGCTTTCTGGTGGACAGAAGCAGAGGGTTGCGATAGCGAGGGCAATAGCTATGAGACCTGAGCTCCTAATAGCTGACGAGCCAATCTCGGCCCTTGATGTAACAACAAGAACGCAGATCCTCAATATACTATTAGAACTAAATAGGGAATATGGCATAACGATAATGCTAATAACGCATGACTTAGGAGTCGCCGCTTATATGAGCGATCGTATAGCAGTCATGTATCTAGGGAAGATAGTTGAGGTTGGAAAGGCCGAGGAGGTTATTAAAGACCCTCTCCATCCATACACCATGGCCCTAATTACGTCTAGCCCTTCAGCATCTAAACTATCAAAAGTCTCTTTAAAACCCATCGGAGAGGTGGCATCATTAAGAGAGATTCCACATGGCTGTAGGTTCCACCCCAGATGCCCATTTGCTATGGATATATGTAGGAGGGAGGAGCCCCCGTATTTCCAGGTAGATAAAGAACATATATCGGCGTGCTGGTTGTATAAGGATTAGAGGGGATTCTATAATTCGAGGGCTATGGATCTCTAGAATACGATCGTCATGACTACTGTTTTTATATATTATCAACTTGAAAGGCTAATAGATCTTTTAGTATATGTAGCAATTTTTCGAAAGTCTTTACTTTTAATAATGAACATCTATAGCAATTTTGGACCCAATATACTTAAAAATACTTTAAAAATAATATTGAAGGATAGCAATGAATGAGTATACTGGGTATGCGGTTGAGATACTATCTGAGATCATAAGAATACCGACTGTGAATCCACCAGGTCTTGAGTATAAGAGCTGTGCTGATGTTCTCTCGAAAAGACTAGCTGAGATAGGCTTCGAAGTTGAGGTGCTTGAGATACCAGAGGAATATTTAGATAAATATTATCCATATTCTCCACAGCATCGAGGATATCCAAGGCTTCTGATATATGGTAGAAGGGGAAGAGGTGGCAAGGTTCTGCATTTCAATGGACACTATGATGTTGTTCCTCCTGGTAGTGGGTGGACGAAGAATCCTTTTACGCCTGTGATAGAAGGGGATAGGATCTATGGTAGAGGCTCTACCGATATGAAGGGAGGCATCGCGGCTATTATAGCTGCGCTCAAGAAGATCCAAGATCAAGGGCTCGGCAGAAATCTAACCATAGAAGCTCTATTTGTGCCTGATGAGGAGGCCGGTGGAATTGGGACAAGATACTATACAGAAAAGATATCAAGAGCTCCAGACTATGTGGTGATAGCTGAGCCCAGCACGTCTGAAAGGCTTGTTATAGGGCATAAAGGCCTTGTAAGAGGGCTTGTTAGCGTCTACGGAAAGCAGGCACATGGAAGCGCTCCATGGCTTGGTGAAAACGCCTTTCTAAAGGCTTCCAAACTTGCTCTCAGGTTTATGGAGCTATATGAACCCATTTTTGCTAGCAAGGCGACAAATGCGCCAGTGGATGAGGAAAGGGGTAGACACCCAACTATAAACCTGGGAGGATATGCTGAATCTCTTTCTAAAAAGGATAACACTGTTCCGGGAGAGTTTGTTTTCAGTATAGATAGAAGGGTGATCCCTGAAGAGGACATAGATCATGTGATCAACGAGCTGAGGGAGATTTTGAAGAAGGCCTCTGAAGACGTTGGGGCGAAACACGAGCTCAAAATCTTAAGTGCTGTCCCACCATCTCTAACACCTCAAGATTCCCTACTAGTTAAGGTTAGCAACACTTGTTTAGAAAAGATTTTAATGGTTAGACCAAGGATCTCTATAAGTACTGGGAGAAATGATAGCGTTTATTACAGGTTAAAGGGGTCTGAAGTAATAACATTCGGCCCAGGCGTTGAGGGGATAGCCCATATGCCTGATGAATATAACTCCATCCGAGAGATCAGTAGATCCATAGATGTATATCTATGTATAGCTAGCTATCTCGATAAAGCAGGTTGAAATTCCTGACAGCTGGGAAGTCAATACAGATAGAAAATCTAGATTATTTTTAGGTATAAACCCGCGTTGCTATTTATATCAGAAATGATCAAAAATTAATGTATATATTCATCTGGCCTCTTCTCCACCTTGAAAAGGCGAGGCTCTCATTTGTAATTTGTGTTATATAATTGTGTAGAGATTAAGCCGGTATTACATAGCCTCTGCATTCCCTAGTTCCCACGGCTATTCTATATTTTCCTCCAGACATAATAATCTGAAGAAGCCCACCTATCCTTAGAACCCCACCTCTATAGAGTATCGGTGAGTAGGTTCCTTCAAATAGGATCACTTCGTCTATCCCTCGTACATCGGATGGGGCATCCAAAACCCTGTCTACATAGACTCTTCCTGGGTATTGGAGGGAGCTGCATTGTTGTGGAGGAACTTCTATTCTTGCCTCAACACATTTGCCTGTGTTTATAGCTATTTCTTCGCCATATCTACGTATATCCTCGGGAAATATGAAGGTTGTTTCAACACCTCTGAATATGATCCTCCTATAAGGGCTGTACATGGCCTTCCCAACTTCTAGGGGTACTCCATGTAGCTTTGCAATATTGTCTACCCATCTCTCGAGATCCTTGCCGGATAGAGGCTTTCCTATCTCTTCGGCTTTATCGTATATTTTAGATGCGTTTGCACAGCCATATATTATAATATCTATATCACTTCTACCTATAGAGTGAAAAGAGCCTAGAAGACTTCCTCCAACACCTATGTCTCTTAGAGATATGCCAGCGATCCTCTTCACATAGTCCAAAAGCTCTGAAGCAACAGATTCGAGAGGATCTCGAGGTCTGATATATATTTCATAGCCTCTCTCTTCGGGCAATAGGTGCTTCCAAATATCTAAATATCCTATGCTAGGCATCTCAGCACCATATACAACATCCCATGAACTGGTTTGATATGATCTTAAAACCCTCTCAATATGCGATGCCGAATACCTCTCAACTACCCTCTTAAGCGGGATCCCCATTAACCTCCAAATAGACAGGCTCTTCCGATCCTCAATAGGCACGTATTTCACATACGTGAATACCCTTCCTGGGGGGTGTGTTGATCCAAATACTATGTGGATCTTCAGCTCTCTATCGATGATCATATCATGATCTATAGGCTCTCTACGGATCACAGTTAACCCTAAAAAGTTAGTGTCATTTCCACTTATATCTCACTTCTAGTTCCTCCTGATACCTTAATAACTTTTAGATCCTATACCGTTACTCTACAGCCGAAAGCTTCCCCAGCGGCTGTTTGAGTTTTATAGAAGTTTATAAGGGTTGTTAGAGATTTTGTGGAGCCCCGCAATGCGGGTGGGGATAGAGAACAGGATGCAGGGGTTTTCCCACAGCAATGAACTGGAGAAATCAATGAGGTGGAGCTGTGGGCTGGGGTCGCCCAGAGCGGGTAGAGCCCAGCGATATGGATCCCGATGAAAAGGGGTCCTGAGGGCGGTGAAGCTAAGGGAAGGGGCTTGATCAAAGGTATCAAGCCCAATGAAACCCGGACCCCGTGTATTTAATGCTAGTCAGTCTGTCTCGTCTCTATAAGGGTTAATATGGATTATTTGCTCTTTATTATCTGCTTTTATATATGGTTTTGTGGGAGAATATGCCGTATTTTATCTATCTAGTCGGACCGGCAGGTTCTGGGAAGACTACCTTGGCGATGAGTCTTGGTGAGTGGATGTCTTCTAATCAGCTAGATGTCTCGATCATTAATATGGATCCTGCCGCCGAGAGTTTACCATATACACCGGATATAGATATAAGGAGGTTTGTCAATGCTAGGGATGTGATGTATAAGTTTAACCTTGGCCCTAATGGCGCTTTGATAGCGTCTGTTGATATGTCGATAAATCATCTAGACGATATAAAAGATATGGCTGAGGAGAGGAAAGCCAGCTACTATATAATTGATACGCCAGGTCAGATGGAGATCTTCGCCTTTAGACCTGCAGGTCCTCTTATCGTGGAAAGGCTGTCCGAGGGTTCGAACTCCCTGGTGCTGTTCCTTGTAGACATGTTTATGGCAAGCAGGGCTTCCTCACTAGCATCTCTTCTCTTTCTATTTCTCTCTACATGGCTTAGGCTTAGGAGACCGCAGATCCTTGTCCTGACTAAGGCTGATCTATATCCAGAGGATGTTATATCTAATGTCCTCTCGTGGATTGAGGATCCATATTTCCTCCTTGAGAGTGCTAGGAGAGAGGGGATCTCGGGCTATGAGGAGGAGATCATAACAGGTTTGTCTGAGAGCATTCTTCAGAATATAGATGCTATACCGGTTTCAGCTGTAACGTGGAGGGGGATGGATAATCTATACGCTCTTATTCAGAGAATACTAGCTGGTGGGGAGGACTACTATACAGAGGAGGGAAGCCCAAAGCTGTAGATGTGGCCTTATACGAATATAGGTGGGATGATTGACTATCGTCGCTAGGATCAAAGCTGCAGTAATTATTGCGAGACCCCATAATGTGTTTATAACGCTCCTAGGAGTTATTCTAGGAGCTCTATTTGTTGAGCCCAACGCATATAGAGATCCTATGTGGCTTCTTATCTCATCAATGCCAGCTCTAATGATTGCTGCAGGCGGCTATATAGTTAACGACTATTATGATATAGATATAGATAGGAAGAGCAAACCCTGGAGACCCCTTGTAAAGGGCGATATATCCCCTCAGACGGCTCTCCTAGTATCTATATTATTGATCGTGATGGGATGTGCTATCGCATTCCTATTGTTTGGGACTTTCATAGGCGTTTTTGCATCTATCAATGCTCTGATCACATACCTCTATAGTTGGAAGTTAAAAAGATGGGGGTTAATAGGCAATATAGCTGTTTCTCTCTTAAGCGCAAACTCTATTCTATATGGGGGGCTCATATATATGCTTATATCGGATAGAATCAAGGTTCTACCTCTCCTATTGATACCATGGAGCTTCGCCTTTATTATGAGCCTTTCGAGGGAGATTGTTAAGGGTATAGAGGATATCGATGGTGATAAGGTATATGGTGTTAGAACAATAGCTGTTATAAGGGGATATAGATTTGCGTCTATAACGTCTACATCTCTTCTAACCCTACTCCTAACTATAGTAGGCATACCTTTTATTATAAAACAATCTATAATATATATAACTCTGGCAACCATTTCGATAGCGATTTTCCTAGCATCAACAATTAAAATCGCAGCATCTAAAAATATAGAAGACGCTATTAGAGTCGCATCACTTTCGAGGAGCGTCTCCAAGCTATCCCTCCTCCTAGGAACGATAGCTTTCATAGCATGGGCCCTTACCTAGAGATAACTTAGATCTAATAGCACGGTAACTACAATCAGATCTCAGCATCATCGCTATCAACACATGATCATCATTACAGCTGAAAGCCTTGTCGTTTCAGGGCAGGAAGAAGATCAAATTAAAATGTTCTTGGAACATCTTTGGATCTATATAATAGATCTAGACGACACATTCCAGAGAATGTTAAAACTCTATGTTTTAGGGAATAAATTTAAAGCTTAGAGATCTCCTCATACTTTCTGACTTCCTCACCGCCCTAAAGGGCGGGGTGATTTGGGCTATATCCCCTTTTAAAGGGTTTAGCCTGCGCCTGGCCTTAGATGTGTTACCCCTACTCCGGTTAGTGCGGGACTCGAGGCTATGGATTTTCTTTTTGAGAGGATGTTATATGCTCCTACGAGGTCTGCATCGAATACTCTGTTATGTATATAGCATTTAAGCAATCTCTTGGCTATCCTCTTGTGATTCTCTGTTGCCCTGCATATTGGGCGTGTCCTTGACGTATGATCCTTATCTACATATTCAACCTCTATTCCATATTCCTCGGCAACCTCCTTCGGTCTCCTCAATAGATATCCATAGCTCCATATATGCACGATCTCAAAGCTTATCTTAGAACCTTTGCCAGGCTCTTGAGAAATATACTTTGGATATCTAACAACTATCTTTTTAACACCTCTATGGTATAGCCATTCCACTGCATTCCTCGCGGTCCAGTTGATATAGTATTTGATCTGCCTCCTCCACCTCTTGAACATCCTCCTAAGCCTCTTAGAAGATTTAAAGCATTATCATAGTGTATCTCAGCCCTGCCCTGATTCCCAGCTATATGTATTCTCCCGGAATATCTAGCCCTTATAGATTCGATTACCCCCTAACCCTTTGATAACTATGTATTCACCATCGATCCTATACTGGTCTTTTCTGAGGACAGCCTAGAGGGCTCTAGCCCTCCCCCTCTTCCTATGCCCAGGTGGGCTGATCCTTGTTATGAATGCGGTAGCCTACCCTCCCTCTTAGCATTCAAAGATGAGAAGAACGCTCTCCAAGCCTCACCATTTTCGCTTAGAACCTGTTGAACAGTTGCAGAACCTATAAGTTCTTTATACTTCTCGTAGAACTCCTTACAAGAACTCTTAAGATCTACCTTCTTCTCCTTGAAGAACAGCCTCCTAGCGTAGTTAACCTCGTTCCAAAGCTTAGAGGAGAGGTTACAACCTGAAAGCCTCGCCCTTTAGGGCGGGGATGGCTAAGGCTTATAAGCCTTGTTAGAATAGGCTTTGGAGCCCAGGATGATGGGCTCCTGGGGGAGTTCTGGCCTCCTAACAACCCCCCAAATGACAGATGTAAACCCGAACAGATGGGGGGAACCAATGAACCGCCTGTGAGGGGCTGGGAAAACCAGCCCTTCAGGGCGGGGAGGAGGTCAGACAGATCTATCAGCCTTGCCTCTGCCTCTTCATTCGGTAGCAGCCTCAGCACTACTGCCATCTTCAAGATAACAAGCTCGGGGCCTCGGCGGACATAGAGATAGAGTGGTCATCGCTATATTACAACCGCTAGAGAGTAGCCTGCCGTGGCCCCAAATAGATGGGGAACAAAAAGCTATAAGCCTTAGCCATCTCTGCCCTAAAAAGGCGAGGCTTTCAGGTTGTAAAATCTTTAGGAAAAAACAGTTGTTCTAGGGGTTGGGTCAACAGCTTAGTAGACAAGCATTTAAGGAGGTAGAGATATTTGGTTGGCAAATCTATAGTATATATCCTAGCTAGGTTTCAATGGATTCGAAGCTATATACATCACCTGGCCATATTTCGATATATGGACTTATATATATTGGACTACTATCTTCATCCAAGATTTTTATTATAGCCTCTACAGGTCCTTCCTTAAGGCCTATAGGCACCATTGCAAGACCGCTTTTGAATACAGCTTCTCTTATCTCTCCATCTACAGCTATCAACACTTTATAGTTTTTAGGAACCCCTGTTATTATTATAGATCTGCTGGGTATTGAGTAGAAATATCTAGAAGATATTATCTCGTAGTCCTCGCTCCTTCTGCTCCACCCAAGTCTTATCTTTCCGAAGGGCCCCTCGTTATAATATTCTAACCTAATTCTATGGGAGCCTTCTGAGAGATCCTGAGGATCTGAAATAGAGATCCCCGCCCCCCTGTTATCCCATCTATCAATAACGATCTCACCATCTATGTAGAGCCTTGCGCCATCATCTGCATCTAGGAGAAACCTATAGCTCCTAGATGTTGCAACATATAGATATCCTTCCCATACAACAGCGAATGAGTTTAGCGGGATCCCTGGTGCAGGGTCGTCTATCCATATAAAGTTGATCTCTGGATCTATTCTCTCGAACGTCAAACCCTTCTTTATGGCATCATCTGGTGTACATCCATCACAAATCTTCCCATACAACCCTTGCAATCCATCGTGTCTCCCACTTCTCACCTTTACTAGTACATTCTTCATATAGTCCCTAAAATGGTGCTTTCCGTGGAACGCTTTAAAACGGTTGCCCATATCAGCTTCAGATCATTATGATCTCATCCCGCTCCAAGGAGTGGGACTTCCAGCCATAAATAATCTGATTAACACACTATTACAATATAGTTTACAGATCATCAACCATTTCGAATAATATGCAATCATTTATTATAATTTACACAAGATCTGTTAAAATTTATTAAGAATTTCTAGATGATCTATAGAATATGTTTATCGTAGCTCTCAACTAACTGTTCAGGCTGATATTTAGCAGAATCTATCCTAATGATCCACAGCCTTTATTGGATATCAACGTTGCTCTGTTTTAATTTCAATATTATTTCCTTCTTCGAAAGCTCCTGATCCAGTTCTAGTGTTTGGGGGTTAAATGGGGGTTTTGTAAGCACTGGAATAATTATACCTCCCTCTAGCTCTACGAATAGCTGTGGTAACCATGCAAAGCCAAACTCGTCTTTATCGCCGTAATGATTTGCAAATACGTAGTCCTCTTCTATCACTTTAAGCTCTACGTTTAATAGTGTTGAGAGCCACTTAGCTATCTCCATGAAGAACTTGTGTTGAGGCTGATAGGTAGCTGTATCTAGTATTACCCTTTGTACTTTAGCCATCACTTCTTCTCCTCCACCTTGCCTTTTGAAATTTCAACTATGTTATTGCATTTTATATTCTTTACAACCTCATCTAGCTTTTCCAGCGGAACTACATATGTGTATAGATATCTCTTGGTTCTAGCCTTTAGCTTCCCAACATTCCTTTTCTTATCCCTCACAACCCTGCACTCTACAGCCTTTTCGGCCACCTTCTTAAACTCTTCGAGATCTTTGAGGAATATTGGCAAAATCACCACCTATCAACATAGTGGATGGAGGCTAATAAGAAGGGGTAGAGAATATATAAATGAGGTTCATGATCCTAGCTATTGTAGATACAAGCGCTTTCCTGCTATTCTTCGAAAAGCTATTTGATGTCATAGAGCATTTAGGCGAGGATCTAGATGAGAAGGCTATATGTGCTACTACAGACTCTGTTATGAGAGAGCTCCACACACATTTAGTAGAAAAGAGTAGAGCGGATCTTGCTGCAAAATACATAGAGAAAATCTATGAGGAATGCCATATATATACACTCTCCGAGGACTATGAAAAGGAAGAGGCAGATCCAGATATAATAAGGCTAGCTAGTGCTATAAAAGGACATATATTGACTTTAGATAAGGATCTAAAGAGAGAAGCTAAAAGACACGGGATAAAGTTAATAGTATATAGAGATAGTAAGAAGATGCTAGAAATAGAGTAGGAATAACTGCTTGACCCCTAGTATTAGGTGCAAATATGAAAAGTGGTCATATATTAGTGAATATCTCCCCTCACAATTTTATAGAAATTAGCTGTTAAAAATCTCTTCTAGATATGAAAATAATATTATAGGCAATGGACTCAGAGGAACTAGGTAGACACGAAGCAGTAACAGTGCTGATGTTACTGCGGCAACTATCATTGACAGATCTGGGATATTTAAATGTAGGACTATGTTCTTTTTTAAAGCACGTTCTCCAGATACTGCTATAGCTCCTAAAAATGCTCCTCCAACTATAAAGAATAGCAGCCCCATATATGTTGAAATCCTAGTTATGTAGATCGTTATTGGGGTGTAGACTGCGATGATATATACAATTAGAAAGCCTCTCAAGCTAGATAGCTTTCCATTCAAAATCTTTAAGACGGGTCTGTAGAGAAGAGAGAGCACTAAGCTATAAATGATCCCAGGCTCTCCGCTTTCCATGAAAAGCACACATTATTCTAGATAGCTTTAGGAGTTATATTTAGATTCTCTACAATGCTAATCTTATTTCCTTCCTACTCCAAAGAAGATTTGTGCTCTTTAAAATGGATAGGTTTGGAGCTGCACTCCGGGTCATGGATCAGTCTGGTTCCGCCTCGGCTCTAGTCATACGAGTTAAACTTGTGATGAAAGAGAAGCTGTAGGAAGAAATTACATAAACTTTATTTTAAATACTTCTTAGAGGCATCTATAGAGGTGTAGCTGGTTGTCCAGCTCACCGATCAACGAGCTTAAACCCATGGTTCAGGATCTCAAGGGGGAGCTAGGTTTCATCTATATAGCTAGAGCCAGGGCCTTGAGAGAGAAGGGGTATAGGGTTATAAGTTTCGGTGTTGGTCAGCCTGATATACCTACATTTGACCATATAGTTGAGAGTGCTAAGAGAGCTCTTGATAAAAGGATAACCGGCTATACAGAGACAGCAGGTATACCCAAGCTTAGAAAGGCCTTCGCAGACTATCTTAATGAGAGGTATGAGGCAGGTGCTAAAGAGGACGAGGTGATAGTTACTACAGGCGCCAAAACAGCGATCTTCCTAGCTATAGCTTCCTATATATCGCCTGGCGACGAGGTGATAATACCAGAGCCAAGTTATCCTGCATATGGTGAGGTTGTGAGATTCCTCGGAGGGATCCCCAGATATGTGCCGCTAGAGTTTAAAGACCCATCATCTGGGTTTGAGCTTAATATTGGGAAGCTGGAGTCTATGATAAGTAAGAGGACTAAAATGATAGTGCTCAACAACCCACATAACCCCACGGGATATGTATTCCCGCCGAAGGTCATTGAGGAGATATATAATTTGGCTCGTGAGAAGAGATTATTGATATTGGCTGATGAGATCTACGATAACTTCGTATATGGTGAGACAGAGTTTAAGAGTATTACTAGCTTTCCTGGGTGGAAGGACTATGTGCTCTATGTAAATGGTGCTAGCAAGACATACTCTATGACCGGCTGGAGGATAGGCTATTTAGTAGTTAGAAGTGATGTTGCTAGAAAGCTGACTCGACTAGCTGTTAACATATATAGCTGTGCACCCAGCTTCGCCCAGGAGGCAGCTGCTGATGCACTAAAAGGTGATTGGGCACCTGTTAAGAGGATGATTGAGACGTTTAGAAGGAGGAGAGATCTTATATATAGGGAGTTATCAAAGATCAAGGGCTTCGAGGTGTGGAAACCTCATGGAGCGTTCTATATCTTTCCGAGGATATCGAATATACTGAGTAAGAGTGGGGTAAGTGTTGAGCAGTTTGTAGATTATCTAATAGATAGATACCAAGTAGTTGTTCTCCCGGGAAGCGGGTTCCCAGATACAGCTGGTAGGGAGTATATTAGGCTGAGCTATGCTGTGTCGGAGGAGGATATTGTGGAGGGGGTTAGAAGGATCTCTGATGCTGTTAAGGAGCTTATAGGCTAGAGATTAGAGAGCGATATTCAATCTGACCTCCTCCCTGCCCTGAAGGGCGAGGCTTTCGGGTTGTAATACCTGAAAGGATATGGCTTAACAATATAGATCCTCTTTAACATACTGCTAAACCATATTTAATAATCTTTGTAGAATACTTTCCAATAGGTGTGTAGAGCTGGTAAAGGCTCCAAAGGGGTATAGGCATAGGACTAGGAAGATCTTGAGGAAGCGTGTGAGGGAGAGAGGCAAGGTTCCAAGCCTAAGCTATCTTCTGGTAGATTATAGGGAGGGGGACAGGATCCACATAGTTATAGATCCTGCTGTCCACGCGTCTATGCCTCACAGAAGGTATCATGGTAAGACAGGTATTATAACTGGTAGGAGGGGCCAGGCATACGAGGTTAAGGTATATCTAGGGGATAAGGAGAAGAAGCTGTATGTGAGGCCAGAACATCTTAGGCCAACTCCTGAGGTTTGGGAGAGGGTTGTTAAAGAGACTAGATCCCTTATAAATGATGTTAAATCCAGGATAAGGGAAGTAAATAGTATGATTTTAAAGGCCCTCTCAGCGGCTTAGGGGGCGTCTATTTTGAAGATCCTTTCTTTTAAAGAGGTACCACTTCCAAGTGTGAAGAAAATGCTTCTAGAGACGGAGGCTAGGGGTGCTAAGCTCCAGGATCTCCAGAGGAGGGTTTTAGAACACGCCACTATATTTTCTAAATGTAGCGAGGATAGGGTAGATGAGCTTGTGGATAAGCTATTGGGGCTAGGTCTTAGAGAGATAACAGCTGTCCATGTGATCAATATATGCCCTAGAACCAAGGATGAGCTGATATCTCTTCTAAACTTTGAGCAGAAGATGCCGAGTGAGGACAATATGGAGAAGATCCTTGCGCTGTTGAGCGAATACTGCAGATGCTAGTTGGTGCACACTATGTATAGAGGTGCAAGGGATCGCCAGCCAAGATATTACAGGGTGAGAGACGTATATGTAGTTGTGCTGGACTACATGCCAAATGGGAATCCCCTTGATAGACATCAACACCATAGAAGCTCTCCAATAGCCCAAGTTATTGGTACAAAGTATCTCTCACTGGTAGAGCTGATCCCTCCTCCTGGGCAGCATCTAAACATGGGCGAGAGAATCTATGTTGAACAATCCCTTAGAGGTTTTCAGGGGCCTAGGCTTGGTGAAAGGCTTTTGTGGCAGGAGCTGACCGGTATTGCAAAAGATAATTTGCCAAGGGTTTTGAGAGATATATTGATCGAGAAGGAGAGGGTCTATACGGAGTTCTTCAACGTAGCATCTTCTATAAATATAAGGCTACACATGTTCGAGCTTCTCCCAGGGATAGGTAAGAAGAGTCTTGAGACTCTTCTCACTGAGAGGAAGAAGAAACCCTTTGAATCCTTCAAGGATATCGCTCAGAGGGCTAAGATCTCTGACCCTGTCAAGTCCCTCGTGGATAGGATCATACTAGAGCTGATGGGCGGGGAGAAATACTATCTCTTTGTAGAGCCCCCGAGAGACGCTATCGATGTTGTTTTCTTCAAAATGCTCGACTATCTCTATGCGAGGGTTAACTATAGGGAGCCGTGGTGATTCTGAGATCGAGGGTTTCATATCCTCCTATGAGTAGAGAGGAGCTGATCAGACTCGCTAAGGATCTTATTTGGAGGGGCGGTGTAAAACCTAGGAAAAAACTTGGGCAGCACTTCACAGTAGATCCAATGTTGATAGAAGAGATGGTCGGGCTAGCCAAAGCCTATGGATGCTCATCCCAAACAGTGGTTGAAGTGGGGACAGGCTTTGGCTTTCTCACAGCCCCTCTTTCAAGGGTATGTGGCAGGATCATATCTATAGAGGTAGATCGCAGGATCTATATGGTGGCTAGGGATATCTTAGCTGGGTTCAATAATATAGAATTGGTATTAGGAGATGCCGTCTCGCTTCTAGAGAGCATTAGAGGGTATCAAGGGGTGGTTGGCTCTATACCCTATTCCATAACAGCGCCTCTTCTGAGCACCATGGCTAGGGGCGCCGCTGAATGGGCTGTGCTGCTGCTTCAGAAAGATGTTGTGGATAGGATCTCATCTCCGCCTGGAACTCGGGAATACGGATCTATCAGTGTTCTGGTGAACCTAGCATTTAGAGTCAGAACCGGCAATATATATCCACCAACAAGCTTCTATCCAGAGCCGGAGGTTTTCTCCCAAATAATTATATTAGAGAAAAGAAAAGGCAACATAGCTAGCAAAGATCTTGAGAGATTTCTTAAGTGTCTCTTTAGCCAGCGAAAGAGACTAGCCCATAAAGCTGTGAAAAAATGCCTAGGAATAGATATACCGCGCACAGAAACAAGAGTTTTCCAAATATCGCCCGAAGAGATATACACCATATACTCAAAGGCAAGACAGACCCAAGATCAAAGCAGAAACGTTTCTCAAAACTAGCCAGCTATCCCTCCAAAATATATTCCCAACACCCCTATGCCCCAATCTCTAAACCAGCTTTTAAGATCTCCATGTTGCAACGAAGCTTCTAAGGAGCTCTGATCCCCCACAATCTAAATGGAGGATGTGAAAGCAAGCGATGAAATGATTATAGAACTTCGGTCTGAGAGATCAAGCTATATTAGTTTTTATAACTGAAAGCCTCGTCCTTTAGGTGGGGATGGATATCTATAAGCCTTATATCCTCTAGCATGCTCAATGATGACGGAAAAGTGTGAGCCTCGGAGATCAATCTCTAGCGATACTCGATAGAAATACTAGATACACAGGATTAAATCTATGCCTCCGAGGCGGTGATAATAGCTATAAAACCCAAGTCCCTCTAAAAGGGGGATAGGGGTAACACGTCTAAGACCAGGCGCAGGCTAAACCCTTTAAAAGGGGGATGTAGCCCAAACCTCCCGGCCCTAAGGAGGCGGGGAAACCCCCGTCCCTCAGGACGGGGAAAAGGTCAGAGATCTCTATTCCTATTATTCCTGTTCCAAGTGCTGCCTCCTCTCACACTAGAAGGGTGAGACTTTTAACTAAAAACTACTTCTTATCAGCTAAAAGGCGGATTTCTGATTTCTTCCTTGCTCTGAAATGTGGGACTTTCGGTTGTAAAGGCACCGAAATATCTTGGAAAACCTAAAAGTCCCTATACAAGACAATAATAAGGAGCCGCGGTAGTATAGCCCGGACAAGCTCCGCGCCGAAAGTATGCGGGCCTTTCGAGCCCGTGACCCGGGTTCAAATCCCGGCCGCGGCATCAAAGATCTTCACAGCTAAAGATCCTCATTTATAAATAAACGATCCTCAGGATCTATTTTGTATATACGGGATTTCGGATCGTTGTTCGAGCTATTGCAAACGCGCTATAGAATATTTGCAGCATAAAATAGCTAACGTTTATAACGCCCAATTGCTTATTGTTTATGTGCAATAAATATTAGGTGTTACTGTTGTGCGGCATTGTTGGTGTGTGTCAGCGGAGTAGGGGGGTTATTGGAGAGTCTCTAGGCTCCTTCCTCAAAAAGTCTCTATATAAGCTTGAGTATAGAGGGTACGATTCTGTAGGCTTTATGGTTGTGGATCAGGAGGGCAGGATCTATATTAGAAAGAAGAGAGGTAAGTTAGCAGATGTTGAGGAGTTCTTGGGCTTCGACTCCTTTGACGGGCTTGTTGGTATTGCCCATACTAGGTGGGCTACACATGGAGAGCCCAGCGACAGAAATGCGCATCCCCACATAGATTGTGGTGGTTGTATTTCTATTGTGCATAATGGTACTCTTCAGAACTATCAGGAGCTTAAAGAGTATATTGTCTCTAGAGGGCATTTGTTGAGGAGCGATACTGATACGGAGCTTATAGCCCACCTCTTAGAGGAGAAGCTCTTGGAAGGTCTATCACCTCTAGATGCTTTGAGGGAGGTGGTTAGGATTATAAGGGGTACCTATGCTTTCTTAGCATATATATGCAGAGATCCTGGCAGGATCTATTTCGCTAAAAATGTATCACCAATGATCATAGGTATTGGCAATGGCTTTAACATAATAGCTAGCGATATACCAGCGATCCTAAGCCACACGAGAAGGGCAATAGTTATAGAGGATGGAGAGGTCGGCTATATATCGGCGGAAAATATCTATGTTGAAAAGCTTGGCATCGGAGCTGTAGATCCTTTTTCTAGGATAACCATAATTGACTGGATCCCAGATATGATAGATAAGGGTGGATATCCCCATTACATGGCTAAAGAGATATATGAGCAGCCTATAGCAATACACTCAACACTCTCAGGTCTCCTAGACCAGGTTGGAGATGAGCTGCAGAGGATCCTTATGAGGGCTAGAAAGATATATATAACCGGTGCGGGAACCTCATACAATGCTTCAATGGCTATAGAATATGCATTTAGAAATATCCTGGATCTAGATACGAGGGCTTTTATCGCCAGTGAATACCAATCAATCCTCAGAGGTTTTGATGATAGAGATGTTCTGATAGCTGTATCGCAGAGCGGAGAGACTATAGATACTCTAATGGCTTTAAGAAGGGCTAAGGGGATGGGAGCTAAGGTGATAGCTATAACAAATGTTGTTGGGAGCGCTATAGCTAGGGAGGCAGATTATAAGATCTATATGAGAGCTGGGCCAGAGATAGGAGTAGCAGCTACAAAGACATTTGTATCAGAAGTTATAACCGGTATGTATATAGCTGAGAAGCTATGTAGCCATAGAGGGATAGACTGCTCCCAGCTCGCATCTGAGATTAGGGTTTCACCTGACTATGTGAGGATAGCTATTGAGAAATATTCTAAGGATCTAGAAACTCTCTCCAAGATTTTAAAGTCCATTAGAAGTATGTACTTCCTTGGAAGAGGCTCAACGCTAGCAGTATCCTATGAGGGGGCGCTCAAAGTTAAAGAGATAGCATATATACACGCCGAGGCATACCCAGCTGGGGAAAGCAAGCACGGTCCCATAGCACTTGTAGAACCCGGGTTCCCAGTAGTCTTCACAGTCTTCGATGATGAGTATAGCGAGCTAATAATAAATAACATTGAGGAGATGAGGGCCAGAGGAGCCTATATAGTGACAGTCGCCTCTGAAAACCTTTCGAGGCATCTAAGACTAGCAAGCAAGCCGATCCCAATGCCTGTGATGAAAACCCCAGTAGCCTCTGCAGTATATGTTGTTATACACCAGCTCCTAGCATATAACCTAGCTGTTAACAGAGGCTATGATCCCGATAAACCCAGGAATCTCGCGAAAACAGTTACCGTTGAGTAGTTAGCAATAGCATTGGATGCCTAGCTATTCGAGCTATATATTGTTATAGCTGAAATGAAAGCCTTGCCTTGAAAGGCTATAGACAGTCAACTTTTAAGTATCGAGGGAACTATAGAGGCTACTTCAATAGGTGTTCTAGCAACCCTTATCCCAGATGCTTCGAGAACCCTTATCTTGGTCTCAGCATCGCCTCTACCCATTGTTATTATAGCGCCAGCATGCCCCATTCTCTTTCCGGGAGGCGCTGTTCTGCCAGCTATATATGCTACTATGGGTTTCACCATTCCCTTCTCCCTAACATATTGGGCTACCCTTTCCTCGGCATCCCCTCCTATCTCGCCTATAACAACTATAGCCTTTGTCTCGCTATCTTTGTTAAACATCTCCACAACTTCTATGAAGTCTAACCCAACTATTGGGTCTCCCCCTATTCCTATAACTGTGCTCTGGCCAAGCCCTGCTCTTGTCAACGCCTCTGAGATCTCGTATGTGAGGGTTCCGCTTCTAGATACAATTCCAACTGAGCCGGGGGAGAAGGATCTTTCGGGCATTATTCCAACCTTTACTCTCTCACCAGGTGATATCACGCCTGGGCAGTTAGGACCTACAACGACAACTCCTTTCGATCTGGCATATGAGATCATCTTTATCTCATCATGAACAGGGATCCCTTCTGTGATAACCACAATGGTTTTAATCCCGGCATCGACGGCTTCGTAGAATGCGTCAGGAGCGAATGGGGCTGGAACAAACAATATTGAAGTGTTGATCTCCGGGTGTTTCTTCAATGCCTCCTCAACCGTGTTATATACTGGGACGCCGTGAACTTTAGTACCGCCTTTACCGGGTGTTACACCAGCAACAACTTGGGTTCCATACTCAATCATTCTTTGTGTATGATAGCTACCCTCCCTCCCAGTTATCCCCTGTACAAGCAGGAATGTATTCCTTGTGGCAATTATAGCCATATATAGCCACCATAGCGATATATTGTTGAGCTAAATATAAGCAGTCTCTCCTTCAAACCCTATACCTGTATCTATCTTTCAGTCTATAGTTGATCATCTTTGTTTTAACATTTTTTTATTCGGCTTATAAGCGAAGATCTAACTTTTGATCCTAGGAGTTAATGATCATAGGGCCCATTACAACCGAAAGCTCCCCTTTGAGATGGGAGGTCAGATCTATTTTCAAGGTGAGAGGATTTAGCTTAACCTATATACAGTTTTATATCTATATCTATATTAGTATAGACTGTTATAGCAGCATTTAATTCGTGAGAGTGTGATGGTATGTTGGGATTATAAATGTATATAATAGAAGTAGCCTTTAAAATCCCATGTCCGTGGAGATCCTCTATAAACGGCGATGCAAAGATCCTCAGCTGCAGGCCTTGGGGAGATAATGGGGCAAGGGTCTTGGTTAAGGTAAGGGGCGAGATAGATCAGGATAAGCTTAGAGGAAGCGGGGCCGTCCTTGGCACAGCTTATAAGCTTAAAGATGGCGTAGCACTTGCTTTTATAAGATCTAAGTCTTGTCCCTGTAGATTAGCCGGCATAGGAGATGCCCATGTACTTCAGGCTAGGGTAGATGCTGGCCGCATCACTATGAAAATCGCTTGTGAAGATCGTTCAGAGGTTGTGAAAATACTCTCTAATATGAGATCCAGCGGTATTAAAATTATATACGCTAGGTGGAGGAAGGTGAAGGATAGCGACTTCTTAACTAAAAGACAGGAGGAGGCACTTATTATGGGGCTTTTAAAGGGGTTCTTCGATACACCGAGAAGAGCTGATCTAGAGGATCTGAGCAGGGATCTGGGTGTTGCAAAGCCCACAGCATATACAATAATTAAAAGAGCTATTAAAAAGCTGATCAAGCAGAGCCTCCTATAAATGATCTTAACCCTTTGAGAAGCAGAACTTTTAATAATAAAATTATTTAATATTTTATTTAGAGAAATATTTATATCTAGGCGCTAACATTATTAGCTATAGACCTTATCAATCCACAGACCCGACTCTCTTTATGGGAGATATAGGTGACTGAAAAAGTACGGGCTAGAGAGGAAAAGGGATATAGAGGGGCCCTGATCCTCCTATATACTTTCTTAGGAATTGTAGCTGCTGTCTGGTTCACAGTATATGCTATATTCATAGCTAGAGGCCCTATGGGGTGATCTGCTGTGGAGACTAAGAGTGGAAGGGAATTTATATGGATAGCATCTGTCGTAGTTGTTCTAGCTATATTCCTAGGATCTATAGCCTATGCTCTCAGATTAGGGTATTCAGTGGCCTCAGAGGTCTCTGTGATGCCTCTTGAAAAAGCTACTGGACTTTTCCAGCCTGGGGTCAGGGATCTTGGAGATGGCAGATATCAAGTAGATATAATAGCATTCCAGTGGGGCTTTAGACCTGCTAGGGTTGAGCTTAACAATCCAAGAGAGGTTATCCTCAGGATCTATAGTAATGATGTGATCCACGGATTCCAAATAGTGGGCACGAATGTAAATGTAATGGTGATCCCAGGCTATATAGCAACTGTTATTTGGAGACCCCCACAGAATATTAATGGAACTCTTCTAGTAATCTGTAATGAATACTGCGGTATTGGGCATTCAGGCATGTATATGGAGGTTGTGATAAAGAGGTGAGAGCATGATAAGTGAGAGAGTATTTATAAGGGTATCGATAGTATTCTCATACATAGTCCTAGCCCTTGGAGGACTCTTCGGCTTTCTACAGCTTGTGAGCAGAACCCCAGGAGCTCCAAAGCTTGTGGATGAGAGCCAGTACTATGCAATACTCACAGGCCACGGTGTATTACTAGCAATACTCTGGACAGCCTTCTTCATACTTGGGCTAGCAGTGTTTGTAGTATCATCAGAGCTCGGAAAGCCCTTCAGAAGATCCCTACTAGCCGTGTCAGCCATACTGGCTATACTCGGGACTGCTATAGCTGCATATCCAATCATTTGGGGGCTCCTCATAGGGGAGCCAACAATGGGTGCTGTGCTATATACATTCTACCCACCTATAACAGCTCATCCAACCTTCTACATAGGCTTGGCATTAGTGCTAATAGGATCCTGGGTATTTGCTGCCTCAGTATTCGATGTATTTATAAGATGGAGGAAAGAGAATAGAGGCATAGCAATACCCCTGGGAACATTTGGTGTGTTAGCAACATTGATAATATGGCTAGAGGCTACCCCCGGTCTTGCGATAGAGGTCCTCTATGATCTGATACCAATGTCTCTATTCGGTAAGAGAGTTGACGTGCTTCTCGACAGAACGCTATTCTGGTACTTCGGTCATCCCCTAGTATACTTCTGGCTTGTCCCAGCCATTACAGCCTGGTATGCCTTAATACCGAGGATACTTAGCACAGAGCTGTATTCTACAAGAGCGGCAAAGCTAGCCTTTGTGATCTTCATACTGACATCTACACCTGTAGGGCTTCACCACCAATTCGCAGATCCAGGCCTTAATGTGACTTGGAAATATCTGCATACTGTTCTAACATTCGCTGTGAGCATTGGAAGCTTCCTAACAGCCTTCAACGTTATTATGACCCTAGCCAATGCCGGCATATTGAGGGGAGGCTCAGGTTTATTCGGATGGATTCCTAGGTTGCCATGGAAAGATCCTGTGTTCTCAAGCATGACATTAGCATTCATACTACTAGGCTTAGGAGGGGTTGGTGGGATCGTGAATGCAAGCTTGAACCTAAATAATGTGGTTCATAACACAACCTGGGTGGTTGGTCACTTCCACACAACTGTTGGGGGTGCTGTTACGCTAACATTCATAGGGATCTCATATCTCCTCGCCCCAGTACTCCTTGGTAGGAGCATTGCGAGCCAGTCAATGGCTAGGATCCAGCCTTATCTATGGTTCATCGGGCTAGTAGTGTTCTCTATAGCATACCATATAGCAGGCATATATAGTGCACCAAGAAGAACCTATGACTATAGCTACGGCGATCTATCACCATCTATGTGGGGGCCTCTCCTCCAGATAGGGATGATCGGAGGCCTGATCTTCTGGATATCAGGAGTGCTATTCATATCAAATATACTTCTAACACCATTCATCGGGAGGCCTGCACCCAAGCTGGATGGAGCATCTATATTAGGAACAAATGGATCTAATGAGAAGGCAACACCGCTGGATAGGATCTCGCTGTGGGTTATAATAGCTGTGATCTTAATAATAATAGCCTATACATTGCCAATAGCAGAGCTGCTGGGCAGAGGACTGTCACCAGCTATTTGTGTTACCCCAACTGGTATTAAGCCTTTCACATAGCATAGCTTTTTTATAACTTTCAGCATACTTTTCAGTCATAGAGTTTTATAGCTACCTCTCTATCTCCCTCCCCGCCTGTATATATGTCTATGAGGAATCTAGCGAACCTAGCCACTCTAGGACCTGGTCTCGATATATATGAAGAATCAACTATATAAACCCTTTTCAGCTTTACCGCTCTAAGCCCCCTCCACCCTGGCATATTCTCGAGAAGATCTACTTCTCTTAGAGTTCTCTGTATGGTGAAGCCACATGGTGATATGATCAATATATCGGGATCGAATGCTCTTATCTCCTCCCACTCAATTTTTCTCCCCTCGATACCGGCACCTATAATATGTTTTGAACCAGCAGCCTCTACAAGATCACTTATCCATAGGCCAGCTATATATAGAGGTTTCAACCATTCTATGATAGCTGTTTTAACCCCTTTTCCAGTATTTCTCAGTTCTTCAACTATTCTCTCGTATGTGCTGAGCATCTCTAACCCCCTTGCCTCTCTCTCAATGATTCTAGAGATCACATATGCCTCCCTAGCTATCTCCATAAAGGTTCTAGGGCTATACGTTGCTATAACTCTGGATCTAAATCTTCTATATCTTTTAATCGGTCTCTCAACAGATAGCATAGCTCCTCCTAAGGAGGATATTAGTGGAAAGGCACATACTTCGCAGATTGTTTGGCCCACAAGTAGATCTGGATCTAGCTCTTCTATAAGTTCCCAGTCAACCTCGTATAAAGCTTTTCCCTTTTCAATGTGCTCTTTATAGATCCTATCTATCTCCTCTGATGGAAGATCTTCTTCGATCTTCAAAAGACTTCTAACAACTTTGGGCTTAGAAATGACATCAGGGGGATAGTCACATTTATCGCTAACACCTACGATTCTTTCAACGCTCTGATCCAGATATGCGATGATCTCAGTAGAACCCGGATCTGTCGAGACTACCCTTTTAACCATAGAAACCCCCAATAGAATAGACTACAGGGCTATATATGGATTATCTATCCACATATATTAGATCATCTTATGGGGATAGAACTCTAGAGAAACACTTGTGGCTGTGATGATGCCTATGCATTTCTATCATAGCCTCAGAGGCATAGGTTTAATCATGTATGCCCAGCATTTCTATCAAGCATCAATAGAGGGTGTCTCAAGGCTCACATGCATCATTATCAAAAAAAAGATGCAGGGCTTATAAATCCTAATCCCTGCCCTGAAGGGTGGGGGTTTTCAGCTGTAAACTCGCTCTTAAATGCAAAAAAGAAAGTCTTATTATGAGGCTTAAAAAAGTTTTGGATATTTAGAATATCTTTATGCCAAAGGTGGATAGGACAAGGGCTAGTGCGAAGAATACGCAGAGTGCCCAGAATATGGCTGTAGCCGCGTACTGCCATTTCGGTGGTCTCAGCTCTTTCGGCAGTTTCTTCAGAAGAGCCCAGAGGGCTGGTACTGACCATATTGCCACGAAGTTGGCCATGTTAGCAGATATCTGTATCAAGACTAGTGGGAGGGCGAACCATATTATTGTCATAGCGAAGATCGCATATGCTACGAGTATTGAGTAGTAGATCAGCCTTATATCGCCTCTCGCCCGTCTCCTAGCACCTTCACTGGTGCTCCAAACCCCATCTGTTATATTCCTTGTAAGGGTGTCTATGGCCTCTATCTGGGTTGTAAAGAGTATTAAGAAGCCTATGAGGGCTACAAAGTAGAAGCCCAGAATCCCTATCTTGGTAGCTACTTCATTGGCTACATGAGCAGCTACTCCCCATGCTGGTAGCCTAGTCCCCACAGGCACCAGGGATCCCACTATTAGTGCGGGTACCATCATACCAAATAGTCCTCCTAAGAAGAATATGATCCACTGATCGGCATAGAGGATCCTTACCCATCTCTTCCAGGTGACTAGGTTCTCATTGTTTATCTCGAAGATCTTACCCCTAGGAGAGACGTAAATCTTCGCCCCACCTATAAGGGTTGGTATGTAACCAACAACACTGCCCATACCATAGCCCCTATCCCTATAGTAGTTAATCATCTTCCAGTTGATCCCTGTGGCATAAGCTATATAGCCCCAAAATGCTCCTAAGAGGAGAACATCGCCCCCAGGGGGTAGGTAGCCAACAGATATAAAGCCCATACCCATCTCTGCCAAAGCTGTTGGCGTTACTGTAAAGAGGGCTATGATTATTAATCCTAAAAATACTATACCCACCCCAATTTTTTGGACCCACTCCAAGGTGCTCTCAATCTTTGCCCCAAAGAGCACTACAGCTATACATGTAGCTAGCAAGATCATCGCAAGGATCCTGACCAGGACTGCATCAGCATCTCCAGGAATCCTACCAAGCACCATTGTCCCAAGGGCTGTGGCTGATGCTAAAGCCCAGCCAGGCCATAGACCCCATATGAGCAGGTTGAGCGGGACAAACCATGCCCAGAATCTAACACCTGGCCAGATCCTGTTAAAGAGAACCACCGGAGGCTCTCCAGTTGCTAGTGTGAGTCTTCCATACATTGTATTAAATACTGTTTGAAGGAAAGCCCCGATCCAGACCATCCACATAACTCCAAAGCCATATAATGCCACTGCTTGAGGTCCAAGCAACCACTCCCCAGATCCTATAGCGGCTCCCAATGGTATGAAGGCAGGGCCCAAGACCTTGGTTAGAAGTGTTCTCGTAGTTATCTTGGGAATCTTCATAACTTCTTCAGGAGTTGGCAGCCTGCTAACAACTTCTATAGGTCTTATACCCATCATCTGAACCCTAGCCTGTGTCTCAGGATCATCCCTCCCCATTGATGCCTTATTACCCATCCATACACCTCAGACAATAATATCTATAAATACTTATATATTTTTCTCTATTATCGCAGATTCTGTATTAAATATGAAAATACTTATATTTATCGTGATAATTAAATTACTGGTGAGTATATGGGAATAAGAGAGCAGGAGCCAATAACGCCAGGACTAGATATACTAGATAAGATGGCTTTCGCAGGAGCAATAACATTGATCCTATTTCTGATAGCTCTAGCAATAGGTATTATTACATAGGGAGAATCTAATAGGGGCGAATCTAGAAGAGCCACATAAAATATCTCACAAATAATTTTATTCATCATTAAGCTTTATCATTTCTTAATCATACTTCTTGATCTCATGTCTAAATGCGATTCTTAAACTCGGAACCCTAATTACCATAGCTCATCAGAGCTCTAGAGGATTTTGCAATCTGGTATACGCCTGGGGTTGCAGAGCCTTCAAGAGCTATATCTAGAATGTTTATTAGAAACAAAATCTATAGCTTTAGGAATTAGATCCAGGGATAGTTAAGGTGATGAAAATATTAAGGCTTAAGAATGTAAATATAGAAGGGGGCATAGAAACGATTGTAGGTAAAAAGGTTGCTGTAGGCTCCGACGACCTATATCCGGCTGCGAGGTTTGTATTTGAGTATCTAAAGAAAAAAGGTTTCGAGGTAGTACCTGTGGGTTCGCTTAAAACAAACAAGCCTGAACCATGGCCGCTCGTGGGGCTAGAGGTAGGGCAGATGGTTGCCGAAGGAAAAGTTGATTGGGGGGTTGTAGTGTGCTATACAGGAACCGGTGTATCGATCGCGGCTAACAAGGTTAAGGGTGTGAGGGCAGCGCTATGTAACGATGCCCAGACAGCTAGAGGTGCTAGGCTTTGGAATGATGCCAATGTTCTTGCCTTAAGCGGTAGGCTTGTTTCTGAGGAGGTAGCCAAAGAGATCATCGAGGCTTGGATATCAACGACAGAGATAGATCCATCAGAAAGGGGGAATATAGAGTTTTTAAAGAAGATAGATGAAAGCGGTATACCATCTAGCGAAGAAGCCTCTGAAAAACGATAGAGAGGGTTTTATTATATACCATAAATGTTTTTAAATAGTTGATATTAAATAAAGAGAGCTTAACTAGATATAACACATCCAGATGGGGATCAGACGCTAGGATCTTATGCTTGGATCTTTCAGGGCGTGACCCGTTAGTATTATAGCAATCCTAGAATCGGGATCTATGAGACCTTCATTAACAATCTTTATAAGTCCTGCTAAAGATGCAGCGCTGGCAGGTTCGCATCCAATCCCTTCAAGTCTTGCAAGGAGACCTTGGGAGGCTAATATATCATCATCATCGACGATTACAAAGAAGCCCATTGTTTCTTTAACGGCTTTGAATGCCTTCAGCCAGTTAGCTGGTTTTCCAATTCTTATTGCAGTTGCTACCGTCTCGGGTTTCTCAAAAGACTCTATACCCTTTCCATCATCGATCCACCCCCTAGCTATTGGCGAGGCTCCTCTAGCCTGGACGCCAACTATTTTTGGCATTCTGTTTATCAAACCTATATCGCGGGCTTCTTTAAAGCCCTTATAGAGGGCATATATGTTGCCTCCATTTCCAACAGGTAGGATCACTAGATCTACATCCCCCAGATCCTCAACTATCTCATATGCAGCAGTCTTCTGACCCTCAAGCCTCCAAGGGTTTATAGAGTTTAGAGGATATAGCATGTGCTTCTCAGATAGCTCTTCAAATACATTTAACAGTGCATCATCGAAGGATCCATCTACATATATGGTTCTAGCACCATGTAGCATGCTTTGAAATAGCTTTCCATCAGCCACATAGCCTTTAGGAAGGACAACGGTGACTCTGGCCCCAGCCCTCGCGCCATATGCTGCTGCTGAAGCAGCAGTATTCCCTGTGCTAGCCACTATGAATTCCTTGAAACCATAATGGGTTGCAAGGCTCACAGCAAGACTCATACCCCTATCCTTGAAACTCCCAGTAGGGTTCATACCCTCTATCTTTGCATATATCTCTCTAACCCCTAATATCCTGCCTATGGTTGTCAGCCTTATAGTAGGGGTTGCCCCCTCCCCTAACGTTATAGGTTCGATCTGATCGCCCATTGGTAGAGCTCTTCTATATCTCCACATACTCCTAATATTGTGGAACTTAGATTTAGATATGTCGGAGACATCTATTAGAACCTCTAGCGGCCCTCCGCAGAAGCTACAGAATGTAGCCCTGATGCTAGATATATTTTCCCTATTACATGAGAGACATTTTAGAACAACCCTTCTATCCCTTATCTCTAGCCCCATGTATTTCGAACCCTGATTTCCATCATAACCACCATAAATGCTGGGTGAAGCTCTCTTATAAGCCTTACCACATATTCTCCTTGAGGGTAATGGGGGAGAGAGGAGGCCCACGCTATAGGATAAGGGTTAGGCTCTCTGCTATTGTAAACTTTCTCGCAGGGATCTATAGGACTATGACCTCCTTCATATTTACAGTAGTAGTTATAAGGAGACTCGATCCCTCTGAATATGGTTTATACGCGACCCTCTTAGGCTTGGCTAATGCCCTTACAACGCCAATTGGATCTTGGATCTCATGGGGATCTAGGAGGCATGTGCTAGGTGTGGCTGGCTCGCTAAGGGCTACTCTTATCCTTGCAGGAATATACATGGCTATAGCGATTCCTTTATTCATAGCTGCAGCCACGATCTTCATAGATGGTGTTTATAGCTATTTTCTACTCTCAATCCTAATAATGATCTTTTATGTTATATTGTCTCCCTTTGGCCTATGGATCTCATTACTCGGTCTATATGCTCCTGAGAAAGGGGGATATCTAGGGGTGCTCTTCGAGACTACGAGAGTTGCCCTCTCCTACTATCTAGTAGTTACCATTGGCTCCGGAGTATTTGGAGCTGTTATAGGGCCTGGAATTGCTATCGTGGTGCTCATCATATCTAGCATGCTTCTCCTAGCTAGGATGGGGGTGGTTGATCTGAAACTAGATATGCTTAGAAGCCGAGTCAATGGGGGTTTTGGCGAGACTATAAGATTGCTAAAGCTATCTATTCTAAATATCCCAGGAATCGTTACTGGTGCTCTTAGCAATATAGATAAAGCTGTTATGGGAATTATCTCCTCGTCAACAATCCCTGCAGCATATGCATCTGTAGCCATGGTTCCCAAAGCCTTTATATCGCCCGGAGCTTATACATCTGGTCTATATGCAAAGATCTTGAGAGAGCCTAGAGGGGAAGATATAACAGATATACTTATTATATATAGTTTTATTTCCATCTTCATCACATCTATGTTAATAGCGTTCTCAAAGCCTGCTATATCTATCTTCAACCCCGCATATGTTAGCGGCTCGCTGTTATTTATAATGGCATCTATAGAAGCCCTTATCATTGGATATGCAGCAATATTCGAAGCAATAGCCATTGGTGTTGAGAAAGCTGATGTAGAGGGTAGAAGCTTTTCATATGTAGCAAACACAGCCCTTGGAAAGATCCCTCTTGCCCAGATGACTAGGGTAGTGATATGTGTTTCTATTGCGTCAACAGCTCAGATAATTCTTTGGAATAGCGGTGTCAAGGATCCTGTGACACTGGTTCTGCCATATAGCCTTGCATATCTAGTATCTTCAGCACCATATGCCCTATACGTGTATAGGCTAGCAATTAGAGGTGTTAGGTTTATAATTCCGTGGAGAGATATTGCTGTATTTATAATAGCTTCAACAACATTGCTATATATAGCAGTGCTATGGGGTTCAGGTGATATTGTTATAAAGTCTTTCTGGAGGGATCTCATGACTCTATTTCCGAGCATAGGAATTTCAGCCTCTATATATGCGTTAATATCCCTCCTACTATCGAACAGACTTAGAATCTTGTTTATAGCAGGAGCGAAATATGTTTTGAAAACCATCCTATAGCAGATCAACAGGCCTCTTTCCACCCTAAGAGGATAAGATCTTCAGCTGTAAAACCGACCTACTGCCCTTTCAATTCCATAGAAGATCTCTTTGCTGAGGTCATAGGCCGGTTACCCATATCCCTCTCTTCAAGGGACTCGGGGGTTATGGATAATATCATTGCCTCGGGGGCATATGTTTAACCTAGTGTATACAGCATTTCTATAGCGTATTGCTAGAGGTTGGCCCCCGAGACTCACATGTATCACAATCACCATCAAAAACACCAGAGGATACAAGGCTTATAAATATCCATCTCACCCTAAAAGAGCTAGGGTTTCAGTTGAAGGATCTATGCTTATAGAACCCGAGAGCCCCGCTCTTTTAGGGTGAGATGGAGATCAGATTTACAACTGATAGTTCGCCTTTCAAGGTGGTGATATTTATAAGCCCTCTATCCCCTATTCCTCTGTTGACGAGCATGAAGTTCATGAGCCTTGGGTGCCACCTCTAGCGGCTGTGATGGGCATACAGATCTTGAACATCTATGCCCCATGAGGTGTTGATAATAGTTATGACCTCGAGCTCCTCGATAGGGGATAGAGGTAAAGCCTATGATAGACTCTAAGATAAACTCGGAGCTGACCTCCTCCCCGCCCTGAAGGGCGAGGCTTTCAGGTTGTAAACTCTTTAAAGGGCCATGTAGCCTGAATCTCCCTATTCTAAAGGGCGGGGTTCTCTATAGAGCTCTATAGGGCGAGAAGAGGTCGTGGCATTATATTCGGCCTCTCAGTTGTGATAATAGAGCGCCGATTCTCTGTGATGCGAAGATATCACCCCTTATTTTTAGCTCTCCTCTGAGATATGCTCTAACAGGATCTAATTCTCCCTTTATAATCTTAACCATCACATCATCCTTAGCGGATAGAACAGCTGTAGGTGATCCATGTTTACCCTCGACAATCCTGACTATGCCTTCGGATGTTATCTCCATATAGAAGGGAGGTTCACCCTCGATCTCAAACTGGAAATACATCGGACCCCTTATCTGCCCTTTCAACTTGGGATCGTTATTCACGATCTCTGCTGTTCTTCTCATAAGATCTAGCGTTGCCATGAAAGACCCCTCCAAAGAATAATCTTTTATCCCAATATATAAGTGTTCAATATAATTTTTAGATAAAATATCTCTATTACCCTCACATTTAAAACCAGATTTATCCCATGAGAAGCCTACTGAATATTAGCTTTTAAGTCGATATACTGCGGAAGGTGCTCGCTATGTTTAAGACTAAGCTGATAGTGCTGATGGCTTTGCTATTAATAGTAATATATATGACCGCTGATGATCTCACTATTGCAGCGCAGCATGTGGAAAAGCCCTTTATACTTGATCCAACATATTCGGTGACACAGATAATAAGGCCAGGCTCTTGGTTTATAGTTGAGGTGAGGGATCCCTCAGGGGTTTTCACACCAGGCCTTGCCACTGCTACTCTGTCTTGCTATATATCTGGCCTTATCAACATTTCCTTAAAGGTAAATGAATATAGCAGCCAGGCTGGTAGACATAGCATCAATTTCTCCGCTCCTATGTTTGAGCTTCCTGTAGGGGGGTTCTACCCATGTTCTCTAGTTATTTCAGATGGAAGGAATCTTCTGTTTAGTGAGAAAAGCTTATATATATAATAAGAGCCTAGATAGGCTAGGGATCCTACATATATCGGATATTCATATGCTCCTGCCAACACCTATTGGAACTGCCTATCAAACTTTAACCTCTGCAGTGTTTCTAGCTAATATGCTTGGCGACATAGATCTTGTGATCAATACAGGTGATACGATAGATAGGCCTGGAGATGCCATGCTTTATACGTATTACAGACAGGCCCTAAAGATACTTTTAAAACCAATGCTAGCTGTTCCAGGGAACCACGATGGATCTGGGATAAGCCCAGATGTATTTTCATCTGTATATGGCTCTAATGTTGGCTCGATAACGTGGTTTAGGAGGATCGAGAACTACCTGATAGTCGGCCTTGACACATCTGCTAGGGGTGTTATAGATAGTTCTCAGCTGGTGTTTCTCGAAAAGGTTCTGAGAGAGAATCAAGATGCTAAGATGAAGATCATTTTAATGCATCACCCGATCTTTAGGGCAGGGGCTAAAGGCTTATATATAGATCAGCCTCTTAAGGATATCCCGAGAGATCTCCTATATGTATCATGGGCAGGTGATGAGAATATAGCCAGGGAATTTCTAAGGCTTGTCGACATATATAATGTATCAGCTGTTTTAGCAGGGCATGTGCATCAGGACTCAATAGTTATATATAGAAACAAGACTATCTTCATAACGACTGGAACGCTTGGCGGCCCGAGATCTGACTACAATGCATTTAGAATAATAGATATATATTCAAAACGGTACCGTGGCACCTAGATACGCTCCTAGCACTAGTGCTAATAGCAATATGAACAGCTATAACATTGAAAAAGCCATTATAAGGTATTGGGTTGGTAGGGACTATTCGGGAGTCTTCCTAAACATCTCTAGAGAGCTGGGCATCTCATTTGGAAACTCTGTGAGCGTCTACCTAGACTCTCCAAGCTCTAATAGCACAATAGAGAGGATTTTATATGATACTCAATCTAGAGAGACTATGAAGCCAGTTACTAAGATAGAAATCCTAGGAGAGAATGGAGCTGTGAGAACCATATATAGAGTAGATCTTTCAGCTCAGGAGATCTATAGACCACAGGGTATTATAGTAAGAGGTCCAAGCCTAGAAACAGCTCTAAAGCCCAATATAATTAATATAGATGTAGATCCAAGGCAGCCTAGACAGGGAATAGATCCAATTAGAGTAAGTGTTGAGATATCAAGGGGATCTACATATGTCTACAGAGTTGAAGTCATGCTAAGAGCGTCTATAAGGGATGGAGGATCTATAGATTTATGGGAAGAGGCCCTTCCAAGCTGGGACTATACAAGATATACAGTTGTATTCAAAGGAATCAATGCTTCAAAGGCAATACTCTTAGTAAGAGCCTATGATCTCTATGGTAATACTGCTGAGGGCGAGATCTCTATAACATTTAGAGAGATACAGAGGACAACTATATCACCGCCTATAACTCCAGCAATAACTATTACACAGCCTACTGCATATATAACCACACAGCCAGCTATCACAACAAATACGCAAGCCACAGCGATCACCGGTGTGAGAAGCCCAACTATGCCAGCAGAAACCATTACCGTAACATCGCAGCTCACATCTACATATACTCAGAGTGCTATAGGCGATTCATTTGGACTTATAGTTAGTATAGCGATAGCTGTTATCGGTATAACCTTAGTGGTGATCCTCTTTACAAGGAGGAGAACATAAATTTTAAAAATATTATATAATATATATAGTCGATATATAGTTTATTTTGTTTCTCCTTCCTTTTCACTTTTAGCTTGTTCCTCCAGCTTTTTAAGCTCTGCCTCGATCTCCTTCTCTATCTCTTCGATGGGCTTGGGTGGCGGTGTGGTGGCAAGTGTATAGCCTATCCAGCCTAGAATTCCCATAACGCCTGCAACTGCTGCGAATATCGTTATTTTAATAAGGATCTCTGCTATTTTCTCTGTGCTGAAGAACAGCCCATATAAGTATATTATTATGACTATAGCGCTAATTATCATTAACCCTAGACCGATCAGCTTATCTCTTTCAGGCATTTTAGCACCATATGTAGATGGTGTAGGGGATATATATTAATGACATGGCAAGCAATCTAGCAGATCTCAATCTATATATTTTAGCTAAGCTTACTCCCGCTCTAGAGAGGTGCTAGCTGTGAATAACTATTTTGTTTTTTATCGTGGTTAGCGGGTATCTTTCATTATAGCTTAAAAAGTTTTTCTACGATTTCAAGTAATGTGGATCTTTGCTAAATAGAAAAGTATTTAAGCAATGTAAGATTTTATTTAATTCAAGTGTGTATATACGATGCTGGTTAGCAAATATCTACCACTACCAAGACAAGTGAGAGAAGAGTTCTGGGATATTGAAAGAATCGAGCATATAAGAAGGCTTGCCACCACTGGCAAGCCTTACAAAATACGCGTTGATAAAAGGGACAGCTTGAGGATACTAGATAGAATTGTCTTTAAGGAGCTTCCAGAGAATCTAGATCCAAAGGAGGATGTAAATGCATCCACATATACAGAGATCTCCGGAATACCAATGTCATCCCCCATATATCTAGGGGATATGTCATATGGAGCTCTGAGTGGTATCCCCAACGTGGCCATAGCTATGGCTGCAGATGCTATGGGGATCCTTGCTGGAACTGGCGAGGGCGGCCTACACCCAGATGTGGCTAAATATAAAAGGATATTTGTCCAGTGGGCATCAGCCAGATTCGGGGTTGATATAAATGTTTTGATGAGGGGTATGGGGATTGTAATAAAGATAGGTCAAGGAGCAAAGCCGGGTATTGGAGGGCATCTTCCAGGATCAAAGGTCACAGAGCTTATATCCCTTACAAGAAGGATACCTATAGGATCTGATGCTATATCACCTGCACCACATCATGATATATACTCGATAGAGGATCTAGGGCAGAGAATTGAGGCTCTAAAAGAGGCTACTGGAAGGTCTGTATATGTTAAGGTAGCCGCGACAAACTATGTACCATACATAGTTACTGGCATAGCTAGGATGGGAGCCAATGGAGTTATAATAGATGGACATGGAGCTGGTACCGGAGCAACCCCTATAATGGTTAGGGATAATCTAGGGATACCAATCGAGCTTGCTGTTGCATCTGCCCATGATATGCTAGTTAGGAATGGGCTTAGAGAGAGCTTCTATATAATAGCTGGTGGCAGGGTTTCAAATGCTTTAGACGCAGCGAAGCTCATAGCACTTGGAGCCGATGCTGTTAACATTGGAACCGCTGCTCTCATAGCCATGGGGTGTATAATGATACATAAATGCCACATAGGTAACTGCCCCGCTGCTTTAACAAATAAGATAGACGGATCCAGAGTGCTTGACCTTGAATTCGCATTTAGAAGCCTAGTGAACTTCTTAAGAGGATTTACTCTAGAGCTCTCAAATATTCTAGATGCTCTAGGTATTAAAAGTATAAGGGAGCTGAGAGGTAGAAGGGATCTTTTATATGGAGATAGACTTCCAAAGAGAATCCTTAAGATCCTAGGGATCGAGGGGTCAGTCAACGATCCCCCACATAAGATAGGAGACGTATGGAGTAGAAGGAGGATCTCTTATCTGGGGGAGTTGATAGCTAAGGGCGAGCCTGTAATAATTAGTATGGGTAGCACAGCACCCCCAGAGGTTGAGAAGCCCCATAGGATAACAGATTGGCTTAGGATAGATGGTGCACAGGTTACAAGACCCCCGATAGATCCTTATAGAGAGGATGTGGAACAGGGCTTCTACCTAGCTGGTAGGAAGCTATACATTTCATCACCAATATTCTTTGACATTACGAATGGAGATGAACATGTGATCTCCTCTGTTAAGTGGGCATCCCTAGCACTTGGGACAGGGCTCTTTGCACATACAATAGAGCCATGGTATAGAGACATATCTATTACATCGGATTATAGTGGCATTGCTAGATGGAGCTACAAGCCCTTAGCCGGGGTGTATCTGGTTGTGCCAGCATCTACCTCGAGGATAGAAGGGCTTCTCGAGGTGAAAGGGCTTCTGGGATATATCTTGGATGAGGATCTAGGGGATGAAGATCTAGAGGTGGTGGTTTCCGATCTAGATACGAGGTTGAAGGAGACAGGTACTAGGTATTCCTACGATATCATAGTCAAGTCGTCCAGAATCAGAGATCCAGGGGATATTTTAAAACTCATACTGCTTGGAGCTGACAGCATTATAATACCTGCGTCGATACTTGAAAGAGCTATAGGTATAGGCAGTAGGGAAGCCCTCGATAGAAAGGCATTCGATCTAATAACAGGTATGAAGAAAGAAATAGCTTTGATCTCAGGTGCTGCAGGGGTCTATAGCCTCCAATCAACCTTTACAGGAAATAGAGAGCTTCTCAGAGCAATAGGCCTTTCAGATGCAATTGCCGATAGAATAAGGGTTAAGCAGGCGGGCAGTCCATGATAACCTATGAACCATCCGGATGCGGGATTTTCGGAGTGCTTAGGAAGATATCAGCACCAAAGATCCCAGGATCGGAGGTGCTCAGGGCTATTGAAAGGGTGAGATATAGGGGTAGTGATAAGGGAGCAGGCTTTGCCGTCTTTAACTTAGATCCAGGGATAAATGGAGATAGATATAGAATTAAGGTTTTTATCAATAATGAAAGGGCTAGTGTTGAAAATATAGCTGGTATGCTTGGGTATCATGGTTTAGAAGTTGAGGCCGCTAGGATCGAGAATCTGAGAGGCCCCATATGCTCATGTGAACTTTTCGTAAGAGCTGAAAGTAGTATTAAAATTAGAAGGGCTGTGAGAAAGCTTAACCAAGCTTTGTGGGGCCAGAAACTTGGCAGGATCTATAGTGTTGGGAGGTCTCTAAATATATTTAAAGGAGTCGGATTCCCCAGAGATGTTGCCTCCATATATAATATCGAGAATATTGAGGGCGATATGTGGCTTGCCCATACTAGGCAGCCAACTAACTCACCTGGGCACTATCCTTACTGGTCTCACCCATTTGCTACAGAAGATCTCGCTGTAATCCACAATGGAGATCTAAGCTCTTTCGGGGCCAACATGGAGTTTCTATTATCACGAGGATGGAGGGGCTTCGTTGGAACAGATAGCGAGGTTATAGCTATGCTTTTTGAAGAGCTTTTGTCAGACGGATTCGATGTAGAGGAGGCTTTGAAGATCATGGTTAACCCCTCTAGAAGAGTTGAAGCTCTAGATCCTAAGATAGATTATCTATATAGGAATGCAAGGTTAGACGGTCCATTCTCAGCTATAATAGGGTATAACTCAGGCGATGATCTCTATATGATTGCTATAGCAGATAGATTCAAGCTCAGACCGCTGGTTCTGGGGGAAGATGATGGTAGAATCTATGCGGCGAGTGAGGAAAATCAGATAAGAGAGCTTAGCCCAAATGCCAAGGTGTGGACCTTAAAGCCGGGGGAATACTTCATAGCGTCTCTAAAGAAAGGTGTGATCAGATATGGAAGACCTTTAGAAGAGGTTAACACATACTCTCCACCCCCCGTCTTCGAGCCTAAGGGGGGCTTCGATATAGATGCCAGATATCTAGGCTATAAAGAGATTAACAAAGAGATCTCGAGAGTAGCTCTTCACAAAAAAGTGGTTAGAGTTGCAAATGTTATGGGGCATAGATATATAGGTATAAATCTCCCTAGACTGGGTGTAGGAGGTGTAAGGATAGAGCTCTATGGTGTTGTTGGTAACTGTTTAGCCAACCTAAATGAGTCAAACATCTTCTACGTCTATGGAAATGTTGCGGATGACTGCGGTGATACAATGCATGGTGGAAAGGTGGTTATCACAGGAGATGCTAGAGACGTCCTTGGACAGGCTCTACAAGGAGGTAAGATCTTTGTTAAGGGGAACGCGGGGAATAGAGTTGGGGTTCAGATGAGAGAGTATAGGGATAAAAGGCCATATCTCATTATAGGAGGTATAGTAGATAACTACCTAGGCGAATATATGGCGGGAGGAGTTATTGTAGTTCTAAACGCAAAAAATCTATCAGAGCCTGTAAGCAGCTATGTAGGATCTGGTATGGTTGGAGGTAGAATATATATCAGGGGTAGGGTATCACCATCTAAAATAGGGCTTCAACCGTCTAAAGCGGAGATGATCAGATTCCTAAGGGCAATGATACTCAAGGGCCTCATAAATGAGGATCTATTAGAGGAGCTTTCAAATCTAGATTATATAGATCTAATTAATAGGCTTCCAGAAGAGGCTGCTAAATATGCCAGAAAACTCTATGAGGAGAGAGTCGGTATGCCAACATATGAATATAGAGAACTCTCAGAAGAAGAAGCTAAAGAGCTTCTCCCGATACTCACAGAATATAGCGAGGACTTTGGAGGCGATTATACAAAATATATGGGTGATAAATATACAATTATCACTCCTAAGAAAAAGCTGACCCCTTCCTCAACCTGAATGGATGGGATTTTCAGCTGAAAAAGAATGATCCACTATAGAATTGAAAGAAACAAAATCAGAAATGAAATGTGAAATAACTAATCCTAATACTAACCTGCTCTGCTTGTGATCTATAGTTTATCTCTTACGACTATGTTGATTCGGCATTTTAACATTTGCTAGAAACGGAGTGACTACATTATAATACTAGCTGTCACTATAGCCTTTAGGATAGCCCTGTATATCTATAGTAGCTGAAAACATTTCCACTGTTTCTGAAGTATTGAGGTCTTAAGTTGCGGTAGAGTGGATATATTGGTGATGGTATGGGCTCTAAGATAGAGGATCTATTTGAGATCATTGGTGTCGATGCGTTACAGGTGCTGGATTCTAGGGGAGATCCTACTGTTGAGGCGATTGTGAGGACAAGAGGAGGTGTTGGAAGGGCTATAGCTCCTTCTGGGGCCTCTAGGAGTAGTTACGAGGCATATGACCTCAGAGATGGTGATCCAAAGATATATAGAGGAAGATCCGTTTTCAGGGCTGTGGAGAATATAAGGAAACATGTTGCTCCTGCCCTCATAGGGTTAGACTCTAGAATGCAGAGATATATAGATAAAAAGATCTTAGAGATCGATGGGACTCCAAACAAATCGAGACTAGGGGGAAACGCTACTACTACTATAAGTATAGCTGTTTTAAAGGCGGCATCCGATACAGTCGGCGAGCCTCTCTTTATCTATATAGGTGGGCTGGGGGCAAGGGATCTTCCAATTCCAATGATGAATCTCATAAACGGTGGTGCGCATGCGGGTAACGAATTATCTTTCCAGGAGTTCTTAATAGTCCCCACAGGCTTTGACAGGTTTTCAGAAGCTCTGAGGGCGGGTGTTGAGGTTTACAAGGTGCTAAAGGATCTTTTGAAGGAGATGTATGGGGCCTCGAGCATCAATGTAGGTGATGAAGGAGGATTTGCACCGCCTATGAGGAGTATATACCAGGCCCTAGACATTCTAGTCAAGGCTATATCTAAGAGCGGTTATACACCTGGCGGGGATATATACTTAGCGATAGATGCTGCTGCATCGCAGATCTATGATAGGGGTGTATATAGAGTTGATGGTAAAACTCTATCTAGAGACGAGATGATAGATCTATTTGTTGATATTGCTTCGAGATACCCACTATTATCGATAGAAGATCCTCTAGAGGAAAACGATTTCGAAGGATTCTCAAAGCTGTCGCAGATGCTAAAGAAGACAATAGTAGTGGGGGATGATCTTCTATCAACGAATGTAGAGAGACTCAGAATAGCTCTGGAGAAGGGTTCCATCGGCGGGGCTATTATGAAGGTTAACCAGGCCGGAACATATTCGGAAGCTGCAGATTTTGCTAGAGAGGCTATGAGAAGGGGTGTTTTGGTGATCACTAGCCATAGAAGTGGAGATACAGAGGATACAGCCATATCCCATATAGCAGTTGGTCTAGGAACACCTCTTATAAAGACTGGTGCGCCCGCTAGAGGTGAGAGAACCTCTAAGTACAACGAGCTTCTAAGAATAGAACATTATCTCGGCGGAGAAGCCAGATACACTAAAATTTAAAGATAAGTCAAACTAGGGGAAAGCGGCTTGGGTTTTTAGGAGACTGACCTCTTCCCCGTCTTAAAGGGCTTAGGCTTTTAGTTGTAATTTTGACGATTGAAGAGCAATATTAGCTTTTCTGCCTCTAAGTTATATGTGGAGAGAAGTGTTGAAGATCTATAACACTCTAAGCAAGACGGTAGAGGAGTTTATTCCATCAAACCCTGGTTATGTGAAGGCGTATTTCTGCGGGCCAACTCCATATGATCATATCCATGTGGGGCATGCAAGGGCTTATGTGGCGTTTGATATTTTGAAGAAGACTTTAATGCTAAAGGGCTATAATGTATTTCATGTACAGAATATAACAGATATAGATGATAAGATTATAGCTAGGGCTAGAGAGATCAATATTTCTTGGAGAGAACTTGCAGATCTATATACGAGGGAGTATCTGGAACTGATGAAGGCTATGAGAATATCTATAGATCTGCATCCAAGAGTTACAGATCACATAGGAGACATAATTAGCTTTATTCAGAGACTAATAGATAAAGGCCATGCCTATGTAGCTAAAAGCGGATCTGTATATTTTGACGTCACAACATATTGGGATTATGGAAGACTCAGCGGAAGAGGAAAGAGTGATGAATGGAGACAAGAAGAGGAGTTTCTAGCAGAGAAGAGAAGTCCCTTTGATTTTGCATTATGGAAGGCTGCAAAGCCCAGCGAACCTCATTGGGAATCTCCGTGGGGGCCTGGGAGACCTGGATGGCATATTGAGTGTAGTGTAATGAGCTCTAGATATCTCGGTGGCGAGATAGATATCCATGGGGGAGGGCAAGACCTAATATTCCCCCACCACGAGAATGAAAGAGCTCAGAGCGAGGCTCTCTTTGGAAGATCTCCATGGGTTAGATATTGGTTCCACGTGGGCTACCTAACAATCTCAGGGGAGAAGATGAGTAAGAGCCTGGGCAATATAGTGACTCTAAGGGATGCAATATCTAAGTGGGGTGCTGAAGTGATCAGGCTCTGGATATTCTCTGCCAGCTATAGAAAGAATTTAGAATATAAGGAGGAGTCGCTTGAGCAGGCTAGAAACACATATAAAAAGATCGTAGAGATATACCAGATCCTAAAGAATATAGTTAAGGAGAAGGGGGTTGAGCATAGGTTGGAGGAGAGGGATATAGAAATATGGGGGAGGCTATCAAATGCTTGGAAAGGTTTTGTCGCTGCGTTAGAAGATGATCTAGACACGCCGAGGGCCCTTGCATATTTGCATGAAGCGCTGTCGATCGCTGGGGGTGAGGTTATAGCTAGGGATAAAGGATCTCTGGCTCTTAAGACGCTCTCAATTCTGGAGATGATAGATAAAGTGGTCGATATCCTACCGAGGGCTGAGGCGATGCCCGCAATATCTAAGATAGATCCCGAGGATCTGATAAGGTTGATAGTAGAGGTTAGACAGAGATTAAGACAGAGAAAGATCTATGAAGAGGCTGATTGGATCAGAGAACAGCTCATGAGGTTAGGTGTAAAACTTATAGATGCAAAGGATAAATCTATGTGGGTTTATACTTCCTAGTCCTTTTCTCCTTAGTATTCTTCAGGGATCTCTCTACCTCCTCTTCTAGCCTGCTATCTATATCTAGATCTGGTGGTAGTGGGTCGCCTGATAGGATATTCTTCTCCCTTAGAAATTCAACCATATATCGGATATCTATGGAATCGATTTTAATGGGATCTATATGGCCTCCCATTTTTGATCTCAGCCATGCTATGAATTCATCCAGAAGCCCTGCCTCTGTTATCATTGACATTAAATCTTCTCTTATAATTCTCTTAAGATCTTCGGAGGACACTCCAAACACGCTCAAGATAAAAATAGGATTACAATGGATATATAGCTTTTCACACACTATTATGGGAAGAGCATCGAGATCAGTATTAGCGTGAAGCCCAGCAGAAACATTACCAGTCCAAAGTAGTGAGGCTTTAACTTGAGCGCGAAAACGCCGAATTTATATATCCCATATATTGTATAAGATATTATAACAGTACCAACAATGAATAACCCGATCATAAAGACAACCCCTTTAGCACTTGACAGAGTTTCTAAAGCAGTTCCCACCATCGCTTCAATGCCTGGGGGTAGAGCCATATTACTACACCGGTAATCTTCTCTACATGGGATCTATATATAAACTCACACCCATATATCTAATTAGTGAGATGATGAGGGTTAAAAGCGGTGATCGATGAGCTAGCCCAGCTGGCTGATAATGATTCTCATAGGAATTTCTATGGGAAATCTGTCTGATTTTGACTGTTCAGAGGTTAAAATGGTACATAGTGAGATGGTTGGCTAGAGTTTTACTCATACTCCCTCCAAACATGACCACATTTAACACATTTATAGAACCTGGTTGGGGGTTCATCTGCTCTTCTGGTTTGTAGGAACCAATATTCAGCTTCGTCGTTACCGCATTTGGGGCACCTAACATCCCTTGTTCTCGGTAAAGCCGTTCTAGGCTTATCGCTATCAAGCACTATTATCTTCTCACTTGGGTTACGCTTAACTTTTGTTGAAGCTACAACTACATTTCTGCTGTTCTCAATGGTCTTTGTATAGCCGCATCTTGGACATCTAAGGCTACCCGATTTTTCGGGCATCATGATGGATCCACATTGTGGGCAAAACATATGGCTCATATCTATCACACCTCCTCTATATATTTTGCTCTTATCCTACATCTTACAATATTATACACCCTATATTTGAATATAAGCTTTATCCCTGGAGCAGTTAAAATCTAATGGTCGGTATCTTGAAACACTTATTATATCTGGATATCTAATTTCAGTTTTAGAGTAGGAGGAGTCATTAGTTAATATGCTGGATTAGCATAGCTGGGATATGTTAAAAACAACTACTCTTTGTTAATATAGCTACTAGATTATCTTTCTCTCTCTTAGAAGGGCTATGAATGTTCTCATCCACTCCGGCTCATCAGGCGGATATCTTGCCGACACCATATTTCCATCTACCACAGCTGGAGCGTCTACCCATATTCCACCTGCAGCTATAACGTCATCCTTTATGCCCCACCAACTTGTAAGCCTTCTACCCCTTACCACCTCAGCGCTTATAAGCACCTGCGGGCCATGGCATATTACTGCCACGGGTTTATCTTCTTTGAAGAAGCTTCTCACAATCTCTAGCGCCTCAGGCTCTAGTCTAACCCTTTCAGGGGCCCTTCCTCCAGGTATCACCAATATGTCGAAGCTCTGCTTCAAGGCTTCTCTGAATGATAAGCTAGCTCTTACCTTATACCCATTCTTCCCAGTTATATCCCCTTGCTGGGGGGCAGCGATAATTGTTTCGATTCCAAGCTCTTGAAGTCTATAGTATGGGTAGAAAAGCTCTAGATCCTCAAATCCATCGGCGGATATTATTAGAGCTCTAACCATTTATTCTCACCTTCTATAAAGGTGTTCCAAAGCTATTAAGCCTTAGCTATGATTTATTAAGCTCGTAGAATTGGCATAGGGATTTTACTTAACATACTATTTACTAAAATGGAGAGTCCATGGAAAATCCCATATTCTATGTTGAGAGGATCATGTGGCTCCTAAAGAGGGGAGAGTTGGAGGAGAAGAGTATAAGAAGAGCTGGGGAGCTTATGGGTACGCCGACTAGGAGGGCTGATGCTCTGAGGGCTAGGTATTCCGAGGTGTTCTCTAGGTTTGTTGAGAAGAGATGTTGTGAGGCTAATCCTCAATACAGTGTGTGTATCTATTCCTGGAATAGAAAGAGGGCCTTCAAAGCTTTTCCAGTATCGATGTATGCAACTGGAACAGTAATTCTATTCAGAGGTGAGGAGCCTGTAAAGGTGATGTCTAACCCGATGCCAAAAGCTCTCGACTATTCAGAGGCCTTAGACCATGTATCCCCAAACACAGTTCCAGCCTATGTATCTCCTAGGATAGATGGGTGGCAGGTAAATCTATATTTTGACGAGCTGCTAGGTAGATGGGTTTTCTCTACTAGGTATGTGCTCCACAACATGTACTTTGTTAGGGGGAGTCTCAATATAGATCCCTATGGCGAGATCAGCAATCCAATAGTATCGCTAGCCGATACAATAGCGTCGAGGCAAGGGCTATACGATAGGGCTAGGGGGTATGAGGGGTGGACATTTATCTTCTCCCTCTTGGGCCCTGAGCCTACTATTACATCTCCTCCCTATCCTATAGCGCCTGACCCCTCTGAATACACATTGTACTTAGTGGCTGCTAGGAAAGCTGATGGAACACTGATCAATGGAGCTGAGGCCTCTAAAGAGATAGGCTGGGCTCGCTATCCAAAATCTATAGATGTGAAAAGTTTGGAGAGCCTGTATAGTGAGATAAGGGCTTCTCTAGATACGAGATCTCTCATAGCATGGGTGCCGAGTAGCACCCGATCAGAAGATCCTATGCTTATTGAGATACCCTCCCAATACTACTACGATGCCATGATGGTTAAACATCTAAATGACGC
>Ga0209393_1000005_pt1 | contig 128378 bp, 133 predicted proteins | sample SSWtaG_2_FD_184117 | JGI IMG/M metagenome (GOLD analysis project Ga0209393, IMG submission 184117) | Hot spring microbial communities from Sandy's Spring West, USA to study Microbial Dark Matter (Phase II) - SSWsed_130316 (SPAdes)... | ecosystem: Environmental > Aquatic > Thermal springs > Hot...
CTATAGAACATTGTATCTGGAGAAATTAGACTATCAATTGGAACGAGGTTAGAATAAACATTGTGGAACGCAAGTTTAGGGTTATAGTTATGCCAAGGAAGGACCTCCTGGATCCACAAGGAAGGGCGGTGAAAAGTGTCATATCGGACATGGGAATAAAAGTTAAGGACGTCAGAGTGGGGAGGGTAATAGAAGTTACAATTGAGGAAAAAATGGAAGGCTCGGCTTTGAAGATAGTTAAAGAACTTTCAGAAAAGGTTTTCTCCAACCCTATAATAGAGGATTACATAATAGAAGAAGTATGAACCTAAACCTTCAAGAGATGGGTTCTTTGATATTTTCGTTAGCAATTATCTTATTTATCCTTTACGTTTTATACAGATACGGCACTCAGGAAGTATTGATAGAACAGCAGGGTAATATAAGAACCACGAGGAGGATAAAACTTTCCCCACCTTTAATCGTTGTAATCCTAGCAGGTTTAATCGTTCTCTTGATCTCCATGTCCTATAGGGTTATACCGCAGGGTTATGCGGGTATAAAGTTCAATCAGATTTTTAGAACTTATTCCGTTTTAGGTGAAGGCGGGAATTTCATAATACCACTTTTGGAGAATCTATACCAATACGATCTTCAGATCAGGGAATACACCGTGAGCTCTTCGGTTAAAAGAAAGGGGGAGGGTACCCTTTGGGGTACGACATCGGACGGAGTAAGCGTTGGTATTGAAGCCACCTTACTTTACCAAATAAACAGGGATAGTTTGATCAAGTTTCATAAGAACGTTGGCGTGAATTACGAAGAAAAGTTAATACAGCCCGTTTTTAAGTCTACGATAAAATCCGCAGTATCGAGATATACTTCTGATGGACTTTTATCCTTTGGTAAGACGGGTTTGGATCTGGAGATAAAGAGGGTTTTAACGGAGAAACTTGAACCCTTAGGTGTGAAAATTTTGGACGTTTTAGTAAGGGATATAAAGTTTTCTCCTGATTACGAAAAGGCGATAGAAGAGAAAAAGATAGCCGAACAGGAAGCGTTAAAGATGCAGTATTTGATAAAGAAGGAGAGTTTAAACGTTCAAAAGATGTTGGTTGAGGCTAAAGGGAAAGCTGAGGCAATTTCAATAGTTGCGAAGGAACTTAAGAAAAATCCAGAATATATTGGTTACCTTTACGTTGACAAACTTTCGGACAAAATAAGAGTTATAATAACCAACGAGAAAGGAATTTTGAATTTAGACGAGATAATAAAGGAAAAATGATCAAAAACTGGTAGCGGAATAGAAGTTAAAACCCTCCACCTTTATTGCCGGTAGTATCATCCCCCTTGGATAGTGCATTCCGTACCATGTGCTATCCCCGAGAAGTTCCTCTTCATTCGAAACTTCCAACACCTTACCAAGAATGTTAAAAATGCTCTCGTTAAACCTCATATTTTTCATGCTCCCAACGATCTTCCCATCTTCAACTATGAATACGCCATCCCTCGTCATACCCGTCAGGGTTAAGCTTTGAGGTTCAACCAGGTTTACATACCAAAACCTTGTTATAATCAAACCCTTATCCGTTTCCTCAACCATTTTCCTATAATCTTTGTTACCCCCTCTAAAGTAAAGGTTTAAAAACATTGGATGGTTCGTAAATGGAACGGCGCAGGCGTTTGTTTCGGTACCCATCTTCTTAGCGGTTATGCTGTCGTGCGCGAAGTTTTTAAAAACCCCCCTATCTACAACTACAGTTAAACCCTTTTTGTTGCCCTCAAAGTCAAATGGTGACACGAATCCCCTTGGGTTTAAAGGATCATCCAAAATCGTAACATTTTCGGAAAAAATCTTCCGGCCAACCTTATCTGTTAATGGTGATATTTTATCAACCGCGGATTTGCCGGAAAATCCTACCATATTTAGGAATTCTAAAATCTCCATCAAAGCCAAAGGTTCCAAGATCACGGTCCATTTCCCCGGTTCCGCATCTCTGGGTTCCAAAACGAAACCTACCCTTTCTTCGACCCTTTCCAAAATCTTCCCTAAGCTAAGATCCTTAAAAGTTCTTGCGGATTGTTGAACAAGATAACTGTGCGTTTCGTAAATTGGGTTAAATTTTATGTGGGCGTCCGTTAAAAAGTTATAACCCTCAAAACCTGAAGAGGTTAGAAAAACGTACTCCAAACTTCCACCGGAGACTACACCATAAGCCTCGAAAGGTTTTGGGGTTTCCTTTATCAAATTTCCGGCTATTTTGGTGATCTCCTCAGGAGAAACTTCCGCAGTGTTTTCATCAAACTGATCCATGGATGCTTCAACTTTTTCCGGTTTTGGTAAATCCGGTAGATCGGGATTTTCCGGGGATATTTTTGCGAGGCTTTCAGCCCTCTTTACCGCTGATATAAGATCTTTCCTATCTCCTTTAAATGATAAATTTACAACTGCGCTCCTTTTACCAAACCTAACCCTAATTGAAACCCTAAGGTCGTTAACGGTCGTAGTTTGGTGTATCCTGGATTTTGCAAACCTAACCAGGGTACTATTTTCCCCAAAAACTATAACTTCGGTTCCTTCATTTTCCGCAACCTTTAATACATCCTCCGCTATTGAAAATAACTTATCTTTTAACATAACGGAAATTCTAACGGAGATTTACCATGGGGATATGAGAACCTTTAAGGTTACCAACTTCCAAAAATCTCTTGCGGGCTTTTGCCCATGTTGTCTCCTCAAAATTTCCCAAGAATATATAAAAACCCAAGTTAGAATCAGCACAGAAGTTCCTATCACGATACCCTTAAACCATCCGACATATCCATAGTAATGAACCAAAGGCTTTGTTAAAGGTGAGCCGTAAACTATTGTATTGTGGAAAGCGTAAGATAGAAGCGAGTTCCTACCCAGCATGGCTAAAGGTTCCAGTTTAAACCCGAAGTTTTCCGCACCCATCAGAATATACATCAAAAGGACAATCACGCCGGTTTTTAGGAGTATATACCCAAAGGAGGTTTCGAGTCTGGGAAAGTTAATGAAGAAATTTAGGAAAATGGAAAAAAGCGGTATAAGGCTAATTAAAAAAAATATTTTCCTGTTGTACAAGAAGGCGGAAGCTAGGGCGGAACCGAAGAACATATATCCCCAATATGGGAAGATCGGAAAAAGGGAATTCTTGAAGGAGAAGTATGGGGCTATAAATGGTGGAAGATTTTCGCCGAATTTGTTTATGTAAGGGCTAAAGTACCAAGTCAGAAATGCCAATGTGAGAAATAAAAAAATTCTCTTGAAGTTATCCCTTATTAGATACAACATGAGGCTTAGAAAAATCACCCCAAAACCTATACATATTAAAATTTCAACCCTCTGAAAAATATGCAACCTATCAAGGATTCCATAGGGGTTTGTGAGGATCTTGGGCATTGATGATGTGGGCATCTGAAGGAAATACCCGAATGCCATCAGCTCTATCCCCCTTCTCAACCTTTGATATAACTTTTTATCTTTAAAGGTATATACGGATAGAAATCCTGAGGAAAGAAGGAAGGCGGGCGCTACAAGCCCGTTAAAAAATGCGACCGATCGATAGGTTGGTGTTAACTTCAAATCATAAAAAAACAACCCGTCAAAAGCATGGGTAGGAACCATCCAAATTACAAAAATACCCTTCAGCCAATCTAAAAATAATAACCTGCCCACCCAAACTTAGAATTTACGATATGATCAGTAAATTATCCCCCTTTCCCGTTGACCTACCTATTATTGCGGGTTTCTCGTAAGGTTTCCTTTCGGAAAGCCTAGGTACCCTCCTCTCTTCTCCTTCATTTGCGCCGTTCATGTTGTTCATATCTTTCATTCTTCACCTCCTTTACCGTGTATTATAAGGGAGAGATCAATTTTGTGCGACTTGAGACTTAGAAGGGGTGCCCTCCCTATGAAGATCCATATTCCTACGTGAAATCTATGCTTGTTCTTTCTGTAAAACTCCCTTAGTAACCTTTTTATCCTGTTCCTTTTAACCGCCCCTTTCACCTTCCTTTCCACCGCGAACATCACCTTTCTTTCCGAATAAGGGCAAAATCTTAAGATTACAAACTCATCTGAATATATCGTTTTTGAGTTTCGAAATGCCCAATCTATCAGTTTTCTTCCTCTTAGGATTTCACTTTTTGGAAGCTTTTCATTCACAGGGAAACCTTACCTTATCTCCCACCTTTATACCTTTCCTTTGGAAGTACCCCTTGTTTACCTCCAGGGCATACTGAACCTTATTTTTGGACGATACTATCTTCTCGCTTAAAGGTTCCATATCGTAAATTTCCATGATCCTCCAATCGCTTGAGATGTAAGCTATCGAAAGGGGTATATATGTGTTTTTCATCCAAAAGGATAAATTTTGGGGGTATGGGAAGATAAAAAACATCCCTTGGTTTTCCGGGAGATAATCCCTAAACATTAGACCTTTGCGGTGTTCCCATGGTTCATCCGCGATCTCAACGTATAGGGTCTCCGAGTTTATGCAAAGAGGAAAAAGTATCATTCCTCAAACTCAACCCTTATAACACCCCTGAAATCCCCCTCAGAATATCCCCTCGCCTTATCCTTTGGGTACCTTCTTAAGATCTCTTGCAGAACCTCATCCGGAATGTTTTTATTCTCCTTACCGTGGCAGTTTAAACACAGGGGTGCTACAAAAATGGGCTTGTAGTATCTATAAACCTTTTTATTTCCCCGCTTAAAGGTTTGAAGGATGTAATCAACTTTTTTACCTCTTTTTACCGCACTTTCAAAAAACTTTAGTGCCCTTTCCTCCATCTTGTCGGGCTTATTTTTTGGATTTCTAAATTTAAAACTAGTTCTCTTTATCTTCACACCGTACGAATTTGAAAGGCTATCCGTTAAAGGAATTGCCCTCTCCGAGCAATAAGAAATGGAATTTTTTAAACCTTCACGACTTATGGAAGCTTGTAATTCCCCAAGGAGGGTTTTTATAAGCTCGCTAGATATTTCCTCCCCTTTTGTCTTCACAAACAGGGTATCTAAACTTATGAGCATAATCATCATATCAATCTATATTCTAAGGCAGAAGTGTATCAACCTTAAAATGTTCATTATGGTAAAGGTAACGTTCTTGGGTCATGCCGCCTTTATGATAGAAGGGAGCAAGGTGGTTTTGATTGACCCGTTTATAACGGGAAATCCCAAATCCCCCTTGAAGGGAGTAGAAGATATAAAAAGGGCGGACGTGGTAATAGTGACACATGATCATGGTGATCATGGATTCGATGATGCGGTTGAAATATGTAAAAAAACTGGCGCATACTTCGTTTCCCAGTACGAACTTGTGGTAAAATCGGGACTTGATAGGGTTGAACCTATGAACATAGGTGGGTTTGTGAACGTTGGAGGTATGGGGGTTGAAGTTGCGTTTACACCGGCTTTTCACACGGCGGGTCTTGGGGATCCAACGGGTGTGATAGTAAAAATCGACGGAAAAACCATATACCATGCCGGCGATACCGGGCTCTTTTACGATATGAAACTCATCGGGGAGCTTTACAGGCCCGATATCGCAATCCTTCCAATAGGAAGCAGGTTTACCATGGACGTCTTGCAGGCGGCAAAGGCTGTAGAGTTTATATCTCCGAAATACGTAATACCGATGCATTACAACACCTTTGACCTGATCAAGGCGGATCCCAAAGAGTTTGAGAGGCTTGTTGGGGATAAAGCCAAGGTGATAATTTTGAATCCGGGTGAGAGCTTTGAGATATGATTGAGGAACGGTTAAAGGGCATACAGGCGAAGCTTGACGGGATGTATTCCCTAACCCTGGAGATGATAGACCTTTCCTTGGAATCCTACGAAGAAACAATTAAGAGGGAAAATATGGTTAACGAGCTTGAGATAGAAATAGACGAACTTGTGGTGGAAACCATAGCCCTATTTCAACCCGAGGCTTCACACCTTAGGGAGCTCTTAATGTGTTTGAAGATAAACAACGATATAGAGAGGGTGGCTGACCATGCGGAAAACGTCGCAAGGGATATGAAATTTTTAAGGGATAAAAACGCCCAGATTGGAGAGCTTGAGGAAGATATAAAGATAATTAAGGAGCTTTCCAAAAAATCCTTCTTTGAGGTTTATTCTTCCTTTAAAAACAGGGATCCAGATCTTGCAATACAGGTAATAATATCCGATAAGACCATAGATGAGCTTAGGGACAGGATGTTGAATAAGGCTATAAAAAACTTGGAGACGGAAACGGCCCTAAAGGTGGTGAGCATTGCCCAGAACTTTGAAAGGATAGCCGACCTTTCCACGAACATAGCGGAGGATGTGGTATTCATAACGAGGGGGGAGATAATCAAGCACGGAAAGGTTTTTAGATTTTTGCAACCTTAAAATACCCTATTATGCGCAAAAACGATATTTCTATAAAGATAGCGGGCCTTGCGGGTGATGGGAGTTTGACAACGGGTGAGCTTTTGTCAAAAATACTCAAGAAGTTGGGACTTTACGTCGTTATGGTTAAGGACTTTCCTTCTAACATAAGGGGATTGCCCACGAACTTAACCGTAAGAGCCAAAGACAAACCCATATACGGTCCCAAGGATTTCGTGGATTACCTTCTAGCTTTGGATTTTCAAAACTTACCCCTACATACCAACGAGGTTGTATCCGGAGGTGTAATAATTTACGATAACAGCACGCATCCCGAGATACCATCCCATCTAAAAAGGGAAGACGTACATTACCACATTCTTCCTTTGGCGAACATATCAAGGGAAAAGTTGGGTTTGGAAGTTATAAAGAACGTTGTTGCCTTGGGAATAATAGCGGAGTTTTTGAACTTGGATCACGAGATAGCCCACAAGGTAATAGAGGATTGGTTTAAGGCAAAAGGTGAGAAAATAATAAATGCAAACATAAACGCTTACGAGTTGGGTAGGGAGAAGGCGAGGGAGCTTGGAAAGAAGGACGATTACTACGTAGAGAAGTTGGGGGATCCGGGTAGGATAATGATGATGGGGAACGAGGCGATAGCCTTAGGAGCATTAGCCGCAGGTTGTAGGTTTGAGGTGGCGTATCCTATAACTCCGGCAACCGAGATTTTGGAGTTTTTCGCAGAATATGGAAGGGAATTCGGTGCGGTGGCAATACAGGCTGAGGACGAGATAGCTTCGATAAACTTCGCCTTAGGTGCCGCCTTTGCGGGTGCCAGAGCTATGACCACCTCTTCCGGTCCCGGTCTCTCTTTAAAAACCGAAACGATGGGGCTCGCTTACATAAACGAGACTCCGTTGGTTATAGTTGATGCTCAGAGGGCGGGTCCTTCAACTGGCCTTCCCACCAAAACCGAACAGTCCGATATAAACCACATCCTTTACGGCGGTCATGGGGATCAAATGAGGATAGTTTTGGTTCCCGGAACCCTTGAGGAGGGGTTTTACTTTACCGCCCTGGCTTTCAACTTGGCGGAGAAGTATCAAACTCCCGTTGTGATATTGACGGAACAGGCGTTCTCTCAAAACAAGTTCACCGTGGAACCCGGAGCCCTGGATCCGTTTAAAGTAGAAATAAACAGGGGGAATCTACTTACAAAAGAGGATGTTGAAAGGATGAAGGTGGAGGGAAGGCAATATCTGAGGTATGAAATAACGGAAGATGGGATATCCCCTAGGGCTGTTCCCGGGCTTGAATGGACGATATTTACCGCAAACTCTAACGAACACGATGAAACGGGATATACCACGGAAGATCCCAAAATAAGGAAGGAGATGGTTGATAAGAGGCTGAGAAAGTACGAAACCGCAAAAAAGTCTGGAGATCTACCTAGGTCTGAATTTTATGGGGATGATAAGGCGGATATAGGAATAATCGGTATGGGAGCCACTTTGGGTCCAATCCTTGAAGCTATGGAACAATTGAAGGAAGAGGGAATAAATACAAAGTTTATGAGGATAAGGACGCTTTGGCCCTTTTATGAGGACGAACTAAACGAGTTTGTAAAAAGTTGCGAAATGGTTTTCGTTGTTGAGATGAACGCGAGGGCTCAGCTTCTGCACTTCATAAAACAATTTACCCCTGAGCACGACAAACTCATTTCAATAACTAAGTACACCGGTAGGATGTTCCTACCTATGGAGATAAAGGAAGGGATAGTTAAAGTGGTTCGGAGGGTAAGGGTATAAAGCGCTTAGAGATAATAAAGGTCGACAGAAGCAAGGTAAAAAGGTGGGTCTTTAGCGGTTTCGGTTATACGCTTTTTAGGTTATCGCTTTCCCTTGTTCTCTTTTTCGCCTTTTTGGGTTTTGCGGTGTTTTCCGCCCTTGTTCTTTCCATATTTTACAGGCAAAACCTTTACGAGAGGGTAAAGAGGATGTTGGAGGCTGAGAAGAAGCTTGAGGAGCTAACAAAAAAATACCAGGAACTTCATGTAAAACTGGAAAAGGTAACACTTGCCCTGGGTGGGGATATTAAAGGTCCTAACGTTGAAACGGGTTCTCCATCTTTACCCATATTCGTTGAGGAGTGTAACATTCCGTGCGCCCTACCGGCATCGGGTCCGATAGTTAGGGGTGCGGATATGGGAATTCATACCGGAATAGATATATCCGTTCCAGAATCCACATTCATATTTTCAACCGCCAAGGGTGTTGTAAAAACCGTAGGATACGATCAAAACCTTGGCATATTCGTTAGGATATCGCACGAGCAAGGATATGAAACGGTTTATGGACATCTGTCGAAGGTCTTAGTCAAAGAGGGGGATACGTTAAAGACGGGTCAGGTTATAGGGCTTTCGGGAAGGAGCGGAAAAACAACGGGACCCCATATACATTACGAGGTTTTGAAGGATGGAAAACACATAGATCCCGTTCTAACCTTACCTTGAAAATTCCAAAAGAAATAATTTCGGAGTTTGATATAAAGGTTAGGGGAGTGGTTGATGCTTTCTTTTCTGGAAGGCAGAGAAGTAAGACCCTGGGAAGTTCTCCCGAGTTTGCGGGACATAGGCCGTACTATGAGGGGGACGATGTAAGGAGGATAGACTGGAAGGTTTTTGCAAGGAAAGGAAAGCTTTTTTTAAAGGAATTTTCAAACGAATCCGAGATACCCGTAATAGTCCTATTCGACGATACAAAATCTATGGGACTTTTCGACAAGGATAAGAGGGCGCAAATTGTCGCGGGTGTTGTTATGTTTTCCGCCAACAGGTTAAACTACAGGTTTTCGCTGGTAAAGATGTCCGGTGAGATTATTTTTCCAAGCAAGGGTATAAACCACCTTTTGAGGTGCTATTATGCTACGAAGGGAATAGGAGAGGGGGATTTCCAGGGATCGGTTTATAACCTCGTATCCAACTTTAAAAAAAGGTCCCTTGTTGTTCTTATTTCGGACCTTGAATTTGATTGGTATGAGCTTCAAAGGGGTTTGGGCACACTTTTGAGGTTCCATGACCTTGTAGTTTTCCACATTTTAAGCGGTGAGGAGTGGAACTTCCGTTTGGACGGAAAAATTTTGGTGGATGTGGAAAGTGGTAGGAAGGTGCCGATTTCCCCAAATTCTGCAAAATTTTACAGGGATATGATCAGGAAGTGGGCGGAAGGAATAAAAAACTTCGTTTTACAGAGGAATGGAAGGTATTCCCTGATATTTTCGGATACAACGATAGAATCCGAAATAAGAAAGATCATTGAGACGTTGGGGGTAATTTAAAGGGTCTTCCTACCCCTAGGAACCTGTGAGATGTTATTATAAAGGATTTTCCCCTCCTCCTCAAATCTTCTATTATCTCCCATAAAACTTTGCTTGCATTATCATCCAGGTGGGCAAACGGTTCGTCCAAGGCTATCACGGGAGCTGGGGAGGAAAGGGCCCTAACTATCTGGACTTTTCGGTTATTTCCCGTTGAGATATCCCTGAATGTCCTGTTTAGTATTTCCGAAAGCCCGAAGGCTTCAATCAATTCTCTTAATATCGGGAAAGGACTCAACTCAAAGTATCTACCAATTGTTATATCCGTCCTTATGGTTTCCGCAAATGCAACCGAAATATATCTAAACCTCTCTATCGGTGCAAGATCCAGTATGTTTTTTGATAAAACCCTTATCTCACCCCTCAAAATTGAGATTCCCAAAAACGCCTTTAAAAGCGTCGTTTTCCCTACGCCGTTTTCTCCATAAACGTTCAAGATCTCCCCAAAATCCAGATGGAACTCTATACCCCTTATTATGGGCTTACCATACCCAACATCGCAATTCCTTATTTCCGCCAACATAATTTACCTTCCCAAAAGGTAAAGGTAATATTCTTCAACCTTTCTTGCTATGCTTTCCCAAGAGTATTCTTTTGCGGTTCTCAAACCGTTTTCCACCAACTTTTTCCTCAAACTTTCATCCGTCAAAACCTTGACTACCTTGTTTGCCAGATCTAGCTCGTTTTCGGGTTCGCATAGCAAACCGTTTTCCCCGTCCCTCACGACGTATTGATAACCTTCGTTCTTAGATGCGACGACCGGAACACCGGAAGCCATGGCCTCTAGGAGAACCATCCCGAAACTCTCCGATCTTGTTGCGGGAGAAACGAAAACATCCGCGGAGGCATAATACCTAGGAAGTATATCTCCATCCACGGCTCCCTCAAACAGAACCCTATCTTTTATTTCTTCGGGAACCAGGGACTTATAATACCCAAGAAGGGGACCGGATCCCACCACAACCAACCTCGCATCCGGCACCTTTGAAAGTATTATAGGCATGGCCATGATCAAGAACTTCAAGCCTTTCCTTGGCTCCGGCCTTCCGACAAAAAGTATGTTTTTGTATCCCATCAGATGTTTTAAGGGTTTGTTTTGTGGGTTGAATCTCTGAAGGGATACGCCGTTTGGTATGATCCTATAATCCACCTCCCCAAAGTGCTTTATTATAGGTTCTATCGCTGCGGGAGAAACCGCTATGAATCCCCTTATCCTTGAAAAATATCCCCTTATGTAAGGTTTTAGGGTTTCCGCCAATATGCTCTTCCTGTAAGATGCATGAAAAGTTATTACGTTGAGGGACTTGGAGTATTTTAGGGAAAGCAGGGGTAAAGTTGGGGCAACTTGACCGTGAATATGCACTATATCAAACCTGTTTTCCCTAAAGAACTTTTTTACCAAAAATGTTATTCTCGGGGAGAAGGCAACCGGGGCTATGGAACCGTTTATGGGTATTTTTATCGGAAATCCCACCCTATGTACCCATGGTGGATCCTCAAAGCTTATCCTTTCCCTAAAGTTTGTGGTTAAGATATGGGTTTCCCAACCGAGATCCCGAAGTTTGCTTGAAAGCTGGTGTATGTGTTCCGAGATCCCACCTGGATATGGGTAATATACGTCGCTTACAAAAAGAACCTTCCCCTTCATAGTTTGAAATCTCTCTTTATCTGCTCCACCAGAGTTCCGAAAGGAGTTTCCCTAAGCCTGTCGGATATCATAAAGGATATGAGCATGAAGAAGGTTCCAAGCCCCATCATAAATGTGGTTGCGAAAATTGGAACTACCCTCTTGGGCCATACCCTCTTTTTCTTACCCATAGGTTCCGATGCCGGTTGTATTATTGGGTTGTCCTTCTTCTCGAGGATCTTAGCCTTCTCGTATTCCGCATAGATGGTTTTGTAAACCTCGGAAAGTATCATCAACCTTATCCTGTACTCGTACGCCCTTCTCAAGTTTTCAGGTAAGTACGAGAACTTTTGGGAAAGGTTTGAATTTAAAGCATTAAGCTCCTTCCTCAGTATGCTCACGTCGGGTATTTTTTCGGAAAATACCGCCTTCAACGTTAAAAGTTCAACCTCTTTTTGGGCTATATTTGTAATGAGCTCGGAGATGGATGGGGCAAGGATGTCCTCTGCAGATAACACGAAAACCTTCTCCCTTTTTTCAAACGCGGTTATACTGTCTCCCAATATTCTAATTGAGTCTTCAACATCCTTCAGCCTACCTTCCAAAAATCTCCTAAGCTCCCTACCTCTGGCATTTAAAGTTAAATTTGCCTTTTCATTCAAAAAAGATATGTACTTTTCTGCAAGTTCTTCCGCCCTTTTTATATCAACATCCCTAACCCTTAGGGCAAAGGCTCCGCTCGGTAGGGGTTCTATCTGAAACTTTGAATCCATAGTTTTAACGGCGTTGTCTATATCCTTCTCTCCAAAAACCTCTAAAAGGTTATTCTTCTCTATGAATTCCCTCTTGAAATTGTATGAACTTGCCAAATCTATGAAAATTTGGGCGGGTGAAGACATACCTCCCCTGGTTAGCTGATAGAAGAGTAAGGCTTGGGATTGCATCTGGTTGATATCCTCAATGGAAGGAACTAGAATAACCGAACTTTCATATACGGGTTTTGCTATGAAGGATGAGATTAAAAGGCTCACCAAACTTCCAACTAACGAAAAATAAAATATCCACCTTATCCTTTTGAAGTATTCCAACATGCTAAATCTGGAAGTCCTCCTCCTTCAAGCCTACGTTTATTTTCACATCCATAAACTTTACGGACCTTAAAGGTTGATCGTTTCCATCGTAATCAACTATCATTATGGGGAGAAAGCTTTCGGCATCTATCCAATATTTCGCGTACGTCGCCCCATAATTCTCCTCGCTCCTTAGCGGAACTTTTATTATATGAACTTTCCTACCCATCAAATTTCCTTCGGATAAAAACTCCGCATCCTTCACCCTGTTCGCAAAATAAATTATATGACTCTCGTATATTTTGTGTCCTAATGCGGACCTAACCCTGTTATCTTCGGGAGATAGCGTTACCTTTAATATACCCTTCTTTGCCCTAACCTTCTTCGTCCCGGGATTGTAAACGGCTATCCCTCCCTTGCTTTCGCCTTCCAAAACCTCCATATACACCCATCCGTTCTTGTACTTCTGAAGGTAAAGCTTGTACTCCTCCTTCCCTTCCTTCTTCCTAACCTTTGACTCCAATTTTGCCGTATAATCCTTTATGTTTGCGGATGCGGATTTTAGGTTTTTGATTATTTCTTCGGAACTTATGGAAACCAAAAACCAAATCATACGGAAATTTTAAGGTTGAAATGGTCGAGTGTATAATATTAGCTTTATGAAGATTTCAAAAGTTTACAAGCACGACGTAATAATCCTTGGGGCTGGACTTGCGGGTTTAAGGGCTGCAGTAGAGATCGGTAGAAAGTTCGGAAATAGAGTTGACGTTGGTATAGTTTCCAAGGTGCAACTTATGAGGGCCCATTCGGTGTGCGCCGAAGGTGGGACGGCTGCCGTTTTGAGGCCCGAGGAGGGGGATTCCTTCGAGCTTCACGCATGGGATACGATAAAAGGTTCGGATTTTCTTGCAGATCAGGATGCGGTTTTTCGTTTTGTTAAACTTATGCCATACGAGATCCTACTTTTGGAACACTGGGGAATACCCTGGGCTAGGAGGAAGGATGGAAAAGTGGCCGCAAGGGCGTTTGGGGGACAGAGCTTTTTTAGGACGGTTTTTGCCCAAGATAAAACCGGATTCTTTGAAATGCAAACCCTTTATGATACCCTGCTCAAATTCTCCAATTATAAGAGGTACGACGAATTCTTCGCAACATCCATAATAATTAAGGATGGTAAGTTTGCCGGATTAACCGCCATAGACCTTGTAAACGGCGAATTTGTTCTGTTTATGGGTAAAGTTTTGATAATAGCCACCGGAGGGGCTGGAAGGCTTTATAGATTCACAACCTACTCCCATTCCGTAACGGGTGATGGCTTGGCTATGGCCTTTAGGGCGGGATTACCGTTAAAGGACATGGAGTTCATCCAGTTCCATCCCACCGGCTTGGTTCCTTCAGGGATCCTCATAACCGAGGGTGCAAGGGGGGAAGGGGGATATCTTAGGAATAAATTTGGAGAGAGGTTTATGGAGAGGTACGCTCCAAGTATGATGGAACTTGCCCCCAGGGATATAGTTTCCAGGTCGATAATGACGGAGATAGAGGAAGGTAGAGGGTTTGAGGGTCCGGAAGGTCTGGATTATGTACATCTCGATCTTACACATTTGGGTAAGGAGAAGATCTTAGAGAGGCTACCTTTAATAAGGGAGCTTGCGATAAAGTTTGCGGGTGTTGATCCTATAAAGGAACCCATACCCATAAGACCTGTCGCCCACTATTCGATGGGCGGGATACACACGGACATAGACGGAAGAACACCGGTGGAAAACATATTCGCCGCAGGTGAGGCCGCATGCGTATCAATACACGGTGCAAACAGGCTTGGTTCAAATTCCACAGCCGAGTGCCTGGTTTGGGGAAGGATAACAGGAGAATTATCCGCCGAATACGCCCTCAGCCATGATATAAAGTTCCGCGAGGATGAGATCCTCGAAGAAGCTGAAAATGAAGCCAAAAGGATAGAAGGAATATTAAACAAGGACGGTGATAAGAATCCGTATGAGATAAGGAATGAGCTGAGGAAATTGATGGATACGCACGTTGGGGTTTTCAGAACGGGTGAAAAACTCGAGGAGGCCTTGAGGGTTGTCAAAAACCTCAAAGAAATGTTTAAGAATATAAAGATCGTGGATAAAGATCTAAGGTGGAACACGGATTTGGTAAGTGCCCTTGAAACGGAAAATTTGCTGGATCTTGCGGAGGTAGTTATTTTGGGAGCTCTGATGAGGGAAGAAAGCAGGGGTTCCCACTTCAGGAGGGATTTTCCATACAGGGACGACGAGAGGTTTTTGAAGCACACCCTTGCCTACAGGAATGAAGATGGAAGCGTAAGGATAGAGTATATACCCGTCAACATCACATACTGGAAACCGGTTGAGAGAAAGTATTAATTGGTAGGCGCCTTATTTTGGACGCTGGCGTCCAGGTTATCAATTCAGTTTTTTTCCTTTTTGAGGGTTGTTATCCTTGCCAGGATCTTGACCCCTTACGATTTCGGAATATCCGCCAGTACGTTCATAGCTTACCAACTTCTTGAAATGCTAACATTTACCGGTTTTACAACCGCATTAACCGCTTATAAAGGGAACTTCAAAGAAGGGTACCCCACAATCTTCTGGACAAGCTTATTTCGTGGGGTGATACTATTTTTCATCTTATTTACTTTCTCGGATAGCATAGGGGAGTTCTTTAAAGATGGGAACGTATCTTTTGCAGTTAAAGTTATCGCATTATCCTTTATACCATCTTCCATCACAAATCCGGTTTTCATAGTTGAAGCAAACAGGTTCTTCAAGTTTGAAAAGATCTTTATACTTGAGTTTTCCGAAGCCCTGATAAACACAGTTTTCGCGGTTTTAATGGGTCTTTATTTTAAGGATTTCAGGGCAATGATCTATTCCTTTCTGATAGGTGCCTTTGCCAAAATGTTCATATCTTACATTTTACGCCCATACTTTCCGGAATTATCCTTTAGTTTTGCATGGTTTAAGAGGATGCTCTCTTTCGGAATTTGGGTTAATTTGACGTTCGTTTTAAACTTTCTTTTAAGATATGCGGATAGGACGCTGGTGGGAAAATTTTCCGGTCAGTACCTCTTGGGAATATATTCAAACGCACAAAACCTTGCATTTCTAGTTGCCCCGCAACTCAGCTCCATGATATCAAGGGTCCTTTTCCCGTTTTTTGTTGTTTCAAGCGTTGATGAAACCGAGAGGGCATTTTTGTCTTACATGAGGGCATCCTTATTGGTTGGATTAACCTTTTTTGCCCCTATGTTCTTTTGGAGTGAAGGGGTAATAAGGTTAATTCTCGGTGAAAAGTGGATGGAGGCGGCGGAACTTTTAAAACCCCTATCCTTAGCTTCAATAATATCGATAATATCAAACACCATAAGTCCATTATCGCAAGGGAAGGGGAAACCCAACCTGGACGTATATCGCCTCGCCATAATACCCCTGGTTTTCCTCTCCCTTTCTTTATTAAATCCGAAAAGCCCCCTATGGATCTCCTGGTGCCTTACTTTCGGATACCTCTCATCCCTACCAATATGGTACTTCGGAGTTTCTTCGCTAGGTATAAGATCACACAGGATACTTCTATCTTTATTTCCCTTAATTTTCTCCATTTTCTTGCCCTTCCTTTTCCCAGAAGGCATAATTAGAATCCTTGCATCTATCTTCTCCTTCCTTCTCTCCGAATTCCTAATCTTCAAAAACATAGGAATCTTTGAGGTTTTCAAACTAAAAATTCCCAATCCCCAACTCCCTTAAAACCTCCACCTTATCCGCACCCATGTACTTTATTGCCCGCTTTCCGAACTTTAATATTGCAAAACCCTTCAGGATCCTCTCGTCCCCCAAAGCTTCCCCCCTTTCCAGAATACCCAAAATAATCTCGACTTCCCTCCTGACCTTATCTTCATCCTTATACCTCTTAAACAGATAGTACTCCAAAGATTTTCTTGGATCCTTCGGGAATTCAAATTTGCCAAAATTAACCTTCCTTATCCCAAACTCCCTTAAAGCCATCTTCAGAATGTTTGCCCTAACAAAACCTATACCCCTTATTCCCCCCAAAGGCGCAAATTCCAAAGTTAAACCAAACTTGTAAGCGTGCATGATCCTCAAAATATCTTCATCCGTTATATAAACGTACCCGTTTTCTCTAAGCGTTAATAATGCCCTCGCAAGATGATAAACATCCGAGTACGAAAATCCAAGCTCTCCCGGTGGATTTGAGATGTTGGGATAATCTATCAGCTTTCCGCTTATATACATCCAAAGCTCATCCGTTCCATCATTAGGGAAATCAAAGTCGCCATGTTCTATTCTAAACTTCAACCTAAGGTCGTGTATATTTTCCTTCAAAAAGAACTTCAGGGAGTCCTTTATCTTCTTCATATAAAACAGGGGTCTAATAGCCAAAAGAACATCCATATCGTTCTCCACCCTTCTCCTCATTTCCGCGTAAGCTAAAGGCGAGATGGAACCTTCCAAAAGAACCTCTCCAATTTCCGTAAGCTTTCCGTTTTCAATAAATCCCCGATCCTCAAGATAATTGTACATTTCTTGCAAGATTATATCCAAGTTTTTCGGAATCCTCCTTATCGAAGGAACGTTTAAAAGGAAGGATTTCCAATCCTTTCCCGCAAACTTCACCGATCCAAGCATCATAAGGGATATAAAGGAAGGGAAGCCCCAATATTCCTTTGGATCAAAGAAAAATCCCGAGGATAAAAAAGGTTGCACCCTACCAAAAGCCTTATCAAGATCTAACTTGCTGAAGATGTATATATCCGCATATCCCTCATTCTTCAACCCGTACCTACCCGCCCTCCCTTTCATTTGATATACATCTATAACGTCTGGATAGAATTTTCCCCGAAACTCCCTTACGAATATTATCACCCTATCCGCGGGTAGGTTAACGCCGTAAGCTAAGGTTTGAGTAGCTATCAAAACCCTCAAATTCCCGTTTCTAAATGAATCTTCTATCTTTTCCCTCTCCTCCGAAGGTATATCCGCGTTGTGAAATGCAACAAATTCCCCAAAGTTCTCGGGAACAAAGGGTAAAGTTTCGTTTAAAATTGGATAACCCTCCTTTGATAACCTCTCAAGGACGGAGTACCCGAGTTCCTTTTGAGGGACGAAAACTATAGTTTTTTCATCTTCCCCCAAGTTTTCGATAATTTTTACTATAAAATCCACCAGCTCCTCATTTTTCAACTTCTTTAAGTATTCGTATTTTTCCTTAAGGGGAACGGGCCTATATTCAGATTCTACCAAAACTTCCACACCTAATAAATTTGCCAAACTTTCGGGTTTTGGAACCGTGGCGGATAAACATAGGATAGGAAAGAGTCTCAGATAGTTTAAATATCCAAATATTTCCTCGATTACCACTCCCCTTTCCTTGTAAATGTGATGTATTTCATCTATCACAAATGGGGGTTTTACCCAATCTTTACCCGTTCTTAAACCGTTTGCCAAGCTCTCATAAGTGCAAACCGTTATATCCCTGTCTTCCAAGATTTCCTCGAATACATCCCCCGTCCTCAGCCCTACCCTTTCCTTTCCGTAGATTCCAACGAAAGTTCGATATATTTCGTTAGCTAAGGCTTTCGTAGGTACCGCGTAAATTCCCCTTCCCCTCATAAACAGCATTGCCACACCCGTCTTACCTGCTGACGTGGGAGCAACAACCAGAACATTTTTTCCCGCATCTTCCTTAAAGTAAAACTCGTAAAATACAAACTGTAAAGGGTTCAGCCTCTCAAACGGAAAACCCTCCGGTTTAGTATCCCCAAGCTTGAATACTCCTCCCCCCGAGTTTGTTTCAACCACAACCTCATCCCCTCTCACTTCCAAAATCTTCACGATTTTCATGATAAAAACGGGATTTTAAATTTGACAACTTTTTCTCCTTTATCATTCTCAACCAATGGGAGCCCGATATATTGATATAGAGAGTGATACGGTTGAAGGGGCACTTGAAAAGTTCCTTAAAGAGCATTCAAAGGAACTATCCGAGATAAGGTATAAGGTTCTTAGGTTGCCTGTGGGCAAACAAAAGGCTAAGGTAAGGATATTCCTAGACACGGAGGATTTTGACATACTTGACGAAATAGCGAGGGAATTTTTGCACAAGCTCGGGGTTAAGGGAAGCGTTGATATAGATGTAGACGAAGAGGGAAACTATTACGTAAACTTTGACATCCAAGAACTTGACAGCACACTGATAGGAAACAGGGGAAGGATCCTGAGGGAGCTCAACTATATCCTGAAGGCTATGGTAAACAAAAGGAAGAGAACGATAAGGGTAAATTTTGATATTTCGCGCTACATGAGGAGGAGGATAGGTAGGGCGATAAACAAGGCGAAGGCGCTGATACAGATCATGAAGCAGCAGGGGAGGAATGAGATAGTATATGATGCACCCATAATGCCCGAAGAGGCGGAGCACGTAAGGAGGTACCTAAAAAACCTTGGATATACCCTTGAAAGGTTGAGGATAAAGGAGAGGGGGATAAGATCCAACACCGGGGAACCCGTTTATATCATAAAACCGATTAACAATTGAGGGAATTTACAAAAGAGGCTGTAATTTTTGGAACCATTTTAAGTGTTCTTTTTGGGATATCAAACGCATATCTGGCTCTAAAGGCGGGCATGACGGTTTCCGCATCTATCCCGGCCGCGGTTGGTGCCCTCGCCCTCTTCTCCCTGTTCTATAAAAGGGGATCCATTCTTGAAGCAAACATCGTACAAACTATAGCCTCGGCGGGTGAATCCCTGGCAGCCGCCATAGCCTTCACCATACCCGCCTTCTTCATCCTTTCCTTAAACGTCCATCCCTATTCTCTGGGTTTTCTGGTTTTAATGGGTGGGAGTATAGGGATAATTTCCGGTATGACGTTTAGAAAGGATTTGGTTGAAAACGAGGGCTTACCCTTTCCCGAGGGTAGGGCCTGCGCTTTGGTTTTAATGAGCAGGGAAACTGAAGGGGGAAAACTGGTAATATTTGGCGCTTTGGTTGGTGGCATAATAAGATCCCTTCAGGTTTTCGGGTTTATCGCATCATCGTACATTTCAAGCTTTTTCGGTAAGGTTGTATCCTTCGAGCTTTCACCCGCGGTCGTCGGTGCTGGGGCAATAATAGGTTTTAGGACGGCTTTGATCCTTGCCGCCGGGGGAGTTTTGGGTTGGTGGGCGTTGATGCCGTTCTTTGAAGGTTCTCCTCAAGAAATTTGGAGCAAATATCTAAGATTCATAGGTGCCGGGGCTGTCCTGGTTGGTGGGATAATCGAGTTCCTTAAAGTAATTTTGAAAATCTACAGAAAACTTGGAAATTACAGGATCTTTCTCGCAATTTTGGGAGGGATAATCTTGGGGATATTAACCGGATTGGCCGTTCCGGAATTGGGCATTCTAGGTGGAATTTTTGGGGCGGTTTTTGGAATAGTATTTGCTTACGTATCCTCAAATGTAACCGCAATTGTGGGTTCTTCCTCGAACCCCATATCGGGAATGGTGATAGCCTCCCTCATCGTCGTTTCCCTGATCTTCAAAACCTTGGGTATTAATTCCATGTCTTCCGCCCTCGCCTTCGCCTCCTTCGTCGCCTCCTCCGCCTCACTCGCGGGGGACATAATTCAGGATCTTAAGACCGGCCAGATCGTGGGAGCAAACCCGAGAAAACAGTTTATAGGTGAGTTTGTAGGGATATTTACATCCTACCTTTTTATCACTTGGGTTGTGGGAATTTTGGGTAGAGTTTATGGCTTCGGATCCCAAGATCTCCCATCCCCCCAAGGCGTTTTGATAGGAACGATTACGAAGGGAATATTCGAGGAAAACGTCGACTGGAGGCTGATAAACATCGGCGGAGCAATTGCCCTCGTGGTTTATATGCTCGGTATCCCGGTACTTCCCTTTGCCGTGGGACTTTACCTTCCCCTATCCCTTTCCGGTGGTTTGCTCCTAGGCAGCTTAATTGCAAAAGTTTTAAGGAGAGAAAGGGAAAACATACTACCTTCCGGTGTAATAGCGGGGGACGGTTTGATAAGCATAGTTTTTGCAATTGGGGTTGGTTTGTTGGGCTGGGAATTTCACGAAGCAAACCCTAATACGGCAATCCTTACATTCGCACTAATATTCCTACCCTTTTTCATTCTTTGGAGGGTTATTTAGGCTTCTTTCGGCTTTGCCTTATACCCAGCCTTCTTTATGGCGGACATAACCGTATTTGTGGAAATTTCCTCTCCCCATACCTTAAGCGTTTTGTTCTTCCAGTGATACTCTATTGCCACTATACCTTTAACCTTTCTCAAATTTGCCTCTATTTTACCGATACAATCCGCGCACATCACACCTGAAACCAAAAGCTCAACCGTTTTATAGTTCGACAGATCGGCGTTTTCTAGAAAGATCGACCTGTAAATTTCCTCATCCTCCGATACCTGAGTTAAGGTGTATTCCTTATCGTGCCCGGGGCAAGCCCAAAGTGCGGAATAACCTAAAGCTATTCCCAAGCCTAAAATTATCCCCTTCATATCGTGAATTTTAAGGCTGATTCAAGTTCCTGAGCTTGAGAACAAGATCCTCAAAATCCTTCGGGACATCCCTTAAACCGTATACGTAATCCTTTAACTCCGTATCAAGTAGGGATAAAAGGGACAAAATCCTATCAAGTTCTTTATCTTCCAAACTTTCAAGATCCAAGCTTTCAAGAAACCTACCCAGTAAAATTTCCATCTCGCTTGACGATCTCCTACTTGCCAGAAACTTGATCCTCTTGACCTTCAAATTCCTTTCCATCCCTCCTTAACCACACGGAGTTAAAACCCATTTTTCCCAAAATCTCCGCAGCCCTTTCTCCTATTCCACCCCTAGGGCACCAGCAAAGTGTAACGTAAAGATCGTAACCCTTCGGGGGTAAATACCCCTCAAGAAGCCGGTCAAATGGAATATTTATTGCCCCCTTAATTATAGGATATGCTTCAAAAAAACTCTCGCTTCTTACGTCCACGAAGAGTATCTTATAACCCTTGGAAGATAGGACCTTTACGCTGTCAAGGTTTATTTGAGATAGAAGAAGGCATACCATGTGGTTATTGTGCCGTAGAGAAACAGGAGAACTCCTAAGAATATTAGAAATTTGGCCATCAAACCCCTGTAAGGCCTCAAAGTGTTGATCTCTGTCAATATTCCAAACAGACCATAAAACCCATGAAATAACCCTATACCGATGAATAAGGTATAAACGATAGCGTTAAAAATGTCTTTGGTTCTCGAAAGTACCTGCTCCCAGCTTAAGGGATTTTCCGGATGGTTCCACTCATGAAGCGTTCCTGGGGAAAAGTGCATCAGGGCTATGTGCCCGGTAAGGAGAAAAAAGAGGACGGCTCCCGCCAACATATGGAAAAACCATACCCTTCCCCCCTTCATCCTTCACTCCTCCTTCTGCATCTTCTCCAAAAGCCTCCTTATTTTCCTCATCTTGGCAATTTCCCTCTTCTTCCTTATTTCGGAGGGTTTTTCATATACTAGGTGTTTTCTGTAATCGTTGAGAATACCCTCCCTTCCCACGATCTTCTTAAACCTTCTAAAAAGTTGATCAAAATTTTCCCCTTCTTGAAGCTTCGCTCCCACTGCCATAAGAAGGTATTTTAAGGTTGGAGAAAAAAACCGTTTGTACCCCTTTAAAATCCCATATATGCTAAGGGTTTTTTCGTTTGAAAATGCGAAGGAATTCGATAAAATTGCCGAGGAAAAGGGATTTTCTTTGGAAACCTTGATGGAGGTTGCGGGAAAGGGGGTTTTTGAGGCAATAAAGGGAAGGTTTAGGGTTGAAAATTTGAAGGTTGTTGTGGTATGCGGGAAGGGAAACAACGGTGGAGATGGTCTGGTTTGCGCCAGGTACCTAGCTTTAAATGGTGCGAAAGTTAAGGTTTATATCCCTTCCCAAAAACTTTCACCCCTTTCCGATCTCCAACTTAAAAGGCTTGGGAATTTATGCGAGGTAAAAACTTACGGCGAGGAGATTTACATGGATGTTCTTTGGGCGGATTTGGTGGTGGATGGAATTTTTGGCATAGGTTTTTCGGGTAAAGTTCCGGAAGATTATGAGTTGGTTTTCAAAGCCCTTAGGAACGCAAAATACACGGTTAGTATAGATGTTCCGTCGGGTTTAAGTTCGGACGGGAGCTTTGGGGAACTTGTGGTGAAGGCGGATCTGACGGTATGTATGGGTGCATTAAAGGAAGCTGTGGTACTTTTTCCGGGAAGGAGCATAGCGGGGGAGCTTGAGGTGGTGGATCTTGGGGTACCCATACCCGAAAGTTTGGGTAGCTTTTTAATAGAGGGTAAGGATGTTAAAGGTTTTTTCCCGAAATACCTGGGAAACGAAAACAAGGGGGATTTTGGCAAAATTGTTATTCTTGCGGGTTCTAGGAAATACCCAGGTGCCCTGAATTTAACCCTTCTCGGAGCAATTAGGGGGGGTGCGGGCTTAATTTATGCCATAAACCCTTACGATCTACACATATACTACCCCGAGGTGATACCTATAAAGGGAATAAACTTTAAACCCACGGCTTTTGCCATGGGTCCGGGTTTCGACGATGATGAAGAAATGTTTTCCCTTTCTTATAAAATTTTAAAAGAATTTTCCGATGTTCCGGCGGTTTTGGATGCCGATGGCTTAAAGCTTTTAAAGCTTTATCCCGAATTCCTAGAAAGGGATAATCTGATTATAACCCCACATCCCGGCGAGTTCTCAAAACTATTTGGGGGAACTTCCGAAGATGTCGATAAAAATAGAATAAAGTTGGCAAGGGAATTCTCCCAAAAGTACAGCTCTATATTGGTTTTAAAGGGTAACCCCACGGTAATAGGGTACAAGGGTAAAATTTACATAAACGCCACCGGGAACATAAATTTAGCTAAAGGAGGAAGTGGGGATGTTTTGACGGGTCTTATAGGAGCTTTTTTGGCTTGGGGAATTAAACCTTTGGAGGCTTCAATTATGGGCGTTTATATTCACGGGCTTGCCTCCCAGCTTGTCAAAAACAGGCATTTTAGGATCACGGAAATTGCGGATAAGATACCCGAAGCCATTTCAATGCTATGAAGTTTGCGGTTTTTGGTTCAACGGGAACCTTGGGAACTGCCCTAAGGAAGGTTTTAAAAAATGCAAAGTTTCATACGAGGAAAGATTGGGACGTTGAGAACATCAAAGGAATTGAAAATTTCTTCGATAAATTCCTTGAGGAAGTTGATGTGGTGATAAATGCCCTTGCATACACGGATGTATCCGGCGCGGAAATTGAAAGGGAAAAGGCTTACAGAATAAACGTGGAATTTCCGAGGATTTTGGCGGAATTTTGCGAAAGAAACGGGATAATCCTAATTCACATATCGACGGATTATGTGTTCGATGGGAAGGTAGGATTTTATTCGGAAAACGATGAGCCAAACCCCATTAGTTGGTATGGGAAAACGAAAGCTATATCGGAGGAGGAAGTTTTGAGTAAATGTCGGAGATGTTACGTAATAAGAACCTCTTGGGTTTTTGGGGAAAACGGAAAGAACTTTTTCAGTCTTATGCCCATTAAACTTTTAAAAAATGAGGATGTTTATACCCATGATGAACAGCTCGTTTGTCCAACATCGGCACTTTTCCTGGCAAATATGATAACAAAAATCCCAGAATTTCCTGCGGGTATATACCACGTTACGGGTAAAACCCCACTAACCCCCCTTGAGGGAACCCTGATGGTAAGGGATCTCCTAAGATCCTCTTCAAACATAAGGGTATTTAAACCCGACTTGAGAATAAGACCGAAAACCTCCGTACTTTTGGACACAAAAATAAATTACGAGAAACCCTCATTTACGGATGAAATTTTGAGATTCGTTAAAACCTCTCCTTTTTAACCGCTTCCTTAAAGTCCTCCGGATTTGGGAACTTCATAAGCAGAATTTTCATCCTCATATCTATTATATCCTGCGAGGTTATGGTGGTATTCGATGCGGATATCTCCGCCAGAGCCTCATAAACCACCAAGCTCAACTTCTCGTTAATCTCAAATATACTTGAAAAAACCCTATCAAGTTGCTTCAAATCCATTTGAAAAGAATCCTTTCTTAGGTACAAAGTTAAGAATCCATCCCCCTTTCTTATTGCGACCAAAAACGGCTTACCTATCCCCTTAAAAACCGGAAGCTCGATCTTATCCCCCTTAATATCCCCCTCGAAGTAAACCTTATCGGATCCCATCACTATGTTCTTCAAGTTTTCTTCAAATTCCTCTATGATGATGTTATCCGTTGAGAATACTATCGGTTCCCCGAATTTGTGTATCAGAAAAACGTTGGCAAAAGGCGTTGAAATTATCGTATCGCATTCCCCGAAGGTTTTCGTCGAAATTTCGTAAATTTCCCCCAGATCCGCATCCCCGTACCCAAAATTTTTTCCCATCCTGGGTAAATAAACCTGTCTTGCCCCCAAAGAAATTAAAGTTTTTGCAAAAGCTTCAACTTCGGTTTTTGCCCTCACTATTCCCACCATCTCCCTAATCGTATCCTCATCCTCCTCGATAAATTCCGCCTCCAGTTGCCATCCGTTCTCCGCCGCCCCCTTTAACGCAATCTGTATCACCCTTTTTGAATATTCCGTTAAATGCTGTAAATATTTTTCGCCGTAATTCTTAAATGCATACTCAAAAATGTTCCCAAAAAGGTTATTCTCAACCTCTTCCCTACTCAAAAGCCCGTCGTACCATCTATCCTTAACCAGAAAAGAGTATGCGTAAAGTGGGACCCCTTTCAAAAAGGTTACATGAAGCAGAGGATCTTGGAAGTTCTTCCTTACCACACTTAATATACCCGTCCCTTTACTCGACACTATATTTTCCAAAATCTCCCGAATCTCCCTCAAGCTGATATTTTAAGGTAAAACCGCTTTAAAATTGACCTTATGGGTTGGTATGTTCTATCCTTTGGAAGCGTTTTAGATTATAGGGCTAAGGATGCGGTTGTGCTTTATCAAATGTTGAAATTTCAAACCAACCAGAAGGCTCAGCTTATAAGGTTATCAGGGCTCTCAGATAGCGTAATACCTTTGCCTTCCGCCAACGCGGTTGCAGTTTATACCAAACCCGAAAACCTGGAAACTTTAAAAAATCTCACAAACGCCGTACGTTATAGGAAAGCTGGAGAAGTTGAAATAATACTTCCGGAATTTTCTCCAACATCAACGGGCTCTTGGGCTTTGGATAAGATAATGGTCGATTCTTGTTGGTCCAACGGCTATAATGGTTCCGGCGTTTTGGTGGTAATAATGGATTCAGGGATAGACACATCCCACCCTTACCTTATAGGCAAATGGTCCGGTCTGTGGTACGATGCGGTGGAGGGAAGGGAAAGGCCAACGGATTCCCCGTATTTACCACACGGTACAATAGTTGCTGGGGTACTCGTTGGAGATAGCACGGGGGTGGCGCCCGGGGCAAAGATTGCCGTGGTGAGGATCTTTGGAACTTACGTTACATCAAACGAGGTTTCAACTCACCTGGGATTTTCGAAGATCCTCGAGTGGAAGATAGACTCGGGTTATAACATAAGAATTTACAATGGATCTTGGAAAACGGGAGATACCAGCGGTTCCTTGGAGTACTGGAACGATGTAATGCTTTTAAGGATGGCTGGGATAATACCGGTTTTTGCCCTGGGAAACACTTGGTATGGAAATTTCTCCCCGGGGAATTACCCTTTAGTTATAGGGGTTGGTGCGACGAATTCCGGGGATACCCTTGCGGGCTTTTCATCCAGGGGACCCGCCCCGAACAAAAACCCCTGGAACGACCCAACCTACTGGCCCTTCCCAACTTGGAATTTGTTGAAACCCGACGTTGTAGCACCCGGCGTTAGCGTATTGACCACGGATATCGGTGGTGGTTTCAGAACGGCGAGCGGAACTTCCCTATCCTCACCCATAACTGCCGGTATCGTTGCCCTTATGCTCCAAAAGAACCCATCCTTAACCTTCCAGGATGTTTATAGAATTTTAACCTCCTCAACCGACACCTTTCCCTGGGGTTCCCCATATCCCAACAACCTTTACGGCTTTGGAAGGGTGAACGCGTGGAAGGCCGTAAAAAATACGCCTTCCCCATCAACGGTTTTACCCGTCGTTGTAAGCTGGAGGATAAAGGATGGGATTTTTGATGGCTTGGACAGCCTAACGATAACCCTGAAGAATTACACATCGGATTCATCCACCGTCCTTTTCTCTTTGATTTCAGGAGATGGAAGGGTTTCGGTTAATACCCCTCCCTTTACATTCACAGTCCCACCGAACGATACTTTTTCCATAGATTTTGAAATTTACGGGAGCAGCATTGAAGATGGGGAGTATATACCATTCGTATTAAGGGCACAATTTTCCGACAGTACCATAAACAACATCTTAGTACCCTTCGGTAAAGCACCTAAGGAGTTCGTCTCCATAGATACCACCTTGTTAAAGATCTCGTTCACCAGAACGGGAAAACTCTTTAAACTTCTTTACAACGGACTTTCAAACTTATATCTTGCAAGTTTCGCCTTCGGTTCGGATTACGATAAAGTTTCGGATGCCTGGGTTGGAACCTTGGGAAACGATAGGGATTTTTACCCAACAGATACTTTCAAAACTCTACCCTTTGTACCTCAGGGATATTACATAACCCAAGGGGATACTTTCGGCCTATCTTATAATCTGTTTGGATACGGATACGGTGGCGATTCCTTTTTAAATTTCGGATTCGTTGTTAAAAATACTACGCCATTCACAATTTCGGGTTATTTGGGATTCTTTGCGGATTTGGATGTGGGAAGGCCAAGTAAAGATACGGGTTTCCTGTTTCCATCGTTAAGGTGCGTTCTGATGGGTGCAACGGATGGAAGCTTTTCCGGATATATAGGGATTCAGGCTCTAAGCCCAACCTCAAACGTTTCCTTCATACGAAACTCCACATGGTTCCCAATATCGGACAGTGTAAAGTTTTTATTCCTTAGGGGAGATTTAAACTTTGCCCCCGATACGATAGCGGATTGGTCGGTTGTACTAAGCTCGGAACCCTACACCCTAAACCCGGGAGATTCCGCAATCTTCTACATAAGGATCTTCTACTCCTCAACCCCCACCTGCCCGATCTTAACCCTATCGGAGGAGAAGCTTGCAACTAAGGATAACTCAAAGGTTGAAATTTACGATGTAAGCGGAAGGAAGGTTTCAAACTTTAAGAAGAAGGGGGTTTATTTCGTTAAAGAGGAAAGGAGGTTTAGGAAAATGATATTAAAGTGAGCAAACTACTATAAAATGTCTGGTATGCGTAGGCTTTTGTTGCTTTCTTTATTTGCTTCACCGGCATATGCAATAGGAATATGGGGAAGTTTGGGCATGGGAACGGCCTTTGGAGGGGCGGGATCTATAAGTGTGTGTGATTATACTAATCCACTACTACCTACATGTGTATCAGCAGATATAAGGACATCCGGTTCCTTAATAGGATTTAGCTCCATGGTGGGGCTGAGCTTAAGACCCATACCCCTCGCGATAGGGATCGGCGCAGATATCCATCGGGGATATCAAGTTTTTAGAATTCTCGGTGATATACAGGAACAAGAGGTAGAAGTAGAAAGACTCTATATCAAGTTTCCAATAGCTTACCATATTTCCCTCCCACAATTTACCGGTCTTGTGGGAATTTATCCGGCTGGAGTACTGTGGTACGAATTTGGTTCGCGCAGCGCTGATGGTTTCGCATTGGGTGGTTTCTTTAACTTATATTATTCCCTTGGATCCATCGGCTTTGGCGTGGAGACGTTCTTTGATTATGGCTTTGAATTTAGCGAATATGATGTATCCATTAGCGATGTTCTTCATTATGGAATAAGGCTTGGTGTGTTTGCGTACTTGGGGAAATAGTTTTTTCACGTTTAGAATATTCCACCTATGAACTTGATCGATGTTCTGGTAATAGTCACAGTAGGTGCACCTTTTATCGGTTTCCTATTAAACGGATTGTTCGGTAGATACCTCGGGAAGCTTGCGGGTTGGATCGCCGTTCTAATGCTCGCTATTTCGACGGTAACCGGCGGGATCTTGGCCTATCAAACCCTTTTCAACCATCTCGTAGTTGAAAGGGACTTTTACACATGGATATTTGCGGGGGACTTAAACATAACCGTTGGATATCTTCTTGATCCTTTAACCGGTGTTATGCTCTTCGTCGTAACGTTCGTATCCTTGTGGATACACCTTTATTCGATAGGGTATATGGAGAAGGATGAGGGTTATTGGAGGTATTTCTCTTACCTCAACATGTTCGTCTTTTTTATGCTCATACTTGTTTTGGGAAACTCTTTCGCTTTAACTTTCGTAGGATGGGAGGGTGTTGGTTTGGCATCTTATTTGTTGATAGGCTTTTGGTATTTTAGGGATGCCCCGAGAAATGCGGGAATGAAGGCCTTTGTGGTAAACAGGATAGGGGACGCCGGTTTCCTTTTGGGTATGTTTCTTGTCTTTTCCCTATTTGGAACGTTAAAGTATTCTGAAGTTCAAAATTTTGTTTTGGAAAACAAGGAGGTTTTGGCGTTTCCTTTGGGTATTGCCGCTCTGCTGTTTTTCTTTGCGGCAACGGGTAAATCCGCCCAAATACCCCTGTACGTATGGCTACCCGACGCTATGGAGGGTCCAACCCCTGTATCCGCACTAATACACGCGGCAACCATGGTAACCGCCGGAGTTTATTTGGTGGGTAGAACATCCTTCCTTTATTCTTCCGTTTCGGATGTACCGGTATTCTTCGGGCTTTCCGCTCCCCAAACCGTAGCTTTAATAGGAGCTTTAACGGCATTCTTCTCGGCAACCATGGCTCTGGTGAACAACGATATAAAGAGAATATTGGCGTTTTCAACCATATCCCAACTGGGTTACATGTTTTCCGCTTCGGGTATGTTGGGTTATTCCGCCGGGATCTTCCACTTATACACCCACGCCTTCTTCAAGGCTTTGTTGTTCTTAACTGCGGGTTCCGTCATGCACGCTTTGCATGACGTTCTTGACATACAAAGGATGGGGGGACTATTCAAAAAGCTACCATATACGGGACTTTTTATGCTTATAGGGGGACTTGCCCTTGCCGGAATCCCACCCTTTGCGGGCTTCTTCAGTAAGGATGAAATCTTAATGGCAACCCAGGAATTTCCCTTCGTTTTCTGGCTTTTGGTGATAACCGCCTTCCTAACAGCCTTCTACACATTCAGGATGTTCTTTATGGTGTTCCTTGGAAAGCCTAGGGATCACCATCTGTACGAACATGCCCACGAAAGTCCCCCAATAATGCTCGTACCTATGGGAATCCTCGCGATAGGTTCAATATTTGCGGGTTTTGTTGGGCTTGGGGGAGAGCATAGCCTTTGGGCGAAGATTTTGGAAGATGCTTTCTTCCTCCCCGAACACTTTCATATATCCCACTCCTCGTTACCTATGGTTCTAGGTTTAAGCGCCGGAATCTTAGGAATAGCCCTCGCTTACTTAATGTACGTACTCTATCCCCAGCTCCCAATCGTTTTGGCTAATACCTTCAAACCCGTATATGTTGTTTTGTACAACAGGTATTGGGTTGACGAGATTTACAACTTCGTTTTTGTCAAGGGTTTAAACTTCATCTCGAAGTGGATACTTTTCCTCCTTGTTGATAGGATCTTGATAGATGGGATCATAAACGCGTTAGCTTGGATCTCCTACGCCTTCGGTTCCCTATTCCTCAAGCTTCAAACCGCATCCGTTCGTACCTATGCCATTTGGATAATATTGGGAGCCCTGTTTATTTTTGGAATAATCGCCCTTGGGTAGATGGGGAAAGTTTATAACGTTTGAGGGAATAGACGGGAGCGGGAAAAGCACGTTAATATCCGCGATAAAAGAAAGGCTTTTAAGTAAAGGGATAAGGGAGGAAAGGATAGTAGTAACGAAGGAACCGGGAGGTACCGAATTCGCGGAGCTTTTGAGGGAAGTTTTGGCAAGAAAGGTTGAGAGGGAACCCTTAGCCGAACTGTTCGCCCTACTATCCGCAAGGCACGATCACACAAAGAAAAAAATAATTCCCGCCCTAAGGGAAGGTAAAATAGTAATTTGCGATAGGTACTTGGATTCAACCTTTGCATATCAAGTTTTCGGCAAAGGTTTGGAGTACTATCTCGTTACCCACCTAAACAAGATCGCTTCGCTAAAGCTGAAACCTGACCTTACAATATTAATAGACGTTGATCCGAAGATTGCCCTGGATAGACTTAAGGATAGAAGAGACCATTACGAAAGCTTGGGTTTGGAGTTCTTTGAAAGGGTTAGGTATGGATACCTCGCCTTAGCTAAGAGGGCAAAAAAAAGGATAAAGGTGATAGATGGAAACAGGCCTTTCGATGAGGTTCTAAACGATGCTTGGTTCTTCGTTGAAAGGTTGATATTTGACGAAGAATGAGGGTGATAATAGCCTCTGGGGGTACGGGGGGGCATATATCTCCCGCTTTAGCCTTCAGGGAAGAGCTAAAAAGGAGGAACATACCCAACGAGCTTCTCCTTGGAGGTTTAAAGGTTAGCTTTCCCGCGGGGGATTATTTTGAGTTTTCGGCCGGTGAGCTGAACTTTAAGGGATTTCCGAAAATAATAAAAGGCTTCTTCCAAACCTTCGATCCCGTATCCCGATCCGATGTGGTTGTGGGATTTGGAGGGTATCCCCAGTTTCCCCCCATATTAAACGCGCTTATAAACAACAAAAAGATATACCTCTTTGAGCCGGACGCTCGCCCGGGAAAGTCCAACATCTTCCTTTCCCCGTTCGCACATAAAGTTTTTTGCGCCTTTAGGGGGGCATCTAAGAGATTCGAAAATGGCGTATTCGTCGGAATACCGGTTAGAAAGCTTCCCATAATTAGTAAAGGGGAAGCCCTAAAAATTTTAAACATACACACATCCTTACCCATCGTTGGGATAATTGGTGGAAGCCAAGGTTCCGCCTTTCTAAACGATCTTGCCAGGTTTCTCGTAGATAGGGGCGAATTTTTTGTTTTAGCCGTGGTGGGAAAGAGAGGGGAGAATGAGGAGGGAAAAAACTATAAGTTTGTAAAGTTTCTTGAAAACGTATCCCTATTTTACTGTTCGGTGGATGTTGTTATTTCGCGAGCTGGGATGTCATCAATTGGAGAAATAGCATATTTTAGGAAGCCCTCCCTATTGATACCTTACCCGTACGCCGGAGGACATCAAGTTTTCAACGCCCTGGATCTCTACAATTTCGGGGGTGCGGAAGTGCTTTTGGAAAACGAGGCAAGGGTGGATATAGTTTTGGAAAACCTGCGAAAGATCTTCCTCCATTCGGAAAAATACAGGAAAAAACTCGAAGAATACTTTGTACCTGATGCCGAGAAGATTATGGCGGATTATATCTTGAATTCATAACCGCATTACAATATGCGCGATGCGAATAACGAAGGTTTATACTAAATTTGGAGATGGAGGAAAAACTTACCTGGCGGATGGGACCGTGGTTTCAAAATCCCATCCCCTAGTTTCATCCTACGGTGGGGTTGATGAACTAAATTCTTTTTTGGGACTTTTGAGGGCGGAACTTTCAAAAGAACTCAAAGAGCTGGATGGATTGTTGAAGGAAATACAGAACGATCTTTTCAAGGTGGGTGCGGACCTCGCAACCCCCCTAAACGCAAAACTCCAAATAAAAAGGATATCCGAGGAAGATGTAAAAAAACTTGAAAAATTGATAGATTTTTACAATTCCCATTTGAAACCCCTTGAGGAGTTTGTGTTACCTTCGGGATGTAAGGAAGCCGCACTTTTGCATATATGCAGAACCGTTTGCAGGAGGGCAGAAAGGGAACTCGTTAGAGCCATGGAAAGCGGAATTGAAATAAACATTAACGTCCAGATATACCTTAACAGACTTTCGGATCTACTCTTTGTCCTCGCAAGATGGTGCAATTATAGGAAAGGTATAGAGGAAGAGGGGGCAAGTTTTAAGTGATCTCATAAACGTTCGCCTTCAAAACCTTGAATCCAAGCTCTTTATCATACGTGAACGTCGGTATTGGAACCTCGAGGGTTATATCCCTCAAACCCCTATCGTAAATGTATTTCCATATACCCAAAAGGATTTTTTCCTCGGGAACGGTGTTCAGAAGGGCGAAGAGCTTTCCATCTCCTTCCACCAGTACCGTATAACCCAAACTCTTGTTTCCCTCCCATATCCCTATTATCTTCACCTTTTCCCTGTATCCGGAAAGTATGGACTTGAGCGCAAGCTCCCTGTGTGGGGAAAGTTTGTAGGATCCGTTTATTACATTATCGAGGTTCTCAAAACCGTTAATTTCTACCCTTACGTTAAGCTTCCTCTCCAGACTATCAAACATCTTTATAAATTCGTAGGATTTTAACCTGTAAAGGTGTTCCATCGGATCACCCTTAAGCTTAGCGTACTTTATGCTCACACTGGATATGATCTTTCCCATGCCGGAAATGGCGGAAACTGTTGGGGAATCCTCCCTTATCGGTCCTACGAGGATCTTTTTATAACTACCCCTTATGCTTTCAAGGAAAAATCTTATTCCTTGCGTCCGATATTTTGGCAAAATTACGAAATCGGAGTATGGTGCAAATATCGGATCGAACACGGGAACTACCAAGGTTTCCCTAACGGGATAATACGAAGCCGAAATGTAACCGACGGGTTTTTCGTGGATTATCGCCCAAAATATCGGCTCCCCGCCGCTATATTCCGCAGATAGGACCGACCACCTTGGGTGCATGAATATCGTTCCCGGCTTGACCTCCTCGTATATCCTTTCCCAATCTTCCAATACCCCAAAGGGTTCAACCCTTTCCAACTTTAACATATCCGAAGATAACACGTATAATTTTAAGGTTGAAAGCTCCCTTAAAGGGGAACCTTAACTTTAAACTTTTTCAAAACTTCCCAATCCGTTAAATCAAAACCTAAGGGTGTTATTGAGACGTATCCGTTTCTAACCGCGTGTATATCCGAGCCTGGAGGCATCCTAAATACGGGTTTTCCTTCAATTCTAAACAAGTTTTCCCCTTCAACCCTTACGGGAGCCTTATAAACCCTGTTTCCCAAAAACGTCCATTTAAAACCCTTAATTTCCTCAATTGGTATTGAGGGTATGTTGACGGAAAGGAGCCTAAACCCATCAACATCTATAAACTTCTCGAGAATTTTCCCCACAATTTCCCTTGCGGTTTCCCACATCATATTTTCCGACCTTTCTAAGGAAAATGCTATTGCCCTAAAACCGTACATTGCCCCTTCCCTAGCCGCAGCTACCGTACCGGAGTAAAAAACATCCTCGGAAAGATTATAGCCCGCGTTTATCCCACTTAAAACTATATATGGTTGCTGGGGAAGAATACCAAAAATCCCTATTAAAACCGCATCCGCCGGGGAACCATCCACGGCGTACCTCCTCGGACCGAACTTATAAACCCTTACATCCTTTCCTATGCTTATCCTGTGACTTGAAGCGCTTTGCTCCTCAAGGGGGGCTACCGTCCAAACCTCTCCAAACTCTCCCGCCACCTCCTCCAAAACCTTCAAACCCTCCGCCTCTATCCCATCATCGTTCGAAACCAATATTATCGGCATTTGGTTGGGAATTTTAATGTTGCAAATTTTCAACTTTAAAATACGCGCTATTTATGAGAGCGGAAGATTGCCCGTGTGGAAGTGGAAAACCTTTCAAAAAATGCTGCTATGAGAATCAAAGGAAGATGCTGGATGTTTTTCAGGCTTTGAGGGATATGGAACTTCCAACCACCACCGGAATAACCAAATATTTAAACGAATTAAGGGGAGAAAATTACCCAACATTTCACAACAGGGTTTTGGAAAGCGTAAAAAATGGAAAAATTGAGATTTTAGAAATATACGAATATTATAAGGATTTGGGATTTAGGGATATAAAGGGGGAAAGGTACTGGACGATTTACGAACTTACACCCCTTGAAAAGAGGCCCTTTTTTACGTTCGAATTTGATGGGATGAAGATTGCCTTGCCTTCCCACCTTGTCGCTAGGAGCCTTGACGAAAGGCTTGCCGTTTTGGACGCCATTGAGGAGATGGATTTTTATGAAAAGCTAAAAACCGTAAAAAATCCAAACGTATCCGTTGAGGGTTATACCATAAAGGATTATACCCTTTTGGTACCCCTATCCGCCATGAAAAGCTTCGACAGTTTTCTGCAAAAAACTCATAAAATAAATTTGAAAGATGGATCGACGGGCTACGTCCTTTACGTTTCGGATTCCGATCACAGGGTCCTTCCGAGAACTCTACCTTCCCCCAAATTCTCCTTTTCGGATATTTTAGGAATATACGTGGTTACCATAATAGAGGGAAATTACTTTTTAACATCTTATTCTCAAAGCTGGGCAAGGGTGGAGGTGAATTACCAAAACTTGAAAAAATGGGTTGTTTCGGAGAAATATATAATTTACCGGAGGGAAGAGGGAGAGGTGAAGGTTTCGAACTACAACGAGATAGCGGATTTTTACTCGAGGATAGATGAGTACGAGGTGGAGGGTAAGGCTTTGGGAAGGTGGAAGGAGGAGGATGGGAGGTTTTACGTTGAAGTTCTCAAAACCTTCGCATTTGTTGAGGCTCAGCTTTCAAGGTGGAGGGGAGTTTCCTTTCCATACAAAAATCTCCTAAGGTATGATCATGGAAATTGAAGAAATTTTGAGAAGATCGAGGAAAGGGATGATGACGGTTTCCCAGATAGCTAGGATCGCGGGTCTAAGCAAAAAAAAGGTGAAATCCCTCTTGAGCGTTCTAATAAGGGAAGGGAAGGTGGTAAGATATGGGAAGGGTTATGCCCTCGTCGAAAAAATTGGAAAGAAACTTACGGGTAGGCTTGAAATAAAGAGGGGTGGGTTTGGCTTTGTGATAACCGAAGAGGGAGATGTTTTTGTTCCAAGCTGGGCGCTAAAGGATGCGGAGGATGGTGATTTGGTTGAGATTGTGGTTTTACCGGAGAGGGGTGAAGGAAGGGTTCTTAGGGTGGTTGAGCGTGCGAGGAAGTTTTTCGTTGGGAAATATTTGGGTCATGGAAAGGTTGAGTTGGAAGGTTCGAGGGCGGGGATTGTTGATGCAAAGATAAATAAGGGATTGAAGTTAAAGAAGGGGGATATAGTACTCGTGAAGAGGGGCGAGAAAAATTGGAGAATAGTTGAGGTTAGACCCGACGATTACGATATAATCATCAAAACCTTCAACCTTCCCGGAGAATTCCCAAAAGAGGTGTTAAAGGAGGCGGAAAACGTTGATTACGTTGAGGATGAAAGGGTGGATCTAACGGATGAATTTACCATAACTATAGACCCAAGGATGGCGAGGGATTACGATGACGCGATATACGTTGAAAGGTACGAGAAGGGTTGGATCTTGAAGGTACACATAGCGGACGTATCGTTCTGGGTAAAGAAGGGCAGTTATATGGACAGGGAGGCGTTCAAGAGGGGAAACAGCTTTTATCTGATAGAGAAGGTTATCCCGATGCTTCCTCACGTCCTTTCCAACGATCTCGCCTCCCTATTACCCGGCAAGCCTAAGCTAACCTTCACGGTTGAAGTCAAAATTACCAAAGATGGCAAAATCTTAACCAACACCGCAAAGTTTTACAAGAGCAAAATATTCTCTTGGGCTAGGCTAACGTACGAAGATGCACAAAGGATTTTGGACGGATTTTTACCGGAAGATAAGGAGACGGTTATATACGGGGATGCTTTGGGGGCGGTTAAGAGGGTACTGAAGGAAGCGAGCAATCTTGCTGAGGTTTTGAGGGCTAAGAGGGAGGAGAGGGGAAGCATAGACTTTGACTTACCCGAGCCAGAGTTCCTCATAGAAGGTGGAAAAGTTCTTATAGTTTCCCCAAAGGAGAGGCTATGGACGCACAAAATTATCGAGGAGCTTATGATAACGGCAAATACGGTGGTGGCTCATTACTTTACAAAAAACAAAATACCAACACTTTACAGGGTTCATCCAAATCCGAAGGAAAGAAAAATAAAAGAGTTCATTCGGTTTGTGGAAAGGATCCTTGGAAAATCGTTCAAGAACAGGAGGATCACGCCAAAATTTTTGAGCGATATCCTCAAGGAATTCTCCGGGAGACCCGAAGAGAACCTAATAAACTACCTTCTTCTGAGGAGCATGGCAAGGGCAATATACTCACCCGAAAACGTTGGTCACTTTGGCTTGGCACTAAAAGATTATCTACATTTTACATCCCCAATAAGGAGGTATGCGGATTTGGTAGTTCATAGGCAACTTTGGGCATCCTTGAAAGGTGAGAATTTACCTTATACCCACAAGGAACTTGAAAGTATTGGGAGACACCTTTCTGAGATGGAGAATTTAGCGGAAGAAGCTGAATGGGAGATTTGGAAGCTAAAAATATGCGAGTTTATGGAAAAGAAGGTGGGCAAAGAGTTTGAAGGGATAGTTACGGGAATATCGGATGAGGCGATATTCGTCCAAATAACCCAACACCTAGCGGAAGGATATATACCAATACGATCCTTCAGAGGTGCAAGGGTCGTACCCATACCTAAGGAACATTACGCAATGCTCTTTAGAAAGAAAAAAACGGAAAAGATAACCTTGGGGGATAAGGTTTTGGTGAGGGTAAAAAGTGTTGATAAGTATGCGAAGGATATAGTTCTTGAGTTCATAAAATTTCTGTAACCGAATTATAATAACCGCTTCATGAAGGTTGGAGCCCTGAGAACTTTGGACGAGGGGGAGGAGGTGGAACTGAAGGTGGTGGTAATGCTAAAAAAGGAGAAAAAAAGGTATAAGGTCTTTGACAATTCGGGAGAAATTTGGCTGGAAAGCACCCAGGAGCTTGAGGAGGGAGGAGTTTATAAGGTAAGGGGTATATATAAGGGGGGAGTTGTGTTTGCTGATGAGGTTGAAAAAATAGAAAATCCCAATTGGGAGGAATTTTTACCGGTATCAACAACAATAGAGGAGGATGAAAAAAGATTTTGGATCTTGATCGAAAAAATATCGGATCCTACCCTTAAAGTTTTTGCAAAAGCCGTCTTTGAACCCTTATGGGAAACATTTAAAAAGGGGGTTGCCGCAAAAAACTATCACCACGCGTATATAGGAGGATTGCTACAACATTCCGCGAACGTGGGAGAAATATCTTATAATCTTGCAAAATTTTACAATCTTAACGCGGATTTGGTACTTTTGGGTGCCCTCCTACATGACATAGGCAAGGTTTGGGAATTCGATATATTCCCAAAATTCGAACACAACAAATATTATTCAAAGTTGGGACATATATTCCTTGGGGCTTACTATGTAAAGGAAAAGGCGAAGGAGCTTAATCTACCCAGGGAACTTGCGGATGAACTTGTACATATAATCCTTGCACATCACGGGGATTATGTGAAAGGTTCTCCCGTTGTACCCAAAACCCCTGAGGCCCTTCTCGTTCACCTTGTTGATAACCTCGATGCCCAGATGAACCATATTCTTATGAGAAATGAAAAGGATAGGTAGGTGGTTTATCCTGAACGGCAAAAAATTTTACTTTGTTAAGCTTGGAAGTTATTTTGAGGTTTTTTACAACGGTAGGGTTTATAGGGTGGGGAAGGATAGGGAATTTAAGCAGGTGGAGGAAAAGAGGGAGGATGAGATAAGGTCACCTATAACGGGTAAAATTGTAGCAGTTAAGGTGAATGAGGGTCAAAGGGTTAAAAAAGGGGATCCGTTGGTGGTAATTTCCGCAATGAAAATGGAAATAATCCTATCTTCTCCGGATGAGGCTGTTGTAGAAAAGATCTTCAAAAAAGAGGGTGAAATCGTAAACAAGGATGAGTTGGTAATAAAGCTTTCCTTCCTTGAAAAAGGTTGAATTCATAGCTTACGAAAACCTTTTTAGGATAAATGTCGAAAGTTCCTTGGAAGAAAAGTTCGAAGTTTTGGAGGAAATTTCAAAATATTACCAAAGTTTCCAAAGGTCTTGGAAAATTTGCGCTTATGAGGGAAATAGAAATTTGTTCTTTCCCAAAAGGGGAATCCTTGAACTGAGAGGGGACGCGGATAAATGGATGGTCTCCGCGATATTGGGAAGGATAACAAGAAATTTGTTCGCACCAAATGTAAAGAATTATCTCATCCTTCACGGGGGGGCAGTGGAAAGGGAAGGAAAGGCCGTTTTATTCTTAGGCGGGCACGCCTCGGGAAAAAGCACCATGGTATCCGGATTTTGTCAAAAATCTTGGAACTACCTCTCCGAGGATATGGTTATGATCTCCCTTGAAAACTTCAAGGTTTATCCCTCCCCACCCATAAGCCCAAAGTTAAAGAAATTTAAAGTTGGAACGCCTGCCGAAATTTCCAAAATTTTTATCATAAAATTCGTAGGGGGGAACCAAACAAAAATTGAAAAGGTTGAGCCGTATGAAGTTTTCCTTTATATAACCCAGAACTCCGTAAATCCCGAGGTTTTTGAAAATGGGGTTCTTTCGGAAATTTCAAGAATATTAAAAACGGTTCCTCTGTTTAGAACTTTTCACTCTTCCTGGGAAGAAATCCTTCATTACCTTTCGAAGATTTCCTGAACCTTCCCATCCACCACCAAGACCCCCTTATCCTTCCACAGCATCATCTTTCCAAAGGAACCGCTCGATACAGAATAAACCGTATCAACCCTCTCGGGTTCCCCAAAAACCCTTAAAACATCTTCCTCGCTCATACCCCACCTAACTTCCCCGTTCGAAATGGATCTTTCCCTGTAAAGATCTATCAACCTTTCATAATCCCCCTTGTATGCTCCCGCCATTATCGCAGGTTGTAAAGCTCTGGTTATATATTCTAGGGAATCGGGATTTTCAATCTTCCCCATCTTCCCAAATGCGGATTTCAATATCTGTTTGTAAGCAAATATGGAGTTTGTCCAATTTTCGTCAAATTTCCCAAAGTCATACAAAAAAGAGATCACACCCTTCAATCCCTGGGCGGCTTCTATTAGGGAATCCAAGGGCATTTCACGGTAATTTAGACTTAAGGCTATTCTTATTGCAAGATCCAGGATCCTATCGGAGGTTGGATCGAGTGAAATCCTTTTCCTGAAATTCGAAGAAGATAGGCTATCTCCTATTTCCCTTAATACGGAAACGGGTTCCCTCTCCGCCCTCTCTTCCCAAACTTCCAAAAGCTTCTGCCCGGAACAGCCGAAGAGAATAAAAGCGATCCACCAAACCCTCATATCTCCCTTGATTTCTTTATCCTACCTTCAACCACGGGTCTTACCACCCTTTTATACCTCAAATACTCCTCCAAAACGTCGTATATTTTCCTCCCCGTATCCCTTATGTTTTTCAAAGTTTTGAAAACTATATACTCCCCACCTCCATTTATAAGGTAATCCGTTGAAACGAGAAGGTAGGTCGAATCTTCATGAAAGGGTTTTCCATCTACCTCGAGAATCCTCACCTTGGCTAATGGAAGCCTATAAGTTTTCTCCCCTATGCTATCCAAAGTTATCGAGTCCCTTAAGGTTACCTTTACGCTATCTTCAAATAGCCTATCGTTGTTGTATAGTATTTTAACTCCGGAAACGTTGAATATAGCATGATGTCCGTTGAACCCAACCCCCAAAATTTTCAAAAGATCCCTACCCTTCACCTCACCGTACATAACCACGTTTGGAAATGGAACAGCCGAATAAACTTCCTTCCTTGTTATATTTCCCGTCTTGAAGTTTGCCCTTATTCCACCCGCGTTGTAAATTGACACGACCGGATAATTCTTTTCCCCCAGTTTTTCCATAACGTACCACCTCAAAGCATCCGATATCAGGTTACCCATGGAGCTCTCTATGAAACCCCCCCTGTTGAACTCCCCTTCGCTCTTTGCCACCACCTCCCCGTATATCCTATCAACCTCCCTTTCGTATATCGTCAAAAGGGAATCCACGAAAGGATCCGAAGGTACCCTCTCGGCCGTCAAGGTTATTATTTTACCCTTTATATCAACGATCTTTTTGTTCTTTTTGTCATAGACAATTTCAACCACCCCGAGGTTTGACATGTGGGAAAACGCCTGAACTATGGCCGTAGAATTTACCCTTGAGAACTTAGGTTTGTAAAGGCCGGTGTGGCTATGCCCTCCAACTATCAGATCTATCCCCCTTACACTGTCCGCGTTTCTAAGATCGTGCCTGTAACCCGTATGCGTTAAAGCTATCACTATATCCGGCTTTTCCCTTTCCCTGAGCTTTGGAACAAACTCTTTCACAAACGTGTATTCCCACTTTACATCAAGATCCGGCATGTTCGATGGAGGTACCATACCTTTTAGCCAGTGCGTTATCAAACCGAATATTGCTATTCTAATACCCATGGTATCTACAACGATATATGGTTTTGCGAAGGATGGGGGATTTCCGGATGTATCAACCAAGTTGGCGGATAAAAGGGGATATTTTGCCCAACTTGCAAGGGAATCCAAAATATCCCTACCAAGATCAAAATCGTGATTTCCAACCGCCGCGGCGGTAACACCTATATAGTTCATTATCTCTATGTAAAGCTTCCCTTTTGTCATCTCCCCCAAAACGTCCCCTTGGAAAAAGTCCCCAGCATCCAAAACCAAAACCAAAGCGTTTTCTTTTTTTGCCCTTTCCCTGTACTTTTTAACCATATAAGCTAAGGCGCGGGCGTTTGACAATAGAGGTGGAAATTCAGGATCCAACCAGAACGCCTCGTTATAACCCATATGCCCGTGCGCGTCGTTCCAATGCAAAACATAAATCTTCAAATGATCCAAACTTGCAAAAAGAAGAAGCATAGTGAAAATTTTAGGGTTGATAAGAACAAAATAAAGCCTCAACCTTATAATTCCCATCCAAAGGAGGTGAAAGGTGTTTGATATAAGTAAGGTTAGGAACATAGGGATAATAGCGCACATAGACGCGGGTAAGACTACAACAACGGAGAGGATCCTTTATTACACGGGAAGAAAGCACAAAATAGGCGAGGTGCATGAGGGCGCTGCAACTATGGACTGGATGGAACAGGAGAAGGAGAGGGGTATCACCATCACCGCAGCTTCAACCACGTGCTTCTGGAAGGGATACCAGATAAACATCATAGACACGCCCGGACACGTGGATTTTACCATAGAGGTTGAAAGGGCGCTTAGGGTTCTCGACGGTGCGATATTCATACTTGATGCATCCCAAGGTGTTGAGCCCCAAAGTGAAACTGTCTGGCGCCAGGCGGAAAAGTACAAGGTCCCAAGGATAACCTTTGTCAACAAGATGGATAAGGTTGGAGCGGATTACTTTAAATCCATGGAATCCATGGAAAAGAAGCTGGGAGCCATTCCCTTGCCCATGCAGTATCCCATAGGCGTTGAATCCGAGTTCTCAGGCGTGGTGGATCTTGTAGAGATGAAGGAGATAGTATGGTTAGAGGAGACCCTAGGCGCGAAGTATGAGTACAGGGAGATAAGGGAAGAAATAAGGGAAGAGGCGGAATTTTGGAGGAACGTTTTGATCGAAAGGTTGGCGGAGGTGGATGAAAAGATCCTAGAGAAGTACATGGAAGAGCAACCTATATCAAATGAGGAACTTAAGGAGGCGATAAGAAGGGTTACGCTTGCTTTCAAAGCCGTACCGGTTTTTTGCGGTTCCGCATATAAAAACAAAGGAATACAACCCCTCTTAGACGCGGTTATAGATTATTTGCCTTCTCCTCTGGATAGGGGAGCGATAAAGGGTAATACACCGGATGGGAGGGAAGTATACAGGGAACCGAAAGATACGGAACCCCTTTCCGCCCTGGCATTTAAAATCCAAATGGATAAGTATATCGGAAAGTTGGTTTATGTGAGGGTATACTCCGGAGTGCTAAAGGCGGGAAGCTACGTTTTGAACGTGAATAAGGGAAAGAAGGAGAGGGTATCAAGGCTGGTTAGGATGCATGCAAACATGCAGGAGGAGGTTGGGGAGCTTAGGGCTGGAGATATTGGGGCCGTGGTCGGTTTGAAGGATACGATAACCGGCGATACGCTTGCGGATGAGAACAACCCGATACTCCTTGAGAGCCTTGAAATACCCGAACCTGTAATTTCTCAGGCTATAAAGGGAGTATCGAAGGCGGATGAGGAGAAGCTATCGAACGTTCTTATCAAGCTCGCCGAGGAGGATCCTAGCTTCAAGTTCTGGGTTGATCATGAAACCGGAGAGACTATAATTGCGGGAATGGGAGAGCTTCACCTCGAAATAAAGGTGGATATAATGCGCAGAAATTATCTCTTAAACGTTGAGGTTGGTCCTCCTAGGGTAGCATACAGGGAAACCATAAAGAAACCCGTATACGGAGTTGAGGGTAAGTTTATCAGGCAGACGGGAGGTAGGGGTCAATACGGGCACGTTATAATAAACGTTGAACCCCTCGAGAGGGGTAAGGGATTTGAGTTTGTAGATAAGATAGTTGGGGGTAAAATACCCAAGTCCTTTATACCCGCCGTTCAAAAGGGAATTGAGGAAGCTTTAATGAAAGGTGTCCTTGCCGGTTATCCCACGGTTGATTTAAAGGTTGAACTTGTCGACGGTTCTTACCACGAGGTGGACTCATCCGAGCTCGCCTTCAACATAGCGGCAAAAACCGCAATTTGGGAAGCCCTAAGGATGGCAAATCCCGTTCTCCTTGAACCCATAATGAGACTGGAGGTGGTAACACCGGAGGAGTACTTGGGAGATACGATCGGAGATATAGGTTCAAGGAGGGGACATATAAAGGCTATAGAGGATAGGGGAAACGCCAAGGTTATTACCGCATTTGTACCTCTATCCGAACTTATGTCCTATGCCAGCGATCTGAGATCCCTGACGCAGGGTAGGGCATACTTCGTCATGTTCTTTGATCATTACGAGGAAGTTCCACAAAACATAGCCGAAAAGATAATTGAGGAAAGGAAGAAGGAACTTCAAAGGGCAAAATGAAATTTAAATGGTTGAAACTCAGCGACAGGATAATCAGGCTCGATAGGGTGCACGAGTTTTATGTTAAGAAGGGGGAGGATGGAAATTTCTGGGTTATGGCAAACATTTTCGGATCGGAACCCGCATTTATAGATGTTTTCCCAACGTATAATGAGGCGGAAAGATTTTTAAACAACCTCTCGTACTCCTTAGTTGAGGAAACATTAATAGACGTCGAAGAGATAAGGGCAAGGATGGAAATGGAAGATGGAGACTTTCAAGAGCCTCCTTTTTAGATCCTTACCTTTCATCCTTTTGTCCGTAATTTTGGGCATTGTTGACCTTGCGGTTAAGTTTTGGATTCTAAAAAGTTTTCCATACCTTCAACCCGTTGAAATTTTGGGAAATTTCTTCAGGATAACCCTGGTTTTGAACCCCAACACCGCCTTTGGAATATCCCTTGGTGAAAATTTCCCTTACGCCCCAGTTTCCGGAGCTTTGGCCCTTTTCGTTCTCTATCTTCTCGTAAAGGAGAAAAACATCTTTTCAAAAACGATGTATTCCTTAATATTGGCTGGAGCCCTGGGAAACATAACGGATAGAATAATAAACGGTGCGGTTGTGGATTTCATAGATTTGGGAATTGGAAATCTTAGATGGTTCACGTTCAACCTGGCGGATGTTTTCGTTTCTTTGGGTATTGCCGGTTTGATAATAGGGGGTTTTATCGTAAAAAATGAAAGTTTTCGTTCTTACGGCGGAGTACGGGAGCGGGCATACGATAGCGGCGAGGGGAATTGAGGACGCCCTAAGACAAAAGGGTTTAGAGTTTCATTCCCTTGACGTGGTTAAAGCCGGTGGAATATTGGAAAAACTCTCATCCTGGGTATTTGAGGTGATGATGAGGAGGGGGCACCTTGCTTGGAAACTCTTTTATTACAATCCCATACCATCGTCAAAGCCCGTGAGGAAAATTTACGAGTTTGTATTTAAGGATAAGTTTATGGAACCCTTGAGGAACTTTAAACCGGATGTAATAATAAGCACGCACTTTATAACTTCCCTGATAGGTTTGATATACAAGACGAGGTTCAGAACGAAGGTTTATACGGTTGTGACGGATTTTGTGGCGCATCCCCTTTGGGTTTGGGAGGGAACGGATGGATATTTTGTAGCCCTTGAGGATACAGCCCTCAACCTTGTAAATTACGGAGTCGAAAGGGAAAAGATCCACATAACGGGGATCCCATTAAGGAAAGCCTTTTGGGAGAATGTAGATAAGGATGCCCTTAGGGATAAGCTTGAATATCCTAAGGATCGCACCGTTATCCTGTTTTCCGCCGGTAGTTACGATTCCGTTCCCATAGAACCCATAATAAGGGGGTTGAAAGATGTGGATAGGATTTTCATCGTAGTTCTTGCGGGAAAGAAAAAGAAAGCTTACGAAAAATATAAAGCCCTCCTAAAAGAGTTTAATATCGATGGTGTAGTTTATCCATTCGTGGATTTCGTACCCGACATTATGAGAGCTTCCGATATTTTTATAACGAAGGCTGGAGGTGTTTCCGTTGCGGAAAGTTTAGCCGTAAATCTTCCGTGCATTTTCATAAGGAGTATGCCGGGGCAGGAGGAGGGAAACGCGGCGGTGGTTGAAAAATACGGTGCTGGAATCAACGCTCATACTCCCGAAAGGGCTTTAAAGTTACTTCTTGAAATTTTAAGGGATAGATCAAAGCTTCAACTTATGGCTGAAAATGCGAGGAAAATTGGAAAACCCACCTCATCCCTTGATATAGTTGAGATAATTTCCCAAGAATTCGGAGAAAGAAGGGGATAAATGGGCATCCGAAATACTACCATCAAACTCTATGATACCGTTGTCCAAATATGTCACCCTTTTCCCGAACCTCCTAATCAGCTCAAGATCGTGCGTTATTATGACGGTAGTTGCCGAGAGCTTATCCTTCAATTCTTCCATAAGTTCATATATCATCCTCGAGGTTAATGGGTCCAAGCCGCTTGTAGGTTCATCGTAAAAAATATAGCTTGGGTTTGTTACTATAGCCCTTGCTATTCCCGCCCTCTTCCTCATCCCACCCGAAAGCTCCTGCGGATACTTGCCCTCAGAACCCTCAAGTCCAACCATCCTTAATGCCTCAAACGCTCTATCGTAAGCCTCCTTTTTCCCAATTCCCATCTCAATTAATGGTAAAGCTACGTTTTCCAAGACCGTCATCCAATCGAACAAGGCTGAATACTGAAAAACGTATCCAAACCTTTTCCTCAAACGGTTTAACTCCCTATAATTTAGCCTGTCAACTCTAAGATCGTCAACCCATACTTCCCCGCTATCCGGCTTTAAAAGTCCAACTATGCACTTTACCAAGACCGATTTCCCTATACCGCTTTTCCCCACTATCAAAACCGTCTCACCGTCTGAAATTTCCAAATTTACCCCCCTTAATACATGGTTCTTACCGAACGATATCTTGAGATCTTTTATCCTTATCACTTCTTAGATTCTCCAAAACACCTTCGAGTTTCTCCTTAGCGGCCTTATAACCCGCATAAACGATCTCGTCATACTTTGAGAAATCTAATATGGAGGTTACACCCCTAAGGTCCGGTTCTATGAGAATATCGGGTTTTTGCGTTTCCAAAAGGTAATTTACCAAGGCACCCTGCGAAGCCATAAACCACGCAACCAAACCATTTAGTACGTTTTCCCTTTTGAAGGCTAAAGCCCTACCCAAAAAAGGTAAGATTCCCCTTTTTCTGTGAAAATGCGGGAGGGAGGCGAACATTTGCCCTTTTGGGAACCTCTCAAGGACGTTTATCGCTATAACAAAATCTGCCCCCAGTTTCCTCGCTATCCCTATCGGTATGGGATCTACTACTCCTCCATCCATAAGGGTTAGGTTTTCCTTCTGGAAATGGATGGATTCGTAAACCCCCGGCAAACTTGCGGATGCCCTAAGGGCGGAAACCAAACTCCCCCTATCGAGTATAACCTCCTTTTGGGATATTATATCGTAAGCGTTTGCCGCAAACTTTATCGGCATATCCTCTATTCTTATTCTTCCAACCAACCTCTTTAGTAATTTCTCAAATTTCGAAGAATCGTAAAGCTCCGTAAGGGAAAGGCTGGGCTTCAAAATCTCCTTATCCGCATCCCTAGCAATTTCTCTGCCTATATCCTCTATGAGTTTCGAAGAATACCCTGCCGCATATACACCCCCTATTATCGCCCCCATGCTACATCCCACTACGATATCCGGTGTGAATTTCTTTTCGAAAAGGTACTTTATTACTCCTATATGAGCCAAACCCCTCGCCCCTCCACCCCCAAAAACAAGCGCAACTTTCATTTAAAAAAAGAGCGGGAGACGGGATTTGAACCCGCGACCCCCTGCATGGCAAGCAGGTGCTCTACCGCTGAGCTACTCCCGCCCGAAGCGTATATTATAAGGGTGAGGCAAATTGAACCCTCCCAATCAAGTGGTTATGGGAGACCTTTTGCGAGCCTTCCTTATTAGGGGCGCCAATATAGCCGCTCCTACCGCTGCTATCGCTAAAGTTAAAACTAACCTTTTCATAATATTCCTTTCAGGCTTATAATACAAGATAATGATTTTAGCTGTTCTTTCAAGCGTGCTTGACAGCATAAAGTTAAAGATGGAGGGTATAACATCCTTTAGGGCGGGTATTGAGCAAACGACCTACGTTCAGATGAAAAAGACGGTTTATAGGGGTGAGGTTTTCATTAAAAGACCATCCTTCTTTAGGTGGGATTTAAAGGAACCCGAAAGGTACATAGTTGTGGCAAACGCCGACTCCAGTTGGATTTTATATAAAGGTGAGTTGATAAGCCAAAGTGTTCCTTACAATCTGTCCGATCTTTTGAAGGGAGACTATTCCGGTTTTGAGGTTAAGGAAATTAAAGTGAGGAATGGATGGAAACTCGTCTTAACCTCACCCGAGGCGGTTGGATTTGACTCGATCGTGGTTTTCATAGGTAGGGATTATCTGCCCAAATCTCTGAAAATTTACAATTTTTCCGACAGGATAGAGATAAACTTTAGGAATGTGAAAACCAACATAAACATTCCCGATAGCCTATTTTTAAAACCCAAGCCTTGAAGATAGCGGATTTACACCAAGATATCTTGCTTTCCGGTAAAAACTTGAGGGAAGTTTTTGAGGAGCTCTTTGCTTCGGGTTATAGGATCGTGGTTGCCGTTGTTTTCCCGGTTTCGGGGGGAAAGATATGGGAATTTGACGAGGTTTTGGAGGGTGTGAGAGTGTATAAGGAAAACTTGGGAGGAAATGCGAAAATCCTTGAAAATTTTTCGGATTTGGATGAAAATATTTTAAACGTTATAATCGGTCTTGAAGGCTGCTACTTTTCGGACATTAAAATTTATGAAAAACTTTACGAGGAGGGGGTTAGATTGTTCGGGCTTACGTGGAACATACCCTCAAAGGTTTCGGGATCATGCGAAGATGGTAAAGGTTTAACGGATTTCGGTATTGAGTTTATAAGTTGGGCTAAAGAAAGGCGCGCGTTGATAGATCTGGCCCACTCATCTTACGATGCGATCCTTGGCACCCTGGAAATTTTTGAGGGTGCGATTTATTCTCACGGTGGAGTCCTAAAGAATCCAAAGAATATGAGGAATTTAAATTTCGAAATTGCCGGGGAAATAGTTAAAAAGGGAGGGGTGGTGGGCTTGGGTTATGGGAAACTTTTCTTTGAAGGATACGCGAACATTTTTGATGTGGCAAATAAAGTGGAGGAGTTAATCAAAATGTTTGGTAGCGTAGTATCGGGCTCGGATTTCTTCGGGTTGGGTGGAGATAACGTTATAGAATGCTTAGAGGAACCTAAGAAAATTAAAAATCTCGCAAAACTTCTACCTAAGGATATCCAGGAAGACTACCTTTGGAGGAACTTTTCAAGGTTTCTCTTAAGCTTCGGAAGCACCTCGTCTATTAAAGAAGGACCATAATGCGCTAAAAAATCCGGCTCGGTAATGATAGCCGGTATATCCCCAAACCTCCCCCTTAAATTCCTCCTTATATCTTCCTCGGAATACTTCCTTTCGGGTTTTGGTTCGTAAATTATCAAATCGGGTTTTAGGGATAGGGTTTCTTCATCCTTAGGTTTAAAGTATGATTCAAGTTTGAAAGAATACACGTTTTCAAGCCCTATGATTCTTAACGCGTTGGTTATATAGCTGGGACCTCCCGCCGTTATCTCCCCTCCTAAATCTATCTCATAATAAACCCTCGCCATCACGTTTGTTTCCTTTATAGAGTTTAATACATCGATGAGTTCAATTGTGAGATTTTCCGCAATTTCAAGCTTTCCGGTTATTAATCCCACCTTCCTCAAATTCTCCAAAATTCCAAAAACCGAATTTGGTAAGGGTAAAACCGCAGCGGGAAATCCCCTGTTTAAAACCTCAAGTGCCAACTTCCTCTGAGCTCCGGTCGTAAGGAAAACAAGATCGGGTTCCAGATTATTCAACCTATCCCACAAAACGTTCAAGTAAGCTCCAACCCTAGGAAGTTTTGAAGTTTTATCTCTGGGCCTGTTGCAATACAAGCTTACCCCAACCACCCTATCTTCAAGGCCCAACCTAAAGAGGGCGTCGGTGATGTCGGGTGCGAGGGAAACTATCCTTTTGGGTCCTTCGGGTAATTCGACAAAGTCCCCCAAAATTTCCAAAAAGATTTTCATTAGAATTCGAGGGATAAGTTTAAGGTGGGAGCAAAGGGAAGCTGGGGAACCGTCCTATATTTACCCTCTACATTATCGTAATATACCAAAAATACGTTCTTGCGGTTGTAAACGTTTATGACCGTAAAGTTCCAAGAACCTCTTATCCTGCCCATGTTTAAACCTCCGCTTACGAAAATATCTAATCTGTGGTAATCCGGATACCTTCCGTTTTCAGAGGGATAACCCGTATGATACCCGAAAGAGAATCCGAATGTCTTACCCTTAAGGTTGAAGGATTGTGATATACCCAAGGCGTGGGGTGCATCCGTGGGCGTTATGGGTTCCCTCTTCGTATAGGAATACCACAAGGATATGGAACTTCCAAGAAATCTCCCGTTGTAACCCAAATTTATTGAGTAAGATCTTCCCGTTGTATCCCTGAAGTTTTGGTAAATCCTCATGTACCTTCTGTAAATTAACTGGGCGAAGGCGGAGTATCTCGAAGTTCTCCTAACAACCTCAAATGATCCAAAGTACGCCCTCTGCGGTGGGTATGCGAAGGTGTAGAAGGATGGCATAAAGTAGTAAAACCTAAAAAGCCCCTCTCCCTCCATAGGAAATCCATAAAAATTGTCCTTAGTTAGTGAAATAAGCCCCCTTACCGAGATTGCATCGCTTAAGAAGAATTTGAGGGATAGGTTGGGATCAAAGTACCTACCATCCGTCCTAAAACCGGTGGAAAGGTTAAATCTACCCAAAGGTTGGGTAAGCTGCGCGTAAAGGTTGTTTAAAAACCTTCCTACACTATCGTACCTGCTTGAGGAAACGTATTTGAGATCGTAGTATTCCGATATTAAACCTAGATTCACCCTTTCCCCCCTTATCTCCGACGAAAAACCGTATAACCTTATCGGATTATATGAAATATGGGCGTTTACGAGGGCGCTATTCCGGTAATCCGCCATATAAATTTTCGAGTCGAAAGTTCCCCTGTTATAACGGGCGTAAGTGATCGTGTTTGCCCAATTTGCGTCTATTTGTGTTCTTTCGGACTTAAAGTTGAACAAACCCTTCGAACCCAAAAGGGCAAACTCAACTTGCCCTTTTCCAAACTTAAAAAATCCATCGTAAAACTGGTATGGTAAGTTTCTCCCTGCAAGTAGGGATATATAACCCAAATGGAAACCTCGAACCGAAAATGCCAAGAAGCCATCCCCAAGATCCTTGATCGCTCCACCCTTGGCGGAAATGAAGCTTAGGTCAAAAAATCTCCTGTTTCTTACGTTGGGTTTCGATATACTGTTGAGAAAGACAAAGCCGGATAAACCGAATATACCCGAGGTGTGAGGTATAGGATAAACTTCCGCAAAGGAGAGCATGTTTACATCTAGAACCGAGGACAATCCCCCAAGATGTACGGGATTGAAAACCCTTATACCATCAAGGAAGAAGGGAGTTTCCTCGGGTGGAGAGTTTAAAATGGAAACTTTTAAACCCAGATCGCTTGAAAATTTTGCGGAAGGAACCTTCGATATTACCCTCACCGGATCCGGCTCTATGAAGTTTGGAGAATTCCTCAAAATTTCGTAGCTAACCCTGTAGGGTTCAAAGGTATTCTTTTTAAATTCCTCATCTTCCGACGATACGAATATCTCTGGAAGAATGTAGGTTTTTGGTTTCAGACTTACGAGAATTAATGTGTCCGAAATCAGGTTTATCCTCAAAGTTTCGCTTTTGTATGCAACATGGGATAATATAAGAACTTTTTCCCCTTTTGGAAGTTTGATCCTCAGATATCCGTTCCTATCCGAGTAAAATGACCTATTTTCAGGCAAAATTTTCAGATAAGAGTTTGGCTCGGTTTTTATCTGTAAAACTACCTCAAGCATAACCATATATTCTAAGATCGTACAAAAATGGACACATACACCGCCCAAAGGAGGTAACCCAAAAGGAGAAAGGTGGAATTGCCGGTTGATAGGTACAAATAAGCCATTGAGGAACCAAAGATGTTCATAAAGAAATTTAATGCTAAAGCGATCCTATCTCCAAACCTCTTTGAAACCTTGTGATGTATGTGTTCCTCATCCCTCTCAAATATGCTTTTTCCCCTTAAAATCCTCCTAAAAAAAGCCAAAGTTGTGTCTATAAATGGAAAAAATAGTACCAACAACGTGGCCTCAAAGGGAACTTGTATCTTAAAGAATCCCCAGCTTGCCAGAAAACCCAAGGTGTAAGATCCAACGTCACCCATTATTATCTTCGCGGGAGGGGAGTTGTAGAGGAGCAAGCCGGTTAATATACCGGCAAGAAAAATCCAGAATTTGTCTTGGGAAATTAGAAACAGGAAAGCAAAAATAACAATAGAGGTCGAAAGCAATACCCCATCCTTTCCGTCTATTACGTTGAAAGAGTTGATAAATCCCAGTAAAAAAAATAGCCAAAAAATCTGGTTAAAACCTTCAAAAAAAACGTAATATCCGAAAAGGTTTATGGGGGGAGGTTTTAATGCGAAGATTAGGGAAATAACGCCAGTCAAAGCCAACTTTATTCTACCATCAAGCCCCCTTATATCGTCGTAAATTCCCATAACCGATATTGTCAAGATCACCAATATTATCCCCAAGTCCCCCAGGAAACTCCAAATTAAAAACGGTAAGAGCGTTATTCCGGCACCCCTGAATTTTTCGGAGGATTTATCTATAAAGAGTTTTGACTTTTCCACGAACTTCCAAAATAAATACCCCCCAAAAACCCCATAAATTATCGAAGAAAATATCATTAACTATTCGCTTTGGATTGGCTGTTCTTGTTCCTGTTGTTCCTGTTGTTGCTCCCCTCCTTCATCCTGGGGTGCCTTGGGCAGATCATCGTACCAAATCCTCTGGACGTAAGTTGCAGGATAATGTACCCTGTGGCAACCCGTGCAGTTTGCCCTATAAATTTCATTTAATGTTCTCCTTAAAACGTCCTTGTTTGGTATAGTTTTATTCGCCTCGTTATCCAAATCCCTTATTAAGGTTGCTATCGTGGGGGTTGTGAAAAGGTAAGGATCTTCATCGTGGCACTTTGAACACAAGCTTTGATTGTAGTTAAACCTCTTCACAAAGTTTTGTACGTTCCTTCTGAGCTCCGTTTTCGATCCCTTGTCTATTGCCCTCAGTATCGTGTAATAATCTTTGGTGAGGTTTTCCTTAAATTCCCTGTAAGGCATATTCTTACCTATTAGGGGATCCCTTACCTTGAAGGTTGCCATGTTCATCTTCATATCCCTGGTTGTCCAGTAGTACCTAAAGTAAACTCTGGGAATCTCCTGCACATGGCAGGATTTGCAAGAGTATTCAATTTTTTCTACGAGTTTTTTTACTTTGGGATCCAGACTTTTGGTGGCGCCTATAGGTAGAACCGTATCCTTCTTTTGATCCCTTGAGGTATCGGCGCTATCCTTAACGAAACCCAAAATCTTTCCCAATTCCTCCACCTCGTTTATGGCAAACCTATCCTTCCATTCCGGTACGAGATTGGCAACAAAATTATTGTAATCCCTAAACCTCAAATAGGAATCCTCCAAAACTTCCATATCAACCGCATTTATATCCACTACCAAGTCGTAAAACCTTCTACCAAGGGTATCCATGTAAGCTTTGTAGTTTTTACCCTTCTTGGCGACGGGGGGATAATAAGAATCGAGGCTCTTTGGCGGCATATCAAAGTTGTAAGTTTTTGTTTGATGGGTCTGTTGCACCTCTTGTGTTTCTTGGGCAAGGAGGATATAATATGCACCACCTATGAAGAAAACGGGTAAAATTATAAACAAAGCTTTGCGCATAGGTGATTAGTATAAAGGTGAATTTTCGGTTTTAAAATACCCGCCTATGTTATCCTTTACGGTTGAAGCGGACATGTTTAAGGAGGTTTTAAACAGGGCGAACAAGTTAATAAGTAAGGCGAAAAGGAACTTGTTCATATCCCCCGGGGTGCTCTTGAGGGTTAGGGATAGGAATTTGACCGTTTTTGCAACCGATATTGATAGCTGGATAATTCAAGACATGCCGATATACGAGGGAAATGAGGGGGAAGCCTTTATACCCATAGCTGAAACCCTGAAGCTGGTTAAAGGGTTCAAAAAAGCAAGTGCGATAAGGGTGGTGGAAACGGACGATGCGATAAAAATTTTGGGCGAGGGCACCGAATCCGAGTACGAAATAAGAAAATACGATCTTGGGGAGTTTCCAAATCCCCCGGATTATACTATAACCGACGGATACGCTATAAACCTTAAGGAGTTCGTTGAAGGTTTGGATCTTGTGGGTTGGTGCTCCGCCGAAAACGACAGTAGGGTGTTCTTAAACGGGGTTTACTTTCACAGCGGGGGTGGATATCTAAATTTGGTGGCATCGGATGGGACAGTTTTGGGTAAGGTATCCACCATGAGATTTGATGGAGAAATAGAGGGTATAATACCCATAAACCTTTTGGATGTTGTAAAATTAATCAACGAGGGCTCGGCGGTTATAAACGTTGAGAACGGCTACTTTTACCTTACCACCAACACCGAGGGCGTGAACGTAAGCCTTCTGATAAGACTGATAAACGAGGAGTATGCCAATTATGAAAGTCTCATACCGTTTGAGTTCATAGCGGGTGCTACGGTAAACAGAGAGGAGCTTGAGGATGCCGTGGAAAGGATCATGAACTTTCTACCGGAAACTGGGGAAGTTGGAGTGGAGATCCTTGAAGGCAAACTCATTCTTTCAACCCTATCTTCGAAAGGTAGGGGTTTGGAGAAGGTGGATGGGGATACCTTTGGGAAAATAAACGCGAAAATGTTCGGAAATCACCTTAGGGATATAGTTAAAAGTTTGGATTATGAGAGGATAGACATAAAGTTTTCGGGTTCCAGCACTCCTGTTTATATATCCCCCTCGGGAAGCGATGAGGTTATATTTTTAACCGTACCTCTTACGTGAAAATTAACATAGTTAAAGGCCTTGGGGAAAAAATTCCCATAAGGAAGGCTTATGGGGATGTTTTGGAGGAGATAGGTGGGGATAGGAGGGTTGTGGTTTTGGATGCGGATTTGGGGCAATCTACGAATGCGGCAAAATTCAAAGGAAAGTTCCCGGAAAGGTACATAGAGCTCGGGATCCAAGAGCAAAATATGATGGGTATTGCGGCGGGTTTGTCCGCGGTAGGTCTCATACCTTTCACATCCTCCTTCGCAATATTTTCAGCTGGAAGACCCTGGGAACAAGTAAGACTTTCAATAGCTTATTCAAATTTTAACGTGAAAATCGTGGCGACGCACGCGGGTATAGCAACGGGGGAGGATGGGGCATCACACCAAATGTGCGAAGATATAGCCCTAATGTCCGCAATACCCGGTATGGTGGTATTATCACCTTCCGATTACTTCTCAGCAAAAAGTGTTTTAAAGGCGGCTTATAGGTACGAAGGATATGTATACGTTAGGCTCGTAAGGCCATCGAGCCCCACCATATATCCCGGTGAGTTTGATTACGAGATTGGAGAAGCGGTGAAGTTAAGGGATGGAAAGGATTTATCGATTATATCAACCGGACTTCCCGTACATCACGCCATAAAAGCCTCAATTGATATGGAAAAGGAAGGGATAGGTGTAGCCGTTTACGACTTTTTAACCGTAAAACCCTTGGATGGGGAAGCTATAAGGGACGCCGCAAAGGCAAGCTTTGGCATATTGGTAATTGAAGATCACGTTATGTGGGGAGGGTTAGGTATGGCGGTCGCACATTTTCTTGCAAAGGAAAGGATCAACACACCCATACACTTTATAAATTTGGGGGATAATTTCGGAAGATCGGGAAAGTACGAGGATCTATATAGAGCTTATGGTTTGGATGCGGAGGGAATAAAAGGAAAAATTCTGGAAATTTTGAAATCAAATGAGAAGTAGGGCTATCTCATCAAAAACGTGCAGGTACTCGGCTTTAACCCTGAAATTTCCCTTAACCTCTTCAAAAAAATTGACGAAAGATGAAATTTCCCGAAAATCCATCTTTCCTATCCTCAATCTTAGGTAAATCTCCTCGATCCTTTCCTTCCTTTCATCCAGAGGGTCGTACTCCCTAGGTGGAGGAAAGTTCCTTAGGTATAAGTTTAACGATGGTAAATTTCTATACCTAAGTTTCTCTTCGGGTTTGAAGGAAGCCGCCGAAGGTCCAAAACCGACATATTTCTCCCTTGTCCAATATTTTAAGTTATGCAAACACTCAAAGCCCTCCTTCGCAAAATTTGAAATCTCGTACCTAAAATAACCGTTTCCCTCCAAAATTCCATCCCTAAGGATATAAAAATCCTTCAAGTTTTCCGGAACCTTAAGTTTTCCCTTTTTGTACAAATAACCGTAAAGGGTTTTTTCTTCTATTTGAAGGGAGTAAGCTGAAATATGATGGGGAGAAAGTTTAAGGGCAATTTTAAGATCCTCTTCAAAATCCTTCAAGCTTTGACTTGGATATGCAAAGATGAGATCGATGTTCGTATTAAAGCCAAAGTTTAACGCTCTATCCACCGCGTCAATGCATTCCTTTACCGTCTGCCACCTTCCCAAAACTTTTAACCCCTCTTCCTTAAAAGTTTGTACCCCAATGCTTATTCTGGTTATTCCCAACCTTTTCCAAGCTTTCAAATTTTCCACTTTTACATCCTCCGGATTTGCCTCCAACGTTATCTCCTTCACCTCCGGCTTGAAGGTTTTAAAAATTTTATCAAATATAATCTCCAACTGCCTAGGTTCTAATATGGAAGGTGTTCCCCCTCCAAAATATAGCGTATCAAAATATTCCCCTTCATACTCCTCCATCTCCCTGAGTATCGCAAAAACGTATTTATCCCATACCTCCCCAACCCTCCTATAAAAGTCACAGTATGGGCATATCCTTCTGCAAAATGGGATATGTACGTAAATTCCCATCATAAGCTTTAAACTTTTTTAAACTTTGCCACAAAAAAACCCTCGGTTTCCGTCCTGTGAGGATATAACCTAACCGTCCCCTTTATACCCCCCTCCACCTCTCCGATCCCAAGTTTTATTTCCTCCACCTTTGCGCCAGTCAAACTTACAAACCTTTCAACCACTTCTTCGTTCTCCTCGTAAGTTAATGTGCAGGTTGAATAAACCATCTCACCCCCATCCTTCAACATCTCGAAGGCGGATATTAAAAGCTTTAACTGGATTTTAGCCATCTCCTTAACCTCCTTAGGAGACCACCATTTTACAACTTCCGGATTTTTATGTAAAGTTCCAAGCGAAGTGCATGGAGCATCCACAAGGGCATAATCAAAAAAGTTTCTATAAAACCTTACGAGTTTTTCACCTTTATGTATGCTTATGGCTACGTTTAAGCATCCCAACCTCTCCACGTTGTTTACCGTTGCCTTAGTTCTTTCCATGCTATAATCGTTTGCGAGGATAAAGCCCGTATTTTCCATAAGGGAGCTCAAAAGTGTGGTTTTTGAACCGGGTGCGGATGCAATATCCAAAACGAACGAATGCTTCCTGGGATTTAAAATTTGGGCGGGTAACATGGATGCAAGATCTTGAACGTAATAGTACCCTAAAAAGTGCTCAAGGGTCTTGCCCAACTCTGAAGGGTAATATTCAACCTTGAAAGCATAATCCAAAACCGTATCCCTGAGAATAAACCCTTTACTTTCAAGCCTCCTTTTCAGATCCTTTGGAGAAATTTTTAAAGTATTTGCCCTTATGTAAGGCCTGATCTTGTGCGAAGTTATATAACTTAAAAATTCATCCAGTTCCTCCCCCAACAACTCATGAAGCGCGGAAAACAATGATTTGTTTGCCTTTATGTACTCGAGCATAGTTCCTCAACCACCCTTTCCATTTCCATTCCCCTGGAACCTTTAACCAAAACCACATCATAGTTTCCGTTAAGTACAAATTCCGAGCACTCCTTATGACTCCTCGCTAAAAATGTTTCCAAACCGCAGGCTTTAGCTTCCTCCAAAACGAACCTTGAAAGTTCCCCAAAACCTACAACTGCAGATATCCCATAAAGGCACATCTTCCTTCCAACCCACCTATGCCAAAATTCCGCCTCTTCTCCAAGTTCAAGCATATCCCCAAAAACAAAAACCACCCTCTTCCCCTTGTAAACCATATATACGGACCTCAAAATGACATCAACGGATATAGGATTTGAATTATAAACGTCGCTTATAACCTCAAAATTTCCACACCTAAACCTTTCCATCCTCATCCTCTCACCCCTGTAATCTTTCAATATCTCGGCAACCTCTTTTAACGGCAAACCCATAAGCTTTGAGAAGGCGGCAACCGCCAAAGCGTTCTCCGCAAATCCAAGATGCGGGTAAGAAATGAAAAATTCCACCCCCTCGAACTCAAACCTAACACCATCTTCCGATATTCTCAAGTTTCTTCCCAGAAAATCCGCATTCGAGAATCCATAAGTGTAAAACCTTCCATCCGGAAAATAGGGTGATTCGGAATTTATCAAAATTATCCCATCGGAAAATGGTATTGCGGAGTATTCCTCCATAACTGCATTCCTCGTACTTCCAAATCCCTCAACATGTTCGGGTCCAAGGCGTGCGTATATTAAATGGTTTGGCCTTGATATTTTTGCCAGCTTACCAATTTCTCCCACCCTATTTGCCCCAATTTCCAGGATCCAAAAATCCTCATTTCCATTTGCCTTGATAATGGTAGTGGAAAGTCCTATAAAGTTGTTGAAGCTCTTTGGAGAATATGTAATTTTGTAAAATTTTTCAAAAACCCACGCTAACATGCTTTTTGTCGTGGTTTTCCCCGCGGCACCCAAAACCCCAACCACTTCACCCGAAAAATTTTCCCTCTTATACTTTGCCCATCTTAAAAGTGCGGAAACCGTATCCCCAACTACCACACAGCTTGCGTTAAACTTTCTCTCACCCAGAACGGCAACTGCCCCCTTCTCCAAAGCCGAAAGTGCAAAATCGTGCCCATCAAACCTTTCCCCTCTTATTGCCACGAATAGCTCCCCACCTTTTATTTCCCTACTATCAATACTTATATCAAAGAACTCCATATCCCTTCCAAACATGCAGCCCTTAACTATTCTTCCCAACTCCGATAAAGTCATCCCAGGATCCTCTTTAACCTCTCTTCTATCTTCTTCTTTATCATATGCGCAACGAGCATATTCCTATATCCGTCCTCAGCGGGAACCGCAACCGGCTTATCATAAATTACCGCATCCAAGAAAGATTTTATTTCCAAGCTAAGGGCATCCAAAGATGTATCAACCGGAGGGAAATAGGGTAAAATTTCCCCGTCTATCCTCTTTACCATCTCAACTTTTTTATGCAATAGGTCCATTGAAAGGTAATTTTCCTTCGTGAAAACCCTAAATTTTCTCATTTTTTCAAGGGATATCCTGCTTGCGGTTAGGTTTGCCAATGCCCCCGAAGGGAACTCCAACCTAACGTTCGCTATATCTATCTCATCCGTAAGAACGGGTACCCCTATTGCGCTTATGTTTTCCGGAATTTCGTTTATTAAAGTGAGGGCAAGGTCTATATCGTGGATCATAAGATCAAGGATCACGTCCACGTCCGTTCCCCTAGGGTTATAAACGCTCATCCTGACACTCTCTATAAAATATGGTTTTTCGGATATCAGGTTTTTTGCGGATAGGAACGTGGGATTGAACCTCTCCACATGTCCAACCTGAACCTTAACCCCCTTTTCTTTTGACAATTTCAATATTTCTTCCGCACTTTTTATATCGTCGGTTAAAGGTTTCTCGACGAAAACTGGCTTTCCCATTTCCACACAAAATTTTACGATCTCGTAATGTGTGGTGGTTGGAGAGGCACAAATAATGGCGTCGGATTTTTCAACGATCTCGTCGAGGGAACCCGTAGGAATTGCACCAAGTTCTTCCTTAGCTTGATTCATCCTATCCGGATTTATATCCCAAACGAAGATCTCCTCAACCTCCCGAAAGTTTTTTAACTTTGAGACGTGTATAAAACCCAGATAACCCACCCCCACAACCCCAACCCTCAATCCCTTTGGGGACAAGCGGGGACGACGGGATTTGAACCCGCGACCTCCGGCGTGACAGGCCGGCGTTCTAACCAGGCTGAACTACGTCCCCAAGGTGGATATTATAAGGGTGACCCGGATGGAAAAATCCGAGTCTTTCACCTTTATAATATTCGTGTAATGCTGTTTTTGCTCTCGTTGGTGATAAATGAGGTGGGAAGCATGGGGGTGGATTCAGGGTGGGTTGAGATATTCAACAATGGTGGCACACCTTTAAATTTAAACGGGTACTTTTTAATCACAAAGAACAGGGTTGTTCCCCTGTCCGGTGTTATAAATGCGGGTGAGTATAAGGTTTTTTATGTTGGTTTAAGCATGAGTTCGGATAGTGTAATTTTAAAGAACGGATCCATAATTTTGGATTCCTACTCTTGGATCTCCCTTCCAAGCTCGGGTAGCGTGGGTAGGTATCCGGATGGAACGGGGGATTTCAGGATCTTCTTGGTTCCGACTCCGGGAAGAAAAAACGAGCTTCCATCTTCCCTCGACGAACAATCTTGGGGTAAAATAAAGGCTTTGTTCGGTCCAAGGAGATAGTTGGCCATCCCGTTTTGCAAATACTTCAAAAATTGCCCCGTTTGTGTATATCAGGATCTTAAGTACGAAGAAAGTACGAGAGTAAAGGCAAACATTGTCAGAAAGTTTTTTGATTTGGATCCAAAGGTTGTTCCTTCTCCAAGGGACAAGTTTTATAAGTTCAGGGTAAATTTGAGGGCGAAGAAATTGGAATCGGGAAAATTTTTGCTGGGTTATACCCAATCAAAGGATCTAATTTTTTGGATAGATATATGCCCGATTTTAAATCCAAAGATAAACGAAAATTTACGCTTCCTTACCGATAAGTTCGGATCAACAAGAATATCCACCTGGGATCCAATAGGGGGCGTCGGAAAGCTTAAGGGTTTGACAGTTTTAACCGACGGGGATACCCTTATCATATCGATAAATTTAAAAAAGGAGCTCTTCTTGAAGGAATTTACATATAGTATCCTTAATGAAAATAAGAGTTTCGTTGGGGTTTGGTGGTTTTGCGATAAAATAATCGGTGGAAGGGGTGAGATGTTCTTGGGTGTTAGAATAGAAGGAAAGGTTTTTAGGGTTTCACCTTTTGGATATTATCCAGATAACATTCATATTCTACCCAAGATATGGGATGTTTTCTCGAGTTATAGGGAGGTCTTGGCGATAGGAACCGGGATAACCTTCCCTCTCGAATCCGTTGTAACATACATTGATGAGAACGCTTTAAACGTGAGGGAGGTTGAGGAAAATAAAATAATATATTTCTCCCCGGCTAACCTTGAAGCCTTGAGCCCCAAGATATACCTATCAAACTATCCTAAGGATCATAAAATCATGGCTATAAACCTTGACGGTTTAAAAACCAAGCTTCCGGATGATTTTGCCGGAAATTTTGAAGAGGTGATATTGTTTGGAAGTTTGGCGGAAAAAATGGCGAGATTTATAAAGAGGTACAACTTAAAACCCCAAAAGGCTTTTATATTTGATATTGAACCTTACACAAAAAGATATCTACTTTCCGTCATCTCAAGGTCGTAAAAAGCCAACCTTCCCACATAGTATTCCTTCCATCGTATGAAACATAACTTCCAAAATTCTTGTACTTTAACCCCAAAGATATTCTGTATCCCACCTTTGAAGTAAAAACTCTAGATGAGTGCGCATCTTCATAAAATTTTAAACCGCTTTCCGTAAAAGAGTATAGCCTTAACCAAAATTTTCGATGACTTACCCCAATAAAAGTGCAACCTTTACATACCCCTGCAAGGAGGTTTCCATAACTTATGCTGAGCCTAGGAACCTGAAAATATTCCACTTTCAACGAGCCTTTTTCCTTCAAGAAATTAAAGTAAAACTTCCTGTCTTCCGAAGAAATTCTGAATCCAACTCTAAAATCCGCAAATTTCCATCTATACCAAAGGGAAAAACTGGTCCTTTGGTTTCCCTCGTACCAAAAGGGTTTTCCATTAAAGATCCTTATAAAAAAGCCTCCCTCCCTCGAATATCCCTTAACCCCAAAACCGAAGGCATTCCTTGAAAGTGCCCCCTCTAACGAAAACGGACCGTAATTTATGTAAGATATTCCTCCCGAAACCTCCGATCGGCTTAAAAACACCCCTCCCCTTTCTCCCAAATAACCCCCTATTATTCCCGATACCGAGTACTTCACAAAAAACTCCCAAATAACCCCCTATTATTCCCGATACCGAGTACTTCACAAAAAACTTTCCCAAACTAAAACCCAAAGATGGACTTGAATTATAAGAGAAACCTATACCCGCGTTGTTCGAATAATAACCTCCATACCCCGCAAATCCCAAGGGAGAGAAAACCTTTGAGTTCCCAAAGAAAATCCTAAAAAAACCTTCGTTTGAGAAGAAAAAAGAGGTATCCCTACCCAAATAAAAGCTATACGATAAACTTTCGTTTCTTCCCGAAGATGAAAATCTTACACCCGAGGAACCCACCTTTAAAAACGTCTTATGATACCTCTCCCTACCAAAATAAACGAAGTTTTTTAGATATTCAAGCTCATACTCTTTCAAATTCGTTTTTCTGAGAAGATCTTCCCAATCCTTGTAAGGTCTCCTTGAAAGGATTATGTCTATCTGGCTGGGGGTAAGGAAGGGTAGGGCTTCAAGCTCGTACCTATAACAGGCGTTTATGTTTACAATTTGATATGTAAAGCTTTGAAAGCTTTCAATTTCAAGCGTATCGGGAAGAAAGGGGAACATCGGAAAATTCTACCCCAGTATAATACTGGGAATAATGCTAAGACTTTTGTTAATAGTTGGAGTGTTCGTTGGAAATCTCCTTCTTTCAAACTTTCACAATCACGATGGAATTTTTGAAAACCAGAGTTGTCCCGCTTACGTGATCTCCCATAATCCCACCTTGGCTACGGAACTTCCCGGTATGGTTCTTAACGAATTTCAACTTTTTACTTTGGAGGAAAAAACTTTCAAGACTTTAATTTTTTCCAAGATAAACTTTGTAAGCCCTCCCTCAACCAGATCTCCCCCAACAAGCTAAATTCTCGGGTTAAATTTTAGGCTTTAAAGGTTTTTAAAAAAGGAGGTGAAAAATGATACTTATACTTTTGGCGGATAAAGTTTGCGTTAAGGATGAGGGGGGAATCCCCATATATGGAGCATACGTTAAAACAAACAAGGATTGGAGTTTAACCGGTGGAGACGGGTGTGCGGATGTTAAAAGGGGTGATAGCCTTTACGTGAGCAGGATAGGATATCTTCCTTATAGGGGACCTTTTAAAGGGGAGGTTACATTAATTTCCTCCCCCATAAAGCTTCATCCCGTGGAGGTTAAAGTTAAAAGTTTCACAGTTGAAAACGGGGATTTTTATCAACCCTACGGTTTTAGCGAGGTTGGAGTATCCACCTATGGAACGTCGGCGCTTAGCAAGTTAAACATAAGGGGTTTCGATAGGAAGAGGTATGAGGTGTTCTTTGAGGGCTTTCTTATATCCGATCAGTCCAACTCGGAAGATCACCCAATGGGCATAATTCCCACAAACGAAAACTTGGGGATAATAAAGGGATCATCGAGCGGAATTTTCGGCGGGAACTCTATGGGTGGAGCGGTAATAATCGAAAGCGAGAAGCCTCATGAAGATTTCAAGCCAAAGCTTAACCTAAGCCTTAGCAACCTGGGAATTTACACAGATATTGGCGTTTCAAAAGGTGGGGGTAAAGGTTTTGATATTGTTGGGGGATTTAAAGGGTTTGGAAATTTTGTGGAGAACTCCTGGGATACGGCATTTTTCGGAAAAGCAAAACTCTTTTATGGCAATTTTCAAGTGGGGGCGTTCTCAAAGTTTCAAAGGTTTGGTATACCCCTAGAGGATGCAAATTCCCAAAACCTCTTCCTTATTACGTTCGTAAAGTTGGATCCTATAGGTTTCTCATACCAGTTAAGCGACCAGAGGGAGTTTGAGGAGGAGGGTCATGTACATCTCCACCACGCGAGAACATCGTTAAGGGAAAACAATTTTCAGCTCACCTTTTTAAAGGGATTTGGAGGTCTTGAGGTGTACTCGAGGGCTTGGTACGGGATCTTCCATACGGGTAACACTATCAGGTATTTATTTGCATCGTTGAGGTACGATTATCATCACCTTAGGGGTGGAATAAACCTGCAGTTTGGGGATCATCCCTTCCTTTACGGCTTTTTCTTCGTTGGCGATTATCACTTTAAAATGTTGAACACTTCAATATCCCTATCAAAGTCCTATAGGATACCGGATCTTTACGAGAAGTTCTTTGAGGGATATCATCACGCCCTCGGAAGGTACGACATAGGAAACCCCGACCTTAAACCCGAGGAATCTTACGAGATACAGCTTTCCCTATCCGCAAATTTGGATAACTTCATCTTATCTATAACCCCCTACTATAACAGGGTTTTCAATTATATATACCCTAAGCAAATCAATGGGGACACCTTCAGGTGGGAGAACGAAAAAAACGCGGACTTTGCTGGGGTTGAGGCAGAAGGCAATATTGTCTTAGGAAGGAACCTCCTGAAAATCGGAGCTTATTATCCTAAGCTAAACGTACCTATTCCAAATACTCCAAAACCCGAGGTAATAATTACTCCAAAACCCGAGGTAATAATCCTGGCGGATCTTAACTTTTTCAACTTCAAATTTTCCCCATCTTATAGGTGGAACCGCGCGGGTTTCCACGTCTTAAACCTATCCCTTTCAAGATCTTGGAACTTTTTAAACCTTTCCTTCGGTATAAACAACCTCCTCGATCAGAATTATGTGGAACCTACATCACCAAGGCGGGTACCTCAGCCACCGAGAACGTACTTCCTTAACGCTAACTTCATCTTACCATAACCTTTAAGATCTTACCGTTTAACATCCGGAGAGTACAAGTCGGCATACTGCCCATCCGATACTAAAACCACGTTACCCATTATTACAACACCCCCTTCCTTTAGCCTTTCTTTTATGGATATTGGATAGATTTACGAGCTGACTATCCGCAATAACCGCATCCCTGTAGTAATCTATGTGGAAAGTGTGCAAGCCCGTTGGAGCAGCGGGAGGTACGTTAAACGTTATCGTAAAGTTAAACGTATCCTCGGGAGGTGACAGGGTTATACCGGTGTAATATGGGGGTGTAAATGTTACCCATGATGCGTAGGCTGCTTCCCTAACTACAGGCCTTAACGTAGAGTCTATCTGTCTCGCTATTGCGCTACCCCTTACTGTGGCGATCCCATCCGCCAAAGTGTCACCCATCCAGTATTGCCATGCAGGAAGATAAGTTGTGTAGGATGCGCTCACCAGTATTATAGTCTTTATTCCGTTCGTCCTCAGATCCCTAAGCAGAGGATACCATAGTATATCGTCTGAATTTCCGGCAATTCCATCCCTTCCAGGATCTACACCCGTATTGTAAGAATAAGGCCTTGATGGGCTGTACAAATCGCAGGCGTGTGGTATGTTATCAAGCCAAAAGAGCACAAACCTTGCGCAGGATGTCCTCCATCCTATTAAATGTATCTTATGTTAAAGGTCTATGGAGCGCATAAGCAAAATCTCCAGATGAAGGATCACCGTAAGTAGCGGAATATCCACAATAGTCGTAATAAACTGGGTAATCGGAGTGTGATGCAACGCCGAACCTGATGTCAGCCCATTATAGCGTTTGCGTTCGCTTGAGCGTAAGATAGCTCAAGAAACATGGATCCCGTTAGGTCGAAGACGAACATCACATCGGCGCATGCGTATGTTGCAGGGACACCAATATTACAGGTGCTATTACCCATGAAAGCGTCCAGACCATAGTTATTTCACAAATCTAAAACCCCTTGGAAAAATCTCGCTAAGTTTTAACTTCTTGAAACCGTTGTAAATTTCCACATCATCATGCGCAAATTCCAACATAACCTGTCTGCATGATCCGCAAGGGTAAACCTCAACTATCTCCCCATCCTTCGATGCTATGAGTATTACCTTTAACAGTTTCCTGTAACCCTCCGAAACCCCCTTAAAGATCGCAACCCTCTCTGCACAAACCGTTAATCCGTAAGAGGAATTCTCTACGTTTACGCCAAAAAACTTTCCGATTTCCCCCCTATCGTTTTCCATAACGGCGCAGGCGGAAACCCTGAACTTTGAATATGGAGCGTAGGAGTTTTCGAGGTTTTTTATTACATCCTGCAAGATCTCATTTAAATTCAAAGTAAAAACCTCCCCTAAACGAAAATCCGAGATCCGTATGGTACGAGGAACCTATCAAGAATCCGTAGTTATCCCTTCTAAATTCCATCCCAAACCTCGGGAAGCCATCGATATAACCCCCGAAAACGGAAAATGAACCAAAATCAAACAAAGTGGAAAGGAAGACATCCCTCTTGAAAATAAACCTCCTCCCATCCCTCGAATAACTGAATCCAAAATATAACGATGGTATCCCGAAATCCTTTCCAAGCCTCATCTCCAACTCGGGTAGCGCAAGCTCCCTTCTTCCGGTATTCCAAATTATTGGAGAAGTGGTAACGTTATTTATTCCCGCATATCCGTGAATCTTTCCAAAATATCCCAGAAAAACATCCATTCCTCCACCACTTCCCCAAAAGTTTAAGAACTTCGCATAAAAGAACTTCGTTTTAAACCCGTATACAACTTCTCCCTTTTCCCAAACCGCGCGCAGGGATAATTTGCCCGAGAGGAAGTTTGCCCTCCCCACAACTTCCGGTTGGTTTTCGTAAGTTAAAAGTACTTCCCCGGATCTATAAGCAACCGCCTCCAAGCCCACACCCCCTAAGGAAACTATTCCTCCCCCCCAAACATCCCCGGGAACTATACCGCTCGAACTTCTGTTTTATTCCGAACGGTGTGTTGTGAAAGATTCCAATTTTCGAAGAGAACTCCACAACATCATAAACAAAATTTACGAACTCCAGGGCAAACATCATTCGAAGGTGGATTTTAAGACGAAATAAACCACATCCTCGTAGGATAAACCCATATGCTTCGCCTCGGCGGGAAGGTCCGAAAGGTCGGTCATACCGGGTATCGTGTTTATCTCAAGGGTATATACGTCGTCGGAAACTATGAAATCCACCCTTGAAAAACCCCTACAATCCAGTTCCCTGTGAAGTTTAAGAGCTATTTCCTGGGCTTTATCGTAAAGATCGCGTGGTATTTCCGCGGGTATTATAAATTCCGTCTCCCCCTTGCTATATTTCGCTACAAAGTCGTAAAATTCCCTGTTTTTTACCCTAAGTTCCAAAACCGGAAGGGCGAAGGCGCTTTCCCCGGTTCCCAAAATCCCAACCGTTATCTCCTTACCCTTTATGTACTTTTCAACGAGTGTATCCCCAAACTTCTCCAAGTTTTCCTTTAAAGATTCGAGAAGCTCATCTGGACCTTTACATATTTTTGTCCCAACGGATGAGCCTTCCGACCTGGGTTTTATTATCACCGGGTACCCAACCCTCTCCGCAAATTCCAGAGCATCCTTCAAGCTATTCCTCTTTCTTATTAAGACAAATTCCGGCACCTTTATTCCCAAGCCCTTACAAACCAACTTGAATATGTACTTATCAATTCCCACCGCACTTGCCAAAATCCCGGAACCGCTGTAAGGGATCTTTAGGGTTTCCAGAAAACCTTGAACCGTACCATCCTCGCCGGGTTTTCCGTGCATCATGATAAGGGCGATGTCTGGGGGATCCTGGGAAATTTTTTTGATATTTTCGCCTACAAAATCCACAATTTCCGCCTCTATACCCAAGTTCTTTAAGGCTTTCTGTACGTTCTTTGCGGATTTAAAGCTTATCTCCCTCTCCGAGGATTCACCTCCCGCGAGGATCACTATTTTCTTTCCGACAAACCGGCTTATATCGTGAATGCCACCCATTTCTTTATATCCCCGCTCTGCAGTAGCATAAGTACGGAACCTTTCTCCTTAGCCTCCTCCATAGCCTTCCTGTAATCCTCAATGCTCTTTATATCCCTATCGTTTATCCTTAGGATCACATCACCCGGCTCTATCCCCACGCTTGCCGCCGTACTGTTGGGATCCACACTTTGAACAACAACCTTTCCACCCTCCTCCCTAACCGATATTCCTATATCCTTTGAACTTTGGGATCCTTCCCTCCTGGGTGGCGCGGAGGAGATATTATCCGCAGAACCTAAATTAACCGTAATTTCCTTTTCCTTTCCATCCCTCAAAACTTTCAGTTTCACCTTATCTCCGGGTTTCTTACTTTGGACGTACGCCCTAAGTTGTAAGGAGTTTTTAACATCCAGCCCATCAATTTTAAGGATCAGATCTCCCGCCTTAATACCTGCCTTCTCAGCTGGAGAACCCTTAACAACATCCGTTACTATAACCCCCTGAGCTTTCTTAAGTTTAAAGTGCTTGGCAATATTTCGATCTACATCCTGCATAAATATGCCCAAATATCCCCTCTCAACCCTCCCCTTCTCTATGAGCTGTTCCGCGACGTTTTTTGCTATGTTTATTGGGACCGCAAAGCCTATCCCAGCGTACTGACCAGTTCTGCTTATAATCGCCGTGTTAACCCCAACCACCTCCCCTTTAACGTTCACCAGTGGTCCCCCCGAATTTCCCGGGTTTATTGCCGCATCCGTTTGTAAGAAATCTTGAATGCTTGGAGCTTCGGGTAACGCCCCTATAGACCTGTGCTTTGCACTTATCACTCCCAAAGTAACCGTCGATGAAAAACCGAATGGGCTGCCTATGGCTATCACCCAATCCCCGACCCTAAGCTCATCGGAATTCCCAAGCTTGGCAACGGGTAATTCTTCCTTGCTTTCAAACTTCAAAACCGCTATATCGGAAGAAGAATCCCCCCCAACCACCTTAACATCCTCTATCACCGTCCCATCAAAAAGTGTTATCCTTATCTCATCCATACCCTTTATTACGTGGTTGTTGGTCATAACAAAGTACGTGTTTCCCTTCTTCATAAAAATGAAGCCCGAACCTAAACTACTCCTCTCAAATCTCCTCGGATGAGGTCCAAAGAAAAACTCAAATAGGGGATCAACAGGGATACTAACTTTCCCCTTGCCCTCTATGTTTACGACTGAGGGCAAAACGGCCTCCGCTATATCCGCAAAAGAAGGTATCGAAATTGTTGGTACTCTGTTTTCCTGAACCGTTGTCTTGCCCTTTTCCTGCGCCCTTAAATCCTCGGTTATGTTAAACCTCGCACTTATTAAAAGTCCCACAAGTATCCCTATTAAGGCGATCCCAAGAATTCCGAAGAGCTTCTTCATAATCGTAAATTCTAAAGCTGTAGGCTTTCCAACCTTATAATATTTGCTTATGTTTGAGATTGAAATAATGCCAAGGGAAAAGGTTGGATCAAAGGAGGCAAAAAGGTACAGAAAGAAGGGTTTTGTTCCGGTTGAAATTTACGGAAAGGGGGAAGAAAATTTCCACGGAATTGTTAGAAAATCCGACCTTTTAAAGATCCTTCACAAAACCCACGGTGAAAGCTTCTTAATTAACGGCAAGATAAACGGAAAAACCGTTCCGATAATAATAAAAGAGATTCAAACCCATCCATTAACCGATGAGATCCTTCACGCGGACTTCCAAATAATACACATGGGTGAGGAGATCGAACTTGAAGTTCCCGTGGTAATAGTTGGTGAAGCTCCCGGTGTAAAGGCGGGAGGTGTAATGGAAGTTTTGAAGAAAACCCTAACCATAAGAACTTTACCAAACTACATACCACCTCACGTTGAGATAGATGTTTCAAATTTAAAGGTTGGACAAGCCATACACGTAAAGGACATAAAAACGAAAGATTTCAAAATTGTCGATGATCCCGAAACTGTTGTGGTTGTAATAGTCGGGAGCAAAGAGGGGGAGCAGGAGACGAGCGAGCAGTAGGTTTTGCCTTGATGAAAACCGCCGTTGTGGGATTGGGGAATGTGGGATTTGAGTATTCCTTTACGAGGCATAACGTGGGGTTTATGGTGGTAGATCACATAGCAAGAAGGGAAAATTTGAACTTTGATGATTATCCAACGGTATTCTTGGCGGAAGGAAAAACCTTCTATCTCATAAAACCAAAGCTCTACATGAACAATTCGGGAAGGGCCCTTTTGGGTGCCCCCATACCAGTAAAGAAACTCCCCCTTCTTGTTATATACGACGATGCCGATATACCCTTCGGCCAAATAAAATTCAAGGTTGGGATAAAATCCGTCCCTACCCACAGGGGTTTAAGGGATATATACGAAAAACTGGAAAGGAAGGATATTATGCGCTTAAGGGTTGGAATATCGAAGCCGCAGGGTATAGATCTGGCAGATTGGGTTCTTTCGGAATTTTCCGAGGAAGAAAGGGAGAAGTTGCCCGAAATATTTGAAAGGTGCTATCAGATCGTGAAACTAGTCGTATTAGGTAAAACGGATGTGATATATGGAAGCGGTTTGGGATTATAAAAGTCTAAGCTCACCCGAATACAGGCCCCTTGACCCGGAAGAGGAAAGGAATTTAGCAATAAAAGCAAAAAACGGAGATAAAGAGGCGCTCGATAGAATAATAAAATCAAACGTTAGGTTTGTCGTTGCTTTGGCAAGAAGGATACATTTGGAGACGGGGGCTCCGGTTGAGGACCTAATAAGCGAGGGTTTAATAGTCCTTTACGATATATTCAACAGGTTTGATCCGAATAGGGGGGTTAGGTTCGTGGCTTTCGCAGAACCATACTTATATAAAGCCATGTACAATTTTGTAAAGTTTCACAACAAGGTTCTATCGGATATGCCTAAGCTAACGCACGGAGAGTTGGGTGAAATAATAAAGCTTTACCAGGAGCTTGGGAGGGAACCCAGTATTGAAGAAATATCCCAACGTTTAAAAATAGGGAAGAGAAGGGCAAAGAGGATGAAGGAAGCTATAGACTGGAAGATGCTGAGAATAGAAAGCCTGGACAGGGAAATAAACGAGGAGCAGGAAATTTACGATACCTATTCCAACATAGCCACAACACCCGCGGATGTGGTGGAAGAGGAGTATAGGGAGTTGAAGATAGAGGAGGTGGTAAATGCAATATTTGAGTCGGATCTTCTAACCGATAAGGAAAGGATGGTGATTTGGGAGCATATATTTGAGGGGAAGGGTCTGGCGGAAATTGGTAGAGAGATGGGATACAGCAGAGAGTATATTCGCCAGTTAAAAAATTCCGCATTGAAGAAAATAAGGGAAAGGTTCCCGCAGATAGAGAATTTATTATAATCTAATTAATGGCCTCCACCAGGGTATTCCAATCAAGAGCAAAACAAAAGATAGTGTGATCAAAACTTTCCAAGCATTCCCCCCTTTCCTCGATTTTGCCAAGGCTATGTGCGATGATATTAAGGATAATGTCATGAGGATCGGATGTTCCAATACGAAAAATCTGATGAGAAATTCCTTAGAATTGAATCCGTACGAAAAAAGGAAGTTTATCCAAAGTATTAAGCCCAGCAAAAATTGTAAGGTAATGGATATCGCGTATCCTTTCAAGAATTTAGGTTTATCCTTAAGGGCTCCAAAAACTGCCAAAACCCCGAATATTAGAACCACCCACCTCAAAATGTTGTGAACCGAAAGCAATATAGTCATAATAGTCATCTACGTTTCTATAAGCTCAACGTTTGCCCTGGGAACCACGACCTCCCTACCATCTGCAAGCCTAACCTTTAAAACCCTAACCTTTGACTCCGTCTCTATTATTATTGGTTCGTTCGGAAGCTCGACCACCTTTCCGATCTCCCCAAAGTATGGATCCCTGATTATCCTAACCGTTGTTCCTATATCAAGCTGCCCACTTTCAAGCTTATCCTCAACCTCCTCAAATGGATCCGTATCCTTACGGAATATTATTACCTCCGGCCTTTGAACTCCTGCCCTGATCTGCGTTGCTCCGTTTGCGGAGGCATTCAAACCCTCAAATTTCTTAAAGAGGTTAAACGTCCTTTCCGCCATGGGTAGATCCCCAAAACCTTCGGTTATTATCAGGGTAAACGGTACGTTTTCGTTTCCGGTTATGGCCACACCAATATCGTATCCAACATAATCCTTTAAAATACCGTCATCTATTGAACCCAAAACCAGGGCTTTTATTCCAACCTCGGCCGCCTTGTTTATAGCTTCAATATCCGCGGTTCTACCCCCCACAACTATTGCTCCCCTATATTCCTCGTTTAACCTTTCCGCTCTGAGAACCTCGTAGGGTGAATCGACGGCCACCTTAAGGGTTCCCGTCCTCTCCCCTCCTACACCAAAAATACCCTGAACCAGCGCCGCGACCGTTCTAATTATCACTCCCTCCCTTGGCAATACGCTTTCCACAACTCCGTCAATGTAAGCCAAAACTTCGACCGGTACCGGGTTTTCCCTAAGGATGACCTGACCCGTTATTTCCGAAAAATCCTCCAAATATCCATCAACCGGTGAGATCGCTTCAACCTTAAACAACCCGAAGAATACCCTAGCCCTCGCTATAACCTGTCCCTTTTTTATGGCTTCTCCCTTCTTTACGAGCAAAGCGTTCTTCAACTCGGATGGGGAAATTCCAAGTTCTCCCGCCAGATTCTTCGGATGTACGGGTCCGGGTAAAAGGGCCCTTGCAACCACATCCTCAGATCTAACCCTATCACCTTTGTTTACCAAAACGTCTCCCCAAAGGGGAAGCTTCCTTTCCTTCCTTACCACCGTCTTTTCTGAAACTTTTAAACCGGGCGTATATGCATGAGCCATATTCGTATATTTTAAACCGGTTGTCCTTTCCCCAATACCTCTTCTACGTTGTTGTATATCGCCTCCCTAACCTCCTCTATCCCTATCCTTGAGGTTGCATCTTCAAAAAAGCCAATAACTATAAGTTTTGTCGCGGAAATCTCATCCAAACCCCTGCTCATTAGATAAAACAGTTTTTCGGGATCTATAGGTCCTACCGTTGCGCCGTGCGTTGCCCTAACCTGGTTTGCCATAATTTCCAATCCCGGAATGGAATCCGCCCTGGCACCCGGGTTTAAAAGCATCGCGTGTTCGGAAAGATATGCGTCGGCAAACTGCGCCTCCCTTTCAATATCTATCAACCCGTGCATAACCGCCCTCGATGAGTCCTTCAAAACCGCCCTTATGCTGGATTCTCCTTTGGTATATGGAGCCGAAAAGTCCAAGTGTGTTGAAATATCAAAGTGCTGTTCCTTATGACCCAAAATAACCTGAACATCCTCTATGTAAGATTCCTCACCGATGGGTTTTATTAGATGTTTTGACTTAACAAACTTACCCCCAAACCACGCCCCAACAACCTGAGCCTTGCTGTATCTCAGGGTTTTAACCGCCCTTTGGGAAAATACTACGGAATCGTATTCGAGGTTATCCAAGGCTCCTATCTTTATATCCGCTTCCTCATCAACGAACGTCTCCACAACCTCCGTATAAAGCCCCCTACCTTCAACCGAGATAACTATCTCACCCTTACTTCCCCTTTTCCCCCTAACGAGTACATGCAGATGTCCCCGCCCCTTAACGTTCACCTTTATATAGACGGGTTCGTCGGTTTTAAGGCCTTCGGGAAATTCCACCCTGAGGATCCTATCCAGTTTCGCGTAATGTAAGGCTATAAACTTGTGTGAATTTATCGGAACGAGATCCCCTATGCTCTCCTCTTTCACAAAATTTACCTCAACTTTATCACCTCCTTCAACCCAAACCTCAAAGTTCCCATCGGTTAAATATTCATCCTCCTTCCACCACTTTAAGGATGTGTATTTGCTTTCGGGAAGGGGAAGGTTCCTATAAAGTTCCCAAGCTTCCTTGTTTATCTCCTCTATCCTCATAAGCGCACATTCTAAAGGGGAAATTTGACCAAATTTGTCAGAATAAAAAAGTAAAATACCACCCTTATAATACTCAACTTCTGCCCCCATCGTCTAGCCAGGCCCAGGACGCGTGGTTCTCAGCCACGAAACCCGGGTTCAAATCCCGGTGGGGGCGCTTTGTTTGAAAATATCCTGAAAGATTATGAGAGTTTCAGGGAAAGTTTGCTAAAAGAAGGATATCTTGTCGGTGCGGGTTTAAAGGAAAAGCCAGAATACGAAAAAATATTTTCGAATTATTCACACCTTTTTGATCTGAAAACCGTAGCGGATGTTATAAGGGGAAAAAGCCTTCTCCCGGAGGATGCCCCCTTTGAGGATTTCGAAGCTTTCGATAAAATTTTATTTGCTCTGCTTAACGGTTATATCTTTTTGAAATTGGCAAATTTGTACGCGGAGATGCAGAGCGTTGAACTTTCCAGGGAGGTGGATGGAATACCCTTCAGGATGATAAACAACGTTCTGGAAAAGGAGGAGGATAGGGAAAAGAGGAGAAAGTTAAGTGAGGGAGCAAAACCTATAATAGAAGAGCTTACGCAATACAAATTAAGAATTGCGAGGGAAACCCTTAATATAGCTAGAAAGGAATTCGGCTATTCGAATTTGCTTTCGTATTGGTCCGCATCGTTGATGGAGGATGTTGCGGGATACTCGATGAAGTTGGAGGAATTTTTGAGAAGCACGGAGGAAGATTATAATACATTGGCTGAGGAAATTTTTGAAAGCTACCTTGGATTGAAGTGGGGTGAGGTTGAGAACTTCGATGTGCCCTTTTTAATGTCCGGTATCAAATTCTCGGATTTTAGGGTGGATGACCCGATTGGGATTTTAAGGAAAACTTTGGATCTTATGGGGTTAAACCTTGATGAATATAAAAATTTAAGGATAGACCACGAATTTAGGCCTAAAAAATCTCCGAGGGCTTTCTGCGCTCCAATAAGGGTACCCGATGAGGTTGTGGTTGTTTTTAAACCTTCGGGTTCATTTAACGACATATCCGTACTATTCCACGAAATGGGACACGCCCTTCATTTCACAAACACCGATAGAAATCTGCCCGAGGTTCATAAAATTATGGGTAGAAGTGGTACATCGGAGGTGTTTGCCTTCAACTTCCAATACATAGCCGATTCTGAGGGATGGGTTAAAGAATTCTTCGGAAAAAATGGCGAATTCCTGAGGTACAGGAAATTTGCCTACCTTTACCTTAGGAGGAGATATGCCGCAAAGGTAATATACGAGGCGAAGCTTTTTTCAAGTGAAAACTGGGAGGAAATTGGCCCTAAGCTTTACTCTGAAATTTTAACCTCCTCTACGGGTGTTTTCCATCCCCCTTACAACTATTTCTGGGATTTGGATTTTGGTTTTTACAGCGTTGATTATTCCCAAGCTTGGGAAGCCGAGAAGATATTGAGGGAATATTTGAAGAGGGAATTTGGAGAGGATTGGTACTTTAACAGGCAAAGCGGAGAATTTCTCAAAGAACTTTGGAAAACGGGTTTAAGGTATCCCCCTTTGAAGCTTGTATCAAAGTTAAGGCCTTAAATTCTCCTTCCCTCAAAAAATTGTCTTAAAATCTTCTCCACTTTATCCCCAAACGGTCCTCTTCTAACAATCACCCTATGGTTCAACCTGCTATCAAGGGGTATTTGGTATAACGAGTAAGCACCTCCAAACTTTTCGTTTGGCACGGCAAATACCACTTCCCTTATCTTCGCCAAAACTAGGGCTCCGCTGCACATGATACATGGTTCAAGGGTGGAATATAAAGTTGAGTCCCTCACTTCTTCCGGATCCGCCTTTTGTATCGCCAAGATTTCCGCATGAAACAGTGGGTTTTTGGATGTTAAATTGTGAGCCTTGGAAATTAACCTATCCCCTTTAACGAGTACCGCACCGACGGGAATTTCACCTTTCCTGTAAGCTTTTTTTGCCTCGCATATCGCCAATCCCATCCAAAGTTCATCCACCTATATTCTCCGCCTTAACTATCCTATACCTATGAATGCTTGACAATCTCACGGCCTTATCGTATGTGATCCAATAAAACGTATCCCTTTTAACCGTCCCGGTCAAAAACCTCTTATCCCCAAAATCAACCAGATAAACCAAATTCCCATCGTAATAGTAGCGTATATCCTTAAGGGTTAAAACCCAGACCGTATCCCCCTTACTTCCCATCGAAACCACCCTGTTGTTTATCACAGCCTTCCCCGGACCTGTTGGTATCATCTCGGGCTTACCAAATCCCACCTTCCTTATTAGTTCCCCGTTATTTAGATCGTAAATTTCCATCGTGTCAAGTGCCTCGGACATGGAATATAACCTATCATTTATCACAGCCACAAACTTCCTAAAGTTATAAATCCCCGAATATTTTTTAAACGCTTCGTAGTATTCTTTTAGGTTTTTAAATTTCGGAGCGGATCTTATAAGCTCCCCGCTTCTCGAACAAACCCCAAAGTAGAGGTGAGGGGGTACGGGCTTTCCTACAAAAGCTTCCCTTAGAACAACAAAGGAATACCAATCGGTATAAACCGTATCCGGAATATCCACGGATGTTATATTTTCCCCGTTCAGAATTTTCAAAATCTTAAAATCCCTACCGGGACCCCTCCTTGTAGCCCTTTGCTCCTCAACGAACACCCATACGCCCCCATCGGGATCCGGCGCCATATCCCTCACTTGCTTTCCGGTTATACTGTACTCCCAAACCTTCTGACCCACAGGCATACTTATGGCAAGGAGCCTAAACTCCCCTAAGTTTCCCCCTCCCGCCATCAAAACCACCATTTCGTTGGGCCTTTTCTCATCAAAAACCACCTTCATGGGGAAGAAACCCCTCATATACTCGGAAGGTTCCGGTATGTTCATGAAATCCGTTGAAGCCTGAGGGGTACATCCGAAGTAAAAGCCAAATATAACAAGTATCGAAAACTTCCGCATTACGAATATTATAAACTTGATTCAACTTTAAAATTCCAAAACTTTGAAAGTTGCCGATCTCAAGAAGGTGTCGAAGTTTTATGGGGATTATAGCGTTTTAAGGGATATTTCCCTAACCGTTAACAAGGGGGACTTCGTTGTGATATATGGGGAGGTGGGAGCCGGTAAAAGTACCCTACTTAAGCTCATGTATTTTCAGGATTTTCCTGACAAGGGTTCCGTTGAGGTTTTATCCCTGAGCTCGGATCTGGCAAGGAGGATGCGTAAAAAGGTTCAAGAGGTTAGGAAGAGGATGGGGATAATCACGCAAGAACCTTTGTTCCTCAACGAGATGAACTGCCTTGAGAATATAATTCTAGTTTTGGAAGCATTAGGTTTCAACAGAAAGATAGCGGAAAGTAGGGCTGTGGATGCGCTTGAAAGGGTTGGGATGATAAACTATGCTAAGAAGTTCCCGTATGAACTTTCCGCGGGTCAAAGGCAGAAGATCTCTATAGCTAGGGCGATAGCCAAGGATCCGGTTTTACTCCTTGCGGACGATCCGACTTTGGGCCTTGACGATAGATCCTCGTACGAGATAGAGCAGTTGATACTCTCCTTGAACGAAATGGGTACCACCGTGATATGGGGGGCAAACAGGGTCCCGCAAAACGCATCTAAAATATCAAAAATATACCACCTTAAAGATGGAATACTTGAAGAGGTTAGGTAGCTTAGTTTTCTTACTTTTCCTTTCCTGTTCCGATTTCGTGATGGGCTCTAAGTGTAGGGAGGTTGATACCCTCAGGATCTTTGAGGGGGATGTGGTTAGGTTGAAGGATAGGTGCTTCTTCGTTGAGGTTGAAAAAGGGGCAAACTTGATCGAGCTTAAACTTGATATAGGCAAAATTAGAAATTATGGTAAAATTGGTGGGATGGTTTTGGGTGTGGGAGAGGTTGAGAACCGAGGGGAAATAAAGGTGGCGGAAGTGGGGATTGGAAAGTTTAAGAATTTCGGTAATATTGACAGCTTGGAAATCGGAATTGGGGAACTGGAAAACGGGGGTTTTGTGGGATTTGCGGATCTTGCGGTGGGAAAGGTTTCAAATTATGGTAAAATGATAAAATTATCCATATTTATAGGTAATTGGAACAACAAAGGAAGCTTGGACTCTTTGAATGTGGGCCTAAAATTTTAATATCCAAGCTCAAGCTCCCTTATAAACGCCATATTCTCCCTCCAATCTTCCTTCACCTTCACCCAAAGCTCCAGGTACACCTTTTTCCCCAAAATAGCCTCTATCTCCTTTCTCGCCTCGGTTCCCACCCTTTTAAGAGCCTGTCCCCCCTTCCCTATCAATATTCCCTTTTGGGATTCCCTCTCTACGAATATCACCGCCCTAATATAAACCGGATCCCCCTCCCTAAACTCCTCAACCTTTACGGCTGTGGAGTAGGGTATTTCTTGCCTGTAATGAAGAAAAATCTTCTCCCTGATTATTTCCGCAACTATGAAACGCAGAGGTTTGTCCGTTATTTGGTCCGTGGGATAGAACGGTTCTCCCTCCGGTAGGTGCTTCTTTATTTCCTCAAGTAAGATGTCGAGGCCGTCATTTTTCAGGGCGCTTATGGGAACGTAAGCGGCAAAGTCGTAAAGTTTTGAGTATGCATCCATTATGGGAAGCAGGGCATTTTTATGAACCGTATCTATCTTGTTTATCGCCAAAATTACCGGAACCTTTCTCTCCCTGTTAGCCTCATCAATTTTCTTCGCTATGTCCTCCTCCAGCTCCGTTGGCATAACCGGTTCAACCACCCAAACTATAACATCCGCATCCTTTATGGATTCCACAGCTTCCCTTATCATATAATCGTGCAAGGCATACATGCTCTTTTTGAATATTCCGGGTGTGTCAAGGATCAATATTTGTGCATCCTCCTCGTTTATTATCCCTAGGATCTTGTACCTGGTAGTTTGGGGTTTCGGACTTACCGCGGCAAGTTTAAACTTTAAAAGTGTATTTACCAACGTGGATTTTCCAACATTCGGCCTTCCTATTACCGCAACGTATCCTACCTTCACGCTTTCAAAATTCTACGGTTGGAAATACTTCTTTAAATCTTTCTGGAGCCATTTGGTTGGGAAACCCCCGGTCGTATCCCTAAGGTCTATTTCCAACCTTTTCCCTATTCCCTTATATGGTATCCAAAAGTAGTACGATGGTAATTTCAAGCTTGCCCCGCTACCGAACCCATCCGTATAAACTACATGAACGTTTAGTTCGTATTTTACTTTCTGGGCGCACATTTCCATTATGGCGATCGTATCGTTCAAAACCGTGGCTTGAAGCTTATACGCTATGGTGTCGGGCGATGGCCCACCTATGTAATTTGCGGGTGGAAGTGTATCCCAGCTCGTCTCCCAGCTCAGCGGGTAAATTAGGGGGTATATTCCAAATGGTGCTTCCAAGTTTATGGGAATCGTTGTGGTATCCGTAGGAGGTTTGAAGTTATACCTAACATTCAATATTATGGAATCTCCCCTAAGGAATACAAAGAAAGTATCCTCGTACCCATCGTAAGGTCCTCCGTAATATCTGGTTATCCATGTACTATCGTTTATAACCCTTGTGGTCTCCGCCCATATCGTTATGGTATCCCTAACTCCCGTGGTATCATCGTTCAAAGAAGAACCCTTTATCACCTCGTAAGCCCACCATGATCCTGCGGAATTAGGAAAGTAACCGGCGGATCCGCTGTCGGGGCAGTATTCATTTAGGGTTGTCGAGCAGGTATCGCACTGGGGAGGGTTGCTCTCAAGAGGGGGAAGGGGTTTTGTGCAGGAGTGAATTATGCTAAGCAATAAAAGAATACCCAAAATCCCAAACCTCATCATTCTTTAAATTTTAAGGCAGAAGTAGAATTCCGAAAATTTCGTTCAAAAGCTTTAGGTTTTCGTTGAGCTTTCCGTAGGATGGTAGCCATTTTAAAAGGTTTTCTTCCCCCTCAGGTAACGAAAATCCTAAAGTTTTCGCATTTAAACCCTCCCTCCTTAAAATCTTCCTGATCCTTTTAAGGTGATAATCCGAACTTACCACCAAAATTTCCCCCCTCAACCCCTTCAAAAATTTTACATTCTCGTAAGTATTCCTGCTCAGGGAATCGTAAATGGAGACCTCGCAACCAAAAAGTTTTGCAACATCCCCCATAAATTTAGCCTCCCTCTTGTATCCCGAAACCGCAAGCTCACACCCAAAATTCCTTGAGATTCTGCACCCTTCCATAACCCTTCCTATACTCTCCTCGGATATCCCCGCACCGAAAACTACCACATAAGAACACCCCTTTACCTCTTCCCCCTTTTCAAAAACCAAAGGTTTTAATATAAGATTTCCAACTTCGCTCGATATTACAAACAGGAAAACCGCCGAACTTATCCCCAACAAAAATCCCCATTTTTTTCTTGAAAGGAAAGCCAAGATGAGAAATATTAAAACAAATATTCCCGGAGGGAAAAGGAAGGATTTTAAGGTTTTGTATGCGAAGAATCCCATCCGTAAAGTCTTAGAACCTCAATGGCTATATCCTTAAATATGGGTGCGGCGGCCAATCCCCCAGTCCTGAAATTTTCGGGTTCATCCACAACAACGTAAATGATATATTTTGGATCCTCCACAGGGAAAAAACCTATAAAGGAAGCCAAGGTTTTATCCTCGCTGTATCTCCCGGTTTTTGGGTCTATTTTCTGGGTGGTCCCCGTCTTCCCTGCCACCTTTATACCTTCTATTCTTGCCATCTTACCCGTTCCGCTATCAACAACGGCGGTTAAAAGCTCCTTTAACATCCTAAAGGTTTCCCTCTTCGCTATCACCCTTGAAGGGTTGGTCCTGGGATTTTCGGTTTTTAGAAGGGTAGGATATATATAATTCCCATCGTTTGCTATGGCAATGTATGCCCTCAAAACTTGTATTGGATTTACGAGAATTCCCTGCCCTATGGCTACGTTGGCAAGCTTTATCCTCCTCCACTTTGAAGGTCTTTCAAGTTTTGGTATATCTTCGTAAAGCCCTATATCCGCCCCCTCGCCAAAACCGTAAAGCAATGCCCTCCTATAAAGCCCGTTCTTCGCTATACTGTCCATCTTTATCGCAAGTTTTGCCGCGCATGCGTTCGAAGACTTGACCAGCGCCCAAAACCAGCTATCCTTATCCCCAAGCGGTGATACATCCTTTATTGTTATTCCGTCTATTACCGTGTATCCCTTATTTTCTCCGCACCTTTCTTGTAAGTTTAACCCCCTTTCTAGGGCCTCGGTGTAAATTACTATTTTGAACGTAGATCCCGGCTCGTACAGGAATATCTTATCCGAATACATTGAGCCTATGGAGGTCATGGACAGGATCTCTCCAGTTCTCGCGTTTCCCACTATTGCCAAAGCGCCTTTGGCGTTGAGCTTTGAAGTCCATTCCTTTAATATTCCATAAACTCTCCTCTGAAGGAGCGCATCGATTGACAAGAAGATATCCTTTCCATCCGGGGGATTTTCGTTAAAGTTAAATATGCTTCTTGGGGCTGGAAATATCCTTCCATCGGCGTACCTTATAAACCTTACCTCGCTTATCCTAGGTGCCAAGATACTATCAAAAGCGTACTCAACCCCGGAAAGACCGTATATTCCGTTCGTCTTACCTATTAGCCTGAAGCAAGGTTCCCCGCAAGGTACGTATCTCCTTGTGAATTGGAGGGACTTGAAAACACCCTTTACCTTGATCTTATCCCAAAGGAGCGGGGAAATTCCCGTTATCCTCTCACCGATTTTGAACCTATTCAGGTTTATCCCAAATTTCGCAAGAAGGATGGAATCCCTTACGCTTAAGGTATCCGTGAGCTGAAGGGTTATCCCTTCACCCGTAAAAGCTATGGGCCTTCCGAACCTGTCGTATATGGTTCCCCTCCTTCCGGGAATTTTTACGGTTAAAATATGCTGTTTTTCCGAAAGGGTCTTGTAAGGTTCTGCCTTAGATAGTATAAAGTAAAGGTGGAAAGAAATTGCCGTAAGAGAAAGGGAAAACAGGATTATTTTTGCGGGTAGAAAATTTTTCGCCATCAGGGATTAAATTCTTCGGTTATTATCGTTATGAGGGCCCTCTTTCCTACCGCAATTTCACCAACATCATCTTCCCCCAACATCCCAGCCCCGGCTGTGGTGTACCTATAAAGTGCCTCCTCCAAGCTTAACCTTTCCTCCTTCAATGGATGATAAAGGGCGCCGAGTATTCCGTAAAGGGGTCCGGGCGGCATCGTATCCGATCCGAAAGCATAATTTGCTTTTAAGCTTTCAAGAAGCCTGAACCTGTTTCCCCAGAAAAAACGTTCCCCCAAAGCCTTATGGTAAAAACCCCCGATTTCTCCCCACCTCCTAACAAAGTTGGGTTGAAGGGAAAGCTTTACACCCATATCGGATGCAATTCTGTAATGTTCCTCCCTTGGAAACTCAAAGTGCTCTATTCTGTGCATCTCAGGTTTTTTGGATTTTTTCAGAACCCTAAGGGCCTGGTCTATTGCCAGATCTCCTATCGCATGCCACCATACCCCCAAACCCATATTTTCCGCAGTTTTCATGATATTTTCCAGTTCATCATCCGATTTCAAAAGCTTACCATTTTTCCCATCCGTATATCCTTCCGAGAAAGCCGCGGTCCTTGCCCCAACGGATCCATCCAAAAACTCCTTCACTCCCACAACCCTGAAATTTTCGCTTTCATACTTAATTATATCCCCAGCTTCCGCAATTTGGTTGAAGTATAAAGCCACCCTCCATCTAACCTTTAACAAACCCGCCTTATCCATTTCTACCAGCTTTCTCAGATATCTAACCGAAGCGTTTTCCCCAACCAACCATATCCCCATGGATAAAAGTGTTTCCTCGGCCTTTAGGATAGCCATTTCTATCTCCTCATCGCTTGGTGGAAAGTACTTTGAAAGGGATAAAGGTAAATCCTCAACCGCCAAGCCCGTTTCCTCGTTTAAGTTTGGTATTTTGCCAAACTTTTCCTTAAGTAACCTTATTGCGCTGGTATTTAGGACGGCTTTGTGTCCGCAAACCCTCCTCACAATAAGGGGTCTATCCGTTATCCTATCAAGATCCTCCCTACTTATACTCCTTTCCCAGCTTGAATCGTCAAAGCCCTCCATTATTATCACATCCTTGTTTGCCTTTTTAACGTTTTCGGATATAAAGTCCAAGGCGGAATTTATATCTTTTATCCCATCAAGCCTTGGCCTTGTAAGGCTAAGGGAGTATGGAAGGTAATGTGCGTGGGTATCAACGAAGGATGGTATTAGGATCCCCGGGATAGTTGGATCTTCGTTCGTTATTTCCACTTTCTTTATATAACCCCCATCAAATTCCACCCTGACGTTATTAAGGATTTTCTTTCCAATTAGCGCTTTTGCGAATACCATTTTATCTCCTCCAGGACCTCCGGGTTCAAAAGCGCCGAGGTATCACCCAAAGGCTCCCCCAGGTAAGCGTTCCTTATAAGCCTTCTCATTATTTTCGCGTTCCTGGTTTTTGGAAGGCCGCTTACGAATATTATTTCTTTTGGCACGAAAGCCTTCCCCATCTCCTTCACGAAAATCTCCTCGATCTCCCTTTTAACTTTTTCCCTATCCTCAACGCCCTCCTTCAAAACCGCAAAAACCACTATACTCTGCCCCTTTATCTCGTCCGGTACTCCTATAGCTGCACTCTCCAAAACATCCTTATGCTTATTCACAACGGCCTCAATCTCCGAAGGTCCCACCCTTTTTCCAGCCACCTTTATCGTATCATCCGCCCTACCAAGAATATACCAAAATCCATCCTTATCCACCAAAACCAAGTCCCCATGATACCATATACCCTCCCACTTACTCCAGTAGGTTTCCAGGTACCTTTCCCTATCCCTCCAGAAACCCCTCGTCATCCCCGGGTTTAAGTTCTTCACACCCAAGAGGGCAACCTCACCTAAAACCTCCTTTCCCTCCTCGTTTAGAGCTACGGCGTGTACGCCAGGTACGGGGGTATTAAATGATGTGGGTTTTATGGGTTTTATTACCACGCAACCCAATATTCCACCCGAAATTTCCGTTCCCCCCGAATAGTTTATTATGGGTTTCTCTCCCTTCAGTACGTTTTCAAACGTCCAGATCCAGGATTTTGGATCCCAAGGCTCCCCCGTCGAACCCACCATCCTCAAATTTTCCATACCGTAATTTTTGACGCTTTCGTCCGACATCATTGACCTTATTAGGGTGGGCGTTATTCCCAGTATAGTTATTCCGTGCCTTTCCACCATCTCCCACATCCTTGAAGGTTTTGGATATGAAGGAATACCCTCGAACATGAATACGGTTGCGGAATTTATTAAAGCTCCACCTATGAGCCAAGGTCCCATCATCCAACCTATATCCGTCATCCAAGTTATGACATCATCCTCCTTTATGTCAAACAGATGAAACATATCCTGCGCGGCTTTTATCATAAAGCCTCCGTGCGTATGCAGGGCACCCTTCGGCCTACCCGTGGTTCCCGAAGTGTATATTATCATAAACGGATGTTCGGGATCTAAGGGTGGGGCTTCGAAATTTGAGTTTGCTTTTTCCACCAAGTCCAAATAATCCTCCTCAATACCCGAAATCTCCGTCTTATCCCTCCTCAAAACCAGAACCTTCTTTAAGGTCGGGATCTCGGAGTACGTTTCCCTTAAGATACCCAACATATTCACCTTTTCCCCCTTCCTTCTTGAGAAATCCGCCGTTATCACCAATTTTGCATCCGAATCCCTCAACCTGGAAATTATTGGACTTGGTCCAAAGCCGGAAAACAGCGGAACCGCTATCGCTCCTATCCTTGAAATGGCAAGGAGGGATATGGCAGTTTCGGGTATGAAAGGTAAAAAGATACCCACGCTATCCCCCTCCCTAATTCCCATATCCCTAAGGACGTTCGATAGCTTATTCACCTCCTTTAAAAGCTCCCCGTAAGTGTATCTTTTGACCTCCCCATCTTCACCCTCCCATATCAGGGCAACCTTATCCGATGGATTTTTATCCAACGCGTTGTACGTCCAGTTTAGCTTACCACCCACGAACCATCTGGGCCAAAATTTCCCTTCCGAAGTATCCAAAACCCTTTGATATTTCTCAAACCATACGAACTTCACCTCCTCAAAGAAGGAAGACCAAAACCACTCGTAATCGTAAAAGGACCTCTGCAAAAATTCCCCATAATCCTCAATTCCGTACTTCCTCATCTGTTTATATACGTTTGAGTTCTCGATCCATTTCTCATTTGGCATCCACATAACGAAAATTTTAACATCGAAAGGTTTCCCAAAATACACTTTTGATTGCCTCAACTTTATAATACCTTCTTGTGAAAATTGAGGTTGGAAGTTTGATAGAAGCGGTTTTGCAATATTTTGAAGTGGATGAGGAGGAGATGAGGGTTCAAGATCCCATAGAACTTACCGTGAAGATCATCCTTGAGAATCAGGCTCCAAACCAAAAATCGGTTGAAAACGCCCTAAGAAACCTGAAAACCCAGTTTTCGGGTTGGGAGGATGTCTTAAAGGCACCAGATTGGAAGGTAGCCATGGCAATTAGGGATGTTGGATACTCAAATCTAAAGACCACATATATAAAGAACTTTCTGAAATTCTGCGCCCAGAAAAACTGGGATCTATCTTGGATGAAGAGCCTTCAGGTCAACGAAGCTTACGAAATCCTGTCAAGCATACAAAAAATACCCACAAAGGAAATAAGGTATATCCTGGCTTTTGGACTTGGTATGCCTACATTTCCAACCGATCAGCACGTAAAAAGGGTGATAAGGAGGTTGGGGATCTTGGGAAACAGCGCAACGGAGGAACAAATAAGCAAATATTTTGAAAGTTTAAAGGATATACCGCACAGGAAGCTATATCTTGCTTTCAGGAAACTTGCGGATAAAATATGCATGGCGAGAAAACCTAAATGCTTATTATGTCCTGTCTCAACATATTGTCATTCCGTAAGTCCATCGGTTGAATATATAAAGGTAAAGGGTGAAGCTTAGAAATTTTACGATAATCGCGCATATAGATCACGGAAAATCAACTTTGGCGGATCGTCTCATAGAGCTTTCCGGAGTTGTAAGACCGGAGAAGCACCAAGAGCAGCTTTTGGACAGCATGGAACTCGAGAGGGAGAAGGGTATAACTATAAAGATGCATCCCGTAAGGCTTAATTTGGGAGAATACATCTTCCACCTGATAGATACACCGGGGCATGTGGATTTCTCTTACGAAGTTTCGAGGAGCCTTGCTGCGGTTGAAGGTGCGATCCTTTTGGTTGATGCCTCGCAAGGTGTGGAAGCCCAGACTATATCAAACTTATACCTCGCTTTGGAACAGGACCTGGAGATCATTCCCGTAATAAACAAGATAGATTTACCCAACGCCGACATAGAAGGAACCATGAAACAACTCAACGATCTTTTGGGTAACGTGGAACCGGTGTTGATCTCCGCGAAAACTGGGCAAGGCATTCCCGATCTTATAGAAAGGATTATCAGGGATATACCGCCTCCTAGAATTTTAAGCGAGGATTTGATATGTCTGGTTTTTGACGCGGTTTGGGACGATCACAGGGGTGCCATACCCTTTGTCAGGGTTTTCGGGGGTGAAATAAAGAAAGGGGACAAGATAGAGTTTGTCTCCTCTGCGGAGGTTTTTGAGGTTTTGGAGGTTGGTTATATTTTACCGCCCAAAAGGTTTGTCCCCGCGGAAAAGCTTACGGCTGGTGATGTGGGTTATATAGTGGCAAACATAAGGGATATAAGGAGCGCAAGGGTTGGAGATACAATAAGGTCGGCGGGAAGCAAAGTGCCACCCCTTCCAGGTTACAGGGAACCCAAGCCTATGGTTTGGGCGGGAATATATCCCATAAACAACGAGGATTATAACCTTCTGGCAAAAGCGATAGAGAGATTAAAGCTTAACGATGCGGCAATAACCGTAAACCCCGCGTATTCCCCGGCCCTAGGACCCGGATTTAAATGCGGTTTTCTCGGATTGCTACATTTGGAAATTGTAAAAGAAAGGCTGAGAAGGGAATTCAACGTGGATGTGATAATAACAACTCCAACCGTTGAGTACGAGGTGATACATAAAGATGGGAGGAGGGAGATAATTACCAATCCTACGGATTTCCCGGATTATTACGAAAAGGCGTTTGAACCTTACGCAAAACTTCAAATTTTAACACCACCGGATTACATAGGTCCTATTATGCAGTTGGCAATTTCCAGGAGGGGGAAACAGGTGGGTTTCCAATATCTGGGTGAAAAGGTGGTGATAATGGAATTTGAGATCCCGCTTTCCGAGATCCTTTACGATTTCTTTGATAATCTTAAATCGATAAGCAGGGGATACGCATCCATGGATTACGAGTTGATAGGTTGGAGGGAAAGCGATCTTGTAAGGCTAGATATTCTCATAAACGGGGATAAGGTTGACGCTTTTGGGGTTGTGGTACCGCGTGAAAAGGCATATCAGGTGGGAAGGAAACTGGTAGAAAAGCTTAGGGAACTCATACCCAGACAGCTTTTCGAGGTGAATATTCAGGCGGCGATATCAAAAAGGGTAATAGCAAAGGAGAGAATACCCCCTATAAGGAAGGATGTGACGGCAAAGTGTTATGGGGGTGATGTGACGAGGAAAAGGAAGCTTTTGGAGAGACAGAAGGAGGGTAAGAAGAGGCTCAAGCAAATAGGTAAAGTTGAGGTTCCACAGGAGGCCTTTATGGCCTTATTATCATCGGAAAAGGGTAATGACTGAAAATTTTTTACGCATCCTATGGATTTTGACTCTCCTTCTAATTCTCGCAAACTTTTCCTTCAAAAGGGAAATAAAACCCACGGTTCTTTTGGACGAATCATACAGTTCGAGGGTTATATTTGGAGATCTTAAAAATTACGAGGATTTGTTTTCAAGGAACGGATTTAAGGTTGTGAAATTCGGATCGGATAGTATAAGCGATATTGGCGGTGAGATAAGGAAGGCGGATTGCCCGTGCATATTGATAAGCGACGGCCTAAACAATTCCGCGAACGATCCGATCTCCTCAAGCATAGGGAAACCAATATATGTTCTCATACCAAAACCCAAAAATCCCCCGATTCTAATAACCGATGTAATTTTAAGGAATCCCCCGAAAATCGGAGAATTTGAGGACCTTAAATTAAGCTTCACCTCAGAACTAAACGATAGCGTAATTTTGTACTTTAACGGTAAGAGATATTCAAAGTTTGCCAAATCTTCGGTGGATTTCAAGTTGGGACCCTTTTCGGAAATTGATACAATTTTCATAAAGATAAAGGGGGATTCCATCAAGTTTTATACTTACTCTCCAAAAGAGGGAAAAACGGCATTCGTACTCTATAAACCCTTACCGTTTGTTAGGTTTTTGAGGGGAAGATTTCCGGATGCAGAGCTTTTAAAGGAAGAACCAAAGGGAAATTACAACCTCCTGATCCTAGTATCACCAAGAAAAATAGACTTTAACAAACCATCTTTGGTTTTCGTTGATGAAAACACGGAAGGGTTTAAAAGGAGGGTGGGGGAGTTCTTCTTAAGGGGGGACCTTCCACCCCTAAGGGAAATTTACGAACCCAGCTTTAAACCGGATAAAATATACGAAAAGTTCGAAAATTTCCCGATAATCGCCCTAAAGGGTAGAAGCCTCTTGGTTTTGTCACCGGACATTTGGAAGGTTTGGCTTGCGGATGATGGGTATTTTAAGAGGTTTTCGGAATACTTGGACGAAAATTTTAAAATTTTTGTTGAGGTTTTTACGGAAAAACCCGTATATTTTCTCGGAGATGTTGCGGAAATTTACATATCCGGATACGGGGCCGATGCGTTCTCGATAAACGGTAAAAGATACCCATTTGAGGGTTTTCATATTTACAGGTTTCCCATAAAGGATACGGGCGAAATTTCGCTAAATTTTGAGTTTTTTAAGAGGGGGAGGAAGATTACTAGCAGATCCTTAAAAATTTACGGGTTACAATATTTGGCGGAGAAAAGGAGGTTGGGAGTTGATACAAATTTGCTGAGAAATTTGGCTAACGTTTCCGGAGGAAAAATCCTGAAGGATCCTTACGAGGCTTTAAACCTAAAATTCCATAAAACAATGCATATATCGGATTTTTTGCCCGTTTTCATCCTGGCTTTTTTGTTTATGCTATTTGATTGGGGTATAAGGCGTTATAGGGGGAAGGTATGAGGGTTCTGGCGTTCGTACCCTTAGGTCCCCCATACGCGGGTCCCGAGGTTTCAAACTCGATACTCTTGAGGGAGTGCCCTTGCGAACTTTTTAAAATAAACACATCTTTCCAAAAAAGTAACGCGGACAAGGGAAAAATAACCTTAAGGGCCATCCTTTCGTATTTGAAGAACATATTAATGCTAATTTGGACTATTTTTCGGTTTAAACCCGAGGTTTTTTATTACAACATAAGCGCCACTCCCCTCGGTGCGATAAAGGATCTTATCATATTAAGTTTGGTTAGGCCTTTTGTTTGGAGAATCGTGGTGCATATGAGGGGAGGGCATTTTGGTAGGTTTTATATTTCTTCAAACCCCCTAATTAAGCTTTTGGTGAGGTATTACCTTTTAAAATGCGACAGGGTAATCGTTCAATCGGAAAATTTGAAGGGGCAGTTTTTAAAATTGGTTCCCGAAAGTAAAATCTTTGTTGTTCCCAACCCTGCAAGTTCGGAATTTTTTAAATTAAATCCTAAATTAAAGGGAAAGACGATCCTGTTTGTTGGGCATCTTTCGAAGGCGAAGGGTTGGACGGATCTATTAAAGGTATTGCCCGAAGTTTTCAAAATTCACCCCGATGCAAAAGTCATAGCTATTGGGAGCAAGATAAAGAAGGAAACAAACATTTTGTGGATTGAAAGTGAAGATCCGGACGAAATTTTTGAGGAATACATAAAGAAAAATCAATTTGAAGATAGGTTTGAGTTTTACGAGAACGTTTTTGGAAGGGAAAAACTTGAGATCTTTGAAAAAGCATCGTTATTTGTTTTACCTTCATATTCCGAGGGTTTTCCCATGGCGGTTTTGGAAGCTATGGCGGCGGGTCTTCCCGCAATTACAACAAACGTAGGGGCAATTCCGGAGATCTTACCAAAAGAAAACCCGATTCTCGATCTCGGAGATCTTGAGGGTTTAAAGTGTGCGATCCTGAAAATTTTGGAAGATGAAAACTTGAGGTTTAAACTCTCGGAGATAAACAGAAAAAAAGCCGAGGAATTCGAAGAAAGCAGGGTTAGGAAGATGTTTTGGGAAATCCTTCTCGGAAAATAACCCACACACGTTACCGATCAGCTATATAATATAGAGAAGGTGAAGTATGAGACGGTTGGCACAAGTTATATTGGCAATATTGCCAGTGTTTGGTTATGGGCAGGCTTACAGTCCGAGCGATGAAATATGGAGACAGTATAGGCACGACTATAGAAGAACGGGTAGGACACCCTTGCGCGGCTCTTGCTCATCCGTTACGGAACTATATTCCGTATCTCACGGCTCACTTGACCTAAGTATAATAGCGGCGCGCGTAGATGGGGGTGCGGATCACGATATAATAGCCGCTCAATACTCTTCAGGTTATGGGGTTAAAGCTTTCGATGGTGCAACGGGTACAGCCCTATGGGATGACGTTTTGAATGATTACTATCCTAGGCCCATAGCTTCTTTGGCTGCATCTGATCAGTTTGTATTCTCAAACGGATATTACTACTTTGGTGTTTTGAGAGTTTCAAACGGAACGACGGTATATTCTTACGATAAGGCCGATGCGAGGGATCCATCACCTTTAATAGCCGATATAAATTCGGATGGATGTCCCGAGGTCTTCACATCCTTTGGAAGCACGGCTGTTAGCATAAACGGATGTGCAACCAGTTATACTACAAACTGGAGTACGTTTTTGCCCTCCTCGGCCCATTCCCCTGCACTTTTGAGAATAGGAGGCCAGTGGTACGTTGCATATCCCCTAACAAACGGAGAAATTAGGATTTTAAACGCTTCGAACGGAACCCTACACTCCACCATCTCGGCGGGTGTTCCTTCAAGCGTAAGTATTTATCCGGACTATACGATAGCTACTGGGAATTTAGACGGTGTGGGAAGTGATGAGATAGTTGTGCCAAGGCCAACATCTTTAACCGTATACACCTGGACTGGATCTTCTTGGAACGTTCTTTGGAACGTAAGCACACTTTCCAATGCATCACCCGTTGCCTTGGGGGATAAGGATGGGGATGGTTTGGAGGATGTGTGGATCGTTTCCGGAGGTGAGCTAATGGTTTTTAAAGGAAACAACGGGAATCTCCTGGGACAAACTTCGGGTCTGGGCGTTGATGGTTATCATGGTGGGGGATATCCGCCAACTCTGTTCGATTTTAACGCGGATAATATCCTGGACGCCCTTGTTCTACATGCGGACTATTACGTTAGGGCTGTAAACGGATCCACGATGTCTATAATGGGAACTTTCGGTACGACCCCTTATTCTATAACATCGGAGATTATAGTTATAAAACTTTCTTCGTCGGAAGTTGGGTTCAGCGTGGGGGATTACTCGTGCTGGGTAACCACGTGGGGAAGGTGCGTCCTTGGATACGATGATGGTACAGCTGTAAACGAGGAAAGGGATAAAAGAACCTTTGAGCTTGTTAGGGATGGGGTTAAAGTTACATCGGATGAGCTTACGGATATCGTCGTTTATTCGGTGGATGGTAAGAAGATAAGGAGGTATGTTGTAAAAGGTGAAGTTCTAATAAGGTTCGATGATCTGCCGAGGGGAATTTATATGGTTAAGATAGGGAAAGATGTGGTAAAAGTTATCACACAACCTTAGAAAATAACCAAAGGACCAAACCCGCGTAAATACCAGCTACCACATCGTCCAAAACTATTCCCAAGCCTCCCCCAACCTTCTCCAAATACTTTATCGGGAAGGGTTTTAAAATATCAAAAATCCTAAAAAGGAAAAAGGCGAGCAGAATTTTCTTAGGGTTGGGTTCAAGGTTAAAGTTTGAAATAAAAAAACCTATAACCTCATCAATTACAACCTCCTTCGGATCTTTTTCCCCCTTCTTTTTTGCAACGAAATTTGCGGAAATTGTTCCCAAAACAAACAGGGTTAGAAATATGAGAGCAAAAATGGTGCGATCCTTAGCCAGAAAAATTAAGGGAATCGCCCAAAGGCTTCCCAAAGTTCCCGGAAAGTACCTTATTTTACCTACGAAAAAACCTGTCGCTATACCTTCAAGTATTTTTCCCACCAAGCCAGGTATCTTTTTATCCTGTCGATCCTCAGATCGGGTGGTCCGCTCCTCGAAAGACCGTGGCTGGTTTCCTGCGGGTATCTAACAAAAACCACCTCCTTCCCCAGTATCTTTAAAGCCTTAAAAAGTTGCTCCGCTTCCGATATCGGGCACCTGTAATCCCCTTCACTGTGTATTATCAAAAGTGGAGTTTTTATGTTTTTCGCCAATCTTAATGGTGACCTCTCCCAAAGTTTTTCTATCCTATCCCAAAAATCCCCCTGCCAATACTGATCGGGTGAAAATGGAAAATCGGCGGTACCCATCATGGAAATTAAATTTACCACGCTCCTATCCGTTATGGCGCACTTAAACATGTCGGTATTCCCTATAACCCAATTTGTCATATATCCACCGTAACTTCCTCCGGTAATTCCTAGCCTCTCATTATCAACGAAAGGTAAGCTTCTCATGAAGTTGGCAACCGCAATAACATCAAGATAATCCAAGTTGCCCCAATCTCCCTTTATTGCACCCGCAAACTTCTCTCCGTATCCCTTGCTTCCCCTGGGGTTTGAATATACTACTATGTACCCTTCCGCAGCCGTGGTTTGGAACTCGTGAAAGAATACGTTTCCATAGCACATATGGGGACCTCCGTGTATATAAAGTATGGCTGGATATTTGAGTTTTGGATCGAAAGCCGGGGGTTTTAAGATCCAGGTTTGTATTTTTGTATCTCCGGAATCCACCCATATCTCTTCGGGATCGGAAACAACAACCTCTTCAATCCAATTGTTAAAATTTGAAATTCTTCTAACTTCACCGTCGTACATCCAAATCTCGGGGGGAAGTGTGGGAGTGCTTGCGGAAAAGATAAAAGTTCTTCCGTTTGTATCAAAAGAGGATATACCACCCCTAAAATCGAACAACCTTCCAAAGTTTCCCTCAAGATCCGCCCAATATATAACCGCATTCCCATGCTCCGTTAAAATAAAATAAAACTTTCCATCGAAAAACCTTAACGGGATTCCTTCACTCTCACCCGCATCGCTTAAAATATAGTAACCCAAGCTGTTGTCGAGGTTTTCGGTTAGGTTTCTTGCCCCCTTTCCAATCTCATAAACCCAAAGGCCTACGTTCCTCGTTCCCCAGCTATCCCAAGGATATTTGTGTCCCAAAAATGCTAAAATTCCATCCGATACGAAAGTTAGATAACTTTTTGGTCCTTCAACCGGCGTTATGTCGGATATTTTCCCACTTTCAATATCGTAAAGTTTTATGAAACTTCTAGCTTCCCTTTCCTCCGGATTTTCACATAAAAATGCCAAAAGCTTACCATCCGGGGAAAAGGTGGGTGAGGAATACCAAAACCTTTCTTCTCTCGGAACTTCCGAAACTTTCCCGCTTTCAATTTCCACCAGAAAAATTCCGGGCCTTTTATCCAGGAAGTAACCCAGACCGTCAAGTTTGTAAAACTGAGTTTTTATCTCAAGGGGGGGATTTGAAAGGTTCTTTTCCTTTCGTGTTTTAGCATTTTCCTTCTTTAGATGATCCGGTTTTTCCATAAAAACCACGGCCAAAATTTTTCCATCGGGTGAAACGGTATAATCAAATATAGAACCTTCCGGGAAGTTCGTTATCCTTTCCGCCTCACCCCCATCCCTCCTTAAAAAGTATATCTGCTGGTTCTCCTCCCTACTTGAAACGAAGAAAATTCCCTTTCCCGAAGGATGCCACTTGGGTTTTGAATCCGAATTTCCCGAACTGATTTTCCTTATCTCCCCACCCGAATACAGATAAACGTTGGTGTTATATCGGTTTTTTTCCTTATCTATTTCCTTTAGGGTAAAAACGGCCTCATCTCCGAACATTTCAACCGAAGAAACGGTCCTCAGCTTAAACAGATCCTCGACTGTTATTTTTTTCATAGGTGGGTATAATAAAGGGGATCACCCGAACTTTCCAGTTATATAATCTTCCGTAAGTTTTTCCCTGGGTTTAACGAATATTTGCTTTGTTTCCCCAAATTCCACAAGGTTTCCGTTGTGGAAAAATGCCGTATAATCGGAAACCCTGGCAGCTTGGTGCATACTATGGGTTACCAAAACTATGGTTATGTTTTTTGCAAGTTCCCTCATAAGGTTTTCTATCTTTGCGGTTCCTATCGGATCTATAGCGCTGGTTGGTTCATCAAACAGTAAAATCTCGGGATCAACCGCAAGCGCCCTGGCTATGCATAACCTCTGCTGCTGGCCGCCGGAAAGGGAATAAGCGTGATCTTTCAACCTATCCTTCACTTCATCCCATAGGGCGGATTTTATCAGGGCATCTTTCACCTTCTCGTAAAGAAAATCCTTATCTTTTATTCCCCTTATCCTCAAACCGTAGGCGACGTTTTCGAAAATACTCTTGGGGAATGGGTTGGGTTTTTGAAAGACCATACCTACCTTCGACCTGAGCTTTATTAGATCGTAATTTTTCGAAAGTATGTTTTCCCCATCTATCAAAACCTCCCCTTCCGCCCTGGCACCCTCAATTCCCTCATACATCCTGTTCAAAACCCTTATGAAAGTTGTTTTCCCGCAACCCGAGGGACCAATTATCGCGGTTATCGAATTCTCGTAAATATTCAAGTTTATGTTGTACAAAACTTGCTTGTGCCCATAATAGAAATTCAGATTTTTAACCTCAATTTTCACCTTCATAAGGTTGAAATTCTAAACATGCACACCCTTATAATATCCGTCTATGGTTAGCTTACTCTTAATCTCGTATGGTCCCTCCCTTTATACCCTGAAGGGTGTAAGGAGGACTATCTCCGCGATCGCTCCAAATTACGTGATGGGGCAGTACTCTCCCTTCGCATTAGTATTTAACTTCTCTCAGGCATACGGCTGGATAGCAAACGAGCTTCCGTTCAAAGATAAAGACATAACGGGACAGGATAAGGAATACATAGATGGCTTTTATTCGGCGAGCGATCTCTTCGGTTTGGGATACGGGCAGAAGTTCTTCGAGTTAGCTATAATGGGCTCCTATCATTTTGACGGCTGGGACAAGAACAACCCCGCTAACGACAGATTTTATCCGGATAACCTCCACTCCCACGGATGGGGGGATCTATACCTTGCCGGAAAGCTGATCTTTCCCGTACATTTCGAGAGCGTATCCTTCTCCTTGGGTGTTGCCGGACTATACTTTACGCCCAAAATTTCAAACATTCAAATAGCCCACACTAGGGATACATCCCAGGATAAGTTCATATCTGACGCTAGGGGTTGGTACCAAAAGGGTGGAGTTTTTAGAACTTTTACGTACGGGGATCAGGGTTACGCAATTAGGGGGCTTTTCACCTTCCTGCCGAACAACAAGTATTTACAGATAAACCTTAACTACGGATATAGCTCGAACAACCTTTCCGATGGCAAAGATGACCAGATCTTTTACGGAGCTTCCATTATGGCTACCTTACCGGGTTTTCAACCCTTCTTTGAGGTTTCCCTTGAAGATTTTTACAAGGATAGGGAATGGGGATCGCCGTTTTATATAACAGGAGGTGCAAACCTTGACGCCGGAGGTTTCATCATAGCCGTCGGGGCAGAAAAAGTATTCTGGTTTGATGGTAAAAACATAAACCAGACTAGAGATCTCGACAATATAAAGAATTACACCCATATTCTTCAACAGGTTCTGGAATCCCAATTTCGCCCTTTGGCTTGGCCTAAGCTATAATTTCGTTCCGCCGGTTGAGAAGAAGCCAGAGAAGGAAAAACCGCAACCAACTTACATCGCCGGTGTGGTGTTTGATAAGGCCTCCGGTAAAACCCTCGGAAACGTTAATGTCTTGCTTAAAGAGACGAACGTTTCGGTTGTAACCGGGGATGATGGGGCATACAAGTTTGAAAACGTAAATCCCGGTTCATACACTTTGATTTTCACTGCGCAAAACTATACGACGACCACAAGGGTTGTTGATGTGAGACCCGGACAACCCGCTATAGTAAACGTCGAGCTTATTCCAGCAAAAGCGGTTTATATCACGGGTGTGGTTTACGATAAGGAAACTAACAGGCCCTTAGGTGGGGCAAAAGTGCTGGTTAAGGAGACAGGTGCGGAAGCTATAACCCAGGATGACGGATCATACAAGATAGAGAACGTAATTTCCGGTTCATACACTCTAATATTCACGGCTCCCGGTTATCAATCGTTCTCTGCCTCCGTTGCCGTAGAGGATAAACCTGTTGTAAAGGATGCGTATTTGGCAAAGGGTGAAGAGGTTCAAAAGGCGGAGGTAAAAACCGGATCAATTTTGGGTATAGTTACGGATAAGGAGAAGGGAACACCCATAAGCGGTGTGAGTGTGGTTTTGAAGGAAACGGGACAAACCTTAACCACGGATAGGAGCGGATCCTTCAGGTTTGACAATCTAAAAGCTGGAGCTTATACCCTTTCATTCGATGCCGAAGGTTACCTTGACTATTCCGAAATTGTGAATCTGGCGGAGGGACAAACCTTCACGATGAGGGTGGCTTTAACCCCGGTTCCACAGAAGAAGGGTGCGAACCTCTTGGGTAAGGTTTCCGATGCGGAGAGCGGTAAGGGAATAGCCGGAGCTGTGGTGAGCGTTGAGGGGGTAACCTCAGCCACAACCGATAACGATGGGATATACAAGATAGAAAACGTACCACCTGGAACGTACACGGTTAAAGTGAGCGCCATAGATTACCAAACCTACACGGAGGTTATAAGACTCAACGAAGGGGATAACGTAAAGAACTTTTCCCTGCAAACTTCTGTGGTGAAGGGTAGCTTGATAATAACCGTGGTTGATAAGAACAGTAAGAAACCCTTGTCAGCGACGGTGATATTCGAGGGGCAAAACTTCGGACCTTACGAGACGGATCCATCCTCCGGCTCGGTAACCATCAAGGATATACCAGCAGGAAGTTACAACGTAAAGGTTAAGGCTAAGGATGCCGCGTATGCGGAGCAACTTAAGGTGGTGGTTGTTGAAAAGGGAACTAAGGAGGTAACCTTCGAACTTGTAAAGAAGGGGGTGGAGGTAACCTTCAGGAACATATACTTTGACCTAAACAAGGCAACTTTGAAACCCGAATCGGAACCCGCATTGAGGGAGATATGCACGTTCCTTAAGGAAAACCCCGATATCTTGGTTGAAATACAAGGACATACGGATACTAGGGGATCCGACGCATACAACCTAAGGCTCTCCCAGGCTAGGGCCGAATCCGTTGTCGAGTGGTTGATAAACAACGGGTGCGCGGATGCCGATAGACTTGTTCCCAAAGGTTACGGTGAGAGCGCACCTGTAGTTAAGAATGCAAAAACCGAAGCCGAACACGCCCTAAACAGAAGGGTCGTTGTGAAGGTACTCGGAATAAGGAAGTAAGACGATAGATTTAGGGGGGACATAAGGTCCCCCCTTTTTTTATTCCAAATCCAAATCCACGATATCTTCCAATACGTTTATTCTTTTCCTAGCTTTTTCAACCTCTCCCAAATCAATATCAACCACCGCAAAGCTCTCCCTCTCACCCAACATCAAAAGCACCTCGCCCGATGGAGAAACTATGGAAGAGTTACCGCCGTAGATTATCCCATTCTCCTCTCCCACCCTGTTACAACCTATGATGAATATTCCGTTTTCGGCCGCCCTTGAAACGAGCATAGACCTCCATACACCCACCCTAGCCAGGGGCCACTGGGCAGGGATGAATACCAATTTAACCCCATTTAGGGCGAGCTTTCTGAAGGATTCCGGAAATCTAAGATCGTAGCAAATCTGTAAGGAGAATTTAAAGGAAGATCCCCCAACTTCCGTCTCAAAAATCTTCAGGGATTTTCCGGGCTTAAAAATCTCGGCTTCTCCTAACGGCTTAAAAAGATGGGTTTTGCTGTAGTAGAACAACCTCTCTCCGAGAATGAAAAATGCGGTATTATATATTCCCCCTTCCATCCTTAGGGCTATGGAGAAAACGAGTGCTTTCCCCGTTTCCATTGAAAGGTTTTTCAGAAAACTTAAGCTCTCTCCGTTTATATCCTCGGCGTTTTCCTTAACGTTCTTGTATCCTGTGGTTAAAAGTTCGGGAAATAAGAAGATATCCGCGGAGTGGTTTCTAACCAAAAACTCCACCTTTTCCAAAACCTCCCTTTTAGTTGTCGTATCAATCTGACAAAGGGCCACCCTCATTTTCCTATCCTTAGCAAAACGAAAAATGCCAAAATTTGCGATGTTATAGCGAAAACGGATAGGTAATGAAAGGATAGATCGTACAAAAGCCCGAAGATCAAGCTACCAAGAAACCAGGATATTCCATAAATTGTGTGGAATACCCCGAACGCTCCTGCCCTTTTCTCCTTGGGTACCATGTGCGCTGTCGCGGATTTTAGTACAGTTTCATGCATTCCCATAACGAAACCCCAAAAGAACACCGAGAGTATAAGGAATGGGAAACCCTTAAAGAGAAATCCGAATAAGGTTATAGGAAGGGAAAGTAAAGGTAATAAAAACAAGGTTTTCAACTTGAACCTGTCAAAGGAAAAACCCAGTATAAGGCCCGATAAGGCGTCCAAACCCATGGCTAAGGCAAAAAGGAGCGGGATCCCCTCATCCTGCAATATTCCCTCGCTTTTCATGTGATAAGATAGGATATGGAAATGTGGAAAGCCGAGAACCGTAAGGAAAACGAATGTTAGGTATAAATTGAATGATCTTACGGGTAACAATTCCGGCGTTTTGGTTTTTTTCTCGATACTTTCAGGTTTCGGGTAAAGGAACATTGATAAGATTAGAAAGGTGAGGCTGATAAGAGCTGGGATTCCGAGGTAGAGGAAAGCCTTATGATAGCTTCGGGATATCGAAAGTACATAGGCGACAAAGAGCGGTCCAAGGATCGCACCTATTTGATCTAAGACTTCGTGTATTGCAAAACCCTTACCTAAACCTATGTTCGATGAGGCGAAGGATATTATTGCATCCCTGGCGGGTGATCTCAACGCTTTTCCAAACCTCTCGCATATTACCAGAAAGGACGCGAATTCCCAGCTCCTTGCGGTGAAAAGGAGGGGAACTGATAGGAGGTTCATAAGATATCCAAGGAAGGTTATAGGCCAGTACATCTTTGTCTTGTCGGCTATATACCCCGAAATCAACCTCAAACCATACCCAACAAATTCCCCCATTCCCCCCACTAAACCTACCATCCATGCGCTTGCCCCCAAGGTGTATAAAAAAGGTCCCGTTATCCCCCTTGCTCCCTCGTACGTTATATCCGCAAATAGGCTAACAAGTCCCAGAAGTAAGATAAAAATCGCGGCTTTATTTCGCATTTTTGAGTATTTCGATCTCAGCCTTCCATACCTCTATCCTAGCCTTCTTTTTGAGAATCTCCGCCTCTATCTTCCTTAAATTCATCCAGTTTACGTATAAGTTTGCAAAGCTCAAAATAAACCAAAAAGCCGCAAAGGCGTAAAGCCCAAGTATTATATACCTCATCTTTCAAGTAAGACGACGTCCTCATCCTCGACGGGGTCCGTCTCCGGTAATCTAACCTTCACTATCTGTTTGTCCGTCGTAGTTATGGTTTTTCCCACAAAGTTCGCAAATATCGGAAGTTCCCTCCACCCCCTATCTATCAAAACGCAAAGCTTTATGCTCTTGGGTCTCCCAAATTCAAATATCTGCTCCATCGCCGCCCTCACCGTCCTTCCCGTATATAAAACATCGTCAACCAAAAGCACATCCCTATTTTCAACGGAAAATGGTATGTTGCTCCCTTTAACCTGTGGAGCCTCGGCAACAATGGATAGGTCATCCCTGTAAAATGTTATATCTAGCTCTCCCATATCGGGATCGAAACCCGCGTACTCCTTTATGTACTTTGCTATCCTTTTTGCAAGGAAAACCCCCCTGGTTCTTATCCCTATTATCGCCAGATTTTTAAGATCTTCGTACTCCTCCCAGATCTGTAGGGCTAACCTTCTGTATATCCTATCCATTTGGTTTGAGTTCAAAAGGACGTACATATCGGGAAATTTTAAAGTGGCATTCCAACCAAAGATTTTAGCGCTTTAATTTCCTCATCCTTCAGGTACCTCCATTTCCCAACTTCCAAATCCAGCTTAACGTTCCCGTAAAAAACCCTCTTAAGCATTAAAACCTTCAAATTGAACTTTTCCGCCATCCTCCTTATCTCCCTGTATTTCCCCGTATTCAAAACCACAAATAGCTTGTTCTTTCCCAAAATCTTACATTCCACCGCCTTCAAAATTTCCCCCCTGTCCTCCACACCCTCCAAAAATCCCCTAATTACCCCTTCGTTTACCCTACCTTCAACTTCAACCACATAACCCCTCCTTACCCCGTACCTTGGATGTGTCAGTCTGTGTATTAGTTCTCCGTCGTTTGTCAAGATCAACAAACCTTCCGAATCTTTATCCAACCTACCCACAGCGTTTAGCTCCCTGAACCTTTCGGGTAAAATTTCGTATATCGTCCTGTTGAACCTGTCGGCCTTCGATACGACATAACCCCTTGGCTTATAAAACGCAACGTATACGAGTTCTGTAAGCCTCGTAGGCTCCAATCCCTCCACCTCCACCCTCTCATCCCCTTTCAAAACCTTCATTGGCTGTTTTACCACCTCACCGTTAATTTTCACTTTCCCGTTCATTATTAAATCCCAAGCCTTCCTCCTCGAAATTCCATAAAACCTCTGGACGTACCTCAAAAGCCTCATATCACCCTTATTCCAAACCTACCCAAAAATTCTCCCCTCTCTTCTGGAAAATCCGACCTATAATGTACCCCCCTACTTTCCTCCCTGCAAAGGGCAGATATGGCTATCCATCTGGCTAAGTTTGCCGAACCTCCCAACCCCTTCAACCTTTCAATTGCCAACCTCAATGACCTTGCATCCCTTATTATCCCAACGAGTTCATCCATTATCTTCCTTATTTCCTCAATTTTCTCTTCCCCCTCCTCAAATTCCACCTCAATGGTCCTTAAAAATTTGAAATCCCCCCATTCGGATATATCATTTTCAACGTCTAGGGCAACCCTATAACCGAAAACTAAACCTTCGGTTAGGGAATTCGATGCCAGCCTATTTGCACCATGTATCCCCGTGTTCGCACATTCCCCAACCGCCCAAAGCCCCCTCACGTTCGTCCTACCCCACGTGTTCGTCCTTATGCCCCCTATGCTGTAATGTGCGGCGGGTTTTATAGGGATCCTAACCCCGAATTTTTCCTTAATTTCCTTAGTCAAAGGAAACTTTTCCATATCCACATTTGATACGTCTAGGAAAACCCCCCCATGCTTTCTCTCAAAATTGTAAATGAATCTTGCCAACTCATCCCTAGGAATTAAAGGATTTACAATCTCTCTACCGTTTTCATCCACTATCTTAGCCCCGGCTCCCCTCAAGGCCTCGGTTAAAAGTATCGGGGGATGCGTAGGTACAACCGTGGGATGAAATTGTACGAATTCCAGATCCGAGATCCATGCCCCTGCCCTTGCCGCCATAATTATTCCCTCACCGATGCTGGATGGAGGGTTGGTGGTTTTATCCCAAAGTGCCGAATATCCACCCGTCGCCAATACCACCCTTCTCGTCTCTACGAACTCCCCGTTTGAAAGTTCAACCCCAACAACCTCCCCCCTTTCCACCTTAACGGATAAAACCTTCCCATAAAACCTATCAATATGCCTCGTCTTTTCAATTAGAAACTCCAATATCCTTTTGCCGGTTTCATCCCCAAGGTTCCAAACCCTGGGAACGCTGTGTCCCGCCTCCAAATGAGGTCTCGGATTGAACTTAAACCCCATGGATATGAGCATGTTTATCACCACAGGTGCATAATGCGTTAGGACGGTTACCGCCCTCTTATCGTTCAAACCCCTACCCACCCTCAACGTATCCTCGTAATGTAACAAGGGGGAATCCTGAATTTCTAAAGCTGCGGCTATTCCCCCCTGCGCCCAGTAAGTATTAGCCAGCTTTTCCTCCCTCGGTGACACGATTAAAACCTTAAGCTTCCTTAAATTTAATGCCGTCCAAAGCCCCGCTATTCCACCCCCAACAACCACCACATCATACATTTAAAACCTCCCTTACCACTTCGGCATCGTCAAAAGGATACTTAACTCCCATTATCTCCTGATAACTTTCGTGCCCCTTTCCCAGGATCGCCACTATATCCCCCTTTCCGGCAAGATTTAGAGCGAAGGATATCGCCCCTTTCCTATCGGGAATTTTATAAAATTTCTTTTCTTTTATTCCTTTGGCGATATCTTCGATTATTTTCTCCGGATCCTCGAACCTCGGATTGTCTGAGGTTAAAATTATAACGTCTGCGAACCTTTCTGCCACCTTCCCCATGAGGGGCCTTTTACCCTCGTCCCTGTTTCCACCTGCACCGAAGACCACTATCAACCTTCTTGCAAACTTTCTAAGCTCCTTAAGTACCTTCTCTATTGCATCCGGCGTATGGGCGTAATCCACGAAAACGTGAAATTCGCCGGAAAATACCCTCTCAAGCCTACCCTTAACCCCCTTAAAACCCTTTAGAGCTTCCTTTACGCATTCGTCCGGAATTCCGAAAACCTTTGAAACAACGTATGCCGAAGTTATATTGTAAGCGTTGTACTCACCCAAAAGCCCACACTCAAAAACCTTTCCGTTTATATTCAAAACCAAACCCTCAACGGAATGCTCCAAAATTTTGAAGGAAAATTCTCCATTTTTCCCATAAGTTATAACCTTTGCCTTGGTTGATCTTATAAAATCATCCGCATAAAGGTCGTCGGAATTTATAACCGCAAAAGCATCCTCCTCAAGCATCCTGAAGAGTTTAAGCTTAGCCCTTAGGTAGTTTTCCATGCTCCCATGATAATCGAGATGATCCCTCGTCAAATTCGTAAAAACCCCAACCCTAAACCTTATCCCATCAACCCTACCCTGATCCAACCCTATGGATGATACCTCCATAACTGCAAACCTTCCACCCGCCCTCCTTGCCCTTCCCAAGATCCTTAGAATATAAAACCTTTCGGGTGTTGTGAGCTTTGAAATTTTCACCTCGGTTAAATCGTCCCAGATAACCGTACCTATCAGGGCGGTTTTACCTTTGCATGAGTTCAAAATTTCCCTAATTAAAAATGATGTTGTGGTTTTCCCGTTCGTTCCCGTTATCCCAACTATCTCCAAACCCTCAAGGTTGTACAACCTTTCCGCCCATTCCTCGGCAACCTTCCTCGTATTTTCGCTTACTATCTGTTCCACATCCAAATTTAGTTTCTCCGGTGTGATTATCAATTTTGCACCTCTTTTTAAAGCTACCCCTACATCTTCCAAATTATCAAAACTTTTCCCCCTTATTACAACAAAAATATCACCCTCTTTAATATCTTCAACCAAATGGGAAATATCCCGATACAAGTTTGAATTCTAACGATGTTATAATTTCGGGTTGTGGAAATTGCGGAAAAATTAAAGGGAATATTGAGGGAGCTTAGGGAGTGTGGATATAAGTTCGATTATAGGTTTAACAGGGGGGCAAGTGAAAAGGGCCTTGAGGGGCTTTCCGAAAAGCATGCGGAGCTTTTGAGAAAATACAACGGGTTTTATATAAAATTCGGCGAGAGTTACTTCAAACTTCTTTCCACCAAAGAGATATTGGAAAGGAAGGAAGAAAAAATACCCATATTTGAGATAAACGGTGAAACGGTATATTACCCGGAGAACGGGGAGTTTGAAAATGTATTTTGGGAAAAATTTGAAAATTTTCTGTCTTTCGTAAAGGAGAGTTTGACTTTAAATGAAGAAGATTTAGAAAGGTTTGATCCTTCGAAGGCCAAGGGGCTGAAAAGGTTAAAGATAGTCCTATCGGGTGAAAGTGCGGATTTGTCCTTCCTTTCCGCATTAGACGAGCTTGAAATTCTTGAAGTTGAAAATTTGGAAGATCTGGAAGTTTTTGATAAAATATCCGCAAATGTGAAGTTCTTAAATGTAAGGAATCTTACATATCTTCGCGGATTTTCATGGTTAAGCGGGTTAAAGAATTTACTTGAGCTTAGAATCGAGGGAATATCAATAATTTACCTTAAGGGGGAGATGGATCTTTCCGATTTTAACTGGAGGATATTGAGGGTGCGGAACGGTAATCTTTCCGATGAGCTTGAAACCTTGAAACTTCCTAGCAGTATGAGGATCTTAGAAATGTCAAACCTTTCCATTAGAAAACCTCCAAAAATAATATCGAGCGGGCTCATAGAATTGGATATGAGGAGAAACGGTATGGAAGATCCGGAAAATTTATCAATAATAAAAACTTTGACGGACCTAGATCTTTCGGATAACAGGATAAAAAGCTTGGACTGGTTGTGTTCCTTGAAAAACCTTGAAACTTTAATATTAAACAACAACCTTTTAGAGGAGTTTTCTCCCCCTTGCGTTTTGCAAAACCTTTACAGGCTTGAAATTAAGGGAAATTCAATAACCAAGGTTGATAAAACCAAGATACCTAACGTTAGGGTTTTGATGATATAATGAGAATAGGGATTCCCCTCCTTTCCTTGGGAAGTTACGGGGGGGTAAGGAAGATAATTGAAATTTCGAATTATCTTGCGGAAAAAAACGAAGTTTGGATATTGTACCCCAAGGGTAGGGGAGAAACCCCTTTCAAAATTTCCCCAAATGTGAAGCTCTTTGAAGGACCGTTCAGAAACAGGTTCCTCCACTTAATATACTGCATCAATTTCCTCAGCCTTGAGGAATTTGATTTGATAATTTTCAACTTCTTCCCAACCGCATACCTAAATTTCTTCGTTAATAAGAAATCGGTTTATTTCGTTCAGGATGTTGAGCACAGGTTTTACAACAATCCATTCGTTAAGATTTTAGCCCTTTTAACCTACCTTATCCCAATAAAAAAGATCACTTACAATCCCGCGATATGCGAAGCGGTAAATTGCGAAGCCCTAATAAGCCCTGGTGTGGATAAGAGGACCTTCAAACCCTTAAACTTAAGCAGGGAAAGAAATAGGATAATGTATATTCCCAGGAAGGAGGGTAGGAAGGGGTTTGATATTTTTCTCGATGCGATTAGAATTTTGAAGGAAAAGGGGGAGGATTTTCGAGTTTTGTTGGTTGGTGGAACCCAAGATTACGATGAAAAGATAAGGGAACTGGGTGTTAGCTTTGAACATTTGTATCCGAGGGATGATGATGAGCTTGCCAGGATTTATAACTCCGTTGGTGTTTTTGTTCTAACTTCGAGGGTTGAGGGTTTGGGTTTTCCGGTCTTGGAAGCCCTGGCTTGCGGCACTCCGGTTGTTGCGACAAAATCCGATGGTGCGAGGGTTTGGGGGAATTGGGTTATTTTGGCGGAGGAAGCGGGGGAAATAGCGGATGGAATATCCGAGGTTTTTGGAAATTTTGAAGATTATTTAAAAAAAGTAAAGAACCTTAGGGAGGAAATACCGGATATTTTGGATATGGCAAAGGCATTTGAGGAACACCTTTCGGATATAAAATAGCCGCTATGAATGTTTTGGATGTTTTAACTTACATATTTGCCTTTACCGCCATCCTCGGCGCTTTAACCGTGGTTATGCATCCAAACCCCATATATAGCGCCTTGGGTTTGCTCCTAAACTTCTTTTCCCTAGCAGCAATATACATGCTCCTACAATCCCCTTTACTCTCCCTGGTTCAGGTTATCGTTTATGCTGGAGGTATTGTTGTTTTCTTCCTTTTTGTAATAATGCTTTTGAATTTGAGGGAGCCTCAGAACGATAGGGATTTCGGAATAAAAGGGATCTTCTCCATGGTATTCTTTTTACTCCTTGCAATATTTATAATTTCGGGAATTTTAACGTTCAACGTCCCACCACTTCAACCTTCCTATATGTCCCCCAAGGTCATAGGTAGGTACCTACTTACGGATGGTTTGTTCGCCTTCGAGCTTTCTTCGTTTGTTTTACTTGTGGCTATAATAGTTGCCATAGCTTTGGTTAAAAGGGAGGAAGAAAAATGAATACGGTTTTCCTTTTGTCCCTTGCCGTGGTTCTGTTTGCTATAGGAGGATTTGGAGCTGTTTTTAGAAGGAACTTTTTAATAGTCCTTATGAGCCTAGAACTTATGCTCAACGCTACAAATTTGGCGATAATTTCCGCATCTCAAACTTTCGGAAATTTGGGGGTTGAGGGGCAATTTTGGGCCCTTCTGGTTTTAGTAATAGCTGCCTCCGAGGTTTCGATAGGCCTTGCCCTTGCGGTGAACATGGCCAAGTTTAAAGATAACTTGGATTTGGAGGAGTTTAAGGAACTGAAAGGGTGAAGAAACCTTCCCCCGCATCCGCAATTTTCTTAGGTTATATTTTACTCTCCTTTTTAGGGAGTTTGATACTGTATCTTCCTATATCCCATAACGGTGAGCTTGGCTTTTTAGATGCGTTTTTCACCTCCGCATCCGCTCTATGCGTGACCGGATTGATAGTTGTTGATACGGCAACCAAGTATACTCTTTTTGGAAAAATCGTAATTTCCATCCTGATACTCATCGGTGGTTTGGGATATATGACCCTAACCGCCTTTATACTATCCGCAACAAAAAGTAGGGGTTCTCTTTATGCGCGCAAACTGGTAGTTGAAACTATTGGGTCTGGGCGTTTAGGGGAAATATTTTCCTTTGCATCGAACATTGTCATCTACTCCTTGATTATCCAGTCCTTGGCTATACCATTGCTTTTCCTGTCCTTTATCAAAAAACAAAGCTTCTTTGAAGCCATGTTTAACTCCGTATTTCACAGTATAAGCGCTTTCAATAACGCGGGATTTTCCACCTTCTCAAACAGCCTTATGGATTACGCGGGTGATCCCATTGTAAATTTTGTTATAATCTCTCTAATAGTTATTGGTGGAATGGGCTTCAAGGTATGGATGGATATTGTTAAGAGGAAATTGACGTTGCACTCAAGGCTCGTAATATTTACCACCCTAACCCTTATATTTTTACCCTACATCTTTTTTTACTTGTTCGAAGGTGAAACTAAGGGAAGCATCCTGAAATCCCTCTTCGCATCCGTAACTCCCAGAACCGCGGGCTTTAACACCGTAGATTACTCAAATTTTTCCGATCTTTCCCTATTTTTAACCATCACCCTTATGTTTGTGGGTGGCTCTCCGGGAAGCACGGCTGGAGGAATAAAGACGGTAACTTTAGCTTTGATATTTCTTTGGGTGATAAATACCTTGAGGGGGAACAGGAACGTGGTTGCATTTAGAAGGGAGATCCCGCAGGAGACCATAGTTAGAGCCTTCCAAACCTTGGTTTTATCAATTTTTCTAATGTGGATTTGGATATTCGTACTTTCCCTCTCGGAAAGGGGAATCGTGGAGAAGGTGGGGCTTTTAAGGTTGTCCTTTGAAGTTTGCTCGGCTTTCAGCACCGTGGGATTATCGACGGGAAGCATCACAACTCCAAACGTGAGCCTTTCCGCAGATTTCTCACCTTTTGGTAAGATTGTCATAATTGCCGCAATGGTGATAGGGAGGGCGGGATACTTGGTGTTCGCCACCTCCCTGATAACTCAAAGGAAAATTAGCTACAGGTTTGCAAAAGGGGAAGTGGTGGTATAATGCAGGTGGCGGTAATAGGCCTTGGAAGGTTCGGTTCTTCCCTGGCGAGGATATTGATAGAGCAGGGGCATGAGGTAATAGTTGTTGATAAAAACGAGGCTTTGGTTCAACCTTTCGAAAACTTGGCAGAACAGGCGATAATAGGCGATGCTACGGACGAAACTTTATTAAGGTCCCTTGGGGTTCAAAACCTGGACGCGGTGGTGGTTGCAATAGGGGATGATGTGGAGGCGAGCGTGTTGATTTGTATATCCCTTATGGAGTTGGGAGCAAAGTACGTGATATCCAAAGCGGAAAACGATAAGCATGCAAAAATACTAAAAAGGATAGGGGTTCATAAGGTAGTGCAACCCGAGAGGGATTCGGCAAAGGTTATAGCGGAACATTTGATACATCCGAAGATAGAGGAGAAGATAGACATAGGTGAAAACCATTCGATAGTGGAAATTAAGGCTCCATCAAGCTTTTGGGGGAAGACACTCAAAGAGCTTGAGCTAACTTCAAGGTATGGAGTTCTGGTTATAGCTATAAAGAGGAGGGATGCCGTGTTTGACAATAAAGGTGAGATAAGAAGTTATAGGGACGCGATAATAGCCCCTCCCTCCGCGAACACTATCATTTTGGAACACGATACCCTACTTATCCTCGCCCCTAAGGATAAGATAAGGGAGATAGAAAAATGGAAATGAAGCCCGAGCAGATCGTTGAGGAAGCGAAGTTTTACATAATGAACCATAAATATGAGGAGGCAAAGAGGATTTTGGAATATGCCCTAAGGGACTTCCCAGACAACGAGGAGCTCCTTTATCACTTAGGAATACTTTACGAGCTGATGTTCGATGAGGAGGAAGCGATTAAAATTTACAGGAAAATTTTGGATTTTTACCCAAATGGAAAGAGGGCAAAGGATGTTTTGGAAAAGCTCAAAAAACTTGGAGAAATTTAAATTAAGGAACCAAATTGAGGTTATACACATAAATTATCCTGAGATGGTTGGGGCTTTGGCTGTGGTTTATAACGTCGGTTCCGCAAACGAAGATATTGGAAAAACGGGTTGTGCCCATCTCTTGGAACATATAATGTTTAACGGCACTAAGAACTTTGGACCTTTCAGTTTATACATAGATTCCTTCGGAGGGTACGATAACGCTTTTACGGATAAGGATATAACGGTTTATCATTCGGTTTTTCCGGCGGAAAAACTGGGGGAAGTTCTGAGGCTTGAGGCGGATAGGATGGAAAACCTTGACTTTGCGGGTTTTGATGTGGAAAAGGATGTTATACTAAGCGAATATTTTATGGGTGAGGATGATGAGGATGAGGATATATGGAGGGAAACGTTTGCGCATCTTATGCCGGAAAGTTCATATTCCCATCCCATAATAGGTTGGGAGTGGGATATAAGAAATCTTAAGTTGGAAGATGTAAAGGAATTTTACGAGAAGTTTTATACGGTTGAGAACGTATTTTTGGTGGTTTTATCCCCCTTTGAAGTTTCCGAAATTTACGGAATTTTGGAGGAAACTTTTGGAAACGTAAATAAAAGCGGAAAAAAGGCAAACTTTGGTATAACGGAATTCTACCAAAACCATAAAATAGAGATTTTCCTAAGTTTCAGAAACTTGCCCAAGAGGTTCGTGATATCTTGGAGGGTGCCGAGGAGGGATCTGAAGTTTAATATAGCCTTAAACATATTTTCTAGGATTTTGGACCTTGATAGAACATCACCCCTGTGGAGATTTGTTGAGGAAGGGGAATTGGAGGAATACACCGTCAGGCTTTATGAGTACAAGGTTGGGAACGTGCTTTGCGTAATCGGTGAGTACGATAAAGAAAGGGTACCCAACTTTTACAAAATTTACGAAACGGTTGAAAACTTTGAACCGGATAAAGGGGTTTTCGAAAGGGTTAAAAAAATGATAAAATGCGAAATCTTGAACTCGTTTGACGAGGCTGAAAGCATTGTAATAAACTATGCTTTGAGCTACTCCCTATTTAATTTTGTCGGGAATTTGGAAGATCTTGTAAAGGTTGTTGAGGAGGTTAAAATGGAGGATGTTTTGGAAATACCGAAAATGTTGAGAAACTCTTTGAGGGTTTTAGTCTCAAGGTAATCGAACGTTTCAACCTTAGAATTTATTCTCTATGGGTGGGTTTTCCTTTAGGGAACCGTTGAGGGGGTATGAAATAAAGCTCGAGCTTGTTAACGTTGAAAAGATAAGGATACCGGAGATTCAGAGGGAAATTTCCGACAAGCTAATTAAGCAGCTTGCGGAGTCCATAAACAGGATAGGTTTCGTTGAACCCATAATTACCGTTGAGGGTTCGGATGGTTACCTTGAGGTGATAAACGGACAGCATAGGCTGGAGGCGGCAAAGCTCGTGGGCTTAAAGGTAATACCCACCCTTATCCTTCCCAGGGAAATAATGAAACACATAATAAGCCTTAACATAGAGAAGGCTCCCAACTTAAGGGATAAAGCCCACCAGGCTTATATGGTATTTATGATGAGCTTAGAGGAAAACCCTAATATGATAGAGAGCGAGCTTATGAGGCTCGTGGATTTCGCTCACTACATCACCATAGGTTTCATAGTGGATAGATTCAACGTAGGTAGGTTCCCAGGGTACGCCTTTGAGAAGGTTTTATCCAAGGTGGATGATTTTACATCTTATACGCTTAAGGATGCGGAAAAGGAGAGGGAAAGGAGGGCAAAACTCCTTATGGAGGTTAGGGAAGTTTTAGAGGAGAGATACAACGAACTCGGACTTAAGAACGCTCTCACGAAGGAAAGCCTCGTTTTGAAAGCATTCCAGGAAAATTACGGCAAGTGGGTGAGGAACGTCACGGATGATTTCTATACGGTATTTGAAAAAATAAAGGCAACTCTACCTAGGATATTCGTTGAAGAAAGGGAAGAGGATTTCCAGAACTTTTAGTATGAACCTGGGACCGCTTGAGGAGAGGGTGATGGAAAAAATATGGGAGGCAAACGATAAAACTACGGTTAGAGAAATTTGGGAGAGTATGGACGAATACGCTTATACCACCATATTAACCATCTTTCAAAAGTTGGAAAGGAAGGGTTTTATAGAAGGTTGGTTGGAGGGAAAAGTAAAGGTATTCAAGCCCAAAATCTCAAGGGAAGAGTATTACAAGATGAAACTTGAGAGGGTAATCTCCGAGGTTTTCATGAAGAACCCAAACGCAATTTATTCCTTCTTTGTTGAGAATGTAAATCTGAAGGAGGAGGATGTAGAGAGGTTATTGAAAATTCTGAAGGAAAAGTTATGAGCCTTGGTTTTGTGCTTATCTTTTTGCTTCTTCTCTTACGCTTTACCCTTTACAATAGACCATTAAAAGATTTCAAAGCCCAATTTCTCTTTGGAATCGCCCTACCTTACTTTGGAATCCTCTCCTTTTGGATGGTTCATGTTATCCACGCTGGTTTTGATATAAACCACCTCTTGAACATGCTAAAATACTGGGATTTCCCAATTTCCAGCCTCCTAATTCTGCTATTTTTTGCCCATATTCTCCACAGGTCCTATAGGACATTGAGGGAAATTAAAGGGATAGAAAGGGAAATTCTTTCCCTACCTCACAGGAGGTTTGGAAACGTTATAGTTCTCAAGACGGGAAAGCCCCTAGCCTTCACCTTGGGTATTCTTAAACCCAGACTCTTTCTCTCCGAGGGTATCTTTAAGCTTGAAAAGGATTTAAAGAAGCTTATAATATTACACGAAATCAACCACATAAGATCCTTAGACAACTTAAAAGTTTTCCTGTTTTCCCTCCTCATCCCATCAAATTTGGAGCTTTCGCTTTTAAAAGCCCACCTTGAGATACTTAACGATAGAAAGGTTTTGAAAAAGTACCCGAAAAATAAGCTTATAAACGCCCTCATCCTCTCCCTATATTCTCCCAAATTTAGCATGGGAATGGGGGATGAGATATACTTGAGAATTAATAGCTTGGAAAAGAACCGGAAGGAAAACCCTTTTGTCTATGTTCCTTTCGCCCTATCAATAATCGCGCTAGTATACCTATCATATCTGAACTGTAAAGGTTGAGGGTAGCTTACGTTCATGATTGGCTTATAGTGAGGGCGGGAGCGGAGAAGGTTTTAGAGGAGATGGTAAAAACTGTAAAAGCCGACGAGATATTCACCCTATTTTATAAGAAGGAAAACTTCAAGAACTCGCCAATTTCCCAATTTAAAATCACCACCTCACCACTAAACGATCTACCGTTTGTTCATAAGTATTACCGGTCACTCTTGCCCTTTATGCCCCTCGCGGTTGAATGGTTCGATCTAAGGGGGTACGACTTGGTTATATCATCAAGTCATTCCGTTGCTAAGAACGTAATAACTTTTCCCCATCAGGTTCATATATGTTACTGCCATACTCCGATAAGGTACGCTTGGGATCTTACGCACGAATACCTAAGAACCCTTCCCCCACCTTTGAGGATCTTCGCCCACGGAATATTACAAAAGATAAGAATGTGGGATTTTGTTTCATCAAGTAGGGTTGACCTATTTATTGCAAATTCAACAACGGTAGCCAGAAGAATAAAGAAATATTACAACAGAGACTCGGTTGTAATTTACCCGCCGGTTGAGGTTGAAAAATTTAAAATTGGTAAGCCTAGGGATTACTTTATAACCGTCTCAAGGCTCGTACCTTACAAAAAGGTTGATGTTATAGTTTCGGCGTTTAACGAGTTGCGCTTAAAGCTTTTGGTTGTGGGGGATGGTCCCGAGATGGGTAGGATAAAAAAATTGGCGGGTAAAAACGTGGAAATTTTGGGTTGGGTGGATGACAATACCTTGGTCGAACTGCTTTCGAACGCTAGGGCGTTTGTTTATTGCGCATATGAGGATTTCGGTATTTCTCCGGTTGAGGCCAACGCATCGGGTTTGCCGGTTATAGCTTACGGATATGGTGGGGTTTCGGAAACCGTGATAGATGGGGAAACCGGTCTGTTCTTCTACGAGCAAAGTCCAAATGCACTAAAGGAGGCGGTTTTGAGGTTCTTGAAAATTGAGGATAATTTTGACAGGGAGAGGATAAGGAAGCATTCCTTAAATTTTAGCGCCAACGTTTTCAGGGAAAAATTTCTAAATGTTGTAAGATCATCCGTAAAATTCCCAATATGATCGTTGGAGTCCCAAAGGAGATAAAGACGGAGGAGTATAGGGTTTCTATGACACCCGCGGGCGTAAAAGAGCTGGTAAAAAGGGGGCATAGGGTAATAGTTCAGGAAGGAGCGGGAGAGGGAGCGGGCTTTAAAGATGAGGATTACAGGGGCGTGGGTGCGGAAATAGTTAAAAATATTGAGGAGGTATATGAGAAGGCCGAGCTCATAGTTAAGGTTAAGGAACCCCAACCTCAAGAGTACAAATTATTACACGAAGGGCATATACTTTTTACCTACTTGCACCTGGCTGCGGACGAAAATTTAACGAGGGCTCTGATGGAGAGAAAGTTCGTAGGAATAGCTTACGAAACCGTTGAAACGGACGATGGGTATTTACCTTTGCTCGCTCCGATGAGCGAGATAGCGGGTAAAATGGCACCCCAAGAGGGAGCCAAGTATTTGGAGAAACCCCAGGGGGGACTCGGTGTCCTTTTGGGTGGCGTTCCGGGTGTCCCACCCGCGAAGGTGGTGGTCATAGGTGCGGGAACGGTTGGTATGAGCGCCACGATGGTGGCTGCCGGTATGGGAGCGGATGTGACACTCATGGATATAAACGTTGAGAGGTTGAGAAGGGCGGAGGAGATAATCCCGGCAAACGTAAAAACGCTTTTTTCAACGGATTATACCATAAGGGAAGCGGTGAGGAACGCGGACTTGGTGATAGGAGCCGTTTTGATAACAGGGGCAAAGGCACCAAAGATATTAACCAGGGAAATACTAAGGGAGATGAAGGAAGGGGCGGTTTTGGTCGATGTCTCAATAGATCAGGGTGGAATTTCGGAATTTTCAAAGCCAACAACTCACAAGGATCCGGTTTTTGTCGCGGAGGGGGTTGTACATTACTGCGTCGCAAACATGCCCGGTGCTGTTCCGAGAACATCAACCTTCGCCCTAACCAACTCCACCCTAAGGTACGTAATAAAGCTTGCAGATATGGGATGGAAGGATGCCATCAGGTCCGACAGAAGTTTGGCGCGCGGCGTGAATTTGGTTAAGGGTTTTGTGACCCATAAGGCGGTAGCGGAGGCCTTCGGCCTTGACTACCATCCGGTTGAGGAGTTCATTTGATCTGGGTTTGACCCTTACAAGCGGTCAGACGTTCTATTGGGGTAATTTTGAGAACGGTAACTTTAGCTTTGGGAAACCCGATGGTAAAGGTTTTTGGTGGGGGGTCTCCCGAGGTTTGGTTTGGGTTATTAAGCAGGATGGAAACAAAGTGATCTTACAGAAGGGGGATTACAACCTGTTTTTTGAGCTTTTTGGAATCTCGGACAAGCTTGAGGATCTCTACGAGCTTGCAAAAAGATACGCGGATACTCATCTTATAAAGGCGCTCGAAGGTTTTAAAGGTTTGAGGTTGATGAGGCAGGATCCATGGGAAACTTTGGTATCGTTCATCCTATCCGCGCAGAACAGGGTGGAGAATATAGCAAAGGCGGTTTGGATGATAAGTAAAGAGTACGGGGAATTTGAGGATGGGATCCCGAAAATTCCAAAACCCGAAGTTTTGAAGGATGCCGATGAAAAGTTTTTGGAAAAGCTGCCGATGAAATACAAAGCTCAAGCTTTTAGGCTGAAGGAAACGGCTAAAATACTATCGGAAGATCCGGATTTTTGGAAGAAGTTACCCGAAGACTATTATGAGAGGAGGAAGTATCTGACAAAACTTCCGGGTGTTGGGAACAAGATAGCCGATTGCGTTTTAGCTTATGGGCTCGGGGATGGTAGGGCGGTTCCCGTTGATACCCATATTATGCGAATATCTAAGGAGCTTTACAACCTCGATGGATCTTACGATGAGATAGGGGAGTTTTACAGGAGAAGGTATGGGGAATACGCCGCCCTTGCCCAGCTTTACCTATACGCGCTTTCCCGAACTCCCAACGTTCTTAGGGGTAAATCCGCTTTATAATTTTAATGTGTTAAAAGTTAAAGGGGTACTTTTTAAAGCCGCGCAATCTTTCGTTAAAGAAAACTTCGGTGGAAGGGGGGAACATGAGGTATCAAAGAGGCTAAAAAAGGCTTCGAGAAATGCCTTTGAAAAACCCATATTAACCCAACTTTATCTTGTTGGATTTTATGAGGAAGTTTTGAACGCGATAAAGGATGCGTGTAACTTGGATTATGAGGAGATAGGGAAGGGGATTTTTAAATACATCAGGGATATGCTTTTCGATGTTCTGGAGTCTGAGATTCGATCCTACGGGGACCTGATCCTAAACGCCAATAAAATAACGTCCTATATGATTGACGGTCTAAACTGGAAAGTTGAAACCCTTGAAAGGGGAAAATCCTACCTTATAACCGTAAAAAGCCCTTACAATTTGAGTTCCCATCGGGCATTTTGGAAGAGTGTAAAGGGTTTTGCGGAGGAACTTCTTAAGTTTTACCGGATCGAAAATCCCAAAATATCAATTGAAAGTTTGGATTTTAACGAGATCAAGGTAAGGTTGGAGGTTTAGATGTGGTACTTTCCCGCCTTTCTCGATCTGAAATTTAGGGAGATTGCTCTGAAAAATGGAAACCCTTATCTATACGCATACTTTAAAACCGTAAATTACGGCGGCGATGGGATTATAGTTGGGGGAACTTGGGTCTTCATTTGGGGCTATGGGAAAGCTTTCGGTGATACGGCGTTTATAAGCTGGGGTAGGGATGGATTTTTGGGATTTGCGGTTGCCGGTATATCGGTTTATCTTTTGAAGGTTTTGATAGGTAGGGAGAGGCCTTACGTGAGCGGAAATCCGAGGATATTTAAACCCTTAAACCTTGATGATAAATATCAATCTTTACCATCGGGTCATAGCGCCGTCGCATTTTCCGTTGCCGGAGTGGTGTGGAAAAAAAGTAAAAACCCGGCTTTAAGAACGGCAACGTTAATTTACGGGTTATCCGTTGCGGGCGCCAGGGTTTATCTTGATAAGCACTGGTTTTCGGATGTGGTTTTGGGGGCAGGAATTGGGTTTTTGGCAGGTTATATCTCCGCAGGTTTCTTAAAATGAACTTTAAAGATAAGTTAAAACTTTTACTTGGTGATGACATTGTAAAGGAAGATGAGGATACGATTTTGAAATATTCAAAGGATTCCTCCGACCATCCCCCAATTTTACCTTCGGTAGTTATATTTCCCAGAAACTGCGAGGATGTTGTGAAAGCCGTTGAGATCCTATATTCCGAAAGGGTACCTATAACCCCAAGGGGTTCCGGTACATCATTAACCGGAGGTTCTATCCCCTCTAAAGGTGGAGCCGTAATTTCCCTTGAGAGGATGAACAAGATTAAGGATCTGGATGAGCAAAATTTGACGGTAACGGTTGAACCGGGAGTAATAACCGGGGAACTCATTTCCGAGGTTGAGAAGTTTAACCTTTTTTATCCTCCCGATCCCGCAAGCTTGCAAAGTTGTACAATAGGCGGAAACGTCGCCGAAAATGCGGGAGGTCCTAGGGCTTTTAAGTACGGCACAACGAAGAGTTATGTTTTGGAGATGGAAGTTGTAACAAAGAACGGGGAGAAATTAAGGATAGGAAGGAGGACGAAGAAGTGGGTGGTTGGATACGATCTTCCTTCGTTGTTTGTTGGAAGTGAGGGTACGTTGGGTATAATAACGGAGATAACATTAAGGCTTATACCAAAACCTCCCAAGTTTTATACCTTGCTCGCGGCGTTCGGGGATGAGGTAAAAGCCGGGAGGGCTGTATCTGATATGATTAGAAGCTCGCTGTTTCCGACGGCCGTGGAATTCGTCGATAGAAAATGTATTTACGCGGTGGGAGAAAAGATAGCGCCGTTTTTACCCAAGGGTACTGCCGCATTCCTATTGGTTGAGTTTGACGGATTTGGACCGGAATTTGAAAAACAGGTTGAAATCTCTTACGAAATATTCCAAAAAAATTCCGCCCTTGAGGTTTTTGTTGCCGAGGATGAAAGTACGAGGTCGAGGTTGTGGTCGGCAAGGAGGGGTGTTTTACCTTCCCTTGAATCTTTGGGGAAGCTTATAAGGCATGAGGATGTGGTTGTTCCAAGATCAAAAATACCTGATCTTTTGGCTTATACCGAGGAAATTGAGAGAAAGACGGGGTTAAGCTTGGCAAGCTTCGGACATGCTGCGGACGGAAACATACACGTAAACATCCTTTACGAAGAGGATCAGAGGGAGATCATGGAAAGGGCTGTAGATATGGTGATAGAGAAAGTTTGGGAGCTTGGGGGTACCGCATCCGGTGAGCACGGAATAGGATTGATAAAGAAAAAACACCTTCTCTTGGAACAGGGGGAATTATTGGTAAAACTTCAAAAAGAGATAAAGGGGATTTTTGATCCCGAAAATCTATTCAATCCCGATAAGCTCTTTTAACCAAAACTCCTCCCATTTAAAATCTCCATATGAGGAGGTTGAAAGGGGAAATTGCGTTTGAAGGTTTTGGTTTGCACACGGGAAAGCCATGTAAGGTTATATTGAGACCTTGGGAGAATGGATACGTTTTCGTAAAAAACGGAAAGGAGATACCCGCAAGGTACGACTTTGTATCCGACACTAACAGGAACGTAACCCTTGAGGGTAACGGGGAGAGGATAATGACGGTGGAACATATACTTTCCGCCCTCTACGGTTTGAGGGTTTTGGGAGCCAAGATAGAGGTGGAAGGTGAGGAGATTCCCGCCTTGGATGGATCAAGCAAAATCTTCGCAAATAGGATAATGGAAAGCTCGGAGGAGGTGGAAGGAAAGGTATATAATCTAAAATATCCGCTTGAATACGAAGGGGAAAAGGCAAGGATTCTGGCTTTACCCTCAAACACATTCAAGGTTTCTTACGCTATACATTTTGAAGATAGGGGATTTTCCCAATTCTTTGAATGTTCCCTTGATGATTACCTTGAAAAGATCGCACCCGCAAGGACGTTCGTCTTCAAAGAGGATGTTGAGAAGATAATTAAGGAAGGTTTGGGTAAAGGGGGTAACCTTGAAAACGTCCTGATAATTGGGGAAAATCAGACTTGGAATTTTCCCGAAGAACCGGTTAGACATAAGATCTTGGACTTTATAGGGGATCTATCGTTAAGCGGAATCTTTATAAACGCCCACTTCGTAGTGTTTAAAGGTTCCCACAGGGACCATGTCAATTTCGCGAAACTCTTGGCGGAAAGGGGAATTTGGGGTGAAGAGATGGAAATAGGCGAGATATTTTCTTCCCTTCCCCATAGGTTCCCATTCCTCCTGGTTGATAAGATAGCTCACATAAGTGAAGATAGGGCTGTGGGAATAAAGAACGTGACAATAAACGAATGGTTCTTTGAAGGGCACTTCCCAGAAAATCCCATTATGCCCGGTGTATTGCAAATTGAAAGCATGGCTCAAGTTGCCGGAGCGGTTCTTATAAAACGTTTAAAGGGGAAAAGGCTTGTTCCCCTATTCGTAGGAATAGAGGATGTTAAGTTTAAGAGGATGGTAAAACCTGGAGATACCCTATTTATATATGTAAAGCTTTTGAGGTTTGGTGGAAAGTTTGCCAAAGCCTTGGGAGAGATATTTGTGGGTAAAGAGTTTGTTGCATCGGCGGTTATGACGGCTACCTTCGTTGAAGGATAACGTGCCCATTCCTGTACTTTAAAACCAACTTTCCAATAGATATTTCATCCCCATCCTTCGCGGGCCTTGATAAGATATGCTGGAAAAGATCCGCCAGATCCCAATCTACGGGTCCCACTTCTTCACCTGTTAGGAGAAAAACTTCCATTAGGGAAGCGTTCAAAGGTAAGACATCACCCCCATGCAAAATCCATTTTTCCAAACTCTTCTTACATGCGAAACCCCTTATCGTTCCAAACTCATCAACCAAACCTATCGCTCCATTTTCCTCTATTTTGTGCAATATATAAGGTAGCCTAGCCATTATTGGGACAAACTCCACCTTCCTCATCGGAAGATCCATAACGGGAATGTTTTCATCGCTATTTTTTATATCCTCAACCTTCACAAAACCTATTAGCTCATCGACTTTAAAGAAATAAACGGGAACGTAATCGTATGGGTAGTTTTCGATCATTTTCCTGGCTTCAGATACGGGGGTTTCCGCGCTTAAAACAACGGATGAGCTTAATGGTACCATCAAGGAATAACCCCTGGCGTTCAAACTATGTATCAACCTTGCCAAAATGATCTTTTCTTCATCGGGAATTTTGGAGTGGTAAAGGATGTCGGATAGAGCATCTATGGCTTTAACTTTTGTAATTTTAAGCCTCTCTCCAAAGCTCTTTATTCGGAAAATCGAAAGGGGTAAGGTTAAAATCTCGTATAACCAGGATGTTAGAAGTATGAAGGGTTTGGGATGAGAAAGTGCTAGCCTTTTTGGCAAAAGTTCCCCAAAAAGGGAGATTATTGCGGTTAAAAATAACGAAAGTAAAAACCCGGATATCGGAAAAACCTCCGAAGAAAAGGCTGATAGGAGGGAATTTACAACGTTGTTTAAAAGTAGGATGGTTAGAAGCAAGGCGAAGGTTCTGGTGTAAGCGAGGTTTGATGGGGAGTACCTTGAGAAGTGCGCTATCTCACTTCCGGATATCAAGCCTGAAAGCGCCAAAAGTACGATGAAAATTATTAAATTAGTACAAATCCATAACCCTTCGGGCATTTTCCTCGGTTATTTTCCTGCACTCTTCAAACTCCAAACCCCAAATTTTTGATAATCTTTCGACGACAAACTTCACAAATGCGGGCTCGTTTCTTTTCCCCCTCATGGGGATGGGAGCCAAATACGGACTATCCGTTTCGGTTAAAGTTCTTTCTTTTGGTGCTAACTTTGCCGCCTCCTCAACTTCCCTTACAAAAGTTATCATTCCCGAGAAGGATACGAAGAAGTTTTCATATGGCAAAAGCTTCTCCATCTCCCTTTTCGTAAATGAAAAGGAATGGAATATGAAATTTAGATCCTTAAAGTTACAAACGATGTTGAAAACATCTTCGAATGCATCCCTTATGTGTAGAACCACGGGCTTTTTGTAAGCTCTGGCGATCTCCAACTGCAATTTAAAAAGTTCCTCTTGCCTTTTTTTGTCCGATGGTCCCCTGTAATAATCCAAACCCACCTCTCCAACCGCCTTAACCTTCTCAACTTTAAGAAGTTCCTCTATTTCCTTTAATTCATTTTCCTTAAAATTTTCAGCCTCGTATGGATGAAGTCCAACTGTAGCGTAGATATTCCGATATTTTTGTGAGATTTCTACGGCCTTCCTTGAAGATTTTATATCGTACCCCACAACCACCATAGCTTTAACCCCGGAATCGAACGCCCTACTTATTACCTCCTCAAGATCCATATCGAACTTGGGATCGTTCAGGTGACAATGGGTGTCTATCACGCCAACCTTAAGCCGTTTATGTAAAGGTGAAGCTGGCTGTTTAAGACCGTTGCGGCCTTTCTCGCTATTATCAACCTGTTCAGGAATATCTCAAAGTACTCGAAAACCGGCGAAATGTTTATGTCTATCTCTATGTTGTAAGTTATTATTCTGTTGTGTGGATCTATCTCTATCCTCGATAGGGTAGCCGCATAATTTACCCTATCGTGTATATCGGCGCTTATCGCGTAAGGTGTTCTGTTTTGCGGTCTAACCCTCGTTCTGTGTACGTCCGCCTTGTCCGCAAGGATAAGGGCTGCAGCTATGTCGGAAACGGGATAACCGCTTTCCTCGTGATGGTTACCTATGGCCGCCATTACCTCCAATACCTCATCGAAAGACATACCCATCTCCAAGAGTATATCCTTTGCAAGTAGCGCTCCTATGCTTTCGTGTCCAACCCTATTTACCGCGTTCCCTATATCGTGTAAATATCCGGCTATCTCAGCAAGCTGGGCTCTCCTCTCAGGATATCCGAGCTTTCTCATTATCTTTCCCGCATTCTTTGATACCCAAGAAACATGCCTTTCCCCATGTTCCGTATATCCTAGCATTTCCAGGTTTTTGTCCGCCTTGAGGATGAGGGCCTTTACTTTTGGATTCCTTTTTAAATCCTCCACCTTTATAAGGTGTTCCTTTTCTACCATTGAATGAAAATTTTAAGGCAGGTTTAAAATTCCGAGTCATGAATCATCCCGTGGAACCGTTCAGGATAAAAACGGTTGAAAGGATAAACCTGCCGGATAAGGAGGAGAGGGAAAAAATCTTGAGGGAAGCCAAATACAACCTTTTTAAGATCCCTTCCGAAAAGGTTTTTGTTGACCTTTTAACGGATTCGGGAACGGGAGCCCTTTCCCAGGAACAGTGGGGTGCGATGATGATGGCTGATGAAGCTTACGCGGGTCCCAGGAGTTGGTTTAAGTTGAAGGAGGCTATATACGAGTTTTCCGGATTTGAGGATCCCATCCCTGTACATCAAGGGAGGGCTGCGGAAAAAATATTAGCATCGTTATATTTATACGAGGGTGCAAAGGTAGTATCAAACACCCTTTTTGATACAACGAGGGCAAACTTTGAGAAAGTGGGTGGGATAATTTACGACATACCAATAAAGGAAGCTTATACCCTGGAGGAAAACCATCCCTTTAAAGGAAACATAGACGTTGAAAGGCTTGAAGATCTTTTAAGAAGGGAAAATATAGCGCTTGTGGTTATGGTTATGACTAACAATACGGGGGGTGGGCAACCCGTCGATCTGGATAACCTAATATCGGCATACGAGATATGCAGGCGTTATAACGTTCCCATGATCATAGATGCATGCAGGATATCTGAAAATTCCTACCTGGTAAAAAAGAGAAATCCCAAATATTCAAATTGGGATGTTAAGGATATTATAAAAGAATCCTTCAAGCATTGCGATGGCGCCTTTATGAGCGCGAAGAAGGACGGTTTATCAAATATGGGTGGTTTTCTCTTCCTCAAAGATCCGGAAAAAAATCTTAGAGCGAAGGAGCTTTTGATCCTATGGGAAGGGTTTGTGCATTATGGGGGACTTTCGGGTAGGGATATGGAAAGTTTTGCCGTCGGACTTTTGGAATCCCGGGATGAAAGTTATTTGGAATATAGGACGGGTCAGGTGGAGTATTTAACAAGGAAGCTTAAGGAGATGGGGTGGGATGTTATGCTTCCCCCTGGAGGACATGCGGCGTATGTGGAGGTAAGCAAGGCTCTAAAACATATACCCAAGGAAAACTTTCCCGCACACTCCTTGGCCGTGGAGATGTACAGGGAAGGGGCGGTTAGGGTGGTTGAGGTGGGTTCCCTTATGTTCAAAGATAAAGCGAGGTTTGAGTTTGTGAGGTTCGCAATACCTAGAAGAACTTACACCCAAAGCCATTTGGATTACGTTGTCGAGGTTTCCGCGAGAATATACGAAAGGAAGGAAAGTCTCAGGGGATACAGGATAACCTATGAACCGCCTTATTTGAGGCATTTTCTTGCCGAGCTTGAACCGGTATGAACATACTATATCTTCTGTTGCCGGACATCAAGGAGCTCATACGGAACAGGGAATTTGAGGGTATAAAGAGGCTTATAAACGACCTTTATCCGGCAGAAATAGCAAATTTAATTGAGAACCTTGAAACGCACGAAGCTATAATAATTTTAAGACTTCTGGATACCGAAAAGGCGGCAGAGGTTCTCTCCCTATTTGAAGGTGAAAACCTTGAAAAAATACTAAGGGGTTTCTCCGATTCACAGCTTGCGGAAATATTTGAGGAGATGGATCCGGATGACAGGATAGCCCTCTTTGAGGAACTTCCACCCCAGATGGTAAGATCAATAATTTCATTACTTTCAAAGGAGGATAGGGAGATAGCCCTAAAAATCCTTAACTACCCGGAAAACTCGTGCGGTAGAAGGATGAGCACGGAATTCGCATACTGCCTAGATGTAGATAAGGTTGGAGATGTTTTGGAAAAGTTGAGGAAAGAAGATATTTCGGACGAGCTTATGTTGAACGTATATGTTCTGGATAAAAATCACAATTTAAAGGGTTTTGTTCCACTCACCAAGCTCATAAAATACGATCCTCAAGAAAGGATCATAAACCTGGTTGAACCCACTCCCACCGTTTCCGTTTACGATAGCGCCGAGCTTGCAGCAAGAATTATTTCAGAATACGACTTATTCGCGTTACCCGTAGTAGATAAAGGTGGCCGACTTGTGGGAATAATCACGGCTGACGATGTTATAGACATAATTCAGGAATCTACGAGTGAGGATATTTACAGGATGGTTGGAATGATAGATCCCGAGGCAAAGTACTTCGTCCAACCCCTTTGGGAAAGGTTCTGGAAGAGGTTCATACCGGTTGTAATAATGATAATTTTAGGAAACCTCTCGGGATGGGTAATACACAGTTTCGAAAGCATAATCGCCCACATCACAATCCTCGTTTTCTTCATTCCAAACCTTGCAAATACTACCGGAATAATAGGTTCTCAATCATCGGTTTTTACGATTAGGGCAATAGCGACGGGTGAAATTGAGAGAAGCTTTAGGGGCCTTTCTAAGGTTTTCCTTAAGGAGTTTGTAACGGTAATGCTCTTGGCTTTGGCGGTTGGCTTTGGAATGTTCATGATAGCCCTTATAAGGGGGGGATTTTGGATGAAGCTCGCGCTTGTAGTTGGGATTTCCGCTATGGTTTCATGTACAACCGCGGCTATAGTGGGAATAATTCTACCTATGCTTTTGAGGAAAATGAATATAGATCCCGCGGGGGCTGATGTTCCCTTTATAACCACCATAGGGGATGTGATAACGTACGCCACATACTTTTCCCTTGCCAAGCTTATCCTTGGATAAAAAATGAACCTCTGATTTTTTCCCTGAGCTTGTAAACCTTAAGCTTCCCGAAATCCCTTATCAAAATCCCGTATTTGTTAACAGCCTCCAAGATCGCGGGATTTTTTTCATCCTCCCTTAAAAAAACGTAACCAAAATATTCTTTCTTCGCCTTTTCCCTAAACTCGTGAAGATGTGTGATTATGTAATGCGAAGCGTAGGCAGGAACTCCAAACATTGGTAAAAAAGCCTCCTCCCTCCCATACCTAACCAAAACCCAAGAACCGTCACCTTTGAAGGTTTTAACAAATTCCCATATTTGAGGATCTTTGGAATATTTTTTGTGGCCACGATATATTGATATGACCCCTACCAACAGGAGAGGTATTGCCAAAATTTTAACCCTTTTTAACAACCACTTCAAACCCATAAATGAGGGTATCACTAGGGGTACCAGGACCCTTATGAGATATAAGCTTTTTACTTGATGGGGTTTTAGATCAAAAAGTGCCCAAATGTACGATAGAATGCCAAATATAAGGGGAAGCAGTATGGAGATTACGGGTAGTTTATTTCCGATTTCCGGAAATTTTTTATAACCCAAGAAGGTAAAAATGAGATAAATTGCGGAAATGATTGCACTCTTCTTAAAAGTATCTACCACAAAGCGGTTTAACGCAAAGTTCTCGTATGGTTGTATATCCGATCCCCCAAGTATTATTGAAATGTACTGTTGGAAAAGGATGAGGGCTATTATAACCAGACCTAACAGGAATTTTCCATCCATATTTTTTCTGTTTGCAATAACGTATGCGAGAAAAGCGGTTGAGGATGTTATAAAGTGCGTGGAAAAAGCGCCTAGCCAGAACGGTAAGGATAGGTAACCATTAAAGGAAAAGGCAAAAATTGAAAAGGAGTAGGATGAAAGGGTAGGAAAGCCGCCCCAGGCCATAAACGTTGAAATGCCTAAGCTTGCAAAGCTTATAACGAAGGAAAGGATGGGAGAATTTACGAATGTGTTGACAGCCAAAAAGAATGCCCCCCAAAATATGTGTGCCGTGAGGATCACAGAACTTACGGGATCCAGTCCAGTTACGTAAGATATACTAGCCGATATATAGTGGAAGCCCAAATTGAACGAGCCCATACCCTCCACCCCAAAGGGTTCAAATATGTGATAAAACCCGCCGTGCCTTATTATCGTTGAGGTAGTATAAACGTGCATTAGGGCATCGCTCCCGTAAGGAAAGTTTAGAGGAAGCATGATCAAAAACCTAAGTATTATCGCCGCTAAAAATCCGAGTATAACCTTCAGTTCTCCCATCAGATCCCTAAAACCCCAGAAAACCCCGAATACACCAACGAGCGTTAAGATCCAGGATATGGGTTTTAAGAACCCGAAGGAAAACCATCCTAAAACCGACCAAACGGCCAGGGAAAGGAAGAGGGAAAAGGCGAAATCTCCCCTGCGGAAAATTACCCTACCCAAAACGTACCCAAAACCGTAAAGGTAGGGAAAAATTAAGAAAAGCCTTAAAACTTGAAGTATAGAAACTCCTTCCATTCTTCGGGTATCTCCCTCCTTGAAAGGATCATTAGCTCCAAATAGGAGGGCTTCCTCGGCTTTGAAAAAAGATGCATACCCGCTTCTTCGGGTGTCCTGTTACCTTTTTGGTTGTTGCATTTTTTGCATGCGCATACTAAATTCGTCCAGGTATCCTTGCCTCCCCTAACCTTCGGAATTATATGGTCCACGGTCAGATCCTTCGTAGAACCGCAGTACTGGCACCTAAACCTGTCCCTTATAAATATGTTCCTCTTCGTTGGGTACGCCTCCCTGTACACGGGTTTTACGTAATACCTCAACTTTATCACGCTAGGAACCGGGATCCTCAAATTTACCCCTACAACCTCCCTCCTCTTGTTTATCAGGCTCTCCGCCTTATCTTTCAGAAGTAAGCTTATCGCCCTCCTTATTGAGGTTAATCCCACCGCCTCGTAAGCGGTGTTTAAAACCAGAACCTCAGTCGATCTTCTTCCACTTGCGCCAAGCCTTTTGTCTGAAAGCCTTGACCCTTTCAATTTGTCTGCCCGCATATTCCTTTATATTACCGTCGCCCAAAAGCTGGGCCTGCTCGTAAGCCGCCAGCGCGCTATCGAAGGTTGAGACCGCATCCTCGTACTTCCTATTTTTGTAAAGCCCCAAACCCCTCTCCTGTCTTATATCTCCTATCAAAGCCCATGCGGGGGCCCTGATATTACCCTCAACTTCTTTATCCATAGCAACCGTCTTTGCAACGTTTTCCGCCTCCGCTTTGTTCCCCATATCGTTGTATATAAATGCCTGCTTTAGAAGGAGGACCTTCGCATCCGGATTTAGCGAATAAGCCTTAATATAGTCCGACAAGGCTTCTTTAAGCATCTTCAAATTTTCGTAAATTGACGCCCTTTTTACATAATAAGTGTAGTTTGATGTGTCAAGGCTTACAAGCTGGTTTGCATACTGTAATGAGTTCCTTAGGTCAATAGATTTGTCCTTTTCCCAAGCCTTTCTGTAAGCATCAACGAGGTTTTCCAAGATCTTTTTATCTTCCTTATTTTCCGAAAGCTTGTACGCCCTCTCAAGATAATAAACCGCACCTTTATGATCACCTATCTCCACCAGGAACAACCCGTACGATCTATTGAGGGCGGGATTTAGACTATCCCTCTTTATGGCATCCTCGTATATTTTTTGTGCCATTTCGCGATCCCCCTTAAGCTCGTAAATCTTAGCCAGACCAAAAAGAACTTCCGGATTATCCGGTGAAACTTCCAAGGCTTTTTTATAGAAGATTTCGGATTTTTCGTAATCTTTCCTAACTATACCATACAAAAAACCCAAACCTTGCCAACCCCTCGGATCATTCGGGTCAAGCTCCGTAAGTTTTCCGTAGTAATATTCCGAGGAATCAAGTTGATTGTTCTTTAAAAACGCGTAAGCAAAATCCACCAAAAGTAGGTTCAAAATTGTATCCCTTTCCCCTGCAAGATGTTGGGAATAGTAAAAAGCTTTTCTGAAATTTCTCAAAGCATCTTCGTAACTCGCCCTACCATCTTCAGCCTTTACTAAGTAATCCTTCCCTATGGCGTACCAAACCTTCATGGAGTCTCTAGCCTCCTGGGGTGAAATTGCGGGTTTCTTCTCACCGGTTGTTGCGCAAGAAGAAAGATAGACAAGAAGGGAAAATGTTAAAACTCTTTTCATAGTTGTCTATTATATTGCGGTAAGGTAAGCCGCTTTAGAATTTTTTATGCTTAGGAAACTTATCGCTTTACTCCTTCTTCTTTCATGTAGGAAGGCAAATACGGATTACCAGTTTTGGCACGCGATGGGGGGACCTTTGGGTGAAGCCCTAGAAAGCATACTCTCCAGAACGAACATAAAGGGCGTAAACCTTGGAAATTACAATACACTATCGCAAAGGTTGGTATCATTTGGCCTTTCGGGATATTTCCCACTCATAGCTCAAACTTTCCCATCCTGGACCGCCGAGTTTTACAATAAAGATTTGATATTACCCGCGGAAGGAATTTTGCCCGAAAGTTTGATAAAAAAAATACACCCAAAGCTCCTGGAGGAGGTTAAGTTGGACGGTAAAATATTTTCGGTTCCTTTCAACAAGAGCGTTCCCGTAATATTCTACAACTTGGATCTGATGGAAAAACTAAATTTGAAGGTTCCCAAGACGTGGGATGAGCTGAGGGAAGTTTGCGTTTCGGCAAAAAAGGCGGGAATTTGGGGTTTTGCCTTTTCAAAGGATCCTTGGATTTTTTACACCATATTTAAGCAGAAGGGCGGAAATTACCTAAATTTTAACTCAAGGGAAGGGATCGAAAGCTTAAAATTTTTGAGGGATCTTGTTTTGAAGGATTCGTGCGCTTACGTTGGATCCGCGTTTTCCCATCAGGATGATTTCGCAAACCAAAGGGTGCTTATGATATGGGCAACTTCCGTATCTTATGTGTTTATGAAACCTAAAATAATGTTCAGGATGAGGGCGGCGCCGGTGCCGGTGGATAGGTACGACTCCGTAGTAATATCGGGAACAAACATAACCATCTTCAAAGGGCATTCGGAGGAAGAATATAAAGAGATGGTAAGGTTATTTGAAGTTTTCCTTGATGACTCCGTTCAAAGGTTTTGGTCTTCGAGTACCGGATATTTGCCGATAACAAATCCGGATTTGGGACCGGAGGATCTGAGGGAGGCGTTTAGACAGGTGGAAAGGGCAACCTACGAACCCAGAAGCGAAATCTGGATGAGGGGAAGAAGGTACTTTTCTACGGAGGTTATGGAACCCGTATTGCTTGGCGTACTCGATGTGGAAACCGCGCTGAAGAGGTACGAAAAGCTATTAAAAACACTCGAGTAAGGGCACAACTTGAAATTGAAAATGTAAAGTTTTAAAATTCTTAGGTCATGAAAAGGTTTTATGCGCTCTCCGCTTTCTTAGTTGCATATGTGCAAGGGGCATGGGCGTATGTGACTGGGGGCTACCTATATCGAAGCTCCCACTTGAGTTACGCCAGGTCGGCATATCCAACTCCCGATAGTGGCATAGTAATAGGCGGAAAATCTTTCCTCATGAAATTGGGATACTTCGGAAATGTTCAATGGGCAAAGTATTACGAATTGGATCCCAGCGTACCAATTCCCATAAACTCCGTACATAGAACATCGGATGGTGGTTTTATACTATCATCCAGTAGATGGGTCGCAGATAGCCTTAGGGCGGATTCTACCGATATAGTACTTTTAAAGGTGGACGCAAACGGAAACCCCGAGTGGGCCCGCCAATTCTCTTGGGAAGATGCAAATGAGGAGGATTACTCGGTAAAACAGCTTAGCAACGGCAACTTCGTCCTGTTGGGAAGAAGTAGAATACTCGGAGGAGGCCGATATAAAGTTATACTAATATCAACTGACAGTTCCGGGTATTACACCGGTAGCTGGATGTTTCAAGATTACAACGACTATGATTTTTCGCCATCTACCGTAGAGGAGACTTCCGATGGGGGCCTTGTGATCGTGGGTACCGTCCAAACCTATTCGAGATATAATGATGTGTTCGTTATCAAGCTTGATCAATACTACAATGTGGAGTGGGCGAGGATTTACGGAAGTTTAATCGATGATTT